>Ga0181527_1004585_pt1 | contig 11823 bp, 4 predicted proteins | sample PEATcosm2014_Bin_30_FD_119762 | JGI IMG/M metagenome (GOLD analysis project Ga0181527, IMG submission 119762) | Peatland microbial communities from MTU Mesocosm Facility, Houghton, MI, USA - PEATcosm2014_Bin06_60_metaG | ecosystem: Environmental > Terrestrial > Soil > Wetlands > Peat | place...
CGCGCACCTCCGGGCACCAGAGCAATCCGCTAAAGCCGGAGTTGACCAGCGCGCGGATAAAGTCGCGATGCACATAAAGGTCGCTATACAGCACAAAGGGATATGGACTGGCCAGTGCACCGCTGGAGCGTACCAGGTTGTACGTCGGCAAGCCGCGCTTTCGGAATTCATTCCAGATAGCCATCTGATAGCGCAGGCCGAACACATTGTGCATCTGCTCGCCGTCCACACCTGACGGAAACACACTGCACTCCGGGAACGACCACCCGCCGGTGTAATCGGAGTTATCGCACTCGTCCAGCTTGAATCCGCTTACGCCCGCGTCAAGAAACGTTCTGGCGTGATAGGCTCCAAAGGCCGCGCGCGCCGGCGCGCCCGCAAGGTCGGGAACCAATCCACCCCACACGCCATAATCCCCGGAGTGCGGCTCGATCTGCGGAAAAAGCGGCGACGCCGGATGTGTAAAGGCGTGCTCCCACAGGTTGATCCTCAAGTTCATCTCCTGCGCGGAGCGCACGAATCCCGCAGGGTCGGGGAAGCGGTCCTTATTCCAAACGAAGGTGCAGGAATAAGAGTGTGTTTGCCAACCGCCTTCCAACCCGATCACATCACAAGGAATCTTGTGATCCCGAAACTCCTTTGCCAGAGCCATCGCGCTCTGTTGTGTTGCACGCGAATCCGGCCGGTACCAAAACCCCAGCCCCCACTCCGGCGGTGCGACGCCACCACCTGAAAAAACGTTGTAACGCCGGACCGCGTCCAGCATCTCCGGCCCGCCAAAGAGATAGACATCCACGCCGCTGGCGCGCGGCACTTCCACCGTGATCTGGCCGGTGTCGCCATCCTGAATATTGTGCGTGTAATTCGGATCGGGATTGGCGTTGTTCACAGAGTCGGCCGCATGCGTCGGCTTGGGCCGTGCATCGCCAAAATAAAACGTCGCGTAGCGCGCCGTATCGATCAGGATGCCGATGCCTTCAGTCGTCACATAAAACGGTACCGGCGCGTGCGAATCCCCGGTATCGAACTTTGGATCGGCATTGACGCGCACAACTTTCTTCTTGCCTCGCTGTGCGAACGAAAGGAACTGCAACCCCATTCCATAGATCTGCTCGTTCGGCCGCAGCGGCAATTGCAGCTTGCACCCGCGCATGGTTTGTTTGCCGCGAAGGTCCGGCAATGGCGCCGTGTCCACCTTAGGCAGTTTTGCGAATGCCTCGACCTGCGCCGGAACTAGTCGGCTCGAAACCGGTGTGAAGCGTTCCGGCGTGCCGATCGTTGCCTTCCACACGCCCGGATAGATTCTCCTCCATACCGCTGAGCTTTCCGGCGTCGCGGCTGCTAACGGCTCTGTTCGCAGCAAACCGGAAAAGCCGGCTGCCGTGCCCGTTGCTGCCAAGCCCTTGGCAAGACTCCGTCGAGAGATCTTCATTGTGCCGTCGCTCTCCTCTGATGCACGAACTGTTCATGAGTCGCGTGCAATTCGTCTTTCTCGCCGCCGCCAGCGCCGCCGGCATCGGGATAACTCACTTTGATCGCCACAATCTGATACGGACGGATTCGAATGCTAATTTTCCCATTCTCGACAGGCAATGCAGGTCCATCGGAATCCTCCATCAGATTCGTCTGCGATGCGCTTGTAAACCCGGGCGGAACCGTAATGCTCACCTCTCCTGCCTGGCCGGCCCACTCATATAAATGCAAGACCAGCGCATGGCTATCCTCGGCTTTCTTCACGGCAGTCAGCGTAACATGGTTCGGCTCGATCGCGATGAACGAGTGGCGCGGCGGCATCAAGCCGCCGTGCGCCTCGACCTGCGTCGCGGACAGCGGGTAATTGAACTCGTATCCACGGCGAACCGTCAAGGATTGCTGCCATTTGCCGGCGTGCGGATAGAGCGCGTACGAGAATTGCTGGCGGCCCTGGTCTGCGTTCGGATCGGGATACGTAGGTGCGCGCAACAACGAGAGACGAAGCAGATTCCCCACCGCATCGTAGCCGTACTTTGAGTCGTTGATCAGGCTCATACCTTGCCGATCGTCACCCAGGTCGGCCCAGCGCAGCGCGGGAACTTCGAACCGCGCTTTCTCCCAACTGTTGTTGCGCGTTGTCGGGCGCTGGATACTTCCGTAAGGAATCTCGTAGGTCGCAAACGGGCCCGACGCGGCCAATGAAAAAGCTGCCTTCAAAAGAATGTGCCGTTCGTGCCAGTCAATGTCGTTCGCCACCACAACCTGGTCGCTCCCCGCATAGAGCTCAATATCCTGCACAAATTTCGAACTCTGCCACGTTCGCGCCACGCGTACCACCGCACGCAGGGGGCCGTCTTCGACGACTTGCACGGAATCGGCCTGGGTCAAACGAACCGGCGTCTCGTCGAGTGTGCCGGGATCGATATTCCACGCGTCATACTTCTTCGGCAAATCGTGGAAGGCCTCCAGCTCGTTGCCGCACGCACCCGCGGCAAGCGTCTCAAAGTTCACCTTCCGGTCGTAGAGGCTCGTGATGCAGCCGGATTTCGGATCGATGACTACGCGCAGCGCCGCATTCTCGAGCGTAGTTCCCTCGGCGTGCAGATCGCTGGCAAAGGGCCTGTTGCCAGGCACTACATGCAGCACCTCGTATCCAACCGAAGGCACGTGAGCCGTGTCGACCAGCAGTTGAAATGTGTGGGTCTGTTCGTCCTTTGCAAGAATCTGCGATGGCAATACGCGGCCTGAGGAGTCGAGTACGGAAACGGTGGTCGCCGGCTCAGGCATCTGCACGCTGACGGTTGCAATGCCGGATCGCTCCCAGCCGAGTGGATTTACGACCAGCACCGGAACGCCCGCGCCTTTATCGGTGGCGATCCCAGTGTCGATCCTAGCTGCGATCGTGGCCAGAGCCTTCTGCCGGATCTCGTCTGTCATCCACCGCACCTGGTCATAGTCCTGCTTTGCATCTTCGTAGACAACGCCGATTGCTGAACCCGCCGCCGTATCGTGAAACTGATTAAAGGTGATTTTCTTCCACGCCTCGGTCAGCTCGTCGCCGGGATAAGGATCTCCCTCGAGCCACGCCAGCGCGGCGAGTTTCTCCGCATTCAGCGCCTCTTCCGAGCTTTCTCGCATCTCTCGCTTGAAGGCTGCCTGCGATGTGAAAACCCCGCGATGGAACTCCAGATAGAGCTCGTCTTTCCATGTCGGAATGGAAACCTGTCCGGCTGGAGGGTCGGCGGGATCGTGATAGCCACCGGCGATCCTCTGATAATCCCAGGTCTCGGACTGCGGCGCGATCTTCTTCTCCACTTCGGAGAAAAACGCGCTTGCGGTTCCGAAGCGCATGGTGGGAGAAACAGGTTCCGGCTTCATCCATGCCGACGCCTCATCGAGCATGGCGCGGGTGGGACCGCCGCCGTGGTCGCTTACACCGTAGAGATCCATCATTTCATTAAAGCCGGGCGCATACTCTCGCGCTACCTTGAAGTCCGCCGCGAGACGTACCGGATCCACGCTTGTATTCGCGTATCCGTGCGGAAAATATGTCAGCACCTTGCTGCCGTCCGGCGACTCCCACCAGAACAGCTTCAGCGGCAAAGGGTTGGTGTCGTTCCACGCCATCTTTTGCGTCACAAAATAGTCGATCCCCGACAAGCGGTAGATCTGCGGCAGTTGCCAGTTGTAGCCGAAGGAGTCCGGGTTCCATCCAATACGCACGTCCACGCCATAATTTTGTCGGTACCAGCGTTTGCCAATGAGTATGGAGCGCGCGATGGACTCGCCGTCGGGCATATTCAGGTCCGGTTCCACCCACATGCCGCCGACGACCTCCCATCTGCCCTCCTTGATTCTCTTCTTGATCTCCTCATTGATCTCTGGATATTTGTCGGCCAGCCAGGCATTGTATTGCGCGGCCGACTGAGTGAATGTGTAGGTGGGATACTCGTTCATCAATTGCAGCGCGGTGGAGAACGTGCGCTTCACCACGTCTACGGCCTCCGTCCACGGCCAGAGCCATGCCGCATCAATGTGCGAATTGCCGGTCTCAAGAAAAGTCGCCTGTTTGAGCAGCGGACGCAGCGCTTCAAGGCGAGACTGCGCAGCACGTAGCGAGGCGTCGAATGCCGCTTGGTCTGATGCATCCAGCGCTTTCAGGTTCACGTCGCGGATGGCCGCGCTTAAAGTGGTTTCATCGGCAGACGGATCTCCGGAGGGGTTCGAGAGAAACTGCGCAGCTGTCAGGAATTCATCCTGCAGAGTATCGGGGCTGGGACGGCTCGCAGAGAATTCCACGTGAAGGTCAGCCCCAGTAAAGTGCTTTTCGCCCATCGTCGGCAGCAATTTCACGGCGACCAGGGCTTTATCACCGGGGTGCGCCTGATCAAAAAGGACAACCGGTTCCAGATCTTCTCCCATGGCCACGCGGCGTCCATTCAGATAGATGATTTCTGACCTTGTGCCGTGGGCATAAGAGATGAGTTGAAACCAGATGCGGCTGCCGGAGAGGTCGTAGCCATCGAGTGTCGCCGGGACTTGAATCCATTGACGAAACCAAATCGCATCGCTGGGATAATCGCTGTTCGGCTGCGCCGCAGGCCAGGCAGAGTCGTCCAGGTCCACGGCTTCCCCGTGACTCACATCGCCCAAATGAATGCGCCATGTGCCCTGAGGCAAATGGTTCAGTTCTCCCAGGCGCGTAACGACATCCTGATCCTCCGGCTGCAAGAGAGTTGTTGATGGCACGGCCTGCGCCGCGCTCAGGGCACATGATGCCGGAAACAGGATTGTGGTAAGAACCACAAGCGCAGCAGTGATTCGCTTGCAGAGCAAGTGACAAAAGCTCATCGATCCCCTCTTCCAGCCTGTAAACACGGCCCACAAAAACAGCAATCACTCAGGTTGTCTTGTTGAGCCTTTATCGTGAGGCGTCGGCAGTGAGCGGCAGGCAAGGCTCCCATCCCCTTGCCGGCCTGGTCCGCTTGCCGGGGCTCTGTGAACTGAGCCCCGGTGCGGTTGGATGAAGCGGTCGCAGACTTGCCGCTACCAGGTCAGACGGCCAGAGATCTGGATTTGCCGGTTGGTTTGGCTTCCGTTCCCCGAAGTACCGAGCCGGACCATACCGAAGGTTCCGTCCGATGTAGAGGTATCGTAGGCAGTGCTGAAGGTCTGCAGATGATTAAAGACGTTGAACGCATCGATTCTCATCTGGAAAACCATTTCCCTGACCAGGTTGAAGTTCTTTGAGACGTTGGTGTTCAACTGGTCGATGTGTCCCTCGCGGGCGCCGGTGTACTCGACATTGGGATTCACCTGGTACGTGGTGTTGATGGAGATGTAGTTCGGCGTTGTGCACAAGCCGGCAGTCACGAGCGGTACCGACTGGGCGATCCAATCGTAGCCACCCGAGGATGGATCGACGGTCGCTACGCAGGGCTTGAGACGCTGGATATAGTTGTCCGAACCCACGGCCTGGAAGTTGGGAAACCAAGGATTCGAATTGCCGGCCCAGTACCTCGTCTTGGGCAGAAGATTGCCCCCGTTAGCTGTCTGGTTGACGATCCAGCCACTCGTCATAGCCTGAGGGATCCCGCTCTGAAGCTGATAGGAATCGCCGGTTTGCCAGCCTCCCACGACCAGGTCGAGAACGCGAGGCATGTTCGGGAAAAATCCGCTGCCTCGTGCAATGGGAAGCTTGTAAACGATCAAGGCTGTCAGCCGGTTCGGGACATCCGTTCCCGAGATCACACGAGACGGGATGCGATTGACGACATCCGCAAATCCTGTATTGACGATGAATTTGGATTTCGTGTAGCCAACGTTGGCGGTAAGGCCCCACGAGGTTCTGTGGGTGTAGACAGCTTCGATGCCGTTGTACCAACTCTTGCCATTCTGGAGGCCGGCTTCAGTGATGGCAAGGAATTGCGGGTAGGGGCGCGAGAATTGGAGCTTGCCGATGGTGGACGCGGTGTAATAGCTGGACCCGGCAAAGGGAGCAACACCTTTGAACGGGTTGGTAATTTGGTCGGCGGCCGCTGTGCAGTTCGACTGCAGACCGCCGCGCAATGGATCGCACGCAGCCTGCGCAGTCGCGCTCACGTGGTTCATATCGTCGGTGTCTGTGACCCCGTACAACGGTCCGTACAGGCGAGAGCCCGCATAATTGATTTCGATTGTGTCCTTGGTTGTCAATTGGCGTTCAACACCAAACGAAGTGTTGAGTTGAGATGCCGGGTGGAAGTTCGGGGAGTAGAAGGTGGACGCCTGTCCCAGGTTCGATTCGAGGCACTGTGACTGGTTTCCTCCGCAGTTTCCCGTGGCCGTCTGGAAGGTCGGGAAGGGATTGGCCAGGTTAAGCTGTGGAACCATCAGTGTGTTCGAGCCTTGCGCCACCGAACTGGAGGGCGTATAGGTGTTGCTGGTTGAATAGCCGATGCTGCTTGGCGCGTTCAAATTGCCTGCAGCCGTATCGTTATAGAAGAGGCCCATTCCGCCCCGAATTACAGTCTTCTGATTCCACGTGTATGCGAAGCCTGCGCGCGGGCCGAGTTGATACCAGACGCGCTTGAACTGCCAGGACATGTGCCCATTCACGCCCGCATAGGTGGGTCCCCCTACGAATCCATTCGCAACCGGAAGTCCGGCAAGCGTCCCGGACGGGATAAGACTGGTCACCGGGTTTTCATCGGTGAAATCCCACTGCGAGTTCAGGCGGTTGAACCTGTCTCTTATGCCCCGCCCTGGATCTTCCCAGCGAACGCCAAGGTTGAGCGTAAGGTTCGACCTGTATTTCCAGTCGTCCTGGAAGTACAGCGCTCCGTAGTGCGACGAGAAGTAGTTTCCGCCGGCGGTGTTCGCAGTCACGGTGCCCGTAGGAGACCATGTCCCGGCTTCCATCGAGGCCAGGCTGTTGCCGCTGTAGTTGTTGGTGATAGGGAATTGAGATTCAACTCCACCGTTCTTACCACCTGTGACGTTTGTGTCCCACTGCTGGGTCCAGCCATTGTCCGTAGTGAGATTGAAGCCGGTGCCATTGGTGCTCTTCTGGCTGTATTGCGAAAACCTTACTTCACCGCCGAAGCGCATCACGTGATTGCCACGGGTCCAGTTGGCTGTGTCGATGAGTTGTAACTCGTCGTCACCGCGGAACAGCACAGCCTGGGCTCCCAGCGCGTTGTAGTTGGAAATATTCGTCAGAGGAAATCTCTGGAAGTACAGGGGGTTCGCGGCGCCGATGCTCGATGAGAAGCCCAGTTGGCTCGGATCCCAGCCGCTTGCGGGACCAGTCGAGTCACTCTCCAGAGCCGTGGTCGCCAATCCCCGGAAAGCATTGATGAAGGTCGGGCTGAAGGTGTGGGTCCAGGCCACATTCAGGCTTGGGTAGCGATAATCAGTGCCGTTATAGTGAGCGATGTCCATCGCTTCGTTCAAACCTGGATGCGCGGCATTGACGTTGTTTCTCGGAAATGGGTTATTGTTCTGGCCGTAATACTTCCACAGTTTTCCGGTCACATCGAAGGTGTCGTTTTTCCCGATGTTTTGGTCCAGCTTGACGATGTAGGTTTTGTTGTTTTGGGTAGAGGGCTCGATACCGACGTAGTTGTTATTGAAGGGGTTCGCTGTAGTTGGTGTTGGGCTCTGGTTCGGTGCCGGGTACCACGACATGATGGCCTGGGCCACCGGGTTGATCTTGTTCGCAGGAATGACGTTCGCCGTTCCGATCAGCACAGGATTGCCCTGTGGGCCGGCGCCTGTGCCCGGACCGTAGCCGTATTGATAACGGCAGACTGCCGGGTGTCCGCTCGCATAGGTGCTGTTGTCAGTGTTGTTGGCCGTGCAGGCTGCCTCTGTCGTTGGGTCGTAAATAGCTTCGTTGTAGGTCGCTCCATTGACGGTCAAACCCAACAGGCTGCTGAAGTCGCCGTTGGCCATCGCAGATGAAGAAGGAACACTCGTGAGGGCCGTTGCGCTTTGCAGGTATTGAATATCCTCAAAGAGAATCAAGAAGAATGTCTGCTTCTTGCCGCTCCAAAGCTTGGGAACGATCACCGGCCCATCCGCCTCAAAGCCAAACTGGTTTTGCGTGAACGCGGCCTTGTTGTATTTGGCGATGGTGGCGGCTGGAGCTCCAGCCGCAACATTCTTGAAGATGTTGGCGTCGTTCAGCGGCGTATTGGCGTTCAGGAATGCGCGCTGCAAGTATTCATAAGCGGCTCCGTGCACACTCTTGGTGCCGGTCTTCAAGGTCATATCAATCATTCCCGCGGGAGCACGGCCATTCGCCGCATCCACTGGACTGGTTGTGATTTTGAACTCCTGCAGGGCATCAGGGGGCGGAGACATGGTGTAGTGCTCTGAACCTGTCTCGCTGATGTTGGCGACGCCGTCGATACTGAACTCGACGCTGGCGCCGTGGATGGTAAAGGTCTGCGCGCTCTGGTTACCAGGAGCTATGCCATAGGTTGTGGTCATCAAGCCAGGGGTGAATATTGCGAAGTTGAAGGTGTTGTTATCGAAATCCGGAAGCTGCTCAAGCAACTGGTTCTCCATCACGTTGCCGACGTCGGCTTTGTCGTAGTCGAGTACGTCCTCGGAAGCGTTGACCGTAATGGTTTCCGTAGTCGATCCAGGAATGAGCGAGAAGTTGACCTCGGCAGTCTCACCTGTCGACAGTGTGATATTGGTTTTGTCGACCGACTTGAATTTGTCGGCCTCGGCGCGAACATCGTAGATACCCGGATCGAGAAACGGAACCGTCCAGTTGCCCGTGGATGTGGTGATGACCGACTTGTCAACGCCGGTTGCTTCGTTGTGGACGGTGATTGTTGCCTTCGCAATCACGGCGCCTGTCGAGTCCGTCACCAACCCCGTAAAGCCTTGGGTAGTCTGCGCCGGCGCGCATGTGCAAAGCGCCAGCCAAACGGCCGCTATTGCAAACGCCGCCAAACCGAGTCTGCTCGGCAAATCACGCCATTTGCCCTGGCATTGGATTAAACTACGCATCGTCTGTTCCTCCTTGGAAGTTCCACGTGTTGATGTTTGCCGTTGATCGCCGCATGATCTCAATGACCGGACGCACTTCGGAAAAACTCACCTGCAATCGAGCCATCCGGCTTCGGTGTTTCCTCAGTGCCCCGCCACGGAATGCAAAGAGATTTCATTTGCCGAGCAGAGTTAGGGGCTTGATTCGGTTCTTCCTGGATCGGCATTTTGAAATCACCGAAGAATCATTCCGCGAAGTCGCGGCATGCAAGTTAATTCACAGTGTTGGCAACTGTTGGGTTCGCGGTCATCTCTGCGTTCCCACAGGGTCAGCAAGAAGGAGCATCGACAGCGGGTTGCTTTTCCTGTCCTGACTGCAAGCGCAGGTCTTGTCTCGCGCCCATTGCAGTGACCGTAACATGCCGTGAATTCGCCGCTTATCCTGACGTCGAAACCAACCCCGACTTTTGCAGCGTCCACCCAGGCTCCGGCGGCACGCAGCAACTTGAACCGGCTTAAGCGCCTTGAAGTCATTCCTTGCTTAACTGTTAAGCCATCAAAACCACACATGTGGGCTTCTTGAATTGAGCGGCTTTCGCGCCTCCTGATAGGGGGAAGAGAGCTTTGCAAGCTCTGTGTTAAGCTTTTGCTGGGGTCTGAGGCAGTCTGCCATGGAAGTTTCGCTTCCTAAGGAATCCGAAACACCGGCATCAGAGGAATGCTGGGCTCTTCTTGAGCGCATCGGAGCCAGCCCCGGATTGCGCCGGGCTCCCCGCCTGCGCGAGTTCCTTGATTACGTTGCCCGCCGCTCGCTGCGCGACGGTTGCAATCAGATCCATGAGCAGGAAATTGGGATCGCCGTCTTTGGGCGGACTGCCGACTACGACACCAGCGTTGACAACATCGTTCGCGCCAGCGCCACTGAATTACGCAAGCGCATCGAGACATATTTCGAATCGGAAGGCTCGCATGAGCCGCTGATTGTCGAGATTCCCCGGGGAAGTTATATTCCAGTTTTCCGGCATCGTCCGGCCGTGGTTGAGCCCATTCGGCTAGGGTCTGCCGGGACTGCTACCGCTGGAGCCTCAGAGACGAAACCGGCGGCTCGCCGCGCCCTGTTCTGGTTGCCGTGGGTGATTGCCGGTCTCGTCGTGGCCACGCTCTCGGCCTGTTGTATTTCCTTGTGGATGCAGAACCGGGCAATCTACAAGTCGCTCTACCCCTGGAAGGACGAGCCAACCGTATCTGCCTTATGGTCGCAATTCGTTGATACAAATCGTGGGACCGACATTGTGATCGCGGATCAATCCTTTCTGCTTCTGCAAAACATCGATAAGCAGGTATTTTCCTTCGACGAATATCTGAACCGTAGCTATATCAACCGCCTGCAGGCCACGAATCTTAGCCCCGATATGCGCGGGGTTGTCGATCTGATCGCCAGCAAGAATATTGGCAGCCTGGGTGAATTCCGTCTGGGTCAGCGCATTCTGGCGCTCGACCCACAGGGAAAGAACATCCATTTATATGGCGCACGCGAATACATGTCGCTTCTTCTTGCGCGTGACAACGTCATTCTGATTGGCGGCCCCATTTCGAACCCGTGGCAGCAACTGTTTGCCAGCCGCATGAACTTTATCGAAGAACCGGACAGCAGCCGCTTCAACCCGATTCACAACCGCGCTCCCGCGCCCGGCGAACAGGCAGTCTACAGCACCGATGCTAATCCGCTGGGATATTGCATTGTTGCGTTCCTGCCCAATCCGAACCACAACGGCAAGGTACTGATCATCGAGGGAACGTCTGCTGAGGCCACTGAGGCGGGCGGTAACTTCTTGCTCTCGGAAAACCAGCTCTCCGGCTTCCAAGAGAGACTCCACGCCGCGAGCCTTCCATATTTTGAGGTTCTTCTCAAGACCTCTCAAGCAAGCGACACTCCATTTTCAACCGTCGTCACTGCCTACCGCACTTATCCCGACCTGCATTAGTTCAGTCATTACCCTAAACACAGAACCTGCGCCAGTGGCAGAGCACAAGGACGAATCATGACTGGAACCAACCGGGAATGGAAGGCTGCTGGGCTAAAACTTCGTTGACAATCGGGGACAACGTTTCTGGTGACGCCTCTGTCAGATTTTATAGTCGAGTCAATTCAGTTGCGGTCAAAGCACCGAGAGGCCACAAAGATCAACAAGATCGGGCCGGAATGCGGCTGTGGGGTGATGGCTGGGTTCTGTGTTTCACGGATCGATTGATCTCAGGCGCGAGTCGGTAGCCATGCCGGGGTTATAGCTCTGACGCGCTAGGCGTCTTCTGGCCAGTTCACTTTTCTCCATCCCCTCACGGTTCGACCTACTGTGGTCCATTCGGCTTGAATCCCTCGCCTCCTCATGCAATAAACCCACTACTGCTTCCGGCGCTCCCTCCACGGGAACCCCTTTGATCATAATCACTTAGTGCATGGTCTTTAAGCATAGAATACAAATGCTGTAAGATACATCACGAGAAAGAGGCCAGATGCCTGCCACGAAGAAGGCGACAACCCGACCGAAGCGCAGAGTCGTTTCTCCCGCAGAGAAGCGCACACAACTTCGGCTTACCGTCGATTCCAGATTCACCAAGAGCCATTTCAATCAACTCTTTGCCGTGCTCAAAATCCGGAAGAAGAATGCCCTCGCTGAACACATCATCATGAGTTTCAAAACTAAGGCGGCGCAGGCGCAACTCGTTGCGTTCTATAACAACCAGTGGCTGAATATTCCGTTCCAGACCATCGACACCGCATTCGTGTTTCCTTTGACGTACGAGATTGCCGATGAACTGGAGAGGATTGGAGGAGAGATTCTCTGCGGAGTCAATCGGTCGAAG
>Ga0181527_1004586_pt1 | contig 11822 bp, 17 predicted proteins | sample PEATcosm2014_Bin_30_FD_119762 | JGI IMG/M metagenome (GOLD analysis project Ga0181527, IMG submission 119762) | Peatland microbial communities from MTU Mesocosm Facility, Houghton, MI, USA - PEATcosm2014_Bin06_60_metaG | ecosystem: Environmental > Terrestrial > Soil > Wetlands > Peat | place...
TAGCCTAATCTTTGAGCAAGCGAACGGTTGCACAACCCAACGCCACGAAGCGGCCCGCTCGGATGTACGGCGGGCCGTTTTTGCGTTTTCTGTGTGACGTTGGGCGCACCCTGAGGCGCTGTTCGCCGGCCGGCTGGCGGCATCGGAGAGACAATTCTCCAACGCCACCCGTCACAACGCGCTGCAGGGTGCAATGCATAAGGCCATGAGACTATTGCCGGAATCAACTCCGGGCAAATACGTATTGCGAAGTCAGCGTTAATCCGGGGCGCCCTTTAAGCGCCGGCGACGCCTTGGGATTGCAAGCTGGCGATTGAGGGCGGGGCAGGGGGCGTGAATCCGAATCGTCACAGCGATCCTCGTTAAACCAAACCGCGCTTGATGGTAGCTATGAGGTAGCTAGACGCCCCGGAAAATTTGAAGGTATTCCGTAAGTTATTGTTTTAATGGTGCTGCGAGGGGGGATTGAACCCACGACCTCTCCCTTATCAATAAAAAGACCAACTGTTTATCATTCAATTTCAATGCATTAATGAACGACATGAGGGCTGTAATAATTTTGTAACACAACTTAAGCTTAGCATTAGTCAATTTTAATACGTAAAAACAATAAGATAGCTAACACATCGGCTGTGTGCAAATCTCGCCGGCGGATTAGATTCGAGATGGGACCAACAAGGAGAACCCATCATGTCCGCTCTCAAGTCGCTCACGCTGACCGCCCTGCCGAAGGCCGAACACTCGCCCGCCCAGCTCCGCCGAACAAGACTGATCGAGAGGCTGGAGGAACAGAAGTCGCTGCTGAAGGACCCCGCCCACGTCCGGGTCGTGCAGAGATGGAAGAAGCAGGACGGCGAGCGGGTACTGACCGAGAGGAAGCTGCCGGTTCGCCCGTGGTGGCGGACCGACGAGAGGGGACAGGTCGTCTTCTTCGTCCGGATCGGTTGGAAGCCGCTGGAGTTCGAGAAGGGGAAGGCGGGAGTCGTCGCCGGGACGATGGAGAAGCTGCCGGCAGTCATCGATACCATGATCGGGGCCGTCCGGGCCGGCGAGCTGGACCCGATGCTGGAGCAGGCGAGGACCGCTCGTCCAGCGCCCAAGAAGAAGGCGGCGTGATCACCAGCGAGAGCGGCGTTGCGTCATGTTTCCAGCAGACTTTGAATCCGAGGGTGATCTAGGTTTCTCTCCCCACCCGTTAGAAAGCGCATTTCGCCGCTGAACGCGCCGCCGCGCGCCAGCCGCTTCTTTCGAGGCGTTATCGTTCAAGTTGCCGTATTTGTCACGGGCATAATTGGCGAGAGATTCCGGGCAGCGCCGATGAACTTAATTTCGAGACAGCCAAGGCATACCTTCCCTGTCAAGTCCCGGTGGCCTAGCTTTAAAAACCTGTGGCATTTTGGACACACGGACGAAATATCTTTAAGACGACGCCGCCCGGCTCTTCGCAAAAATTTTAATTTTGTGTTAGTTTTAGATGAATTGGCTCACTTGCAAGTGAGCTAGAGTAGCAAGAGGATTCCATGGCCAAGAATAAATCCTTGCCGCTTGCGTTGATTCTTCCGGTCGGATTGAGCAGTTGCGGACTCTCCGTTCCTGAAAAGAATTTTCTGGCGAACGGCTCCGAAGTCAATGAGTTCGGATATTCGAATGCGGGAATGTTGGAACATGCGCTTGTGAATGAAGTAAAATGTGAGATCACTAGAGGAATTTGGCGTGTTTACAATGCCAAAAATCTTTCCAAAAAAACAGACTGGCTTTGGAAGCCAACGATAAGCGCGGCAAAGCAGCAAGATCAAGGAAAAGATAAATCCACTAATAAAGGCAAGGACAATGCGCCCAATCAAAGCGGTTCCACGTGGAACGGCTGGGGCTCTTCCGCGTCCATGCAGATCCAAGTTGAAGAACAGACACAGCTCAACCCCGGAATTGGCGTGACGGAGCCGTTTCACAACGCTTACGCACTCGCCGCCGGCCCGGCCACTTATCCACTTACACCCGCAACCTTGGCGGCGCCGACGATTTCGGCAATTCCGCAAAGCTTTAATCTCGGCATCGGCGTGATAGCAAACGCGAACGCGACGCGTCAGGAAACCATGCAGTTCACCTTCAACAATGAAATGCTTTTACGTCACGCCAAAGAAATCACCAAGCCGGGCGAGGAATATAAATGCTACAATGACGGATTCCTAACCGAAAGCAATTTGAAGATAGATGATTTCATATATGACAAGGCGACAGTCGCCGCTCCCGGCAATTTAGTCGATACAGGCGAAAATTGGGCTCCGTACAACACGTTCCAAGAAATCATCACATTCGTGATAACCTATGGCGGCGGCGTGACGCCTACATGGAAATTCACTCGTGTGACGGCCAACCCAAATACCCCGACCGTCCAGATTCAGAGGAATGAGATCAATACGTTAGTGATCACCCTCGGTCCGCTGGACACGGGAAAGGGGAAAATGCCGTCCCCAACGCAGCCTTGGTCGCTGAACGAGCAGGCTGCCCAGGCGCACAATGCCGCAACTCAGGCGTCCCTGATCGGGCAGGCGAACAAGGCGATCACGCCATGAGCCCATATCATCCGAGGCCGCCAAGCTTTCGATGAGTAGGGCTGGAACTGAAAACGCGCTGCTAATCTTGCAGCGTTGTGGCGCAAGGTTCGACCGATTGCAGGAGAGTTGAAAATGAGTGACGAAGACCATACGCGGCAAGACTCCAATAGGCGGTTGAATTCGTCTCCAATCGTGACTCCGAGGGTCGCGCCTAAGCAAATTTTTGAAGGATATTCCTACAACGGCGCGCAGGAAGCCTGCGCCTGCGGGGGAGGAGATTTCGCGCCGTCGAGTTTCGTTTACGCCTTGGGCACTGTTGATCTTGAAATTCCAGATCCGTCGATCGATGAAGAACTGCACTTCTTTGCAAAAAAAGTGAATATAAAGCCAAAGCATGATTTGCGAAGCTGGGCCTACGATATCTTGAGGCAGCCCAATTCACGTTATATCGCTCGCCAACTGCGCTGGCTACTCAAAGTCGAAGGATTTGCTGCCTATCATCTGGTGTTGCGAGACCTGAACGACCTCACGGATTTGATCGAGTGTCTCTCTCTCCCAGAAGACGATCTCTGCCTAGTCATCGGCGCCAGTTCGCTTGCTCCTGTCGAGATGCGTCCCGGAATCAGCGCGCCCATCTTGAGCGTGGAGCATTTGTCCTCATTTAAAAAGGTTGACATCAAGAAGTGGTTTGGCGCGAGCCCGACTAACCAGCATGGTGCCAGTAAAACGACGCACATCTTCGATCCAGAGGAGCTTTACAACCGCTTGTTACATAGCTGCGACGATTACGGCGCGACAGGGAAGTCGCGCGCACTAAATTTCCTTGCCGTTCGTTACAAGCCATTACATGAGAAGATCGGCGAGATGGCGGTTAATGGCTATAGGCTCAAATATTTTGACGTAGAGGAGTCCCGGCTGACCTATTCCAAATTGACAGGCTCAAATGGTAAGGACATCGTAGATGTCGTATTTACATTTTCAAACGACTATGGGGCCGAAGATCGGCACTTTGTCCGCGTCGATCTATCCTATTTGTTTCCAGTTCTCGTGAGCCACTTGGCGGAGTACACGAAAAGATTCTAATCTCGAAAAAATGGAAGGAGCTGCTGATGCATACGCCTGATCCGATTGAGAGCAGCCATCGGCCGTACCCTCGACGGCTTCTTGCTTTCGCCGGACACGCTTCGGAGCGCGCGCGCGGCGGCGTTGTCGCTTCTGGGAGGCCACCGGAATATTCCGGCCCGTGCAGAGGCAAATGCTATTACCTTGGCGACGGCATTTGGTGTGATCATAATGCAGAGCCTAGCCTAGCCAAGGACGCGAAATGTCCTTGATTGGCTTCGCAGGCGACAGCCTTCGGCTTTGCAACTTTCCCGAGCGAGCCACGCACTCACGAGGGCGACGTGAAGACAGCTGATCTTTTGGCGACCCGGCGGCAGGAGCGCTGTCGCCACCTCGCTCGCGACGCCGGCCTTGAAGAGATTGTGGGTGCATCAGCTACGCAGGGCTGGACGCATAATTTCGCCACGGCAGAAGCCCTTGGTTTGCAGGTGTTAGAAGACATGGCGGCAACGGGTAAGTTGGCGTGAACCCGGCGGACTGAAGTGGAGGAGCCCCACGCCGCTTCGATAATCAAGATGGCAGTCTTGGTTTCAGCGAGCGGTTCCGCAGCTATTTCTGGTCTTTCTTTTTGATGCGGCTTCCATCGATGCCTCCTCCCCGATGCTTGAGCCAGGCAAAGAACGTTCGGCCAGCGGCGAAGAAGAAGTCGGCGTGATCCAAAAAGCACGACGAGGCCGGCGGCGAAAGCCGCATATAAGATGCGAGAGTGGCCCTTCTAACCTCCCTCCTAAGCATCCCTCCTAATTCCCTCCTAGCGGCCAACTTGACTTATAAGGGATTATATTTTCTTATAAGGATGCGCTTGCGCACCCCTACTATCCGATTTTGGAGGTCCCCCATGGCAGCCGTCATTAAAACTGCGAAATTTGTTGCCGCTCTTACCAGCATCGACCCGAAGCTAGAAATGTGGCTTCGGGTTTGTAACAACTCGTCCTTGGTGGTCGGCCCAGACCCCGACAATCCGACACACATGATCGACTTCGCCCGTGAAAAGGTGATCTCTCTCCCCCCAGAGAAGCCCGCCGAATCTCCCTCGACTCCCCTTATAAGGGACGCTGGTGTAGGTGCAGATCGGCCTTCCTTCAACCCAGAATCGTTGTATCCCGGTTTGCCGAAACACGGACGCCTTACCCGGCCCTGTTCCTTCGAGCTAAAAGGTAATCAGATCCCGGCCTCGTCGCTGCGCCTTCTTCTAATGCGAGCCCTTTACTGCATCGAATTTGATTTTCCGGGGACGTTGGGCAAATTATCGAAGGTAAAGAACAACACGAAGCGGATTGTCTCCCAAGATCGGAAAGACCTATTCGAGAAACAATCGCTCTCTGACAAGTATGCCGCCGAGCTGGGGAATGGCTTTTATGTGGGCATCAACAACAGTCAGGAAGAGGTCATCAGTTGGCTCAAGAAGGCCGCTGAAATAGCAGGGCTAACTTGGGGGGTGGATTTCAAGCTCTCACTCGATAAGCCCATTACTGAGCTCACCGAGGATGATATAAAGGACGATGACGAATAACTAAATCAGCTCCACGATCCTCCGCTGCGCCTCGCCGTGCGACTCGATATAGCGCTGCGTCGTCGACAGGTTGGAGTGTCCGGCGAGCAACTGGATGTCCCGAAGCGAACCGCCGACCGTCGAGATCTTTCGAGCGGCGTTGGTGATGAAGGTCCGTCGGCCGCTGTGGCTGGAGCATCCCGAGAAGCCGAGGTCTCGACACCATCGGGAGAAGAGGTTCACGATCGCCTGGGGCGAGGTTCGGGTAGTCCGCTCCGTCGTCACCACGAAGGGCGATGGGCGGCCTCGGGAGGGAGATTGGCGCAGGCTCAGAAGGGCCGCCCTCAGTTCTCGGTTTAGGGGGATGACCCGGCCGCCACCCCGGCCCTTGCTGGCCTCGTTCGTCAGGTGGATGGCGGTCCCGACCTCGCCGTCCGAGGTCGTCGCCATGTCCCACGTCAGGGAAGCGATCTCCTTCGCCCTGAGCCCAGCCTTGACGGACAGCAGCAGGATCACCCGGTTTCGAAGGGGGTAGCGGGAGCTGGATAGGTAGTGGAGAGCGGCATCGACCTGCGCCTTCGTCAGGGTCTTCGCCTGCTTGCCGAGTCCCATGGTGCCTCCAGACTGGTGACGGTTGTTCAATCTGGTGCCCGATTATAACCAGTCGGGGATCGCGGTACAGGGCCGATTTTCGGAACTGCCATCATTTTCAGGCCGATACCGGGACTGATGATAGAAGGCAAATTCTATAACCAGTCCGCCCCGGGGCTGCTCGGCGTCAAGGGCCTGTATTTCCTATTAGGAAATACAGGCTCGTTGGCTACCCTTACGGTGAGGTGGAACCCGAAGCGCCCCTGCTTGTCCGACCATCCGACACCGCCATATGACATCGTGAACCACACGCTACGGCTGCAGGGGGCGGAGATGACCAATAATAAAATTGCGCTGGACCAAACTCTGGCGGATAGGTTCACTTCTCTCTTGGGAACAATCAGAAAGAATATAGTTGAGCTCGCTACCACAGCGGCAACTGTCAGAAATCAATATCTTTCAGCTAACGGGAAGAGCTACGAGCCAGAATTCCATAAATTTTGGAAAACATATAGCATGGAGAATAAGTTTGGCTCGCTGTCGACCTTCGCCAAATACGCAGGGATCGGCGACGCTATAGAAAAAGTTCGGGCAAGATACGAAAAATACCAAATTCAATTGCCGACGACAATGACCGCCCTTTACGAGTTCTCGCAGCTTGAGGATTACGAATTGGCACTCTGCTTAGAGGATCACTGGGTAAGAACTGAAATCACGCCCGACAGAGAAAAATGGAAAAGGAAGGGCAGGAAGCCTGTTCCGGTTATCAACCCGTCCGCTACCGCCGCCGCTATCAGGACGTGGCGCACGCACTGGCGCAACCCGAAGCAACCGCCGACCGACAAGCGCCGCATCACCCTCGCTGAGATCAAGGTTCACGGTGCCCTGTTCGACTTCAAGAACGGCCAGCACTCGGACCTCATCTCGAAAGAGCAAGTGATGGAGATAGCTGAAGGCTTGAGGAAGCTGATGGAGCGGTTTGACGGCTCCATCGTTCGCTTAGACCTGCGGGATGAAAAATTGAAGGCTGCATACGATAAGAAGGAGGCGGCTGCTGTCGCCAAGGCGACCAAAGCGGCCGAAGTTGCGAAATGAGCCGAGGCGGCGAAGAAGAAGAAGCTGGCCAGCAAAAAGAGTTAGTCGAAGCGCTCGAGCTTTGTCTGAAGGAAACACGAGATCGGAGCCATGGAGGGTCAGCCCTCCGGGCAAACAAAAAGCCCGCCGGATCGACATGATCCGACGGGCTTAATTTTACCATTGACCCTGTGCTGACGATGCGCTCTCAGACGCCGGTCGATGTTTCACGCCCCGCAGGATTCCGCCCGGCGAGAGCCGGCCGCCCCGCCAGCGGCGAGCCGGTCTCGGTCGGCAGCGCCGTGAACAGGTCGCCCTCGGCGGCGGCGCTTCGGCGGCGCATCAGCTTGGCGGAGTAGTCGATCCAGCGCCGGACCTCGCCCCGGACTCTCGGCCGACAGCCGGCGGGGTCGGCCTCCATCATGCCCCGGACCCGATGGGCCAACCCCAGCTCGACCCGGAGGCTGCCGTTGTCGTGCCGGGGCAGGCCGAGCGAACAGCCGCCCCTTCGGGGGATGGATCGCCAGACGGTTTCCAAATCGCCGGCCACCTCGAGGAAGCGGTCGGCGACGGCCGGATGGACCACCATGATCGAGTGGACGTGCTCTGCCACGGACGGGTGGGTGGACAGGAGGCCGACTCTTTGGCGCTTGTTGGGGCGGGTGGACGGATCGTCCCGGAAGGCCAGGACGAACGGCAGCAGGTGCCTCTTGGACTGCCGCTCGGGGTTGGTGATCAAGAGGCGGCAGACCCTCGTGTAGAGCCGCTCGAACTCCAGAAGGACACGGTCGGGTCGGACCATCCCGATCTGGAAGGTCACGGTTAGAGGGACCACCAGCGGGGGGCGATGGTCAACGGCGGCAAGCTCGAAGATGTGATCCATCGTCCAGTCGGTGAACTCGTCGACCAGTTGGTTGTATTGCTGTCGGTTCATCTTCACTGCTCCACAAGGATCAAGAGGACGGTTCGCTTGTCGGAGGATCGGACGGCGTCTTCCGTCAGCTTCCGGGCCTGATCCCGGCGGGTCTGGCCGGAGTCGGTTGGACTCAGCGAAACGAGCTGGACCCCATTGGCGGAAGCTACGAGTCGGCTGACGCGGGCTCGGTCGACGGTCATCGGTCGACCCTCCGGCCGGTTGATTCCCGGCGATCAAGAACCTCGGCTATGCCTGCGCGCACCAGCGCCGACAGCGTTCGGTAGTCGGACGGAATCCGGCGATTGATCCGGTCACGGGTCGGCTGGTCCAGTCGGACGGTGATAGCCTGCAGCCCGGGGTTAACGGATGCTTTGTCGTTGGTTAGGGTTTGTTGGATCACGGTTGCTCCCTCGTTGGTTGGTGCAGCGGTTGCCTCGGTTGCCTTTAGCCGCTGTCGTTGGTCGGCGGCGGCTGAATCCAAATCGGCTCCGTTGCCTCGGTCAGTCGGTTGGCTGATGTTTTGCCGCTGCCTTTTGGGTACAGTTGAAGATGGGCGCCGGCGGCGGCGTCCTGTTTCAAGTTCTCGACGGATCCCGTCGCCGTCGATGACTCTCATCGATCGGTTTCGTGGATCGTTTTTCTATTTATCTGCCGGTATTACGTCCGGGCCGGACCGCCCCGGGCACGGCTGAGGGTCGGGCCGCCCGGAGAGGCGGCCTGACCCTGCCGTCCGGTGGAATCGGTTAGGCCCAGGTTCCCCGTTTCTTCAGCCGGAGAGGCGGCTTCATCGAGTCGAGGTTGGATCTGGCTTCAGCCAACTCCAATCGGCCCCTCTTCAGGGACAGCCGCAGCCTGCGGGCCTCTTGGAATAGGGGCTCGATCAGGTCCTCCCAATCCATCCCGTAACGATCGTCGATCTCCAATTCACTCAGAATCGGGTATCGCCTATCCAGTTCTTCCTGAGGGAGTCGGCGACTGGTCTCTTCGAGATCTTTATCGAAGTCAAAGACAACCTCCACGTATGGGGCCATCGACGGGGCGGTTTCGGGGTTCTCCGGCGTGGTCTTCCTTGTGTTTTTCATAACAACCTACTCCTCATCGTCAGGCTTTATTGCCAGATATCGATGATGATACATTATGGCATACTTTTAATAGCCAATAACTGACAGTATTTGCTTCGGACATCTGTCATTTTATAGATTTGTCCGGATAATATTATTTGACTACCATTTGCAAATGCAAAAGTTGCGTCCGGCGAGACACTAACGTTGAATGCAGATTGGTTTCCGGCAGGGGGTAGCCGATGTCGCCGAAGCAGGGTTTCCGGCTGTGGTTCGAATTCTACAAACTCGCCCTGGGCGAGCCGACTCTGGCGACCGAGGTTGAGAAGACCCGGTCGTTTTACGAGCCATGGGGCGACGTGAGGGCGCAGACCTTCGACCGATGGTGGGCCGAGAAGCAGCACCTATTCGGAGAGACGGCAGTTCGGCAGGTCAACCGGATCGGGGAAGAAACCGACACCGTCTACCTCGCCGTCCCGCTCCAGCAGCCGCTCATTCGATCGATGCGGCAGGTCAAGGAGCTCATCGAGGCTCGACAGCTGGAAGTCGCCAAGGCGGTCGGTATCGAGGGGCGGCGGACCAAGGCAGCCGGCGTGGGCCAGTTTCACCTCACGCCGGGGGTGGAGTTCCGACACACGACCGTGAAGGACGTTCTGCTCGTCTATCAGCTCTACGCCGCACAGGGAAAGCCGAAGATCAACGCCAAATTCCTTGAGAAGATCCAGGAGTTCTATCGCAGCCGGCCCAGGGCGAAGAGGGTTCCCATGCAATTCGCAGCAGATCCGAACAGCGTCGGATTCGAGTCGACGCTGAGGTCGATCCGGCGCTACGTGGAGCGGGCCGAGGAGCTGATGCTGGCGGCTGCCAGGGGCGACTTCCCCGGACAGTCACGCATGGGAGCAAAGGCTCGGCGGTCGACTTAGTCAGGGTCGACGGGCGGATCGTGAATTTATACCACGCGTTCCAGGTCTCTGGATGGGAGCCAGAATCACATTTAAGACCGGGCCGATGATCGTGGTGGGAGAGCTGATTTAGGAGGTTCGGGCGCAATACCCGAAAAGGGTTTTCCTCAAGTCGTTCTCTCCTCAAATAGTTTATGGACGGTCTTGCAATTCTAATTTTTCGGGCATTTCAAGCATTTCTGGAAGTGGTTCGTCTGCATACGCACGTAAATGCGAAGGTATTTTTTCAATCGGACGGTTCCTGCATCTCAAATGCAGATCGAGAGTGGCTGCCTGAACTACACCAGCTCGTATTTTGTCGGCTATGCCTCGCATATCAGAAAGGCTTAACCGCAGATAACCTGAATTCTGAGCTTTTGATCTCGGATCATTTTTATCGAAGCGCTTTGCCAACTGAATTATTTCCTTGTCATCAAAGAGTCATCCCGGGTATAATTCTGAATGCATAAGAGTATTTCTGCAGTGCCTACACCAGTTAAAATATTCAATTATGTTTTTTACCAGATCAACCTCCCGATTGTCCTTTTCGTGCTCCAAAAAAAGACCAGAAATTGTCTGCATGCGTTGTTCTTCGCTAAGTTTCAAAAAGTATTGCTTGGCGAGCTCTCCCCAAACATTTGCCTCTCTTGCCTTCTCCAATAAGAGATATTCCATGCAGCGTTCAAATGAGACGAAGTTGAGAGCGATAACACCAAGAGCGTGGACATGCAACGGCTTGTCCGGGCCATAATCTGGCATTGGCCAAGTGTCTACGATCTCCACGTCGTTCATCGAATCGTGCCTCTGAGCTTTGAAGGAAAATCACTATACATTAGCGCACTCCTATCTCGCCATTAGGTTAAACCTTAGAAGCGATTGGCTCGATCTCGCCGTATTTGTATTCTCCAGCTGCGCTCCAATTTTCTCCCATTGCAAGAGTGACGGCCGACCCGCCACCCGCATCTCCGATCACAGGCAACTTTAACGGAATTGGTCGGATGGTCCCGGATCCGGATGCAAACTTTCTCAAATTTGACGCCTTTGACAAGCGCGAGCCGTCGCGGAGAGCGCTGCCGGAGAACAGGATGGCGAACGACATTGGACTGGAACGAGCGGTCATGGCGCGAACCCGTAGCACGAGAACGCGTGCGTCGCGGCGGCAATGTGGGGACGAGCGGACCCTATCGAGCATAGTGCTCGCGACGCATGTTGACCCTAACCGGTCGTTCCCCTCGGCCCTGGCCAAGCTGCAAAATAAGGCATCAGTTCTGCACCGGAGTTTTGGACGGAAAATGCTCCGATTTTTCAAGGCCTTGGATTTGGAACGAGATTGTTGATATTTGCACACGTTCCGTCTCGTGAATTTCGCACCCAATCCATTTTTCTAAATCACACTATGGTTTAAATGCCTCAACTGTTTTATATTCCATAACGCGAAAGGAGCCTTTCTAATGGAAAAGCGGCATGATGACTTGCTAACAACACGTATTGAGGAAGTTACAAGGAAGGGATGGTCATTCATCAATTGGTGGGAGGCCTACTTATGGTATGGTCAGGCAAAGTTAGGAAAACACTTTTGGGTTGATCTGAAAGAAAGGTTCGATAAATGCAATAACGAATTAGACAGAAATAAAACAAACGCCAGCTATGATCTTTACTATTCTGAGCGTGATGACGGCGTTTTATTAATTCACGGAGATATATTGAATCACATCTCCATCAAAGTCGGCCCCAATGCACCTTAGCAACAATACGAAACGGAATCCGCACCGGTCGCATAAGCCCCAATCCGTTAAATGCGCCCTGTCACGGAATCCTTGAATTATGCCCAGGCAGGCAGGTCAAGCCCCTGCACCGAGCAATGAGAGCAGCCTGAATATTCGTTTTATCTACGGCTCTGCTTCTCCAGCTTCTTCACTCGATGTTTCTGGTAGTCGAACACGGCTGCGCCTAGCCCGTATTATGCAGCTGAGGCTGGCGGGTGTAGTTTAACTTACTGATTTGGTGTAGGATTTGGTTGTCGAAGCCGATCCGCGCCATTTCAGGAAGGGCCACACCCGCCATGAGCGA
>Ga0181527_1004597_pt1 | contig 11791 bp, 10 predicted proteins | sample PEATcosm2014_Bin_30_FD_119762 | JGI IMG/M metagenome (GOLD analysis project Ga0181527, IMG submission 119762) | Peatland microbial communities from MTU Mesocosm Facility, Houghton, MI, USA - PEATcosm2014_Bin06_60_metaG | ecosystem: Environmental > Terrestrial > Soil > Wetlands > Peat | place...
GTTGAAGTTTCACATAAATCATAGTCGACGAAACAAAGGAAAAAGTTCAAGAAAGAATGAGTGCCCAGCCCCTCTTACACCAAACCCGGTCGATAGCTCATGGATATGGGCGCAGCTCAATTGGTCGTCACAGGGCGGGTGGGAAAGGTGGGGAATATAGGAACACGATGCCATCAAGTGTTATTACCGTTTTAAAATGATGGCTGCCTTTGTAAGGTCATGTACTATCAGGCCGATTGTTTCATCATGAATCTGCTGGGTCGAAACAGGGTCGGCAATTGCGCACGTCCCAGACCAAACCATTTGCTCATGACCCTTCGTTGACCAAACATCCACTTCATGGCTGACGATCTTTGATGTTTCCACATAGCCGGGATGAACTTCCTCGACGTATCTGGTATAATACCTGTTACGCCAGGGATTGTATTGTGTGACAGGTTCTGTTGTCGCGTAAGGCGCCACGGGAGTTGATTGGGTTTGGATCGGAAGCGCGCTGATAATCAGGACGCCATCGTACCCGTAACGACGAACCGCATCTGTAATCTGATTGGTATCGGGGAAGGCATCAGGAAACTCGTGATATGAGGAAGTCACTGCTACCCTATGTTTTGATAACTCAACGGCAAATGCATCCTCCCACATTCTGCGCTTAATCCGGTCTTTATTGACGGAAATAACCATCATGCTTTTCATGGGACCGAGATTGTACGATGGGTCTCGCCAAACATTGGCGAGTTGCAGCGACGGCGTGCAGGTGGAAAAAAGAATCGCGATGCTGCAGACTGTCAAGGCAACTGCAGCGGCAGGACGAACAAGATGTCGTTTCATTTGCCTCCCTTAATGATGAGGAATTCGAAAAAATAACCAATCTCAACAAAGGATATCAAGCTCGAAAATCTCATTCCACAGCTATGAGTGCCGTTTTATCAAACGGGATCCCGGATATATAATACGTTTTGGAATTCGTTATCCTCACGCTAAATCTACCTTCATATAGTCCAGAGATGACATGGCCGCCGAATACAGGGGTAATTCCTGTTGTTGGTTGTCAGATGAAAAGGCGAGGCGGTAACCAAATCGAGTTATCGAAGTGATCGGATGAAAGCGCCCTGCCGGGCGCACAAAACAGACAAGGCATCCTTTCGAATGCCTTGTCTGTACGACCAACAAGGATTGGAATTACCGTGCCAGAAGAACCTGCCTGACAAAATGTCCGCCATTCACGTCAAGACGGACAAAGCAAATTCCGTCGCTCTTAAACTCTCCGCTGCCGAGAGTTCCGTTAATGGCGATCGGATGCCAACCGGCACTGACCCTCGAATTGGCCGTCCGTTCCAGGATTCTTCCTCTTGCGTCAAGGATCTCCACGGAAACCAGCGAGGGACTGCCCAGGTAATACCGTACCACACCGTTGCTAGTCCGTATGTCGAGCGCCGGCATGGCCGCCATCGCCCGCAACGCCGGTCTCACTGCCGCTACTATTCCGTTGTTTGGTACCGGAACCACCGTGAACGACGCTGAGCCGGTGCCGAGGGCGGGCGATGTAGCCGTCACGGTCACTACGCCGGGCGTGAACGTCGAGCGTACCGCCACCTTGCACATGCCGCCTTCGGCCGAGAGGTTCGGGTCCAGCGGCGAATGATAGCCAAGTGGCTGGCCTGCAGTAACCATTTGATCGCTGCCGCCTCGATAATTGCCGGGCCCGCTCACGCTGAATGTAACAATATTACTTGCCGTAGGGCAGGTAATGCCGTTTGCGTCAACGACTTTTGCCAAAATAAGCGCGGCATCGGTGCCGTTGGCCGTGATCTGAAACGTGTCTCCGTCCAGCTTCACCACCGGCGTGTCCACGACCAGAACGACATGGTCGGGATTGCCTGCGGTTTGTTTCTGGTCGGAACACACAACGGTTCCGTTGGCGTCAAGGCCGTTCGCGAGAAGCGTTCCGGCTGCCCAGGTCACGTTGTCCCAGTAGCATTGGAATGGCAGCTCGGTGTTAGTATTCGCGGCGATAGTATAGTCATCGCCTGTGCCGTTCCAGGGATTCGGCGTCTTGATTCCCTGACTGGCGCCGTTGATAAAAAGCTGCACGCTGGGACAGTTGCTGAACGCGTTGACCCGAACCGCGCCGTTGCGGTTCCAGTGGTGGGCAAGATATACCACGGGTTTAATGGAGTATGGAATCCAGCACGCGGCATACATCTTGTAAAGCATCTTGGGCAACCGGTTGAAATCCAACATGGAACAGCCGAACGATCTCACCGAATTGCCCGGAGTTCCGTCGGCGTATTGCTGGTCCTCGCCCGGAGTTTCGGCCATGTACCATTGACACATGCCAAAACAATTGTCCGCCTTCGCGTCCTTCCAGTGCATCAGGTATGCCTGGGCCATTTCAATTTCATAATCGTACGCGGCCCTTTGTGAAGCGTACATTCCCATCCCTCCCCACGCTTCCGCGCCCCAGGCGGGATTACCCGGGTTGCCGCCCTTGACGCCGATCTCGCATCCGGTAACCGTGCATGAGAGAATGTCTTTGGCCCCGTTTCCGTTTCCGCGAACCGATATCACACGCGGGGAAAGGGAGTCCCATGTATCGCAGATGGTCCTCAATGCGTTACACGTATTAGGATCAATATTCCCGTTGCTTACCTCCCACGCGAGAATAGACGGATCATTTCTGTCACGTATAACTCCGTCGCGTTGCATTTCCTCTTTGAGCGTGATTTGATCCGCAGTCGCGGACCCGGTGGAGAACTGGCCTTCACCTTCGCCGCTCGGCTGCATCAGCATCACACCCGTGTTGTCACATGCGTAGACAAATCCTGGGCTGCACGCGGAATGGCCGGGCCTCCACAGGTTGCCGCCGCACTTCGTGAGAATCTGCGCGTCACGATATTCGATTTCCGGCGGCAGGGCGGTTCCGAGCGCCGGGTAGTCGTACCGGGCGGATGCACCGTACAGCAGATGCTTGTGCCCATTGATATAAGGAAAATTGGCATCCCAGGTGATCGTGCGTATTCCCAGGGGGCTTTGGAATACGTCAACCGTGGTCCCGCCGACCTGCACAATGTGGTACACCGTGTACATATACGGAGTGCCGAAGGTGCTGTTGTTCGGATACCACAGGTGCGGATTGGTCACCGTGCCGTTCTGATCGAAAACCGTGTTTTGTCCTGCGTTGACAGCGCCGGTGCTTGTTTGGGTCAGTACAACCGTGTTTGTTGCGTCCACGACTTTGGTCGTGACCGTAACATTCTGGGCTGTAGTATTGTCGTTTCGGACGTTGGTCAGCATGCGAACCGTTGCCTGTGAGCCGTCGGCCGCCACGCTCGTCGTGGCAACGTAGGTGCCCCATTGACTGAGTGTCGAATACGAATTCATCGGAACATGAACCTTGTCGGTGATGTACATGAAAACCGGCCGGAATATTCCGCCGTCCTCCGACCCAAAACGGAAGACTGTCGAAAAACCGGGATTCTCGAAGAAGCCGCCATTCTTACCGACTCGAACGGCCAGCACATTGTCTGCGCCTCCGAAATTGAGATCGGGAGTAACATCCACAACGAATCCCTGAAAACCGATGACGTGGGTGGCTTGCGCATCCGCGGTCACAGCACTGTTACCGGGCAGAAATGTACCGTTGATGTATACCTGACAGCCTATGTGCACCCCCTGGAATTCAACGAAGACCTTTCTTCCCGAATAGGAATTGTCGAGGGTAAAATGCTTCCTATACCATACATTACCGCCAAACATCGACCCATCGCCGCCGCCGCTGCCCTGGTTGATAAAGGTGTCGGTGTCGTTATAGGTGTGCGGAACACCGATCTGTTTCCACGCGGCATCGTTGAACGCAGAGGCCTGAGCGCCGGTGGGATCGGATTTCATAAACAGCCAGGGTGTTTCACCCAGGTTGATTGTCAGCCTGTTGCTCGCTTCACCTGTGTAAGTATCCGCGAAACCGGACATGGCAGCAAGCATCGTGACAACCATGGCCCATCCAAGAATTTTGCCTTTCATTGTGATTGCCTCCCTAAGTAGATTTTTTTCACAGACCGTTTGGGGTGAAATATACTGTTTGGATTGAAGAACCTCGCAGCAACAACTGCGAGGTGACAATGCGCTCGCTGTGGGATTCGAACTTCGCTTTGCACACCCCCTTCCCCAAAAGTGGCTACAAAACCAGGTTCAACCCAATTCCTTATCTCATAATATAACCCACATTTGCTAAACTTGATGGATTACTTGGCTTTTTGTCGTCATTCCTCCAAGGGGACACGGTTGTAGTTACGGCTTCTGTAGAAGTCACCATGCCTCTGGATGTGACCGGAAAGTCCCCTCCAGCGCAGTGGAAACGAGACTCAGCTGATAATAGTGAGAATTGTTCGGCTCAATTGGGCGTCACGGGATTGATTGAATAGGCTGCAAGATACCGGCGTTGTTTATTCCTATTTGGTCATTTCGTCACAACAAACGACGATGACTTCGCAATGTTCCCGCCTGTAATTGACATTAGATACGTGCCTGTTGACAATCCCGATACTGGAATATTCAGATTTCCGTTACAGGCCTGATGTGTGGCTGAATAGATCTTTCTTCCGGCAATATTGGACAACTCAATGGTTATGGGGACATTGGGCGGAGTTGGTAGGGAGACAAAGATATTGGTTCGGGTGATGTTGATTCTGAATCCACCAGTGTACGATGGGATCTTCGACACGCGAACACCGTTTATTGGCATCGAATCAAGTGAAAAAGTATTCGATCTGCAGAAGTGCTTCCCGTCATAATCATTAATTTCAATCATAAGGTTTGCACCTGTCGTAAAAGTTAAGCCACTTTTAGAAGGTGTCCAATAGAAAGTCTTAATCCAAGGAAAAGCCTCACTCTTCAGTGGGTCGCTGTTAATGTAACTCCAGGTCTTGCCGGAATCCTGGCTGATGCTAATTAAGATTACTGACAATGATTCAGGATCACACATCCAGGTAATCGGTATGCTGTCGGTGAAAGCGAATACTTCGCCTCCACTTGGGAATAACATTTTCAAAGGAGAAGATCGTATTGGATACCATGTATTCCAATTGCTGCTGTACAATATTTCGGCGGGAGACTGATACGTCGTCTCAACAGGATCGCGTGCATTCCAAAACCCCAGCGTCTCACTGTAGGCCCAGACCCTTGGGTCTGTAACGGTGTCAGGGATGCCACCGTATCCCTGCATGTTGGAGTGGCCGATGAAAAGGTAACAGATAAGCTTATCTTGGGAAACGTTGACGCCGTTGAGGATGACGCAATAGCCTGATTGTGTGCCTGCAAAAACAAACAGCGCGACCAGCGAGAAAGCAAAGGAGTATTTTTTCATGAATACCTCTGACATTTGCATAATGAAGGCGTAATCGGTTGGTCGGCATTCCTCAGTTAAGAATATATGGCATCTTGACAGTTTTGTCAACTCCGATATTCCATAGAAATTGTTCGGCTCAACTGGGCGTCACGGGGCGAAGGCCTGGACGAACGGCAGCCCAGGCTGAAATTTTTGCTGAAAAAATGTGGGAGTGTCCCATCACCGTCATTCATGTAATCTATGCCAACTAGGCCCGGCTCAAACTGGGATCACGGGAAGGCAACGAGAGAGAAAGGAGAATGGAACCCTAGAAAAGATCGCGGAAAATGTCAATTTTTCCCTCGTTACCGATGGGAGTTTGCGGCTTCTGCTGCAAACTTAATCTCGATGTAGGCCTGCTTAAGAAGTTCTTTAGCTTTTTCCGCATGACCGCCCATATCAAAATCATTTGCCATCTGCGCTGCGTCCAATCTATCCACGGCATTGTCTATTGCAGTCTGTGCTTCGGCGAGATTTGGGTGACGCAAATGACTAACCCGATAGTTTCGCGTCGATGCACAGGCGGACAGTAACATGATCGAAACGCAGATGGCAATTGTAAGTATTTTGAAACCGAATCTTGTCATAGTACTATTTACGATTCTCATTCGCAGCTTCGGCAGCTAATTTGATCTCGATGTATGCTTGATCGAGCAATTCTTTTGCTTTTGCAGCGTGACCGTCCATGTCGTACTCATTTGCCTTCTGCGCCAGCGTAACTTTATTGACTGCCTTTTCGATGAACATCTGGGCTGCGGCCAAATTTGGGTGGCGAGTTTTACTTACATTGCCAGCATAAGCGGCAATACCAAAGAAGAGGAATCCAGCCAAGACACAACTGACGATCATTCTTTTGCGAGACTTTGATTTCATGCGGACGCTCCTTTTTGAAGTTTACGTTTAAGATTAGATTTGTTTATACCAATAAATCCTATAGTACCATATGTTGCAGAAAAAGTCAATACTTTAACAGACCGGCTTCATAACTCCCGTTCAGTCGTAGAAATGAGCCCAGTAGTATTCCATGGAAAATTTCATCGCTCAACTGGGCGTCACGGGGAGGTGGCGTGGGGCAAGGGGCGTGAATGAGGAAGAAATGATTGTTCACGTAAACTGGTCGTTAGTTCACTCATGCGATTTTGCGGATCACACACTTTATCACAGGTGTTTGCGGGATTTCCACGACTGGCAAAACCTGCCAGGAAGCCGCGCTGCCTGTGTTGCCAAAGTTGACAAAAAAATCATGGTCTGAAATATGCGTGGTTTCAACAAAAATATGAAGCCTCTGTCTTATGAGAACAGAGGCTCTATTTAAGAATTTGCGGAGCTTTTCCAGACTGGTCAGGGAATAAAGAACCTCTTACATGCAACCATATGTTCATTACTCGTCAATTGCGCAAAATAGAAACCCGTTGCGGCGTGTTGTCCGGCGCTATTATGGTCCCATCTAAAAACCGTGCCAGAACCGAGATGGGCGATACAGTGGCCCCTGACGTCAACAATTTGCACATTGACCCGTTCGGGATAAGAAAAAGAGACCGATCCGGAAGTTGTTGCCACACGAAAGAGATTAGTTGAGACGGAAGTGATACGGTTCCGCACGCTGGCGGCTGAATTGAAACTGCCTGTCAAAACCGCTTTCGATTGCGCTTGACCCTGTGTAAACGAGATGGTGTCACCCACGGAAATCGTCGGCGCCGAAACGGTGACGGAAAGGGTAATCAGTAGTTTTGTAAAGGTCGGGTTCCACACCGCGCTGCCGATGGTGCCGAATCCGCTGAGCCAGGTGTGACCGCCTGACAAGGGAATAACCGAATCTATGTTAAGCGCCGTAACGGTGAGGTTGGTGACGCCTTTGTCGAACGTCAGCAATACATAATCGTCATTAGTACCGACCTGCTCGCCTGCGACCGCGGAAATAAGGCTGGGGGGAACGGCCGGATGAACTTGGAAGGACAAGTCGTCGAACCAGGCCGTGCCGGTGTCGCCGGCCGCGGCGGTGCATTCAAGATATACCTGGGCGGTAACGGCATTGGCAGGCGCAGCAAAGGTCTGGGATAAGTTCGTCCAGGGATGCGTGCCACTAAGCTTGCCCACTGTGTCTATTCTGATGTATCCGGCCGGCACTTGATTGTTGGGGGGGGTCAAGGAGTTAAACCACAAAATCATGATTTGGGCCGTGGAACCAGCTATAGCGTCGGTTTCCAGCCACCCGGAAGCATCGTATAAAGTACCCGCCATGACCGTGTCAATTACGGTCTGCCATACTGCACGCGGGAAAGCCACTCCGGGAATGATCATTTGCTCGCTGTGGGTTCCGGTATGGGCGACATTGTTGACAATTGATCGGCCGCCGCTGGTGTTCATCTGCCACGCGGAACCTCCGTTTTCAAAACTCGGGTCGATCAGGAGGTTCTGGGCATTGAGGTTAAAAAGTGCAAAGAGTAAACATGCCGACACGCGACATAAAAGGTTTTTAATCATAGTACCCCCATGAAAAGATGGACCGCCAGAATGTTCCCGCCTCCGGGTGATTTGCCCCCCGTTCTCATTTATGACCTTTTCCCTTTGCCATATCCAAATTATACAGTATTGGGTGATTGGTAAAGTACATGTTTTGTAGTACATAGTGACCGCGATCTGGTGAGAAATGTTTCCATATTGCATCCAAGCCCAACGGCGCCGGTGGCCAAAAATGTCGAGCCAGCATTGACAGACCCTGACCCTGTGCATGCCATGGATTCAGGTACGGCTCAATTGGGCGACACGTGCGATGACTTGGATGAAATTGAAATGCATTAGCAAGCAATTTGTATTTTCTCTGTGGAGGTAAAAGTCCCATAATCAAAGCCAGAGGCGATTAGATATGCATTGTCATAGAAAATTCTTGTCCAAATTGAACCCGAATCGCATCTGAAATTGAAGCAACTGTCTCGGGACGTTGAATCGGGACATGCTCTCTACTATCGAGCAAAGGAGAATGTTGCGTCCTTGGAGAGGATTGAGCACGGGAAGCTGAATTGTTTCATTTTACAAAGTGTCATTCAAGGATGGGGGCATGGGATGAGAAAATGGGCGAAGCTGATCACCGCAGTTGCTGGATTTTTCTTTGTAGCGACCGGCTGCGTAGGACGACAAGCAGCCAGCAAAGAGAACATGGTTTGGATAAACGGAGGAACATTTCAAATGGGATCAGATAGCGGGCTCCTTGAGGAGATGCCATATCATAAGGTCACGCTGACTGGGTTCTACATGGACAAAACTGAAGTAACACAGGCGGATTTTGAAAAGGTCATGGGTAATAACCCGTCAGATTTCAAGAATTGTCCGAGTTGCCCAGTTGAGAACGTCAAGCGAAATGAAGCATTGGCCTACTGTGAGAGGGTAGGTAAGCGACTGCCAACAGAAGCGGAATGGGAGTATGCGGCGCGGGCAGGAAGCAAATCGAAATATTATTGGGGAGATAGTGTGGATGGTAGCTATGCTTGGTACAGTGAAAACTCCGGTTCAAGGACCCATCCAGTTGGACAGAAAAAGCCCAATAGCTGGGGGTTATATGACATGATCGGAAATGTGTCGGAATGGTGCAGTAATTACTACAGCCCATATTCTAGTGATAGCCAATTCAATCCACAGGGTGCGACCTCAGGCGAATACTGCGTTTATCGTGGAGGATCGTGGAACAGCAGTGCCTCCCACCTTCGTTCTGCATACCGAGGCAGCCACAAACCAAGTCTGCGCCTCAACCGGCATGGGTTCCGTTGCGTTATAAGGTGAACTTTTGAACAAGGCTTATTGTCAAGGGAGAAGACTTTTCTTCGGCATCGGGCCGGCCAGACGCATATTTAATCTGTCTATTGATGGGGTTCTTCCTGACTTGATGTTATTTTGGGCGGGTGGTCCTAATGCTGTGCAAGCGTATCTCAAGCTGAGGCTTCGCCAACCTGTCCATCAGCAGAAAGGAGTCTGATAATTTTTCGGCCGATTAACAAAGTGCAAGCATATCGCACTCGCCGTGAAAACCGGATTGCCCCATACCCGTCAGTCTCTTCTGGAAAGTACAGATTAACGAATGGAGTTCTCATCATGAACACCTCTCTCCTAATTCTCCTCGCCATTGGCTGCTGTGCTGGTTTCATTTCCGGTCTTGTCGGCATTGGCGGAGGTATAATTATCATCCCTGCGCTCATGTTTTTCGCAGGGTTTCCCCAGCTTACCGCGATCGGGACGAGCCTTGCCATATTGATGATGCCGATCGGCCTTGCGGCCGTGGTCCAGTATTATCGCGGCGGAAATGTGGATGTCCGGGCAGCAATCGTTATTGCCGTAACATTTTTCTTCTGCGCATGGGGTGGGGCGTTTCTGGCGCGGAAGATCAACCCATTTGCTTTGCGAATGGGATTTGGAACTTTTGTTATGGTGATGGGGTTGTATATCATGTGCACTGCGGGAAAGATGATCAAATAAGCTGCGTACCGCAGCTGTGTTTTTCAGCAGGCGAACCATCTGACGGCATACGGAGTCTTCGCGAGACCGTTTTAAACCCCATACTGGTCCAGCTTAAAATTCCCCCTGCCGAGTGCCCCGGATGAGGAGTGTACACTTTTTCGTAGTACTTGGTAGTATTATAGAGATGAAGGCAGAAAATAAAAAAGCCCCCAAACTGCTCAAATTGAGCAAATTTGGGGACTTTATTGGTACACCATTCAGGATTCGAACCTGAGACCTACTGATTAAGAGCTCTACGGTCTGTCAATATCCACTCTCCTAAGAATCAACAACTTACAAAACTTTCCACTTGATTTTCCACCAAAACCATATTGCGTTTTATTGCATAATTTCGCAGGTTTTTGCAAGGGGTGGTGGCAAATGGTGGAAAGAAACAACTCAACAATGCAGGATCTGGGCTTATCAATTCTGCACAAAATTCTGGTTCGCTGTTTGCAACGGCACTCTCGTTCGACCCACGCCCTCGGCAGACAAGGCAGCAAATCCTTGTCGCTCGACACCGACGCAAGAATATGAGGCAAGTTAGCGTTACGCAAGACGAACGGGTAGAAATAAAGCCGTGTCTAACGTTGTGAACCGTTCACTATCTTGGCAAAAGAAGGATTATCTGTGAATTTCGCGGACAAGCGACAGCTTGACCTCGCAAATTGAAATAGTATCCTGGAATAGATTTTGCCGCCACAAAGCTTTTCAATAGCAGATACTTCGAGGTGCAGTTCTGGGCAAGTTGATTTCCGCTGGCGTGCCGAACAGGTCGATGCATAACACCTGTTTCCTGAATCGGGATATTGTTGAAGGAAGTGAGTACGACACAAATAAAGGAGTCGGCAAATTGGTAAAGCAACTCAGTATAATGGTGTGAGTATTTTAGTGCACCGACCTGGTCGATCCATTGAGTTGTGTCTTCCGTCGTCCAAGTGCCATTTTGCTCTAAAGACCATCCTGAGGTCTGGATGGTAGTTAACAACGGGAAAGACTCTCCATTAACGATGATTGAAGTGGAGTCGGTAGTGTCGCTACCACCGTACGAGAAAGAACCGCCATTTACACTATAGCTCGTGTCTCTGGGTCGTGTGTATGATAATAGTCTGTTAACATCAACTACAGAAGAAACAACCTGAGAGGTCACGGGGAAAATAGAGTCGGCGTGCAAGACCTCTCGCGCACTTGACGTAGTGTTTTGCGTTGAGCTGGTTGCATTTGTAACGCTATCGTTGCATGAAAGCGTAAAGAAGGTTGAATCGCTCCTAACGCTCACTGAGGAAATCTCTAGATTGAGTTCGCCAGTTCTGACAGTGGTAGTTGTGCCAGTGGTGTTCAATGTGCTGCTAGTTTGCTCGTACATGAGAACCCATCTGTTGCCGTTAACTATCGGGATAGTACTTGCCTCTGCACTGAGGGATATCGCGGCTAGTATCACAACGGCCAGAGGAGAAATTGCTCTCCGCCAAAAAGCGGTAATCTGCATGTTACGCCCCCTTAGCGACGAAGCCCTACCTCACCTTACATAATATACTGTCAATCCTGCGTTTCTCAGGCTCATTCAAAAGAAAGCCCTATCTGGCAGAAACTCGATTCTATTATCCAAGTATCATTGCTTCATGTTGATGGAAGTCTTGTTCAAATGTGAATCGATCAATATATTCATTGCATTTGATTTAATTTCCTTTTGTCCTAATAAGTTCACAATAACGGATTTCCCATATTGACACTGAATTGTCTTTGTTGGTCGATTTTCATTGTTAGACAATGTGCCGCTGCCAGTTCTCAAATAACGACTATCGTTAGGCCATATCTCAGTATTAGTCTTTTCAACAAGAGTATCCCCAAGCAGATATATATATTCCAAATTTGAGAAAACATACAATGTACTTTTCAACAGAGTATCTATGTAGCAAC
>Ga0181527_1004616_pt1 | contig 11758 bp, 9 predicted proteins | sample PEATcosm2014_Bin_30_FD_119762 | JGI IMG/M metagenome (GOLD analysis project Ga0181527, IMG submission 119762) | Peatland microbial communities from MTU Mesocosm Facility, Houghton, MI, USA - PEATcosm2014_Bin06_60_metaG | ecosystem: Environmental > Terrestrial > Soil > Wetlands > Peat | place...
CGGCGCGCTCCACCCGGAACTGAAGATTTTCGACGACCTCATGCCGACGCGCCGCGGCACCACCTACAACTCGTACCTGGTCCGCGGCGACCGGATCGCCGTCATTGACGCCGTCAAGGGCCTCTTTCCGGAGGAGTTCCTCAAGAACCTCTCGGCGCTCGTGGACCCGAAGCGCATTGACGCGATCATCCTCAATCACACCGAGCCGGACCACTCCGGTGCGCTCGAAGCGCTTCTCGCCGCCGCGCCCCAGGCGCGCGTGTACGCCTCGAAGGCCGCGCGGCTCTACCTCGCCGAACTGCTCAACCGCCCCTTCGAGTGCTTCACCACCGGCGAAGCTCTCGAGCTCTCGCTCGGCAGGAAAACCCTCCAGTTCATCTCCGCCCCGTTCCTCCATTGGCCCGACACCATCTTCACCTACCTGCCCGAGGACGGGATCCTCTTCCCGTGCGACGGCTTCGCCACGCACGTCTGCGACAAGAGCATGTTCAACGACCTGGCCGCCGACTTCGAGGAGGACTTCCGCCTCTACTACGACACCCTCATGCGCCCGTACCGCGACAAGGTGCTTGCCGCGCTCGACGCGATCAAGCCCCTCGACATCCGCATGATCTGCCCCAGCCACGGCCCGATCCTGCGCCGCGACCCGAAACATTACGTCGAGAAATACCGCGAATGGGCCACGCTCAAGCCGCGGGCGAAGCCGTGCGTCGCCATCCTCTACCTGAGCGCGCACGAGAACACCGCTGTTATGGCGGCGGCCGTCGCCGAAGGCCTCCGGAGCGCCGGCGCCGACGCCGAACTGCTGCACCTGACCGAGCTGGACGACGCCCGAATCCGCGACGCGCTCGAGTCCGCCGACGGGTTGATCTTCGGGTCGCCCACCATCGTGCGCGACCTGCCGCCGGCCATGTGGCGCGCCCTGTCGCTGCTCTCGACGGTCAAGCTCCGCGCCCGGAAAGCCGCCGCCTTCGGCTCCTACGGCTGGAGCGGCGAAGCCGTCCCCTTCATCGAGCAGCGCCTCAGAGACATGCGCCTCCCGCTGGTCGAGCCCGGGCTGAAAACCAAATTCACCCCCGCCGCCGAAGACCTCGAAGCGTGCCGCGCCTTCGGCGCCCGCTTCGCCGCCGCCGTCGCCGGCGGGTGAACGAGCGCTAAACGCGGCGAAGATGCAAAAGGTACATCTATGAAAACGAAGCCTAACGTGCAAATCAGGGACGATCTCAGGCCGGAGTACGACCTTGCGCGGATGAAAGGTGGAGTAGGAGGCAAGCACGCGAAAGCCTACCGCAAAGGGACCAACTTGGTCTTGCTGGCGCCGGACGTGGCCAGGCAGTTTCCTGACGACCGATGCGTAAACAATGCGCTCCGAGCCCTCATGCGCGTTTCGAGGCGAGTCATTGCGCACGCACGCTGAGTACCCTGTCGCCGGAGAATGCTCGCTTCCGCCATGCAGTCCCGAATGAGCAGTGTTTTCGACACGAACTTGCTCTTGCCGCTGCACGCTGGGCAGGGCCGAATCATGCCCGCGAACCTCGACAAACTCCCGCAAGCGCCTCGACGCGCCGGAGTTTTTCTTGCGGCGCTGCTCATCGCCGCCGGCTTCATCGGCTGCGCGGGCGGCTCGCGGAACAGCGGCGCCGCAGGACGGCCGCCGACCGGTTCGCCGGCCAATCTGCAGGAGCCGGGGCGCGAACCCGGCAGGCAGGTCCCGGATGGCGCTATTCCGGGCCGGATCAGCCCCGGCGAGCGGGTCTTCGTCGGCAAGGTGTTGAGCATCCGATGGGGCGCAGGCGACGTCAGCGGCATGGGCGCGCCGGGCACGGCGGAAGTCGAATGTGTGCGGGCGTTCCGGGGCGTCCAGGTCGGCCAGCGGGTCATCGTCACGGTGTTCAAGCCGCTCTGGCGCTCTTACAGCGATGCGACGCTGGAAATGACCGTCTTCAGCAACGGCGGCGCGGATGTCCGTCCGGGCGACCAATGGCTGTTCCTCCTCGGCGGATTCGAGAAGACCGACTCCGCCAATCCGGAAATCCCCGGCGAAACCCAGGTCGGCGCGGTCGCCTACTGCCCGAAGGGCAACGAGCCGATCATCGCCGAGACGGAGCAGGCCGTCGCCCTCGACTCTCTCGCGCCCGGTGAGCGGTTCGCGGCGCTGGCCGCCCTGCTGACCCGCGGGCGCCTGACCAGCGCAATTGTCGGGCCGTATGCGGTCTCGCAGATGTTCGCCCTGCGCGCGCTCGACGGCCCGGCCGCGGCGCGAACGCTGGCCGCGGCGCTCCGCGACGCCACGAACGGCGTCGAGCTTCGCGCGGAGACGCCGCCGCTCCTGGCCGGACTGGCCCAGGAAGCTCTCTCCGCGCAGCCCGGCGAACTTGCCCGCCAAGGCGGGAAGCCGGACACGGACTCGAACCGGCTGGCGTGGCGGTTGCTCCTGGAGTCCGCGCCGGACCTTGAGAAGGCCCAGGCGGAGATCGCCCAATCGTATGCGTTCTGCGTCGCCGATCTGGGCCCGCCGAACGATCTGCAATTGGCCCGACCGGAGTTGATCGCCGCCGCCCTGCGGGCGCTCATCCAGCGCGACGACGTCGCCGGGCACTTGCGCGGCGCCACCGTCAGCACCGCCGCTGGAGTCCACACGCAGTTCGAGGCTTTCATGAAAGTCCTCACCGCCGTCGAACAGGCCGCGCCGCCCGGCGGGCGCTGAGCGCGTCCGAAGCGCCTTCCCGGCGATCCCCTTTCTCTTCTCATCGGAAATTTCCGTTTTCAGCTTGCGTTCCGCCCTATAGTTAGTATAATGTTAACAGAGGCGACGAAACATGAAAAGCGGCCCTGTACATCTGAACGTGCACTCGAATTACTCGCTGCTCTCCGGCGCGGGCCGGATCGAGGAATTGCTCGGGCGGGCGCGCGAACTGGGGTTCGACACACTCGCGATCACCGACACGAACGGCCTCTATGGCGCCATGCTGTTCCTGTCGAAGGCGCGCGAGATCGGCATCAAGCCGATCCTGGGAGCGGAAATCCGGTGCGCTTCCGGCAACGCCGTCTGCCTGGCGGGAGACCGCAACGGGTACGCCAATGTCTGCCGCGTGATCACCGCGCGGCAGCTCGACGAGAATTTCTCGCTCGCCGATGCGCTGGTCCGGCATCAGGAAGGACTCTTCATCCTGACGCCCGATGCCGCCCTCCTTCAGCGGCTGGCCGGAGCGATCGAGGGCGGCCGGCTCTTTCATGAAATCCGGTATTTTGCGGACCCGGCCCAGCCGCGGTTCGAGGGCGCGCCGCCCGTCGCGACGAACAACGTCCACTTCGTCTCGCCCGGCGGCCGCGACCTGCACCGCCTGCTGACGGCGATCCGCAAGAACAAGCTGCTCTCCGAGGTCGGCCCGGACGAGTTGGCGCCGCCGGACGCCTGGCTGAAGAGCGCCGACGAGATGGCGCGCCGGTTCGCCGGCAGCGCGGTCGGCCGCGAGGCCATCGCCAACACGCGCCGCATTGCCGAGGCGTGCAACCTCCAACTCGAAACCGGCAAGCCGATCTTCCCGAAATTCTTCTCGCTCAAGGAGATTCCTCCCGAACTCGCCGGCGAATCGCCGCGCACTGCGCTCCGCAAGCTGGCGCTTCGCGGCATGCGCGAGCGTTATCCCGCCCCAACGCCGCAGGTCGCCCGGCGGCTGGATGACGAACTGGCGATCATTGACGACCTCCACTTCTCCGAGTATTTCCTCATCGTGTGGGACATCGTGAATTTCGCGCTCCGGAAGGGGATTCCCATCGTCGGCCGCGGATCGGCCGCGAACAGCCTCGCGGCGTATTGCCTGGGCATCACCAGCGCCGACCCGCTCGCGCACGACCTCTACTTCGAGCGGTTCCTCAATCGCTCGCGGACCGATTGCCCGGACATTGACCTCGATCTCTGCTGGCGGCGGCGCGACGAGGTGCTCCGCTACGTCTACGAGCGCCACGGCGCCGACCGCGTCGCCATGGTCAGCAACCACAACACGTACCAGGCGCGGTCGGCATTCCGCGACGTGGCGCGCGTCTTCGGGCTGCCGATCGAGGAGATCAACCGCCTCTCCGCGATGCTGCCGCACGACTCGGCCGGGAGCATCCGCGACGCGAAGCAGCTCTTCCCCGAGGCGCGCGATTTCCCGCTCGACCGCGAGCCGTACCGCACCCTCGTCGCGCGCGCCGAGGCGCTGGACGGCTTCCCGCGCCACCTGAGCATCCACATCGGCGGCATCGTCATCGGCGACCGCCCGCTGACCGACTACCTGCCGCTCGAACGCGCGACGAAGGGGATCGTCGTCACCCAATTCGAGATGAACGCCGTCGAGGCGATCGGCCTGGTGAAGATTGATCTGCTCGGCCATCGCTCCCTCTCGCTCATCGCCGACACGGTCGTCGCCGTCAAGCGCAACCGCGGCGCCGCCGTCGTCCTGCCGCAGGTCCCCGACGGCGACCGCGAGACCGCCGCCCTGCTGCGCGCGGGGCGGACGATCGGCTGCTTCCAGATCGAGTCGCCCGGCATGCGCAGCCTCTTGCAGATGATCCGCGCCGAGAGCCGGGGCGACGTCATCCACGCGCTCTCGCTCATCCGGCCCGGCCCGTCCGCCAGCGGGATGAAGGAGCGCTTCGTCCGCCGCCGCCTGGGCGAAGAGCCGACGGCGTACCTCGATCCGCGCCTGGAAAAAGTCCTCGCCGACACCCATGGCGTGATGCTCTTCCAGGAGGACATCCTCAAGGTGGCGGCGGTGATCGCCGGGTTCACCCTCGAGGAGGGCGACACACTGCGGCAGGCCATCTCGAAGAAGCGCTCGCCCGGGCGGATCGCAGCGCTGCAGGAGCGCTTCCTGCGCGGCGCGGCCGAGCGCGGCCTCCGGCGCGAGACGGCCGAGGAAATCTGGAACCTGATCCGGAACTTCGCCGGCTACTCCTATTGCAAGGCGCACGCGGTGACCTACGGCGCCATCTCGTACCAGGCGGCGTATCTGAAGGCGCACTATCCGGCCGAGTTCCTCTCCGCGGTCATGGCGAACCAGGGCGGATTCTACGAGACGCGCGAATACCTCGAAGAAGCGCGGCGCTGGGGCGTGCGAATCCTTCCGCCGGACGTTAACCTCAGCAGCCTCCAGCACTGTTCCGGCGGAACGATGCTCGAAGGACGGCGGACGCCCGGTTTCATCCGCATCGGGCTGGCGCAGGTCAAGGGCATCTCGCAGCGGGCGTTGAACTCCATCCTGCGCGCGCGGGCGCAGAGGCCGTTCGCCTCGCTGCGCGATTTCTATTTCCGCACCCAGGTCAACGATTCCGAGACGGAGCGCCTGATCCTCTGCGGCGCGCTCGGCAGCCTCGCCCGGACGCGCCCGCAACTCCTCTGGGAACTGCGCCTCCTCTCGAAGGACATCCGCAAGTCGTTCGCCGGCGCCATGGGAGATGAACTCTTCGGCCCGGAACCGGCGCCCCCGCACGGAACCGCCCCGCCGCTGCTCGAATATCCGATCGAGGAGCGGATCCGCCTCGAACAGGAAATCCTGGACCTCTCGGTCAGCGACCATCCGCTGCGCATGTTCTCCACGGAGCTTGCCGAGCGCGACCTGGCGAGGTCCGATCAACTTCCGGCAAACGTCGGCCGGAGCGTCACCGTCGCCGGCTGGCTGGTCACCATGCGCCGCGCCGTCACCCGGGACCGGCAATACATGAAGTTCCTCACCCTCGAAGATCGTTTCGGGACGATGGAAGTCATCCTGTTCCCGCAGGCGTATCGCCGGTTCGGACATCTCATCCGCAGCTACGGCCCCTACCTCGTCCGCGGCCGGGTCGAGCAGAACCACCGCGCCATCGGCATCACCGCGGACTGGCTGGACAGGCTCAATTGAGCCGCCGGCAGCGATGGCGCACGGCGGAACCTTCGCAAGCCGGTCCAGTTGACCTGTCCGCCGCGTTGCGATAACATGTTTCGTACATCTGTGGTTGTCCAAGCCATTCCGCCATCAGCAACGTTGAACGGCTTGCCGCCGAAGGACCGAGACAACCGGAAAAGCGGAAACTTTTCTCGCGGAGAGACAAGTCACAACTTGACATATAAGAATATTTATTGTATAATGCGCCCCGACGAAAGGCTGAAGGCGGAAGCGGCGCCTGCGTTCGTCCGTGAGAAGTTGCAAGTCGCCGACGCAGAACAAGCTGACGCGCAAAAGACGATTTGAAAAAACGAACCCAATTTGTCGCAAGAGCTTATGCCGCAATGACTTATTAACGCCGGCCACGGACGTGACGGAACTCGGTGCGAGGACTCCAATGAGCAAGCAGGCGGCCCAGGAACATCCGCACAAGGCGGAATGGACGAACTACCTTCGCAAGATGATGATGATCCGCGCCTTCGAGGAGAAGGTCTTCGACCTGCTCGGGCGCGACGTCCTCAAGGGCGCCTCGCACGTCTATGCCGGCGAGGAAGCCGTCGGCGTCGGCGCGTGCGCGGCCATCGGGCCGGAGGACTACATCACCAGCACGCACCGCGGCCACGGCCATTGCGTCGCGCGCGGCGGCGAACTCAAGTACATGCTCGCCGAGCTCTGCGGCAAGGCCACCGGCTACTGCAAGGGCAAAGGCGGCTCAATGCACATCGCCGACGTGAAGGCCGGGAACCTCGGCGCCACCGGCATCGTCGGCGGCAACATCCCCGTCGCCACCGGCGCCGGGCTCGCCTGCAAGCTCAACGGCAAGGGGCAGGTCGTCCTCTGCTTCTTCGGCGACGGCGCCTCGAACAACGGCACGTTCCACGAATCCCTGAACATGGCCGGCGTCTGGAAACTGCCGGTCATCTACGTTTGCGAGAACAACCTCTACGGCATGTCCGTCTCCACCTCGCGTGCCTGCGCCGTGCAGGACATCTCCGTCCGCGCTTCCTCCTACAACATGCCCGGCGTGACGATTGACGGACAGAAAGTCCTCGAGGTCAAGGCCGCCGTCGAAAAGGCCGTGGCCAACGCCCGCGCCGGCGGCGGCCCGACGCTGGTCGAGTGCAAGACCTATCGCTATCGCGGCCATTCCCGCAGCGACCCGCGCAACTACCGCACGAAGGAAGAGGAGAAGTACTGGCATGACCGCGATCCGATCACGCTCTTCTCACAACACGTCGTTGAGCAGGGCGCGCTGACCGAGGCCGAAGTCGCCGCGCTCCAGAAGGACGTGGACCGCGAGCTGGCCGAAGCGGAAGATTTCGCGCTCAACCAGAGCCCCTACCCGGACCCCGGCACGCTCCTGGAGGATGTTTACGCCGAGTGGATCGAGGGGAAGTACGGCCTGGAGCCGTACAAACCTGCCGTTTGAATCCGCGGGTTTTTAACCACGGATGAACACGGATACGCACAGATACGGATGAGTTCAGGGCACAGCAAGAGAAGCCTAGATGAAAACGCTCGCGAGCTACTTCACAAGGAGTTGACGGGCGAGATTAGCCAAGCGGGTTTCTCGGTTCATAACTCTCTGGGTTGCGGCCTGCGAGTAAGTCTCCTGTTCAATTTCGCCGGCAAGCGGCTGCAATACGAAAGGACGGTCCTCTAACCGGGCGTGCTTTTTTTGTTTTTTGACAGTATCCGTGTTCATCCGTGTTCATCCGTGGTTTAAAAAAATAGTTATCCGGGAAACACGACATGGCTGAGATTCACTACTGGCAGGCGGTCCGTGACGCGCTGCGCGAAGAGATGATCCGCGATCCGCGCGTGTTCATCCTCGGCGAGGACGTGGCCATCTACGGCGGGGCTTATGGCGCCACGCGCGGCCTGTACGAGGAATTCGGCCCCGAGCGCGTGCGCGACTCCGCCATCTCCGAGGCGGCCATCGCCGGCGCAGCCGTCGGCGCGGCCATGTGCGGCTATCGCCCCGTTGCCGAGATCATGTACATGGATTTCATGACCATCGCCATGGACCAGTTCTGCAATCAGGGCGCCAAGAACCGCTACATGTTCGGCGGCAAGACCTGCGTGCCGATGGTCCTGCGCACCGAAGGGGGCGCCGGCCGCAGCATTGCCGCCCAGCACTCCCAGAGCCTCGAGGCGTGGTTCCTGCACGTCCCCGGAATCCTGATCGTCTGCCCGTCCACCCCTTACGACGCGAAGGGCCTGCTCAAGGCCGCCATCCGTTCGAACGACCCGGTCCTCTTCATCGAGCACAAGATGCTCTACGGCACCAAGGGCGAGGTGCCCGAAGGCGATTACGTTCTTCCCCTCGGCCAGGCGGCCATCCGGCGCGAGGGAAAGCAGATCACCGTCGCTGCCTACTCCCGGATGGCGCTGCGCTGCAACGCGGTCTGCCAGAAGCTCGCCGGCCAGGGCGTGGATGCGGAGATGATTGATCTGCGCTGTCTCAGGCCGCTCGACCTGCGCTGCCTCCTTCAGTCCGTCAGGAAGACCGGCCGGCTGCTCCTCGTCTCCGAGGGGTGCACCGACAACAACGCCGTCAGCGAGATCGCCTTCCGCGTCATGGAGCACGCCTTCGATTACCTCGACGCGCCGATCGCCCGCCTCTGCGCGGCGAACGTGCCCGTCCCGATGAGTCCTCCTCTCGAAGACGCCGCGATCCCCAACGAGGCGGCGATCGAGAAGGCGATCCGCGAAGCCCTGAAGTAGCGCCCGGCCCGCAACGATGAAGGAAGAGACGGCGCCATGATCCAGCAGATTCTCATGCCGAAGCTCGGCGAGACGATGACCGAGGCCTCCGTCGAGAAATGGCGCAAGGCCGAAGGCGATCCGATCAGGAAAGGCGACGTGATCCTCGAGATCACCACGGACAAGGCCACCCTCGAGGTCGAATCCTCCATCGTCGGCGTCCTGAAGAAAATCCTCGCGCCGGAGAAAGTCACCCTGCCGGTCAACACCGTCATCGCGCTCGCCGGCGAGCCGGCCGACGCGCTGCCGGACAACCTCGATGAACTCCTGGCCGCCGCGCGCGGCGAAAAAACGGCCGAGGCGCCTGCCGCCGGGCCGGCCTCAGAAGGCCCCTCGGCCGCTGCGTCTGCCGACGCCGAAGTCGAAGCCGAGGCGGTCCCCGGTCCGGCCGGCCGAATCCTCGTCTCCCCGCGCGCGCGGATGCGCGCCAAAGAGGCGCGCGTGCCGCTCCAGGTCCTCCGCGGCAGCGGGCCGGGCGGGCGCATCGTCGAGAAGGATGTGTCCGCGTACCTCGCTCGGAGAGAGCAGGTTCGCGCAACGCCGACGGCGGTTGAGCTGGCCTTCGAGAGGGGAGTTGACCTGACGGCGCTGCGCGGGACCGGGCCCGGCGGAAAGATCTCGAAAGAAGACGTGCTGGCCGCTCAGCCGGCGCCGGCGCGTCCGGCGGCCGCGCGCGAGCGGCGCGTCGAACTCACGGCCATGCGCCGGATCGTCGCGGAGCGAATGGCGAAATCCAAGCGGGAAGCGCCCCACTTCTACCTGACGATGGAGGTGGACATGACCGCCGCGGCGGCGCTCCGCGCGAAGCTCAACGCGGACTTGCCCGCCGAGGCGCCCGCGAAGGCGGGCGGGAAGATGCGCGTCGGGTTCCACGACCTGCTCATCCGCGCCTGCGCGACCTCGCTCGGCGAAAACCCGCTGATGAACGTGACCTGGGGCGGCGATCACATTCGCGTGCGCGCCGAGATCAACATCGGGCTGGCGGTCGCGCTCGACGAGGGGCTGATCGTGCCGGTAATCCGGAACGCCGACCGTCTCGACCTGACCGCCACCGCGCGCGCCTCGGCCCAGATGATCGAAAAGGCGCGCTCCAAGCGCCTCCTGCCGGACGAATACGAAGGCGGCTGTCTCACCATCAGCAACCTGGGGATGTTCGACGTGGACAACTTCATCCCGGTCATCAACCCCGGCGAGAGCGCGATCCTCGGCGTCGGCCGGATCGCGCAGAAGCCCGTCGTCATCGCCGGCGCCGTCCAGGTCCGCTCGATGATGTCCTGCACCCTCAGCGCCGACCACCGCGCCGTGGATGGCGCCATCGCCGCCCGGTTCCTCAAACGCGTGAAGGAGTTCCTCGAAAAGCCGGAAGCCCTCGCATGAGATGATTTGAACTTTCTCCTTGACAAAGCGATACTATTATGGTACTATTGTCATGCCAAGGAAGATCAGAGAATTGATCCGCGATCTTGAGAAGGCAGGGTTCATTGCTCGCGGAGGCAAGGGCAGCCACCGGAACTTCAAATACGGGAAAGGCATCAAGATCACGATCAGCGGAAACGCCGGTGACGATGCCAAGCCTTACCAGGAGCGGGACGTGGCAAGGGCCGTCGAGGAGGCGGGACCATGAAATTGAGTGACCGGTATCTGAAGATTGTCGAGTGGTCGGAAGAGGACGGCTGCTATATCGGCACGTGTCCCGGCTTGATGCTCGGGGGCATTCATGGCCAGAACGAGACGAAGGTGTACCGGGAATTGTGCGACGCGGTCGAGGAATGGATCCGCATTCACCAGGAAGACGGCGACCCATTGCCGGAACCCACGGCGGGAAAGACATACTCCGGCAAGTTCGTGGTCCGAGTCGGCAAGGAACTGCACCGAGAGCTGGCCATTGACGCTCGTCGCCTTCGGCGAAGCCTCAATTCGTATTGCGTGGATATCCTCCGCGAGCGCGAGGCAAGCTATGGCCGTGGCGATCGCGCTCGCCCCGCCCAGCGCGCCAGGCCAGGACCCCGGCAACGAAGAATTCGCGCTGCCCGATAAAGGCGGTTTCTCCGTGATGTCGCCAGGACCGCGCAAAAGCCCCTCGTCATCGGCGGCGACATCTAGTACGCTCGATGATGTCCTGCACCCTCAGCGCCGACCACCGCGCCGTGAATGGCGCCATCGCCGCCAGATTCCTCAAGCGCGTCAAAGAGCTTCTCGAAAAGCCCGAAGAACTGCTCTGAGCAATCTGGCCATTCGCGGGCAAACGGCCGGTGAAGAAATGCGTTTGACCATACAACTTCTTCGAGTTATGCGACCGGTATGAAAACCGCAGTCTCAGTCCCCGATGACGTTTTCGAGGAAGCGCAGCGACTGGCGCGGCGGATGAAAAAGTCGCGCAGTCGGCTTTTCAGCGATGCGCTGCGTGAGTACGTGGCGAGACACGCGCCCGACGAGGTGACTGAGGCCATGAATGGCGCCCTTGCCGACGTCGGGCAGGGAACCGACCCATTTGTCACCGCAGCCGCCCGGCGTGCCTTGGAGCGAACGGAGTGGTGATCTCGCAAGGCGAGATCTGGTGGGCAGAAATGGCGGAGCATGCCGGCTTCAGTCCGGGCTTCCGGCGGCCGGTTCTCGTCGTTCAAGGGGACGCCTTCAACCGGAGTGCAGGACGTCCGTCATGGCGTACATCCCCGGCTTCTTCCCGACCAGGAACTTCGCGGCGCGGATGGCGCCGCGGGCGAAGGTGTCGCGCGATTCGGCGCGGTGGACGACCTCGACGCGTTCGCCCAGTCCCGAGAAGATGACCGTGTGGTCGCCGACGATGTCGCCGGCGCGCACGGCGTGGATGCCGATTTCGCCCGGTTTCCGCTCCGCGGACGCGCCATGCCGGCCATAGACGGCGTCCTTCGCCAGGCTCCGGCCGGTGGCGGCGGCGATTTCCTCGGCGATGCGCAGCGCGGTGCCGCTGGGGGCGTCTTTTTTGAACCGGTGGTGCGCCTCGATGATCTCGATGTCGTACTCCTCGCCCAGCGCCGCGGCCACTTCAGCCGCGAGCCGGAAGAGCAGGTTGACGCCGACGCTCATGTTCGGCGAATGGAGCACCG
>Ga0181527_1004618_pt1 | contig 11753 bp, 7 predicted proteins | sample PEATcosm2014_Bin_30_FD_119762 | JGI IMG/M metagenome (GOLD analysis project Ga0181527, IMG submission 119762) | Peatland microbial communities from MTU Mesocosm Facility, Houghton, MI, USA - PEATcosm2014_Bin06_60_metaG | ecosystem: Environmental > Terrestrial > Soil > Wetlands > Peat | place...
AGTCGAGGCCATTGGCTCGACACCAGTCGAGAACCTCGGGACAGCAATAATGGCTGTCGCCGCGCAGCAGAATCTCGGTCTTGGGCCAGTTGGCGCGGATCGCCCGCAACAGTCGACGCAGAAAGGCTTTGATCTCCTTGCCGCCGGGCCGTTTCGCGGGGCGGAGTACGGCTGTGATGAAGCGGCCCCCGCCGTCGAATACGACGATCGGCTGAAAGCCATATTCGTCATAATGCGCGTTGAACAGCCGCAATTGCTGGTCGCCATGAACCGCGTCGAATGTGTCGTCGATGTCGAGCGTGATCCGTTTGGGAACCTCGTGGAAGGACTCGCAATAAAGATCGACCATGGCGCGGCCCATGCGCAGCAAGGCCCGAGCGTCAGGCAGATTCTCCAGCCGCGAGATCGTCGACTGCGAACACAGTTCGCGATCGGACGGCGACAAATCGAGCGCCATCTTGAACATCGGATCGCTACGCAGAGAACTGGCGTCGTTTCCATCTTCATATCCCGCCGCGATCATCAGCAAGCGAAAGCGGAGGATGTCGGCAAAGCTGTGTGTGATCAGGTCCGGCACGCGCGGGTCCACCATGCAGGCGGCGAGCCGATCGGCGACGCGAAGGCGCTGCTCAACCTCGCGCAACAGCAGAACGCCGCCATCGGACGAGAGCAAACCGCCATCGAATTTGGCGACGACCGCTTTGCCGGAAACAGGTGACAGCCCGGGCAGCGGCAGCATAGGATCGTTCATGGCGGGTGTGGTCTCCTGAAACGGCGCGGATCGGCCTCAACAACCAAATCTTACGCCAAATCAGCGAGATGTACCATACCCGCCAACCTCCGATGAATTTTTCAGGCTAGTTGCCGCGAACATCCCTGGGTGCTCCTTTTCAAGCATTTCCATTCGAAAAGTCTCCGGCTTTTGCGCGCCGCTGCGACCGCGTTGAGCCGCCGTTGCGCGGTGGGCTTTTGCTCTGCCGCGTAGGGCACTATTCGCACAGGATCAAAAAGCCTTCCTTGTGCAGATAGCGCGCCAAGGCCAGTTTCGTCTCCTCGTTCAAATCGCCGGCGAGGTCCGCGGGTCGGAACGGGAGGCTCTTGCACATGTCGTCGAGAGCAGCGCGGGCGCGAGGCGGCATGGGGGAGGGCCTTGCCCTCGAATTTCGGAACAATGCCGCCATCTTCCTCGCAAAGGCGATAGCGGTCGCGAGGAAGCACCTTGAGCTCGCTGCGGGGGCCGATCACCACGACATTGGCGTCGAACCCGGCCCCGGCGGCGCGCTGGCCGAGATATCCGTCACGCACGCGCTGCAAAAAGCTCTCGATCAGGTGCTCGCCATCGAGCTTGGCGTGGAATTCGGCGACCAGTCTGGCGAAGACATTATTAGGTTCCTGCTTCAGCTCCGGGCGGTAAGCGAAACCCGGCGGCAGCGCGCGGCGGAAGTCGACCTCGTTCTTGCTCGATTGCAGCCAGATCGCCAACAGCTCCACCCGTGTGTAGACGGTGACGCCGACCGTCGCATGCGCGTAGGCGCGGTTTCCCGTATTGGTCGTGTGCACGTAGCCGCGCGACGAATAAAGGAGTTCGCCGGGTTCAATGTCGAGTTCGAGCAGCGGAGCGGAGTTCGTGAACATTTGCGGGCGAAACAGCTGGCTGGCGTGGGGCAAATCGAAGATCGGCGGATAAATCTTCCAATGCTTGGCTCCGGAAATCGGAAAGATGAAAACGTCGTGCACGTCGTAGTGCGGACCAAAGCCCGACACCGCGCCCGGCGTGATGTAGAGGTTGGTGTGGACGGCGTGATCGAGATACTTCTCGACGGCGGGGGCGAGTCGCGCGAACGGCCCCCCATGCGCTATGAAAATCGGCAGCGAAATGGTGGCCCCCGGTTGATATTCAGCCTGAACGCAGGCGAGTCCGGCACGCCGTCGAACATGACGTCGCCTGAGCTAATATCCTTGCAGAACGCCTCGGGCGGCAGGAAGCCGCCATCCCTCAACAACTGTATGGCCGGAGGGTCTTCGTCACTTTCCGGGGAGCTGATTGCCAAGGTTGCGCCTTCCGTGCAGGGGAAGGCATGCGAAAGAAAATCAAACAGGCCTTGGGTCCTGAAATTGAAGTCGAAGAGATCGAGTTGCGGGACGGCCGCTGGGTCCTTTCGGCGCGTGCTGCTGGCGAGCGGTCGTGCCCGGTCTGTGGCGAGCTTTCGACTTCTCGGCATGACTGGCATCATCGACGGCTGCAGGATCTTCCTGTTCAGGGAACGCCGCTCGTGGTCGACTTGCGTCTGGGACGCTGGCGATGCCTCAACGAACGGTGCAGGCGCAAGACCTTCGTGGAACGCCTACCTTCTGTCGCTGCTCCCATGGCGCGCCGCACCGCCCGGGTCGCAGAGATCGTCCGGCTGTTCGCACACGCTGCAGGAGGTCTGCCGAGTGAGAGATTGCTGGCGCGGCTCGCCATGCCGGTCAGCGACAGCGCGATCCTGCGCCAGCTGAAACGCCATGTTCGTGAGCGCGCCGACCCGCTTCCTCTCCGGGCCATCGCCATCGACGACTGGAGCTGGCGCAAGGGCTTTACCTATGGGACGATCGTCGTCGATCTGGAGCGCGGAACCGTCGCCGACGTGCTGGAGACCCGCTCGGCCATGGAGACCGTGGATTGGCTCGAGCGGCGGCCCGAGATCGAGATCGTGAGCCGCGACCGCTGTGGAGTTTATGCGCAGGGCATCCGGCAGGGCGCGCCGCAGGCCCGCCAGGTCGCCGACCGCTTTCATCTGCTGCAGAACCTGCGCGAGGGCATCGAGCGGGAGATGACAGCGGTCAGTTGCTTCGGCGGTCGCTCGCGACTTCCGCCTGCCCTGGGCGACCGCCAATCGGTGTTGCGCAGCAGGAGTCGTGACGCGAGGGAGCAGATGTTCGAGCAGGCCAAGGACCTCCATGCCTCGGGCAAGAGCTTCGTCGCCATCGCCGCGGAGATCGGGATCGGCCACCGGACGATCGCCAAGTGGGTCGAGGCGGACGCCCTGCCGCATCGTCGCCGACTGACGCTGAAGCCGAGTTCGCCACTCTATTTCCAGGATTTTCTCGCCCGTCGATGGGCAGAGGGCGACAAGGTCGGCCGTCGGCTGTTTCACGACATCCGGCATCGCGGCTGCACGGGCAGCCGTTCCCATTTGGAGCGCCTTCTTTCCGAATGGCGACGCGCGGAGCGTCCCGCGACGAGCCGGCCGCGAGAGTCGACGAGAGTGGACCGCGCCATCGATCCCTCGACGGGCTGGCAAATCTCTCCGGTCGTCGCGGCCGCTCTTTGCATGAAGCCGACGCGGATGCTCACGCATTCTCAGGCCGCCAAGGTCGCTGTGTTGAAAGAAGCCTCTCCGAGCTTTGTCGTCATGCGCAGACTGGCAATGCGATTTCGTGGACTTCTATGGGGTGCCGACCCCGGCAAGCTCGGCTCTTGGCTCGATGACGCGCGCCATTCCGGCATCCGCGCCCTACAGCAGTTCGCGCGGATGTTGAGCCGCGACATCGACGCCATCAGGAACGCCATCGCCGAACCGTGGAGCAGCGGCCAGGCCGAAGGCCAAATCAACCGATTGAAAACCCTCAAGCGGGCCATGTTCGGCCGCGCGGGCATCGAATTGTTGCGGGCGCGAATGCTGCCAATCCAATAAATCCACCTCCCCGGAAAGTGACGAAGACCCGTTTGACGTGAGAAAGCGTTTTCTGTAAAATCAATCACTTAATCGAAGCCATGATGCTTGGGAATATCCATTTAATTTTGATAATTTCACTTGCAGAAGCCATCTAATTTGAGAATTTGACGCTTCAACCTTTTTGTCGATTCGGCGGGCGGCGACGGGCTTTCGAATACTCAAACCAAACGGCGCCGCTTGAAGTTTAGGCCGCGAGCAGAGCCATCTAATGTGAGAATATAGTTGGTCAATATTCTCACATTAGACGGCTTTTTTGGATCGAAATTCCATATTCTCACGCCAAGATGGCTCCCGACACCCGCCATGATCGCTCGATTGAAAGGCGAATGGGAAGACGAATACAAGCTCTGGCAAAAGCGCGATCTGTCGGCTCGGCGTTATGTTTATGTCTGGGCCGACGGGGTCTATCTGCAAGCTCGGATGGAGCCGCAAGCCGAATGCATGCTGGTGCTGATCGGCGCGACGCCGGAGGGCAAGAAGGAGCTGCTCGGCTTTAAGACGGGCATGCGGGAGAGCGCGGAAAGCTGGAAAGAATTGCTCGTCGATTCGAAGGCGCGCGGCCTTTCGATCGCCCCGGAAATCGCCGTTGGCGACGGCGCCCTGGGGTTTTGGAGGGCTCTCGACGAGGCGTTTCCGTCGACGCGCCATCAGCGGTGCTGGCAGCACAAGACCTTGAACGTTCTCGATAAGCTGCCGAAGTCCGTGCAGCCCGCCGCACATGATGACTTGCGCGAAATTTGGCTGTCGCCGAACCGGGCGGCGGCGGAGGCCGCGATGACGATCTTCGCCGAGAAATATGCGCCCAAATACCAAAAAGCCGTCGATTGCTTGCTCAAGGACCGCAGCACACTGCTGACGTTCTTTGATTTTCCCGCCGAGCATTGGACGCATCTGCGCACCTCGAACCCGATAGAGAGCGCATTCGCGACGGTGCGGCATCGCACGGTCCGCATGAAGGGCGCGCTTTCACAAGACACGGCGCGTCTGATGGTGTTCAAGCTGCTGATGGCCGCGTCGAAAAGCTGGCGACGACTGCAAGGCCAAAATCAGTTGCCGAAAGTTGTCAGCGGTGTAACATTCCGCGACGGAATCGAAGTCGCGTCCGAGACGAAATCCGCCGCTTGATTCACGCCGTCACCGAAAATCCCACATAGCTCGAAATAAACGCGATCATCGACTCGAACGAAGCGATCTTCGCGCCCATCGTCTTCCTGTTTCCAGGTTCAAGCGAAGCGCGGCGACTCCGCCTGATATGAGATCAATATTTGGCGATGACCGGCGCGGGGGCGCCCCAGTCGAAATGATGGTTCAAGCCCGCGCGGACGATTTGGCCCTCGGCGCGGGACCGAAACTGCGTCGCGACCGCGCCGAAAAAGGCGCCGGCCGCCGGATTTATCGATATTTGAGGCATTGAGATATTGATGCCGCCGAGATCGTAATAAAGATATTCGGCCTTGGCGCTCCAATTCGGCATGAACATCCATTCAAAACCGCCGCCGACGGCATAGCCGACGCGAGTTTTGGAGAAGGAAGCCGCCCCGCCGCTTGCGCCGACGGCCGCTCCCGCCGGATCGACATTTAAGACTTCGCCGGTCGCGGCCAGATTCGTTTGACCGTATGCAAGACCACCGGAAGCGAAAAGCAACACGCTTGGCGTGATGAGATAGCCGGCGCGTCCGCGGACCGTGCCGAGATAGTCGAGCTTCGCGGTGGCGGACAGCGCGCCGAGAAGGTTGTTACCCGGGAAATTGAAGCTTGGCGCGGCGCCGACCGCGGTCGTCGTGCCGCTGCCGCCAGCGACGCCCTGGAAGTCCGCCTCCAAACCCGCGAGGAATCTGTTGGTGACTTGGTAATTGTACCCGACTTGCCCTCCCCCGATGAAGCCGGCGTTGCTCTCGCCGAAGGCGCCTCCTCCGAGCCCGGCCGCCGCCGGATCGAAACCGGCCGCGATCGGATAGGTCGAATAGTAGATGCTGTTATTGGCGCCGAAGGCCACTCCGGCGTTCAGGCCGACATAGAGCCCAGACCACGCGGGACGGGGCGGCGCGACCGAGGGCGGCCCTTTTTTGTTGGGCGGATTTCCCTCCCCTTCGCGCGGATTGAAGCCTTCGTCGGTCGCATTGGCGGCCAGGGCCAGAAAGTCCTTGAGCGGCGACGCGGCGGTAGGTTGGGGGGCGAGGATTGGGTCGAAAACATTGGCAGACAGAGGACCGCTGAGCGTCACGCGAATGGCGGTGGGCTCCATCGGTTTGAAGTGACGATCCATCTGGCCGATCGCGCAGACGGCGGCCGGCGCCACTGAGTTCTGGCAAGGCGCGTAAAGCGGGTCGGTCGGCAGAAGCGAACCGTAAGCATAGGTGATTTGGTCCGATCTCGAATTGAGCAGATTGAAGGCGTCGATCTGCAGCTTCAACCCGTTTTCCCAACGATAACCGCCGCGCACATCGACCCAACCGGCCGCGGGCGCCTTGAAGTAGCCGTCCTCGGTCAAGGGATAGGCGGCCTTGAACCGGAATTTCAATGCGCCGAACCACCCGGTCTGCTCGCCGAGTTCGACCGCGATCGATGCGACGACCGGCGGGGCCTCCGGGATATAATTGCCCGGCGCGTTGCCGAGATAAGTGAAATAGCCGATCGTGTCCGGCGTGAGGAGCGACGCATAGAGCGCGGTCTGCGGCATGTCCCAACCGCGCGAGCGCGCATGGCTTAGCGAGAGATCTGCGTCAACCCGCACCCAGTTGTTGTACGTATAGCGATTGGTGAATTCGATGCCGTAACGCCGGCTCGGGCGTCCGAACAAAGTCGTGCCCGTGTCGCCGTCGAACTGGCTTTCCGAGTCGAAATTGAGCCACCAGAAGGTCATGGTGGAATCGAGTCCGTCGATGAATTTGCTGCGCGCGCCGATTTCGGCGCCACGCGATTTCACCAGCAGCGGAATGGGCGTCGCCTGCGAGCCGTCAGGCGGATTGAGAGTCGTGACCGTGCCGCGCGCGTCGGTCGAATGAAAGCCCTCGCCGAAGTTTAAGAAGAATTCGGTCTTTTCCCATGGACCCAGCACCACGCTGGCCTTCGGGCTGTCGAAAACGGCGGCCTTCGACCCTGAATTCCACGGGCCGGTCCAAATCGGCAGCGCGCCCAATGTGCCGAAGGGCATGGCCGTCGGGGCCGCGAGCGGGTTCTGATAGTCGCCGATGCTCGCCGCGAAAAAATCGCCGCGAAGGCCCGCCGTCGTGCGAAGCCAGGGATTCCATTTCACGGTGGTGTCCGTCCAGACGCCGACATTGCCCTCCGCCACCTGGTCGTTGGTGAGCGTGTCGTAAGGCATCGTCTGGTACGTGTCCTGCAAGCCGACGCGGATATTGTCATAGCGCGATTGCAAGCCGATTCGCGTCTCCATGGGGAAGCCCGCGAATTCGTAATTCCACCCGTGTTCCGCCTTCAATCCCAATATCGTGCGGCGATCGAATTGACGGAACTGGTCGCCGATTATCGGCTGGGTCAGGTAATAATCAAAGTCGTTGAAGAGATCGAGCGTCGTGTGGATCGCATAGGCTTCGATCCGCGAATGGCTGTTGGCGTCCGCCTCGCTCCAGCGGGTCGAGAGACTGAAGCGCGTGGTGTCGCCGCGATCCGTGGGGTCGATATTGCCCCAGAGGGAAATCACCCCTTCGGTGACCGCGCGCTCCGGAATCTGGTTCGACGCATGCCAGTGGTTGGCGTAGGCCATGGCGGTGATCGACACGCCATTTTCGTCCGTGCCCTGCGACCAGCGCAGCACGCCGTTGATCTTGTGCATCTCGTCGGGCACGGTCCAAGGCCCATTATAGATGCCAAGCTCCACGGCGCTCAACAGATTGCCGCCCGCGACCTTGTCGGAGTTCACGCCGAGCAGACGCCCATAGTCGAAGCTGCCGGCCGTGGCCGAAAACAGTCCGCCAGGAAGTTCGTCCTTATATTGAATATGTACGGCGCCAGCCGAGGAGAAATCGCCCTCGTCGGCGAAATATGGTCCCTTTTTCGCAATGATATACGAGAACAGTTCCGGGATTAGGAAATTAGCGTCGGCATAGCCCTGCCCGTGCCCATGGGTGGGCATATTAAGGGGCATGCCATCCAGCGTGATTTCGAAATCAGTGCCATGATCGAGCTGGAAGCCGCGTAGCTGATATTGATTCGCCTTGCCCTCGCCGCTGTGCTGCGTGACCATGAGACCGGGAACCGCCGTCTCCAGCGCCTCGCCAGGACGGCTAAAAGGAACCGCGTTGATCTCCTTGCCGGTTGTGAACAGCTCGCTGGACGCCTTTTGCGTTTCGTTGAACTTCTCCTCGGCGCGCTCGACCTCGGATTTGGGCGCGGCGACCACGACCGAGGGCGACGGCGCGGGGGCCGGGAGCGCCGGCGCGGAAACATGCGCGACCACGGGCTTCTTCGGTTTCGACGACGGCCGGGCCCGCTTGGGCTTGCCGACCTCAATGTCCGGCAAAGCCTCCTGCGCCATCGCGGCGCCCGCGGTCATCGCGGCCAGCAGCGCCAGCGTGGAAATTTCTCGAAAACGGCGGCGGATCATCGCGGCTCCCCAGGCGGGCATGCGCTGACGCGGATGCCTTCGTATGATTATTTTTGTATTTTTCATACCCTAACGGGGTCGGTCAATCCGTGGTCAGCGATACGCTAATGATATTTGGGATGTGCGGTACAAATGTCACATTAAGGGGATGCCGCCTTCTTCAGTGTTCATGTCCCTCTTCAAGAGAATGGATATGACGGTGACCCTTAGTGCCACCCTCGGCGTTCGCCGGCACCACGACGAGCTGGCCATAGCGCACGCCACGTTGGCCAATGACATGCTGGGCGAAATGCTCAACCTCTGACTTGACGCCGCGCAGCAGTGACACCTCGAGACAGCTCGCCTCGTTGATATGATAATGCAGAGTGGCGATGGAGAGATCAGTGTGGCTGTGATGCTCGTCCGTCAAGCGCTTCGACAATTTCCGCGTCTCATGGTCATAGGCATAAACCAGCGCCGCCATGCATTGACGGGAGCTGTCATCGATTTCCGGCTGTTTCAGTAGCCCGGCGCGAACAAGGTCCCGGACAGCTTCCGACCGGTTCTTGTGACCGCCTGCTTTCATATAGCCGTCGAGAGTCTCCATCAGTTCGTCGTCGATGGTCATGGTTATGCGTTGCATCGGCGAAAGCTCCGGTTGATTGCGCCGCTAACGATATATTAACAGCTGTGAAGCGGCGATATCCTACGAAGCCTCCGATCCATATGGCTCTGATCACGTGTGGGCGAGTCGTTCGGACCGGACACATAGAATGATTTGTCATCCTTGCCGAACGGAAATGTTTCCGTCGCTAGCAGCCCGTCGGACTGACGTTACAGCTTGATCGCCAGGCCGGCTTTGCCAGCGCGAACGTTCATTTGACGCTTGATCGGGTCCAGAACGCGTTTTGACGGGCTCCTATCGACGTTGCGTCTGGGCGTCTTGAACTGAACTGCGCCAAGCTGCGCACGCCTCCGTCAGGCGGGGTTGAGGACGAACATCCGCTTCATATTCCAAGCCATGGTGATGCGCTGATTGCCGCCGTGCCTCCGTATCGCCTGATGCAGCCTCCAGCATGTCTTGCCGTTCGTGTCTGGCTGGGGCCTTCTCGGAATCACGCCACCGTACCGCCTGTCGATCAAAGCCAGCAGTACGCCGAGATCCTTGAGGTCAATATCTGATAGGTCGGCCGAATTTACAGCCTCGATATCCACATTCTGAACAAGGGTGCGACCTCTCTGGAAGTCGGCCCAACTCGCCTCAATGTCCGCTTTGCACGCGGCAAGAACAGCGTCCAATTCCGCCCGCGGTAAGGCCGCACGTGGGCGTGCCCCCAGACTCTTGCGAGCGAAGGGATTGATGGGCATATCAAGGTCGGTTTGAAGCAGATCGGGGCGATGACGTTTGAGCCACAGCAGAGGCAGCTTCACGCTCGCCCAAATGCGCGCACGGCTACTCTTGACGATCGGTTTTTGATCGAGCCATGCAATATAGGAACGAAGCGTCGCGCTGCAAATGGTGCCTAAGGTTGTTATTACATTCCGCTCAGGATCCAACTCGTCCAGAAAGCGGAACCACCAAGCAAGCCCGTACTGCATTCCTTGGCGGTGTGGATTGCTTTTATCAGCAAGATGATGGCGGAGCGCAAATACGAACTCCCCGGCCATATGCGCCCGGTCGGCATGGGCAGACAGGTCCAGAACCTGCGCCGGCGCACCGGCCGCGTCAAGGAAGCGGACAACCAAAGCGCCGGGGATGCCGACTTCGAAAAGGGCTGCCGGTTGTGGCGGGAGCCGGTAATCTTTGCGCGCGCGCATCGCAGGGCTAACCGAGCGCGCCAAAGAGACCGTCGGCCGCGGCCTCGATCGCGGCGAGGTCGATTGCCACCATCCGGAGATAAATAGTCGTGGTCGAAAGATTGGCGTGGCCGAGGATGGTCTGCAGGGCCAGAAGAGGATTCATCTCCGGGTTGCGCTCGACCTGACGCTGCAGCGAGCGCAACATGACGCCAGCGAAGGTGTGGCGCAGGCCGTGGAAACTTGTCTCAATGCCGGCGGCTGCGCTGGCTCGGGCGAACATGGCGCCGATTCGCCGTGGCGTCATTGGATCACCACGGCTCGTGAGAAACAGGGCTTCTGGCTCGCGGTATGCGATCGCCCTTCGGCGTGCTCGCGCCACAATGACCGCACGCTCCTCACGCAGGAACGCATGTGTACGGTCCATCAGTGGCAGAGGGGGATAAACGTGTCGGACTCTACCGCCTTTGGTGACGTCAAGGCGGACGGGAACAACCGGTGACGTCGCAAATTCCAATTGAGTGGTCTGAGTCAGCGACGTTTTGCGCAACCCTGCGACTTCCATCCGGCGCATACCAGTCAGGGCGGCCCATTCAACGATCAAGCGGTCGCGGGTATTAAGGCCAGCGACAACGCGGCGGATGACATCAGGCGCAAGAGGGCGCGGCAGCGTACGGGTCTCTCGCACTGTGAGCTCGTTCACGGATTGCTGGCCCCCGCGTGTATCGAGGTGAACGAAAAATGGCGCCGACCTCCACCGCGCAACAGACACATCATCAACGCCGAAGGGTATGGTGGCCACCAATCCAGATGCGGCGCACCAGCGATAAAACAGCGCCAGGATGCGCACACGTCCATTGATCGTGCTGCGGGCGTAAGGCCGACCGGTATGGAGGCTTCTGCCGGTCAGCATACCGTCCCGGTAGGCCGCAACCTCTTGAAAGCTAATGCGATCCCACGCCCAGCCGTTGGCCTCAACCGTTTGCCACCAGTCGTAGAGCGCCTCGCCATAGGTGCGCCATGTCTGCACACTTCGAGTGCGGCCGCGCACCAAGGCAATATGCAGCAACCATGCACAAGCTGGTTCGATCAGGCGCATGTTGGCATCGAGCAGCATCGGTACGCCAGGCACGGACCGTTCGAATGGCCGGAACGCATCGGTCGTGAACAGGAGCTGCGCCATCCAGTGTCCCCACCTGATGCTTGCTGCCTGATGGGCGGCCCTAGGGCCGCCCATCAGGCAGCAAGAAGACACAACGATCTGTCCTGATTCTAGAGGATTTGCATGACAGAAAGGGCATCCACAGCAGGGAACCTAACGCATCTTTGTGCAGGTGAATGACGTGACGATGGTGACGTGATCGAGCGTCGCCGAGCGCTTGACGATGCCTTGAAACAGGAACTCGAACGATGTCTGGCTGAGATCGAGATCGACGTAATCATCGTCGTCGCCTGCCTCTTTCAATTGTTCGCGCACGAATGCGACGGCCTCGCTGGGAACGCCGTCCGAGGCCGCGAGCGCGGCGCGGATCGTTTCGATCGGCAGCTCGAATTGATTCCGCGGCGACGTCTCCGCGAAGAAATAAAGCCCGTCGCCGTCCGGCGCGCTCTCGAAGATGTGCGCCAACAGCAGTCGCTCGAGCGCTGTCATGTCGGTGTTCAAAATCGCCGGTTGAACAACCGTCGGCGAG
>Ga0181527_1004620_pt1 | contig 11749 bp, 7 predicted proteins | sample PEATcosm2014_Bin_30_FD_119762 | JGI IMG/M metagenome (GOLD analysis project Ga0181527, IMG submission 119762) | Peatland microbial communities from MTU Mesocosm Facility, Houghton, MI, USA - PEATcosm2014_Bin06_60_metaG | ecosystem: Environmental > Terrestrial > Soil > Wetlands > Peat | place...
CACCACCGCGCAGATGCTGAACTGGTGTCGCGGGATTCTGGGCGACGATCCGCGGGCGCCCAGGCAACCGCTGGAGGCCTACTTGCAGGCCATTCCGCGGTTGGCATCGCTGGCTGATGTTCCCCGCGGCACGCCGGTCCTGGTCCGCGGCGACGTGGACGCCAAGCCGGGCGGCAAGCTGGGCGAAGGGGATATCCGCCTGCGGTCGATGCGGCAGACCCTCGATTTCGGCCGGCAAAGGGGGTGGAAACAGGTCATTTTCGGTCACATCGGCCGCGAGCCGGACAAGTCGCTCGCTAAAGTCCGCGCCCGGCTGGCGGAGATCCTCGGCTGCGAGGTGGGGTTTGTCGGCGACTGGCTCGATCCGGCCACGGCCGCGGTGCGGCTGGAGCTGGTCGAGGCGGTCCGCCAGTTGGCCCCCGGCGGCGTGCTCGTGCTGGAAAACGTGCGGAAGTACGACGTCGAGCGGGCGCTGTGGAAGGCCAAGCCGGCCGATCTGCCGAAACTGGCCGAGCGGCTGGCCCGGCTGGCCAACGACCTGGCCGACAAGGTGGCCAAGGTTTACGTGCACGAGGCGTTCTCGGCCGGCAGCCTGGATGCCTCCAGCGTCGTGGTGCCCGCCGCCCAAGAGCGCGTGGCCCTGGGCATCTACGAGGCCGAGCAGTTCGACGTGCAGTTGCGCGACTGCCTGGCCGCCGAGATGGTCGTGTTCAGCGGCCTCAAGGCCGATAAGCTGGACGACTTGGAAGCCATGATCGACCGCGGCAAGATCCGGCTGGTCTTGACGGCCGGCTCGCTGGCGATGGCGCTGGCGAAGGCGGCCGCCGAGTTGCAAGGCCGCAACTTCTCTCTGGGCGTGGCCGAGGACCCGGCCCACGGCGACAAGCCCTACTTCATCCCCCGCAACCGCATCGAGCAGGCCAAGCAGATGCTCAGCGAGGGCCGGGCCAAGGGCATCGAGTTCGTCATGCCGGTGGACTTCGTGCTCCAGGACGCGCGCGTCTCGACCCAAATCGGGCCGGGCGACCAGCAGTTCGACGTGGGCCCCCAGACGCGGCAACTCTTCGCTGACACGGTTAGCAAGTTCATCGCCGCCCACAAGAACGACCGCCCGCCGGCGGTGGTCTTCTACAACGGCGTGTTCGGCATGTTCGAGGACCCGCGGTTCGAGGAGGGCACGCGGAGCTTCATGGCCCAGTTGAAACGCATGAAGGACGCCGGCATCAAGGTTTACATCGGCGGCGGCGAAGGCGGCCTGGCCCTGGAGAAGTACGGCCGGCCGGACTGGGTCACCTACGTCTTCACGGCCGGCGGCACCGTGCTGAACGCCTTGGGCAGCGAGCCGGTGCCCTACCTGGTGGCCCTGGCAATGGCCGCTGGGAAGAGGGGATGAGGGATTGCAGTTTAGCGGGCGGGCTTGCCCGCCGCGCGGCGCCTCGCCACCTAACCGCCGACCGGATAAAATTGGATGGTGCGGTCGCGTGGCCGGAGCGTCGCAGAGACACCCATGAAATCACTGGCGAACAACCCCAAGTTCATCGCGCTGGTGGAGGCGTCCCGGCGCTCCTATCGGGAACAAGGGGGGGTCGCCTTGTCTGACATCCGCCGGGAGTTCGGACTAAGACAAAGGCGTGGGACGGCGGCGCGGCCGCGGGGGAGAAAAAAGGGGTGACCGCAATCATCCCCTCATCCCCCGATTCCTACTCCCCTCACTCAATCCTGAGTGCCTCCAGGCCGTTCTCGGAAGCCACCAGTAGCACCGGCTTGCCGTCGATCACCGCTGTTGCCAGGCCGCCGAGGATGGCCCCGTAGTTGAACTGGTCCAATGGCTTGCCGTCGGCCGAGACGAAGTGGATCGAGCCGTCCGCGCCGGGCAGAATCCATACTCCGGCGCCCTGCGGCGTGGTCTGGCCGGGAATGATCGGCTCGATCGGCTGGCGGGGCAGGCCCTTGGGGAGCGGATAGCTCCAGAGCACGTCCCCCTTGAGGCTGATGCCCAGGATGACGGTTTGGCCCTCCGGGCCGACTGACAATGCGGCCCAGAGCGGCTTGCCGTCGTGTAGGAGGTCGGCGGTGCGGATCGAGCCGATCGGCCAGTTGGGCACGAGGACCTCGCCTTGCCGGTCCAGCTTGGCGTCCAGCACGGCCAGGGCCCCGTTCTCGCTCTGATACGCGCAGACGAGGCTCCGCTGGTGTTGGGCATCGGGGGGGCCCAGCGCGGTTCGCACCACGCTCAGCATCGTGCGGTTCGAGCGGAGCCGCTTGCCCGCCAGCGAGACCTCCTGGATGCCGGTGGCGTCGTAGTAGCCGACGTAGGCGCGGAGCACTCCGCTGCCGTCGGCGTCGCCCAGCTCGACGTCGGCGATGCCCTTGTGCGAGGTCTTGATGGCGGCGTCGGGGTAAGCCAAGATCTGTTTCCAGTTCTCGTCGAAGCAGAAGCACTGCTGGCCGCTCAGTCCGAAGGCCGCGAAGACCCGTTTCCCGTCGCCGCCGACGGCCGTGCGGAGGCTTGTGATCAGTTCGCCTTCCGGGTTGGGCCGGTGGGTGGCGATCACTTTGCCGTCCGCGCCCAGCTCCAGGATGGACTTCAGCTCGTCGATGACGAAGATGCGGGGCGCCCGCGAGGATGCCCCGCGGGGCACTTCGTCCGGGCCCGGCACCACGAGGATGTTCCCGGGGCTTTTCACCTCGGCCGCCTTCCACAGTGGCAGCAGCTTTAGCTTCTTGGGCGTGGTGCGGTCCTCCGCCGTCTTGCCCTGGAAGATGCGGTCCACGGCCTTCTGGGCCGCCTGGACCTGGCCCTGGTACCGCGCGGCTGCCTCCTTCCAGAGGTCTTCGCCGGAGAGCAGTTTCTCCAGGCGGTCGGGCATTGCCGCCAGGAAGGTCTTCATGTCGCCCACCTCGCATTGTTGCACGACACCGTCGGCCCCCAGGACGAACAGGGTCGGAGTGGCATACACCCGCAGCGCGGCGAGCGACTGCTGTTGCGTATCGCGGGCCAGCGGCAGTGTCACCTTCAGGCCGGCCAGCACATCCTCAATCGCCTTGTCCTCGACCTCCTTCGGGTCCAGGCTGACGGCGAACATCGCCAGCTTCGGCCGGCTTTTCAGCTTTTGGTAGATCTTTTCGAGCTCCGGTAAGAGGACGCGGCACGGCTCGCAGCCGGTGTCCCAAAAACTCAGCACAACCACCTTGCCGGCAAGCGATTCAGGCGTGACCGGCTTGCCCTGGCGGTCGCTGAACTTGAAGTCGGGGGCCCGCTTGCCCAACAATTGGAACATGTCGGGCGGCAGGAACATCTTCACCTGCTCGGCGCCCTGCGGGACCTCGAACTGGAATGCCTTCGGCTCCACCGCTGCATCCAACTTGGCCCCGACGAAATCGGCCACCAGCGACAAGCTCTCGACCTGCTTCTCCCCGCCGAAGAGCTGCCACAAGGCGGCCACCGGAAACACCATCCGCCGCAGGACGAACGTCTGCTGGTCGATCCAGAAGACGCTCACGCCCTCGGACGACTTGACCTGCACGCGGTAGCACTCGGCGTCGCCGATCTTGCCCGGCTCGACCAGCCCGGGCTCATCGGCCCCCGCCAGCAGACCGGGGATGGGATGGTCGGCCAACAACAGCGGCAGTTGGGGCGAGAAGGGAAATTGCGGCAACTGGCCGTCCAGCCCCCGGCTGAGCGCCTGCGCCAAGACGTTGTCGGCGGAAAACACCTCCATCGTCAACCGCGCCGGCGCGTCGCGGACCACCACTTGGCCGGGAAAATTGCGGATCCAGGCGAACCATTGCCGGCCGTCGCTGGCGATCGCCCCGTCGTTGATCTCCATGCGGAGCTTGTTCGGCCGGACCAGTTGCACGGAGTAGGGCGCGGACCAGTCGATCGGCCCGCGGGCCGTCTGTGCCTGGAGGTGCACCGTGCCGAAGTCCGCGTAGCTGGAGACCTTCTGGTAGACCTCCGCCATGCGCTCCAGCACGGCCGCGGCGGTGGCGAGTTTCTCCGCCGCCTTGGACCCCTCCGGCTCGCCGCCCGGCGCCAACGGGGCCGCAGGCTCGGGTTTCTTGCAGCCCATCCACAGGACGGTCAAGAGGACGGCAATACCCGCCGCAACGCGATAGGTCGTGGACATCATGGGTGAGGGGAAAGGGGTCAGGGGTTAGGGTAAAGCCCCGCGACCCGGGCACCGTGCGCGACCGTGCCGGGCACGGTACCCGGGTCGCGCTCGGTGCCCGCGTCGCGGGGTCAGGGGGCAAGCGTCCATTATTCGCCGCCCGGCCTTTTCGGTAAAGCTCGACTTCTTGACGGTGCGGGGAATCGGCCGATAATGGAGGGATACGCTTGCAACTTGGCTGGATTGCCCCGCTTGCGCAGCTTTTCGCAATGACAGTCCTGCGTTTCGGCACCGACTGCTCGATCCACTTCGAAGCCGCCAATGGTACGGCTCCGCACGTGTGCGGCGAGCCGCAGGGGGCGCCGCTGGCGGATGTGGCGGAGGCTGTGGCGGCGGCCCTGGAGCAACCGTTGGACTATCCGGCCTTGCGGCTGGGCACGACTCCGGGGGATCGCATCGTTGTGGCGTTGGGGCAAGGATTGCCGCGGGCCGCCGAAATCACCGCCGCGGTGATCCACGCCTTGACTGCGGCCGGAGTGCAGCCCGACGGCATCTCCGTGCTGCGGACCAAAGCTGACGTGGACGCCGGCGCCGGCAATCCCTGCCGCACGATGGAGGGCGTGGTGGGCCAGCGGGTCCGGCTGCTCACGCACGACCCGGCCAACCCCCAGGCTCTGGCCTACCTGGCCGCCAATCAGCGCGGGGAGCCGATCCTCTTGAACCGCCTGTTGACCGATGCCGACCTGGTGCTGCCCATCGGACGGCTGAGGGATGTGGCCGCGCCGGGCTACTTCGGCATCCACGGAGCGATCTTTCCGGCCCTGGCCGACGAGCGGACGCAGTCGTGGTTTCGCCGTCAGGCCCTGCCGCCGGGCAGCCGGGGTACCCGCGACAGCGGGTCGCGCCGTCAGGCCCTGCTCCGGGAAACGGAGCAAGTCGCCTGGCTCTTGGGAATCAATTTCACGGTGCAGTTGCTCCCGGCGGCGGGCGACGGCGTGCTGGGGGTGCTGGCGGGCCAGAGCGACGCTGTCCGCCGGCGGGGCCGCCAGCTCTATCGCGCCGCCTGGGCCTGTCCCGCCGCCCGCCGTGCCAGCCTCGTCGTTGCGGGCATCGAGGGTCCCAAGGAGCAGCAGACCTGGGAGAACCTCGGCCGCGCCCTGGAAACAGCCGGACAGCTCGTGGAAGACGGGGGCGCGATTGCCGTCTGCTGCGAGTTGGCCGCTGCGCCTGGCCCGGCCGTGGGGCGGCTCGTGCGGGCCCGCTCCCGCCACACCGCCATGCGCCAGATCCAACGCGACAACGCCGGCGACGCCTTGCCCGCCACCCAGCTCGCCCGCGCCCTGGAGTGCCAGCACGTCTACCTGCTCAGCCGGCTCGATCCCGCGCTGGTCGAGGACTTGGACATGGTCCCGCTGGGCGGTCCGGAGGAATTGGGCCGGCTGTCGCGGCGGCACGATTCGTGCATCCTGCTGGCCAACGCCCCACAAGCGGTGGTCCGCCCGGCCGACGAGGACCCGCCGGATCAGTAAGAAAGCTGGTTGGGGCGCGGTCTCCGACCACGCCCCTGCCGCGACCGCAGGTCTCCTGCGTTACTCAGGAGACCTGACGGTCGGCCCGCGGCGGGGTCAGAGACCCGCGCCGAACCGAGGTGTAGGAACGCATCTCCGTTACCTCTGTTACTTCCTGTTCTTCTTGCGCCCTTGACAAAACGGATAAGACTGGTAAACATTCTACAGGTACCCATCGGTCTCGACCGGTGGGCGCTCGACCTCGAGGCTGACGATTGTGAGGCCTCCTTGGAGGAGGCTGGTACGGTGCTGGGAATCGTCGCCTCGGGGCCTTTTTCTTGACGTGCAACCCTTGGAAACCGCTACCGACGCCTGGAAGACGCTGCCCGAGGGCATCCGCGCCCGACTGGCCGCGGAGTTGCACGAAGGCGAGACGGTTGTCGGCTGCTTCTGGCCGGACCTGGACCGCCAGCTTCGCTTCCGGCAAGGGCTGCTGGTGATGACCGGCCGGCGGGTGTTGTCGTGGGAAGACGCGGCCCGCGGCGATGCCTGGCAAGCCTGGCCCTTGGCCGACGGCGTCCGGCTCCGCGAGATCGAGTCGACGACGGTGGGCACGCTGGAGTTGGTCGGGCCGGAAGGCCGGCTGGCGCACTGGCGGTTTACACCCGCTCGCGCGGCCGACGCCCGGCGGCTGTTGGAGCGCTACCGCGGCCTGCAGTCCGGGCCCCCGTCGCAGGAGCCGGAAAGCGCTGAAGAGGCGGAGGCCGGCGACGAAGACGCGCGGAGCGGCCCCACGCGGGCCGTCTCACTGTTGCGCCTCTGGCGGTTCGCCCGGCGCCACGTGCTGATGATCCTGCTGGGCTTCGGCCTGACGCTGGCCGCAACGACCGCGGGGCTGCTGCCGCCGCTGTTGACCATGCCGCTGGTGGACAACATCCTCAGTCCTTACCAGGAGGATTGGCGGTCGATCGAGGCGAAGACGGAGCAAGATCCGGCCGCCCGGCTGGCGGCCTCGCAGGAGCTGGCCGTCCGCTACCGCGAGCGTTTCGCCCGCGTGTCCTGGTATTTGGGCGGGCTGGCAGGGGCCGCCCTGCTGGCCTGGTCCCTGAGCTGGGCCCAAGGCTGGATCAGCAACCGCGTCAGCGAGCGGATCGCCGCCGACCTGCGCAACACGACCTACGCCCACCTCCTGCGACTGTCGCTGGAGTTCCTCGGCGGCCGGCGGACCGGCGACCTGATGTCGCGGATCAGCACCGACACCGAGCGGATCTGCATCTTCCTCTCCGATACCGCGGTGGACTTCGTCAGCGACGCCCTGCTGATGCTGGGCACCGCCGCAGTGCTGACCTGGCTCGATCCCCTGCTGGGCCTGACCACGCTGGCCACCTTCCCGGTAATCGGCTGGCTGATCCTGTGGGTCCGCAAGCACCTGGCGGCCGGCTTCGCGCGGAGCTACCGCGCCTGGGGCACGATGACCAGCATCCTGGCCGACACGATTCCGGGCATCCGCGTGGTGAAGGCCTTCGCCCAGGAGGACAACGAAATCCAGCGGTTCCGCCGCAGCAACGACCGCATCGTCCGCTCGAACAACCGCGTGAACGCCGTTTGGACCTTCTTCTGGCCCACCGTCGCCTTGTTGAACCAGGCCGGGCTGCTGGTGATCTGGGCGATGGGCGTGTACCGCATCCACGGTCACCTGCTGACGGTCGGCGCGCTGTTGGCCTTCCTGCTGTACATCGGCCGTTACTACACGCGGTTGGAGGCGATGACGCGGACGTTCGCGGCGGCCGGGCGGGCGGCGGCCGCCACGCAGCGGGTCTTCGAGATCCTCGACCGGGTCTCCAGCGTGCCGGAGCCGGCCCACCCCGTCGATCCCGGGCGGCTCCGCGGCGAGATCGAGTTCCGCAACGTCGGCTTCCGCTACGGCGCCCGCCAGGTCCTCCAGGAGCTGGACTTCCGCATCCGCCCCGGCGAGATGATCGGCGTGGTCGGGCCCAGCGGCGCGGGCAAGACCACCCTGGTCAACCTCGTTTGCCGCTTCTACGATGCCGGCGAGGGATCGATCATGATCGACGGCACCGACATCCGCTCGTTCCACATCGAAGCCTACCGCGCGAACGTCGGGATCGTGCTGCAGGACCCGTTCCTGTTCTACGGCACGATGGCCGAGAACATCGCTTACGGACGGCCGGGGGCGACGCCTGCCCAGATCGTCGCCGCCGCCCAAGCCGCCCACGCCCACGAGTTCATCCTCCGCCTGCCGCTGGGATACGACTCGCTGGTGGGCGAGCGCGGCCAAACCCTCTCCGGCGGCGAGCGGCAGCGGATTTCCATCGCGCGGGCGATCCTCATCGACCCCCGCATCCTGATCCTCGACGAGGCCACGTCCTCGGTCGACACCGAGACGGAGCGGGAGATACAGCGGGCCTTGGAGAACCTCGTCCGCGGCCGCACCACGATCGCCATCGCCCACCGCCTCAGCACGCTCCGCCGGGCGGACCGGCTGATCGTGCTTTCCGGCGGGCGGATCGTCGAGGTCGGCCGCCACGACGAGCTCTTGCACAACGGCGGCCTTTATGCCCGCCTCTACCGCGCGCAAACGGAGGTCCAGCGTTGAGAGTCCTGGTGGTCGACGACGAGAGGATCAAGCGCGTCACGCTGGCGGACGACCTGGCCGCCCAGGGGCACCAGGTCGTGGCGGCCGCCGACGGCGAGGAGGCCTGGGAGCGGCTCACGAGCGAGCAGTTCGACGTGGTGGTCACCGACCTGAAGATGCCCAGGCTCGACGGCATCGAGCTGTTGAAGCGGATCAAGCAAGGCCCGGCGGCCTCGATGGCCGTGATCATGATGACCGCCTACGGCAGCATTCCGGTGGCCGTCGAGGCGATGCGGCTGGGGGCGTTCGACTTCGTCACCAAGCCGTTCCGCAACGAGGACATCCTGCCGCTCTTGGCGCGGATCGAGCGGGGCCGGGCGGCCACGCAAGGCGCCGCCCCGAGCGCGCCCGTCGCCTTGCAGGAGATCCAGCGGGAGATCGTGGGCCGCTCGCCGCAAATCGCCCGCGTCCGCCAGATGGCCGAAATCTGCGCCCGCACCGACGCCAACGTATTGGTGGTCGGCGAGACGGGCGTCGGCAAGGACCTGGTGGCCGGCGTCATCCACCGCACCTCGCACCGCCAGGCTTTCCCCTACGTCAAAGTCGGCTGCACCCTCTTCCCCCCCAACCTCATCGAAAGCGAGTTGTGGGGCCACGAGAAGGGCTCGTTCACCGGCGCCGAGCAGCGCCACAAGGGACGCTTCGACCTGGCCGAAGGCGGCACCCTGTACCTCGACGACGTCGACGACATCCCGCTGGTGCAGCAGTCGAAGCTGCTGCGGGCGATCGACGAGAAGGTCTTCGAGCGGGTCGGCGGCACCGTGCCGATCAAGGCCGACGTGCGGATCATCGCCTCGACCAAGCAGAACCTGCTGGAGAAGATCGCCGAGGGCGGTTTTCGCCAGGATCTCTATTACCGCCTGGACGTGCTGCGGGTCGTCGTGCCCCCGTTACGCGACCGCTTGGAGGACGTGCCGCTCCTGGCCGAGCACTGCCTGCGGAAGATCGCCCACCAACGGGAGTTCCACGTCGAGCCGGAGGCCCTGGCCCTGCTGGTGCGGCACACCTGGCCGGGCAACGTCCGCGAGTTGGCGCACACCCTGGAGCGGGCGTTCTTGGTGGGCGGCGGCCGCGTCACCCGCGAGCTGCTCGAGACCGAGATGTCCGGCATCGCCGCCGCGCCGAAATCCACGCCCGCCTCTCCTCAGGCCGGCGATTTCCAAGCCGCCATGGAGCAAACCGAGCGGGAGCTGCTCCAGCGGGCCCTGCGTGCCGCCCGCGGCAACAAGACCGCCGCCGCCGCCGCCCTGGGCATGAAACCCTCCACCTTCCGCGACCGCCTCGCCAAACACGGCCTGGGATGAGCAGGGATTGGGGATTGGGGATTGGGGATTGGAGTTTGCCCGGCATGGTGGACGATTCCCAGTTGCCGCTGCTTGATGCCGCCTGGTTGCGGGCGTTTCGGCGAAAGCTGCCGGCGTGGTATGCCCGCAACGCGCGGGATCTCCCTTGGCGGCGAAGCAGCGATCCGTATGCCGTCTGGCTGAGCGAGGTGATGCTGCAGCAGACGCAGGTCGAAACGGTGCGGCCGTACTTCGAGCGCTTCCTGCGCGAGCTGCCCAGCATCCGCACGCTGGCCGAGGCGGCGGAGCACCGGATCCTGCAGTTGTGGGAAGGATTGGGCTATTACCGCCGCGCGCAGCAACTACACCGGGCGGCCCAGGTGATCCAAAGCGAGCATGAGGGCCGCTTCCCGCAAGACCCCGCGGCGGTGCGGCGCTTGCCCGGCATCGGTCGCTACACGGCCGGCGCGATCCTGTCGATCGCCTTCGACCAGCGGCAGCCCATTTTGGAGGCCAACACGGCGCGGTTGCTGAGCCGGCTCTTGGCCTACGGCGGCGACCCAGCCTCGCCGGCCGGCAAGCGGCTGCTTTGGGCGGCGGCCGAGGCCCTGCTGCCGCGCCGCAGCCCGGGCCGATTCAACCAGGCCCTCATGGAGCTGGGCAGCCAGGTATGCCGGCCGCAGGCGCCGCAATGTCCGGAGTGTCCGGTGGCCACGCTCTGCCGCGCCCGGATTGAAGGCCGCCAGATGGAGATCCCGTTGCGGCGTCGCAAGCCGCCGGCCGAGGCCGTCCGCGAGGCGGCTGCCGTGGTGTCCCGCCGCGGCCGGGTCCTCTTGGTGCAATGGCCCGCGGGGCGCCGCTGGGCCGGGCTCTGGGACTTCCCGCGCTTCGCCGTCCGCGGCCGCCGCCCGCCGGATATCCACCGCGAGCTTGTCGAAAACGTCCGCCGGCTGACCGGCCTCTGCGTCCGGCCGGGGCTGCACTTGAAGACCCTGCGGCACGGCGTGACCCGCTTCCGCATCACCCTGGACTGCTACGCCGCCGAGTATCTTGCCGGCCGCCACCTGCCGCAGAAGCACCTGCCCATCCGCTGGCTTCGCCCGGCCGAGTTGGAAGGCTACCCGCTCAGCAGCACGGGCAGGAAACTGGCCGGGCTGCTGGCCGCTGGGCAGCCGGGCGCCGGGGCTGGGGTAGTGATTCAATCAGAGGGGGATTCATGACGTTTGCGCTCGCCGATGTCGTATCAGTCAACCCCAGCCGGGGCCGAGGTACGCTCGATTTCGCCAGGGCTCGGTCCCCCGGAGCACCGGCAAGGCGGCCACGCACGGACCCTGCGGCCTAGCCTGCGTTGGGCAGTCTGTCAAAAGTCTACACCGATAATCTTCGAACTTTCCAATCTTCGATGTGGACAGTCACTCCGTGCTCTTCGTCCCATAGGCAGTGAAAGTGCAGCTCGAATCGCGCCTGCGAGGCGTCTCCAACGATGCCGATGCAGACTGACGGGCCGCCCGGCAGGAGTTTTTGCATTTGTGCGGGTGTGTTCACCTCGGGGAGGGACACTCGGAACAGCTCCTCGTACATTCTCCGAGTCGAGAGGGGATTGTAGACGGAAGTCTGATAGTACTTAAGTAGCGCGGCCTCCACGCCGGGGCGTATGGACCCTTCGTGGCAGAGCATAGTTCGGAGCAGTTGCAACTGTTGGGCCGAAGGCCGCTCCCCGTCATCCGAACATACGCTAACCCGGACCTTTCCCCGCCAGAAGGGAAAGTACGCCTCGCCGTCCCAAAAAAGATTGTTGGCGACATTGTAGCGCGTGAGGGTTAGTTTCTTTGGCAGCACTTCCAGGCAGGACACTCCGCACTCCCGGCGCAGTCGTTTATCAAGGAATCGCGCCGTCCGCCAGAGCCGGTAACGCCAGTAGAGTTTGGCCAGGAAGCTCATACACTTCGGACCGTCCGACAGAATCTTTGGCAGCCGTGCTCTTCAAATGAACGGCCAAAGCAGACTGCTCGGGAGGCCGGCAGTGGCACTGGCAGCCAATACGTGGCATTGTACTTCGTCCGGGGGAGCCCAACAATCGGGGCCGGAATCGTTGCGGCCGGAGATCGCCGGTGGCATGCTCACAAATCCCCGCGGCTCCGAATCACCGCGCTAAGTGGCGTGCCCAGCCGGTGCCCCGCTGGCAAAACG
>Ga0181527_1004621_pt1 | contig 11748 bp, 12 predicted proteins | sample PEATcosm2014_Bin_30_FD_119762 | JGI IMG/M metagenome (GOLD analysis project Ga0181527, IMG submission 119762) | Peatland microbial communities from MTU Mesocosm Facility, Houghton, MI, USA - PEATcosm2014_Bin06_60_metaG | ecosystem: Environmental > Terrestrial > Soil > Wetlands > Peat | place...
CCCTCCTACGCCAACCGGGGAGACTGGGTTTCATACGGCGCTCCGGGCAGCAGCATCATCTACTACGACAACCAACCCTGGTCCGTCATTGGCACCTCCGCCGCCGCCGCGTACGTCAGCGGCGCCCTCGCCGGCTACATCGACTCCACCCACAGCAGTCTGAACCAGGCCCAGTCCTTCATCCGCAACAATTTCAGCCTCGCCGCCCCGCCGGCCAGGTGATGCGGGGCTGCGAAATGGCTTGCAAAGGCGAGCGTTGGGGGGATAATCGCGAAAACGACCGGCAATGGTCAATTTAACGCCATGAACAAGAGGTCAAATGGGAAACCCCGGTCAAGCACAATTGCCCAGGGCCGACGCTTTGTCATCGTTCGAGACAGCCGGTTCGGAATTCCATGTCGCTTCAAGCTCATCCAGGTCAACTGCTCGCGGACCATTTGATTCGCGTTGCGCAACGTGCCGAACAGTTTGCAATCGGGTTTGACGCGGGCTGCCACGGAAAACTTGTGGGTTTGCTCCACGATTTGGGAAAGGCCGAGCCTGAATTCCAAAATAGGGTGCTTGGACGGGATGATGACAAAAAGCCCCATGCACCCCACGGCGCGGCGTTGTCGTTAAAACATCAGCTTTGGTCAGACGCTTTTGCCATCTGCGGTCACCATGCAGGGCTTCACGACCGTTCGCATTTACAGGAAGAAGCTCCCCAATACACGGCAGCAGCAGAAAAATGCGAGTCGGAATTGGTCGCTGATTTCAAAAGCAAAAGTCAATCTTGGCCGATTTCAGGATTTCCAAAAGCTCTTCCAGACTGGCTTGAAGCGCTTCCCACCACGACCGCTCGCGAGCGGGATGCCAAAATGCGCACCGTGGATTTTTACACCCGGATGTTATTTAGCGCGCTGGTGGATGCCGACCGCCTCGACACGGAGGAGGCCAATCTAGCCGCAGGCTCACAGTCGAACTTTCTCAAACGGAAGAACTGGCGGTTTGGTTCAAAATGTTTGGCCGCCAATGGTGCGGTGGAATTGCTCCTCGAAAAACTGGACGCCGCTGTCCTTGAGCGCGTTGCCAAAGCGAAGTCAAAAGAAGCGTCGGCTGCTGTCTTGGAAATTCGGCAGGAAGTGCTTGCCGCCTGTGAGGAAAAAGCGGCCTCTGCTCGCGGCGTCTTTACGCTGTCAGTCCCGACCGGCGGCGGCAAAACGCTCGCCTCCATCGCCTTTGCTCTCCGCCACATCGCGCATCATAATAGGTTGCTGGCAGAAGATGACCCGCGCCGTTTGCGCCGCATCATTGTGGTCATCCCGTATCTGAACATCATCCAGCAGACGAGCCAAGAATTGCGGAGTGTTTTCAAATGTGTCGAGGCCGATCCGGTCGTTCTGGAACACCATTCGCAAGCTGCCGATCCGGTTATCAAGGACAGCGACAAAAACAAAGTGCATAAGGATGCCGATGGGTACGACAGAGAGCGCCCATTGCGCCAGCTCGCCGCCGAAAACTGGGACGCCCCGATCATCGTCACGACCAGTGTTCAATTTTTCGACTCACTTTTCTCTCGGCGCCCGGCGGATGCTCGCAAGTTGCACAGCATCTGCCAGTCCGTCTTGATCTTCGATGAAGTCCAAACCTTGCCCCCGTTACTGCTTCAACCGATGCTTGACGTGCTTAAAGAATTGACCGCGCCAATGATTGACGCTGCGGAAACCGACCGGAGCAGACGGAGCGAACAGCGCCCCTACGGGTGCTCGCTTGTCCTCTGCACTGCCACGCAGCCGGCGCTGGATCACGACATTGAGGATTTCCCGTTCGGCTTCAAAAACCAGACCAAAATAATTGGAGACAAACAAGCGCGGGAACATTTCAGAACACTCAAGCGCGTCGAATATCACGGTCTTACGAAGGCCGGCGAACCGCCAAAGATGGAAAACGACGCCTTGGTGGAGGCCATGCTTGCGGCGCCACGCCGGCAAGCCCTTGCCATTCTTAACACACGCAGGCAGGCGCGCAAATTGTTTGATCTGCTCGCACAGAAAACCAAGGCCGATGCGGCACTGCACGCCACGACCTTTCACCTATCCACTTGGATGTATCCGGCCCATCGGCTGCAAGTGCTGGCCGAAGTTACGCAGCGTCTCAACGGAGGAAAACCGTGCCTTCTGGTGTCGACGCAATGTGTGGAAGCCGGCGTTGACGTGGACTTCCCGGCGGTCTGGCGTGCGTTCGGCCCTTACGATTCCATCGTTCAAGCCGCTGGCCGATGTAATCGCAACGGCGCGCTCAAGGACGCCGCAGGCCAACCAATCCTCGGCGAGGTGAATGTTTTCACGCCCGGCGAGTCGGCCAAACCGGGTGGCCTCTACGAATCGGCCATGCAGACCGCCGCGCTGCTTTGCCGGATGGACAAAGCTGAGCCTCACGATCCCGACTCGTTCGGGCGCTATTTCCGTTTGCTTTACCAAGCCAACGTTCCCGACCCCGGCGGGTGTGCCATTCAATCTGCGCGCGAAAAACTCCACTTCAAGGAAGTTGGCGAATTATTCAATTTTATTGACGCGGATTCGGTTCCTTTGCTGATTCCGCACCTGGATTGGAGCGGCCTTCCGGCACCAGAAGGTTCCGATGCTGGCGAGAATCTCTTGCGATGGTTGCAGAATCCGAGGCGGTCCCGAATGTTTAGGGGCCGGCTCATTCCAGCGGGGTTTCTCACGCCCGACGAATGGCGGTCGCTTCAGCCCTTTATGGTTAATCTAACATTCCCTGAAAGCAAAATGACTCAGGCATTTCTCAAAGCGTCTGATTCGCAATCAGTTTTCAAAGACGACGACCCTATTCGCGGACTGCGATTGCTGAAACCAAACAGCCCGCTTTATCGCGCTGGAGTGAATGATCCAGGTCTCGATGTCGAGTGCGAAGCATTGAGTGACCTCGCCAATTACAACCTCTAAGAATTGAATCGTAAGCCGTGAGATCGAACCCCATTTGCCTGCGCGTCAAAGGCCCGTTCGCCTGCTTCACCCGGCCGGAATTCCACGTCGAGCGAGTGAGCTATCCGGTCATCACGCCCTCCGCTGCCCGTGGCATCCTGGAGGCGATTCTGATGAAACCCATCGAAAAACCCGAAGCCCGGAAGCGCCACAACAAGGTTGGATTTCGTTGGGTCATCACCCGCCTGGGCATCATCAACAAAGGCACGATGTTCTCCATTCTCCGCAACGAACTCGGCTACGGTGCGCACCAGAAGCCGGAGAACGCCACGGGCTACGACATCAATGGCGACCGCATCCGGGCCCAGCGGCACAGCCTCATCCTGAAAGATGTGGAATATCTGATTGAAGCCGTGATTGAAGTGCCGCCAGAAACGCGGCAGCGCCGCGGGCGGCAGATTCGCCCCAGTGCCGAATGGCTCGCTCGCAACAAATACCACCAGATGTTCCTGCGCCGCGCCCGCGCAGGACAATGTTTCTACCAGCCATTCTTCGGCTGTCGCGAGTTTTCGGTCGGCGAATGGGAGCTCGTCGAGCGGCCGCCGGAAAGGATTCCAGAGCAACCACCGAAAGAGAATTTCGGAATTATTTTTCGAGATTTCGATTTCAAGCCAGTGTGGGATCGCTGGCAACCCGGCGATGTTCAGCAGAATGACTGGCATCCCTTGGTTGCGCGCCCTGCCAACGGATGGGATCAGCCCGGCCAACGTCCCAATCCAAAGCACTTCTCTGCGGAAGCGGTCAATGGTTGGATGACCGTCCCGGAAAGGAGCAACGCATGATTCGAGAGCTTGTTCAATACGCCGACAGCCTTCCGATTTCTGGGCGCGAGCCGCTCCGGTCACGCCCCGTTCATTGGCTCATTGACTTGGAGGAAACTGGCAAAGTGCTTGGCATCACGCCCACATGTGCTGCAACTACCTCAAAGAAAAGCGGCGCGCTCGGCGAGCGGCGAGGGAAACGCTTCTCAATTCCTGCCAATTACCTGCTCGGAAGTCCGAACCAGCACAACTGGCGGCCCGATTTTTTGACTGGCCCGGCCGACGAAATCCTTTTGCGTGGTGTGCATGGAGTCAATCCGTCTCCAAAAAAGCGCCGCGCGTTCTGGGAAATCGTCGTTCGAGCGAAACATACGATGCCGGACAACAAGTGCTTGAATGCGATTTGGCGTTTTCTTCGCACAACGCGTCGTCTGACTGATCTTCCTTTGCCGCCCTCCGCCCGGGAGAACCTTGGCTGGTTCAAGAAAAGTCAAAACACAGAAGGGGAAACAATTGGCTTTCGTGTCGCTGGTCTTCTGGCATCGCGGGACACGGAGTTGTCTAAATGGTGGAAGGCCACGGAGTTCCCTAAGATTCATGCTGACCAGACCGCAGAATTTGTCGAAGTAGGTGAAGACGCTTTTCAAGCCGGCACCGGGCGAATCACCGCTTCATCACCTTGCGTCTTCGGAAATGTTCCGCTGGTTTCCTTCAACAACGCGCCGTTTTGCAGCTTCGGGCTTGGTGAACAAACGGCGCGGTTGCGTCTTGACACCGTTGAGAAGGCGGCGGCAGCCATCAACGCGCTCCGGCAGAATGACAGCACCAGCCTGAATCTCGGCGACGAAAAAGCCATCTTCTGGGCCGTGCAGAACAACCGTGTTGTTGATTGCAGTTTCATTACTCTCCTTGAGGCCAAAGACCCGCTCGCGGTGGCTGACTATCTCAAGTCGGTTTGGGGCAATGTGCCGCGCGAACTGGACCACGCGGCCTTTCACGTTGCAATTCTGCAAGAAGGGACAGGGAGATTTTCGGTTCGGTCGTGGCAATGCGGTTTTCTGGGAGACGTGGATCGCCGGCTTCGGAATTATTTTGACGCAATCCGTCTCCCGACCGGCATGCCTGTGAACTTGGGCGCAATGGCGCGGTCCACCATCCAGAAAACCAAAAAGGACAGCAAGACGACTCCGTCGAGTCTCACTTACAACGGCCTCTTTGAAACTGCGTTGCGCGCCGTGCCGCTCCCTTTCCGACTGCTTCGTTCTGCCGCCACGCGGCAATCCGTTGAACTGGCCAAAGGACGCTCCGAAGAAGACAAAGGCGACTTCGAATCCCGTCTCCGCGCCCGCACAGCGCTCATCAAGCTCTACTTTTTCTCGAATCAAAAAGAACCAAAGGACAAGCCAATGAACGAACAGCATCACGACAAGCAGGACCATCCCGCCTACCTCTGCGGGCGCGTGCTGGCATTGCTGGATAAAATCCACAACGCCGCACACGGCAAATCCACAGCATCATCCCCGGCAGGTCGTTACTATGGCTCGGCGTCCAGCACCCCAGCGCTGGTCTTCCCGCGCCTGTGCAAACTGGCCAACATTCATCTCGAAAAAATTGGCGGCGGACTCGCCTACAAACTTCAACAAGGCGTTGCCAAGGACAAATCCGAGACGCCTATTGAGCGGGACTTTGAAGGGCTGGCGCAACTCATCGCCCGCTTCTCCGCCGACGCCAAATGGCCGCGCACACTGTCGCTGGAAGATCAAGGACGCTTCGCCATTGGTTTCTACTATGAAAGATGCCGCAAATGGCCGCGTTACCGCAAAGGCGCGAATCCGAAAGGCGATGAAGCAGGCGACGACAGCCAAACCGGCGACACAGACGATTCCAACAAACCCTAAACTTCAACCTCTGAACCAAGACACCGATTATGAGCCATACATTTCACTTCCCCAGTCTCTGGAGCGGCAAAGCGCATGATGCCATCGTCACCGAGCGTCACGACATCGCGCTGCTGTTCGACGCCACTAACTGCAATCCTAACGGCGACCCCGACACCGGCAACATGCCGCGCCTCCAGCCTGACACCTTGCGCGGCCTCGTCACCGATGTTTGCTTGAAACGCAAGGTCAGGAACTTCTGGGGACTCTATCCGCCTGCTGCCACTGGTTATGACGTCTTCATCCGGGAAAGCGCGATTCTCGGTAATGTGATGACCACTTCGCACCTTGCACTGTTGAAAAACCGTTGTTCTGATGTGCTGCAAAAGCTGCTCACCGAAGGGTTCCTCTCACCAGAGTCACACCAAGAAGTCGCTGCTGCCCTGAAAGCGACCGAAAGAAAGGACTGGCCGCAGAAGTCAGACGGCTGTGAGGATTTTGTGTCCAAAGCCTGTAAGGGCAAGTATGACTACTCGCCGCTGCTCGCGAAGGTTGTCGCCTGTCTTGCGCCCAATCCTGACGTTCCGCAAAAAGTGCGCGAAGCTCTAACGGGCGTGACGATCGCAGACGACCAGCGAGCAGACGCCGAGAAGGCGTGGAAGGCTGTCGACAAGGCGTGCAACGAAGCGTTTCCCAAAGGTGCCGGAGCCGGAGAGAAGAAACTTGTGCTCAAACTCGCCAAAGAGGCATTCGAGTCTAACGCGCCCGAATCGTTGCTTGCTGGTTTCGCAAAACCCGAAATGGAAAAAGCGAATCGGGATGCACTGTGCCAGACATTCGCGGACGTGCGGGCGTTTGGCGCTGTTGTTTCAACCGATGGCCCGCTGGAGGGGAGTTTCTATGGTCAGATTCGCGGCCCGTTGCAAATCACTTTTGCCGAAAGCCTCGACAAGATTCTGCAACTGGATTTCTCCATCACGCGTTGCGCCACCGCCAGTGAACCGAAGAAGAAAAAGGATGGCGAGGAAGCGAAAACCGCCGCCGAATCGAGCGACAATCGGACGATGGGCCGCAAGCACGTCGTTCCCTATGGCCTTTACCGATGCCACATTCACTTCTCGCCCGCGTTCGCGGCCAAAACGCACTTCACCTACGCAGACCTCGACAACTTCCTCTTCGCACTCACCCGTTGCCTCGGCGATTTCAATGTGGATGGCTCATCCGCCCGCCCCGGCGGAATGCGCGTTGTTGGCCTCGTGGACTTCCAACACAAGGACGCGCTTGGTAACGCGCCTGCCCATAAGCTGTTTGACTTGGTGAAAGCGAGCGGAAAGAAAGACGGCGAGGGGAAGTTCAATTCCGGTAGTGAGTTTCCCGGCGGCCTGCATGATTACGCTGGGAACGCTCCTGATGGCTCGATTTACGTCCAAAAAAACGGATACGAGCAAGTCATTGCTTGCTCGGGCGTAAAGCCTGAACCCAAAGATGGTAATGAAGCCGTTGCAGCCATCACCGCTCGGCGCATCATTTGGGAAATCCCGGCGGCGTCAGAGCAATCGTAAACCAAAGATGGAACAATTGCCTCTCTCGCTCCTCAACGATTTCCTCTACTGCGCGCGCCGGGCGGCATTGAAGGCGATTGAAGGCGTTCGTTCCGAAAACAAACACACGGTTCTCGGCGACATCGTTCACGAACACGCCGATTTGCCCGGTTACGAAATTGGCAAAGGCGTGACACTGCTGCGGGCCCTGCCGGTCTGGTCGGAACGGCTTGGGCTTTCTGGCAAGTGCGACGTGGTGGAACGGCACACGGATGGCTCGCTCGCTCCAATTGAATATAAAAAAGGCAAACGCCGGGTATTTGAGAATGACGACGCGCAACTTTGCGCGCAGGCGTTGTGTCTCGAAGAAATGACCAGTCGGCGCGTTGACCGGGGTGCTGTCTTTCACGCCGCGAGCAAACGCCGTCGCGAGGTCGAATTCACGCTTGAATTGCGCGCTTTGGTTGAGCGTTCACTGGCGGAGTTGCGTGGCCTATTGGATTCGCAGCGGGTGCCGGCTGCGGTATTTAAGCCGGCTTGCGAAGAATGTTCGTTATTTGAAATTTGCCTGCCCAAAGCCGCGGGCGAGGACAGCCGGGCTGAACGCTTGGCTCGCCGGTTGTTCCAAACGTGATGTTATGCCAGAGATTCAACAAAACACGCTGTATCTGACCACGCACGCCAGTTACGTGGCGAGGGACCACTTGACGCTTCAGGTGGAAGTGCCGGTGTATCCCAACGATCTACCACCGGCCGAGCACACCCGCGAACAGGCGACGGAATGGAAGAAACTGTCCATCCCCATCCACATGCTGGAATCCATCTGCGTCTTTGGTCCGAGCACCATCAGTCCACCGGCGTTGGATTTGTGCTGGGAGCACGGCGTGGCAGTGAATTATTTGAGCGAGCACGGTTATCTCCAAGCGCGCATGACGGGCGTGGCGGATACCAGCGTGACGTTGCGCCGCACCCAATTCCGCGCCGCCGACGATCCAGCCAAATGCGCTGCCATTGCGCGGCAAATCATCGCTGGCAAACTCCAAAACAGCCGCAATTCCCTGCTTCGCGCCGCGCGGGAAACGGATTCCGCCGACGAACGCGCCCGACTGACGGAGGCGACCGGCGCGCTGGCACGTCAAATCCAGGAACTCGGCCGCTGGACGGTTGACGACCTGCGGCAAACGGGCGCGCTTGATAGTTTGCGCGGCATGGAAGGTATGGGCAGCGCCACGTATTTCGGCGTGTTCACTTTGTTGCTCAAGCAGCAGCGCGAGGATTTTACCTTTGCCAATCGAAGCCGTCGCCCGCCGCGTGACCGCATCAATTGTCTGCTCTCATTTCTTTACGCACTGGTGCGGCATGACTGCATCGCGGCGCTGACCAGCGTGGGCCTCGATCCGTTCGTTGGATTCCTTCACGCTGACCGCCCGAACCGTCCGGCGCTGGCGCTGGATTTGATGGAGGAATTTCGTCCGTGGCTGGCCGACCGTCTGGCGGTCACCTTGGTCAACCGCCAACAAATCGCACAGGAACATTTCCGCGTGCGCGAGGGCGGCGCGGTAGAATTTACCGACATCGGACGCAAGGCAGTCATTACCGCCTATCAACAACGCAAACAGGACAAATTGACGCATCCGCTGTTGGAACAGGAATTTCGCCTGGCGCAACTTCCCTTTGTGCAGGCGCGGGTGCTCGCGCGGTGCTTGCGCGGCGACATGGTGGATTACGTCCCACTCGTTCCGAAATAAAGCCATGCTGGTTTTGATTACATACGACGTGTCCACAGTGGAGAAGGCGGGGCAGCGGCGCTTGCGTCGCGTGGCGCGGGCGTGCGAAGATTACGGCGTGCGTGTGCAAAAGAGCGTTTTTGAATGTCAGGTGGGCCAGACTGAATGGGCGTCGTTGCGCGACCGCTTGCTTCGAGAAATTAAACCAGAGGAGGACTCGCTGCGATTTTACTATCTGGACGAAAAGGCTGTGCAGCGCACCGAACATCATGGCGTGGGCAAGCCGCTGGATCTGAATGAACCGCTCATTGTATGAACGCCATTCCGCGAACCATAAGTGACGGCTCGGCAACCGGGCTTTCGCGCCGGGGAGAAACCGCAATGATGACAAGTACTTTCCATTGTTCTTTGACAAAGCAGAACGTTCGCGTGCGAGAAGGATTGGCAGGTTCGCGGAAAGGGGCTAAAAAGTGCTTGCGACTCAACCGAATGGGAGGGCCGCAGTCGCCCCGCGCGCGCGCGCGGGGCGCGGATTGAAACAATAATAGGTTGGGTCAGAATGTTCGAGGAGTTTGGTCGCCCCGCGCGCGCGCGCGGGGCGCGGATTGAAACGCGAGGGCGCACCAAGCAGCCCACGAGGAGTTCGGTCGCCCCGCGCGCGCGCGCGGGGCGCGGATTGAAACTAATTGGGAACCTCTTTAGCAGTTGGTAGAATGGCGTCGCCCCGCGCGCGCGCGCGGGGCGCGGATTGAAACTCTGGATGCCTGATATACTTATGGTCTGGTTTTGGGTCGCCCCGCGCGCGCGCGCGGGGCGCGGATTGAAACCCATTCGCCGTCACGGAGAATGTTGCCGTCTTTCCGTCGCCCCGCGCGCGCGCGCGGGGCGCGGATTGAAACCCTAATAAATTCACCAACCCGAATAACACTTTTGCGTCGCCCCGCGCGCGCGCGCGGGGCGCGGATTGAAACTTCTGCGTGCCGCAGGTGACGCCCGGCAGGATGTGTCGCCCCGCGCGCGCGCGCGGGGCGCGGATTGAAACGATTCGAGAGGGTGCACCCGCCACACTCAAACGAGTCGCCCCGCGCGCGCGCGCGGGGCGCGGATTGAAACACAAAAGCCCTCGCGCTCATGCCGGAACTGGTGGCGGTCGCCCCGCGCGCGCGCGCGGGGCGCGGATTGAAACCCGCGCGGGCGGCGGACCTGGACCCTCGGCAGGACGTCGCCCCGCGCGCGCGCGCGGGGCGCGGATTGAAACCTGTCCGCAATGCTGTTCACCGCCGCCATCCGGGGTCGCCCCGCGCGCGCGCGCGGGGCGCGGATTGAAACAACAACAGAGCATTTCCTGGTATGGGACAAGCAGCGTCGCCCCGCGCGCGCGCGCGGGGCGCGGATTGAAACCCCTGCCTGGTATCATCCTGGCACCCATGTTCGTGGTCGCCCCGCGCGCGCGCGCGGGGCGCGGATTGAAACACGTACGTCAGTGCCGTTGTGACACAAAATGACGAGTCGCCCCGCGCGCGCGCGCGGGGCGCGGATTGAAACGTCTTGTCATAGTAGGGAACATGCACGTCGGAGAGAGTCGCCCCGCGCGCGCGCGCGGGGCGCGGATTGAAACCTCTACAGCCTGACTACAGGCAACGACAATACTTCGTCGCCCCGCGCGCGCGCGCGGGGCGCGGATTGAAACGTTTTTATGTTGTCGCCAATCCGCTGCGTTTTGAGGTCGCCCCGCGCGCGCGCGCGGGGCGCGGATTGAAACTCTCTCGGCCCGGGTGAAGCTGTGTTGCTTGGCCAGGTCGCCCCGCGCGCGCGCGCGGGGCGCGGATTGAAACCATCAACGTTGGGTTCTCATGTGGGCGAGTTGGCGTCGCCCCGCGCGCGCGCGCGGGGCGCGGATTGAAACTGGGTCAAATGGAAGACGGGGAAAGACCCGGACCTGTCGCCCCGCGCGCGCGCGCGGGGCGCGGATTGAAACTTCTCATCATCTCCGGCATTCCAGGCGTGGCGGGCGTCGCCCCGCGCGCGCGCGCGGGGCGCGGATTGAAACGGCAACCACCATGAGCGCGGAACACCCCGAGCCGGGTCGCCCCGCGCGCGCGCGCGGGGCGCGGATTGAAACCCGAAGGTGCGTTCGCGTTCCACCGCCGCCCCAAGGTCGCCCCGCGCGCGCGCGCGGGGCGCGGATTGAAACAATATCGTCTTCACATCCGGCGCACCCTTGCCCAGGTCGCCCCGCGCGCGCGCGCGGGGCGCGGATTGAAACCTGCACAGCCGCGCGGAGAATGGCCACGGCGTATCGGGGTCAGAGCAGAGTAATTTCACTTTTTGCGCCGTTCATCGCGCTTCGCTTGGCGCGCTCAAGTAGGCGGGCCAGATGGCTTGGGGCACCCATCCGCAGTCGCTCAGCAATCCACGCCAAGCTCACGGTTGTTTCGCGCCTAAGCCGTTGCGCGATGGCCACCTTGCGCAAATCGCCCTTGCGAAGAGCTTCCAGATGCGGCGGCGTCGGGCCCATCCGCGGCAGCTCCACCTCCACAACGCGCTCGGCCTTGGCGAGCGAACTCTCCCGCGCTTCCGGGTCCTCATGCCATGGCCTTGCCGTCTCAGCGACCTGCGCCAGCAACTCCTTGCGGAACCCCTCGCTGCCCAGGCGCCACCCAATTTACCGAGTGAAAGTGGTTGCGCATGAGGCGCCAGGCATGCACTTGCCGGTCCGTTTTCGCGCAAGCCTCCCCCAGGGTCTTGATGAACAACTGCCGGTCATCGTCCCCGGTGAGAATATCATCGCGCCGTCGCCACGGTTCATCACATGGTAAATGGCGCCCGGATACTGCACTCGAAGCTTGCGGGCCATC
>Ga0181527_1004625_pt1 | contig 11732 bp, 12 predicted proteins | sample PEATcosm2014_Bin_30_FD_119762 | JGI IMG/M metagenome (GOLD analysis project Ga0181527, IMG submission 119762) | Peatland microbial communities from MTU Mesocosm Facility, Houghton, MI, USA - PEATcosm2014_Bin06_60_metaG | ecosystem: Environmental > Terrestrial > Soil > Wetlands > Peat | place...
CGCCCATCACCTACGCCAAAGGCACGCTCGTCCTCTGGGCGCGCAAAGACTCCCATCTGCCCCCGCCGTCGCTCGACCTGCTGCGCTCGTCCGCCCTGAAGCGCCTGGCCATCGCCAATCCCGATCGCGCGCCGTACGGCAGAGCCGCCGTCGCCGCCCTGCAGAGTCTTGGTCTCTACGACGCGCTCAAGCCGCGCCTCGTCACTGCGGAAAACATCGCCCAGGCTGCCCAGTTCGTCGACTCCGCCAACGCCGACGCCGGCCTCATCTCGCTCACCTCCGCGCTCACGCCGCGCCTCACGGCAGACGGCACATATTTCGTCATTCCGCGTACTCTCTATCCGCCCATCGAGCAGGGCGCGGTGATTGTCAGCAGCACAAAGAGCCGCGCCGCCGTGCACAAGCTCCTCGACTTTCTCCTCTCGCCCGCGGTGCAGGCCCAACTTGCCAAAAGCGGCCTCACGCCAGTGAAGTGACACTCTCCGTGCCCCATCCATTTCGGTCGCCACGGCGACCGAAATGGGTGGGAATCCACTGCCGCCCCTCTCCTTCACTCGCTCTTTTGCAAAATGGGTGCGCATCCCCGCGCCCGAACGATAGTCTGTTGAGTGAACCTCATGGACTGGCAAGCCTTCGCACTTTCGCTCCGTCTGGCCACGGTCACCACCGCGATCCTCCTCGCCATTGCCGTGCCCCTCGCGGCGCTGCTCGTCCTGGGCCGCAGCCGCTGGCTCGCCGCGCTGGAAGCTCTTGCCACGCTGCCCATGGTTCTGCCGCCCACCGTGCTCGGATTTTTTCTACTCGTCCTGCTCGGTCCCCGCACCGCAGTGGGCCGCGGCATCACAGCCCTGCTCGGCCATCCCCTCGCCTTCTCCTTCAACGGCCTCGTCGTCGGCTCGGTAATCTACAGCCTTCCCTTCGCGGTGCAGCCGCTGGTTGCCGGTTTCGCATCGGTCGACACTGCCCTCGTCGATGCCGCTCGACTTCTCGGCGCAGGTCCCGTGCGTCTCGTCACGAGCATTCTCGTTCCGCTCGCCCGCCGTTCGCTTCTCGCCGCAATTGTGCTCAGTTTCCTGCACACCATTGGAGAGTTCGGCGTGGTTCTCATGCTCGGCGGCGACATTCCCGGCTCCACGCGCACGCTTTCCATTGTGCTTTATAACCAGGTGGAAAACTTCGATTACGCCGCCGCCAACCGCACCGCCGCCATCCTGCTTGGCATGAGCGTTGTCGCCCTCGCACTGATCTACTCCAAAACCCAAAAGCGCGGGAGCGCGCACGGAGTGGGCCGTGCTTGAGTTTTCTCTCCACGCGCGCCGCGGCAGCTTCCATCTTCAGGTGGAGTGCGCCTTCGCCTCCGATTGGACGGTTGTCTTCGGGCCTTCCGGCTCGGGCAAAAGCACGTTGCTCCGTTTGCTTGCCGGGCTCGATCGCCCCACGCGCGGCCGCATCGCTCTCGATAAGCGCGCACTCACTGAAACCGCCATCGGCCTGCATCTGCCCGCCTGCCGCCGTCACACCGCGCTGGTCGCGCAGCAGCCTGCGCTCTTCCCTCACCTCACTGTCGCCGCCAACGTGGCCTACGGTCTGCGCAGTCTCGACCGTTCGGCCCGCGCGGCGCGTGTTGAAGAGATGCTCGCCCTGGCCGGCGCAACCGATCTCGCCGGGCGTCGTCCGCAGGACCTCTCAGGCGGCGAAGCCCAACGCGTGGCGCTGGCCCGCGCTCTCGCGCCCGCGCCCCGGCTCCTGCTGCTCGACGAGCCATTCTCCGCGCTCGACGGAGTGGCCAGCGACGCATTACTGGAACGTCTGCAATTGTGGCTGCGAGAGAATCAGGTGCAGGCTGTAATGGCCACGCACGACGTGACGGACGCATTAGCCATGGGCGCGGAAGTTCTGCTCCTGCGCGAAGGCCGCCTCGCCGCACTCGGCCCCGCCGCGCAAGTCCTCGCCGCCGAGCGCGAGCGCATTGAGTTGCGACTGAAAAGGAACTAAGTATTTCTGACCGGGGCTTTTGAGCCAAAGCGATTGATAAGAGCCACTATTCCCCAGGTCACAATCAGAAAAACATCAAGAGGAAGTAGCCAAATCAGCACATCTTTAATTTGCCCCGCACGGAAGTTGAGCATTTGAAATCGATCATGCTCAATTGAGAAATCGTAGGTTGCATTCTGAATGTTGCGTAAGCCAAAAACCACCACGGCAAGAAGTGGCAGGAGCAACAGATGAGCCCAGAATACCCGTTGCCACTTTCCTTTTGCATGAATTCGCTGAATCTTCCACGCATGTTCCAGCAGAACAATGTTCATGCAGGTTCCACCTAAGGCTAGGGCGCAAAGGCCCCAAACCCACGCAACAGCATTCGGGGTTTCCCCGGTAATTGAATCTGCGAAAAAACGAGTATGGAACGTCACAAAAGAAATCAATACAGCAGCTATGAGGCTCCAGAATCGAATCAGAAGCTGCTTGGTACTTATCATCGCCCTCACCTCGCCGCGATCACCAGCAGCGTCGCATCGTCGTGGAAGCGCGATCCGCAAAACGTCGACACCCCTTCGAGTAGCAACTTGCTCATTTCCGCTGCCGTGCGTTTACTGCCTGCCAGCGCTGCCTGCGCGAGCCGTTCTTCGCCGAATTCCTGTTCGTCCGGGCCGTACGCTTCGGGTATGCCATCGGTCACAAGCAACAGCCGGTCGCCCGATCCGAGCGCAAGGTTCGCATTCTCATATTCCCACTCAGGAAACACGCCCAGCGCCGCGCCTCCTGCCTCCATGGAGCGGGCGGTTCCTTGCGAAACCAGAATCGGGTAGACGTTCCCCGCGTTGCAGTAATCGAATGTCCGCGTCTCGTTGTTCAGCACGCCGTAGAGAAATGTCACAAACTTTCCGGTCGCCAGATTCTCGCAGAGCAACCGGTTGACCTTCGCGCACAACTGCGCGGCGTTCTCCGCGCTGCTCGCGTACGCGCGCACGGCTGCCTGCACATTGGCCATCAGCAACGCCGCCGCTACGCCCTTGCCCACAACGTCGGCAATGCAAACGCCCAGCCGGTGCTCGTCCAGCTTGAAGACATCGTAGTAATCGCCGCTCACCTCGCGCGCCGGCCGCCACGCTGCCGCCACTTCAAATCCCGCAAGCTGAGGAATCTCCTTGGGCAGCAGCGACTGCTGAATCTCCCGCGCGCGCTGCATTTCCTGCGCCTGCAGTTCCAGTTGCTGCGCGCCTTTCTCCACCGACTGCTGCAATTCCCGGTTGCGCCGTTCCAGCCTCTCTCTCGTGTTGCCAAATAAAAACGAGGCAAAACCGAACACGAATGTTGCGACAAATGGAAACTTCCATTCCGTTTCAATGAAGTTGGGTAGCGTCTGCGCGACGGGTCGAATCAGCAACCATATAGCCGTGATCGAAATCAGGTAGACGGGGACCGTCAAGACAAGCAGGATCGGCAAAAAAATCAGCCAGTTGAACGGAAATGGCCTTCCTGAATAGAGGAACTCCACCCGGCTGATTGCGGGCGAGAGAAGATTTCCTATACAAAGTGTGAACACGACAACCGGGCCAGGATTGGCTCGCACTCCCATCGCCCATAACATGGCGACAAGGACCGCAGATAGGGCGAGGTAAACAATTTGCTGCCGGAAAAACCGCCGCACAGACGTGGATTTCACGTTCACACCGCCTTAGTGCTTGAGCCGTGTTGAGGAGACTTGATCTTTCCTACTATAGTCCTCGGTTAGAATCCCACGCGCTCCGGCTCCATCTCCAGCCGGATCCCAAACCGCTCTTCAACCGCCGCCCGAATCTGTTCCGCCAGCGCCAGAATCTCCTTGGCACTCGCACCGCCGCGATTGATCAGCGCCAGCGTGTGCCGCAACGAGATGCCTGCCGCGCCCAACACGTATCCCTTGCGAAAGCCGGCCTGCTCGATCAGCCACGCCGCGGGAATCTTCACCGACCCGCCCTCTGCAGGAAACATGCGCAACGTCACGCCGGAGTCCGCAGCAATTTGCTTTACGCGCTCGGCAACCTCCGGCGCAACCGACGGATTCTTGAAGAAACTGCCCGCACTGCGGCAATCCGGATCGCCTTCGACCAGAAGCATGCCCTTGCTTTGCCTGATTCCGCGCACCGCCTCCGCGACCTCAGCCAGCGTCGGCGTCTTTTTCCAACCGCTGAAATGCGCCTTCAGATCCGCATAAGCCAGGGCCGGCGCGCCATTCCGCCGCAACCGGTAATCCACGCGCGTTACTACGAACCGCCCCCGGTCCGTCGAGTTGAACCGGCTCCTGCGATATGCAAATCCGCATTCGGCATTCGCGAACTCCACGAACTCCTGCGCCGCACGATCGAACGCCCGCACGCGCTCGATCACCGAGGCAACCTCCTGCCCGTACGCGCCCACATTCTGCACCGGCGTGCCGCCCACGGTACCGGGGATTCCGGCGAGACATTCCAGTCCAGCACAATTCGCTCCCAGAGCCTGCTCGACGCAATCGTCCCAGGGCGTGCCGGCAGCCGCGCGCAGCAGCCCATCCTCCAGCTCCATGCCCCCCAGTTCCGTGTCTTTGATCGCCACATGCAGGGCCAGACCGTCGAAGCCTTTATCCGCCACCAGCACATTGCTGCCGCCGCCCAGTACAAACAGCGGCACGTCCTGTTCGCGCGCCCACAGGCACGCCTCGGCAATCTCCGCTTCGCTGGTAGCCTCGACAAACCACCGCGCCGGGCCCCCAATGCCGAGGGTCGTCAGCGAGGCGAGCGAAATGTTCTCCAGAATCTTCAAAAATCAAGACTACAGCAACGCATGGAATTCGTAACCGTGCGCCTGAATGTTCCGTATGCCGCCCGCGGCAGTAGCCCCGCGCGCATCAAACCAGTAGAATGAATACAGGCAGCTTCTCCTGCCGGAGGCAAACATGTACCCAGAACTGATGGTGATCCCTATGCGCGAGGAACTCGTGCGTGCCGGGATCAAGGAAACCCGGACGGCCGAAGAGGTCGACGCCGCACTGGCCGAGCCGGGAACCACTCTCGTCGTCGTTAACTCCATCTGCGGTTGCGCGGCGGGCAAAGCTCGCCCCGGCATCCGTCTCGCGCTCTCGAACACCCCCAACCCGCCCGATCGCAAGATCACTGTCTTTGCCGGTCAGGACCGCGAAGCCACAGAGCGCGCCCGCAGCTACTTTGAAGGCCATCCGCCCAGTTCGCCCGCGGTCGCCATCCTGCGCGACGGCAAACTGGTCTACCTCATGCAGCGCGCCGTCATCGAGCAGTCCACCGCACAATCGATCGCCGACGAACTTATGCGCGCCTTCGATGCCTGCTGCGCAAAAACTACGGCGTAACGCGGCAACGATCTTCGCACGCAACGACGGCCTCCCGCGCGGGAGGCCGTCGTTTTTGCTCTGCAATTCCCGCTGCCTAATCCGCGACTTCCGCCCTTTTCATCTGCTGCACTTTGCTGTGCTTCACCGAGTAGGTGAAGTAGATGATCAATCCCAGGATCAACCAGCCGATCATCACTTCCCACGTGATCGCCGCCAGCCGCGACATGAGGTAGAGAGCCGACACAATGCCCAGAATCGGCACCAACGGCACCAGCGGCGTCTTGAACGGCCGATGCATATCCGGATGCCGCACCCGCAGCACCCAGACTCCGGCGCACACGATTGCGAATGCCAGCAGCGTGCCGATGTTCACCAGGTCCGCGAGCCTTGAGATCGGCAGCAGCGCAGGAAAAAGCGCCGCGAAGAATCCGAACACGATGGTGGTGATCCACGGCGTGCGAAATCTGGGATGAATTGCGGAGGCCCACTTCCACAAGAGGCCGTCCTTCGACATCGAATAGAAAACGCGCGTCTGCCCCAGCAGCATCACCAGCATGACCGTGGCCAGCCCGAAGACCGCTCCGATCTTCACTAGCATCGAACCCCAGCTCACGCCCGTGGCATCGATACCCAGCGCCACCGGCGCCGCTACATTCAGGGTCTTGTAGCTCACCAGGCCGGTGAGCACCAGAGAAACCAGAATGTACAGAACCGTGCAGATGAGCAGCGACCCCAGGATCCCGATGGGCATGTCACGCTGCGGCTTCTTCGCCTCCTGCGCGGCCGTCGACACCGCATCGAATCCGATATACGCGAAGAAAATCCGCGACGCGCCCTTCGCAATGCCGTTCAAGCCAAAGTTTCCGGCCGCATCTTTCGGAGGAATGAAGGGATGCCAGTTCATTCTCGCCACTTCAGGGTGACGGATGAGAAAATACCCGCCGACCACCAGGAAAATCGCCACCACGCTCAGCTTGATAAACACAATCACGGAGTTGAAGTTCGCCGACTCCTTGATGCCGATCACCAGGATGGTCGTAATCAACATGACTCCCACGATGGCAATCAAGTTGAAGAATCCCGTCGCATGCGGCAGCCCGGCGTCGCTCACTCCCGGCGGCAGCGACGCTACCGGCCCCCACATCCCGTGGTACTTCACGAGCGCCGTTCCTGGAATCGCCGTCAGTTGCGGTGGAATCACGATGCCCACCTGCTGCAACAGACTGTTCAAATAGCCCGCCCACCCCGACGCCACGGTCGACGCGCCAAACGCGTACTCCAGCACCAGGTCCCAGCCGATGATCCAAGCCACCAGCTCGCCCAGCGTGGCGTATCCATAGGTGTACGCCGACCCGGCGATAGGAATGATGGACGCAAACTCTGAATAGCACAGCCCGGCAAAGGCACACGTGAGCCCCGCCAGCACGAAACTCAGCGCCACCGCCGGACCCGCGTAAAGCGCCGCGGCCTGGCCCGTCAGCACAAAAATGCCCGCGCCGATCACCGCACCAATTCCGAGTGTGATCAGGTTGACGGCCCCGAGCGAACGCTTCAGCGTGTGCTCTCCCTGCTCGCCTGCTTCCTGCGAGAGCATTGACATGGGTTTGATACGCAGAAATCGGGAAATCAAAGGGCAGCTTCCTCCCTGGTGCATAAGTTGAACGGGACAAACAGTCTGTGGCCAAATCGGCGTGCAGGAACCGTAACGCAATCATACGATACGAAACCAAAGGGCTTACGCAGTGTCGGCCTCGTACCGTGGAGGCCAATCCCCACGTCCTTTGAGACTGTATCGTCTTCAAGCAGCGCCTGTCTCGTTGCGAGACAGACGCTGCCTCGTTTTCCGGCGCACACTGTCTCGGATTTGGACGGTTCTGCCTCGATCCCGGACAGCTCCCGGCTCTTTCTAATGAAACGCCGTCGTTGCCCCATCCTTTTCCGCGTTTTCGGCGGAAAAGGGTGGGAAAACGTGCCACTGTTGATGGCCTGGATCAGTAAGAAAGCTCCGTCTTCCACCGCCGGAACTCCGCCGCCGGATCGGCGCTGCGGAAGATGGCCGCGGCCACGGCAATCACACTGGCTCCGGCCGCCAGAACCGCGGGCGCGCTCTCGAGCGTCACCCCTCCCACAGCCACCAGCACTGCATCGGGATCGGCTTCTTTCCGCAGTTTGCGCACGCCCTCCACGCCAATCGGTGTCTTGGTGGTTTGCTTGGTCGTGGTCGCAAACACTGGGCCGATCGACAGGTAATCAACCGGCTCTTGCAGGATCCCCGGCAATAGCGCTTCGCTGCCGCCGAAGGTGCCCACAATGCGTCCCGGTCCCACCAGTCGCCGCGCTTCCGCCGGCACGGCATCTCCGGCATCCACGTGCACGCCGTCAAACCCAACCCGCTCCACCAGATCGGCCCGATCGTCGAGAATCAGCTTCACCTTGCCCGCAGGCAGCGCCGCGCGAAGCATCGCTGCATCCGCCAACAGCTCCGTCTCGGAGCCCGTCTTGTTGCGGTATTCGAGCAGCGCCACGCCAGCCTCGGCCAGCTCACCGCCCAACCTGCGCAGATACTCTGTACGGCCCACTTGCGGAATCACGGCGCTATCGAGAATCGGATAAATCTTCGGAAAAGAAAAGGACATGCATCCAGAGTAGAACAAGAAGCAGGGGTCAGTTCTCAGCTCTCAGCGCAAAGCAATCGAGTCCCTGTTCCCCGTTCCCTGCTTCCTCGTTCCCTTGGTCCCTTGCTCCCTCGGTCCCTGTCCTTTACATTTCGTCCGCGCTCGGCCCGTACACCCCCGGCACCTTCGCATTCAGCAGCCGCAGATACACGGTCAACTGCCCGCGGTGGTGAATCATATGGTTCAGCACGGCGTCGCGAAACACCTGGTGCTTGGGCTGGTCGATAACGGTATGGCCTTGCCATACAAGCTGCCAGTTCCGGTCCCAGGTGTCGCCGGTGGTCGCCACCAGCGCCGCGCGCGTTCCCACAAGCTCCTTGTCAAACTTTTCCAGCGCCTCGGTCTTGCTCGAGGGCATAAACGGCTTCCAATTGCTGTCCGCGCCAAGCTCAATCTTGTCCTTGGTCAGCGTCGAAAGCGCCCATTCACCGGAAAAATCCGTCATGTGTCCGGCCAACTGGCCCAGGCTCATGGATTTGGGATGGGGTTTGAAGTTGAAATCGGCGTCGGCCGGGATGGCATCCAGCATCTTACGGGTGTTCGCGGCCTCGCGGTCAAACTCGGCAATCAGTTCTTTTTGAGCGTCCATTTGAGGCAACCTCCACGTTGCCCACACAGCATAGCCGATTTCCGCGTAAAAAGGCGAAGAAAAAGCGATAAAATTTTGCGGCCTCGCCAAGGTCTCCAATGTGATGCTAAAATGTATCACATGAAGACCGTCTCCGTTCGCGACCTCCGCTACGACTTCAAGAAAGTCGAGCGCCTGCTCAGCCAGGGCAACGAACTCCAGATCACCAAGCGCCGCAAGGTCATTGCGCGGCTCACCCCGGAGCCCGTCGAGCGGCCGCCTCTACCGGATTTCCTCGCCCGCATGCGTGCCAACTACGGCGACAAAGTCTTCGAAGTGTCAGGCGCCGACCTGATTTCTGCGGACCGGGAAGACCGGTTTTAAGCCACGCAGATGATCTACCTCGACACGAGCCTATTAGTCTCGATGCACATTCGCGACGCCAACACGCCTGCAGCTCTCAGTCTTGTGCGCGGCACGGACGAAGTGTTGCTCATGAGTTCTTTGGCCGAGTTCGAAACCGTCAACGCTTTTAGCCTGCGCGTATTCCGCAACGAAATGCAGCCGATCAACCGGGATAAAGCTGTTCGGGATCTGGACGACGATGTTCAGTCTGGCTTACTGATGCTATTGCCGATTCCGGACGGGGCATTCGCACGCGCCAAGACACTCGCGCAGACCCTCACGTCAACCATCGGAGTTCGTGCTCTCGATTTGCTGCATGTAGCCGCAGCGATCGAACTCGGCGCCAGTGCCCTTTTCACATTCGACCAGAAGCAGCATCGAACCGCCCAGGCTGCCGGCCTCAAAGTAAACCATTTGCGGTAAGGCCTGCAGCCCGTCCGCCCTACGCCGGCTGCTTCTAAGCTTCGGCCCGCGCCGCCAAAAAGCGCTCCATAAATCCGGTATCGAACTCCCCGGCCCGGAACGCCTCGCTTTGGAAGATTTCCTGGTGCAGCGAAATCGAGGTATCGACCCCGCGCACAATGAACTGTCTCAGCGCCCGCTCCATCTTTGCGATCGCCTCCGCGCGGTCTATGCCGTGCGTAATCAGCTTGGCAATCAACGAGTCGTAGTACGGTGGAATCACGCCCTCGGAATACAGCGCCGTTTCCACGCGCACCCCGTTTCCGCCCGGCACATTGAACGCCGTAATCTGCCCCGCCGACGGCGTAAACCGCTGCGGATGCTCGGCGTTGATGCGGCACTCAATGGCATGGCCGCGCATCTCCAGCTTCGGCGGCAGAATCGCGTCCAGCCGCTCGCCGGCGGCAATGCGCAACTGCGCCTTCACAATGTCCACGCCGGTAATCGCCTCCGTCACCGGATGCTCCACCTGGATGCGCGTGTTCATCTCGATGAAGTAAAGCTGGTGGTTCGCGTCCATCAGGAACTCCACCGTCCCGGCATTCTGGTAGCCGATCTCGCTCAGGCACCGGCACAGCGTCCGGCCAATTTCCTCGCGCATCTTCGGCGTCACCTGCAGGCTCGGCGCTTCCTCAATCAGTTTTTGGTGCCGGCGCTGGATCGAGCACTCGCGCTCGAAGAGCGAAACCACGTTGCCGTGCTCGTCGGCCAGCATCTGGAACTCGATGTGGCGCGGATTCTCGATGTACTTTTCCATGTAAAGTTCGCCGTTGCCGAAGGCGTTAGCCGCCTCGGTAAACGCCGCATGGAACAGGTTGGGCAGCTCCTCAGAGTCGCGCACAATGCGCATGCCGCGCCCGCCGCCGCCGGCCTTGGCTTTTAATATGACCGGATAGCCCACCTTTTCGGCCCATTTCTGCGCCTCTTCGGCCGTCGTCAGAATGCCGTCAGAACCCGGCAGAATGGGCACCCGGGCCTTCTTCATGACCTGGCGCGCCTTCTCTTTTTCGCCCATCAGCCGCGTCACTTCCGGCGGCGGACCAATGAACTTGATATTCGATGCGCGGCACACCTCGGCGAAATTGGCGTTCTCGCTCAAGAGGCCGTAGCCGGGATGGATCGCCTCCACGTCGGCAATCTCTGCCGCCGAAATCACCGCCGGCACATTCAGATAGCTGTCCGAAGCGCGCGGCGGCCCAATGCAGATCGCCTCATCGGCAAAGCGTACGTGCAGCGAGTTGCGGTCGGCCTCGCTGTACACGGCAACTGTGCGAATGCCCAGTTCCCGGCACGCGTTCAGCACGCGCAATGCAATTTCGCCACGATTGGCAACCAGAACTTTTCGAAGCATGGATTCCTTAGAAAGCGGCGTTAGCGGGGCTATAGGGGTTAGCGCAGTTAGCTACAACTCCGCTAACTCCGCTTTTTTTCACTCCGGTCTGATCGCAAATAAAGGTTGACCAAATTCAATCGCCTGTCCATTCGAAACCAGGCACCGGACCACTTCGCCCGAAACATCCGCCTCGATCTCGTTCATCAGTTTCATGGCCTCCACGATGCAGATCACCTGGCCCTTCTCCACGTGATCTCCCGGAGAAACAAAAGCCGCGGCGCCGGGGGAGGGCGAGCCAAAATAGGTGCCTACGATCGGCGATTTGAGTAGGTGCAGCCCGGCCTCGGGATCGGCAGCCGGCTCCGGCCCTGATCCTGCCGCCGTGCTGGCCGCGGCCGCTTGCGCCACGGCGGGCGGCGCTGTCCGCAGCAGCCGTGCCAGGTCGCTCAACGATGCCGGCCCGCTTTCCGGAGGATTGAATTTGAGCCGAATCTTCAGATCGCCGCGGTCGATGTCGAACTCGGCCACCTGATGCTGCTTCAAAAACTCAATCAGTTGCCGCAAATCTTCAATGTCTTGTTGTTTCATTCGTCCCTTTGACTCTCCACGCACGGGTGCCAACTTTCTCGATCTGCATAAATTAAAGCGCCACGCTCGAGTGTCAAGCGTTTCATAACTCGATCAGCGCCTTCGGCGCCGCAGCGGTCAGCACCTGGTTCCCGCTGCGCGTGACTGCCACCATATCCTCAATGCGGATACCGAACTGGCCCGCAAGGTAAACCCCAGGCTCGATCGTCACCACCATGCCCGGCACGAGTCGCGTACTCTGACCCACGCCCACCCGCGGCGGTTCGTGGATCTCCAAACCGACCCCGTGGCCGGTGGAGTGGGAAAACGCCTCGCCTAATCCCTCCCTGCGCAGGATGCTGCGCGCGGCTTCATCCACCTCCGCGCAACTTGCGC
>Ga0181527_1004626_pt1 | contig 11731 bp, 6 predicted proteins | sample PEATcosm2014_Bin_30_FD_119762 | JGI IMG/M metagenome (GOLD analysis project Ga0181527, IMG submission 119762) | Peatland microbial communities from MTU Mesocosm Facility, Houghton, MI, USA - PEATcosm2014_Bin06_60_metaG | ecosystem: Environmental > Terrestrial > Soil > Wetlands > Peat | place...
AAGCCATGAAAGCACTAACTCAATACGTTTTTGAAAATCTTGCGCTACAAATGGGTATCCCATCTCAGTATTAAATTGAATAAAAAATTGTATGAATCGACTTACTAAATAGAGTAAATAAGGAATCGATACCAAATAAAATAATACATAATAATAAATATCATGAATGGCATGCAGCTGTAAAAAAGCACATACACTGCACCAAGCTGCAATAAGGATAAAATGCTGCACGATAAACTCTAATATCATTGCAATAAATAATGAAAGTCCTGATGAATCCAATACCATCAGCTTGAGTCGCGCAATAAAGAAGGGAGCAAAACGCCGTATCAACCACACCAATATCAAAAGAAGAATCAAGCCGAGCATTGCAAGCGCCACATCAAGCGGCTTTGCAAAGAGCGCACCTGTCTGACTTACTAAAATTCCGATATCATATCTGGTCATATAATGTTGCAGACTCGCTACAAACATCTGAATATCAGGATAGATCGTCTGAATATCTGACCAAGAAATCGCCACCTCAGGACGCTGCCATAAGACCACATTGCTTAATTCAGCCGTAATGAACTCAATGTGCTTACCGATATTGGTCAGATAGCTCAAAATATCTACGTAATTACCGCGAACTTTCCCCAGTACTTCTACTTGCTGTTTTACACTCTCATTAGCTTTAGCCAGAAGGTCCATACCGCGCACATAGTCTTCAGCATCATTTTTAAAGAGTGCATCCTTGCTGCGTTCTACGCGATCTTTCAACTTTGTGATGTTATCAAGCGCCCGTTTTTGCACTTCCAATTGCGTTTCAGTACCATTGCGCAATTCAGTGTACAATGACAATTTTTCTTGTACTTCAGCGCGTGGCTTATCATACTCTTTGATTTCTCGCTTTATATCATCTTCAGAAAGATCTTTCTTAGAGGAAAGCAAATAAAAGGATTCTTGGATCTTGACTTTGATCTCATCCAACAAGAATCTTTCATCCTCCAGTACGAGTAGTGTTTCATGTAAGGCTTTCGTGCTCTTTACCTGCAAGACCTCGGAATCTAATGCCCCCACCTCAAACAATGCCAAATATGCAGCAACCGTTTGCCGGGGCGCACGATTCCATTCATCAATATCTGGGCCAAGCAGCACATTATTCTTCTTACTCAAAGCCTCTAATGATGTTTCAAGTTTCTTTAAAAGCCCACTTACCTCTTCGAGTTCATATCGAATTGGTTCTTTATCCTTAAAAAGTTGTTGTTTGCGTCGAGCAAGTGCATCTTTAGCCTGCGTAATTTCTGACTCGCTGACGCGTATTGCGGGTTTCACGCGCCGCAATAATTCTTTTACGATATCGAGCTGCGCACGCTCGATAAATACCTGCGATTTAATCATCGCCATTTGATGTTCTATGGTTCGTTGCCTGATATTATCAAGCTCTTTGCGATCTTCAAAAAGTTGCCGCTCAAGCTTGAATAATTCATCACGTTGTTGCATCGAAAGATCTAATGAATCACCTGTATAGGTTTCAGATTTTTTCTGTTTTTCATACGCGTCTTGTTTTTTCTTAAACTCTTCTATCGTTGCTGCCGCGCCCTTTTTACGATTTTCAAGTTGCGCGCTAATATTTTTTTCTTTTTGATTCAGCTGCTCGAGACGTTTCTTTAATTGCACCGTCTGCTCATACAGCATCTGCAAATCTGCAAAGGAATATACCGGACGATTCCCTATTTTTAATTCCTTTTGTTGGTAATTTTCCAACTGTGGATCACGCAGATAATCCTCTAAGATCTTGATATGCTGATCAAGTGTACTCATGAGTTGCTCATGCTCTTGCTCCTGCTCCCGAAGCACTTGTTGACGCATATTAAGCAAACTTAATTTTTTACCGTAAAAATCATTATCTGGATCTTGTTCTAATGAAGCTTTAACGGCATCTGTTTCAACCTTAAGCTCATTCAAGATTCCCTTGATATGCTCAGCAAATTCTTTATCGAGATCTTGTTTTTCTTTCTTCAGCGTCTCCAGCTGTTCTGCTTGCTTCTTTTCAAGTTCGATAGGTAATAAATTTTTGCCTGCTTCCTCTAGCGCTCCAAGGCCTGGCAATGAAACAGAAAACATTATGCTATTACCGAGTAATAGCGCGCTCAATAGTAGGCTCTGTAGTTTTTTCATACGACCCTATTCTCATCTAAAAAGTGAACCGTTCTAAAATATTCTATACAGGGGTGCATGACCATACAATCACGCAACCATTTGGTTAATCGTCGTTCAAGCTCTGATGTTACATCACCACGCATGAGCACTTCAAGAGGATCTACCAATAATCGATGCACTAAGGCATCCATAGGCACTGTTCTATCCGGGTATATACCAAGCAGTGCAAACAATTTAAATAAAAAAATTTTTTTAAAAAAGGGATGTCGAATGCAAGCCTGTTTTGTAAAAAGTAACATCATAATATCATACACTTGCACAGCTTGACTCTGTTCAGGAATGAAATAATAACAAACCTCAAGCACATGATGCACAAAAAGAATGTCCATTTCTAAACCATCAAGTGGCATCGCAATGAGTTCGACATCATAGATAAAAGCCAATGGTTTTCGCTCTTGTATTTCATAACTAAGCAATGTACCCAAAGAAATACGATCATGCGGTGGAACGCATGTTATCTTGCCTAATTCATCATCAAATAGTACGATTTTTTGTTTTTGAGGAAAGTATCGTTTTACCACGATACCCGTATGCTTCTTATGCACAAATATGTCCGAATTTAACGTTTTTACACTATCCTTTTTAGTAGTTTAACCCCACCTTTTGCAAAAGTATATCGTTATGAAAATTTACAATATAACCGGTATAAAAATTGCATAAATGAATCAAATTTAATTAAACTAAAAAAAAGAAGGAAGCCATGCGCAATGCACATGGCTTCCTTCTTTTTAAAAACGTTTTATCTAAACGTGACTTACAGTCCCATATCTTTAAAGAATGCATCTTGCTGCGGCGCACGGCCTAAGAATGCGATCAATAAATCCATCGGATCTTTACTGCCACCTTTGCTCAAGATTTCAGCAACATATTTTTTGCCAATTTCAGGGCTGAATTTATTTGATTTAATCACTTCAAAAAGATCAAGCGCATAAACCTTGGACCACATATACCCATAATATTTAGCACCGTAACCAGTTAAATGGCCAAATGAAGCATACTTATGAGTGCCGTCAGCGTATGAAACGTTAGGGCGCGTGCTCAAGGAAAGATCGCGCGTTATGGCATCTATATCTTTATCCGCTCCCTTTTTATAGAAATTTAAAGACATAAGCGAGAGATACACTTGCCGCTGCAAGAAGGCACCAGTATCAAAATGTTTGATTGCCAGAATGCTCTCTACTAATGCATCGGGTAACGGCTCGCCGGTGATGTAATGTGAACTCACATCTTTAAGCACCGCTTTTTCAAACATCCATTCTTCAAGCATTTGAGATGGCATTTCTACAAAATCAGTTTTAACGCGCGTTCCCGCAAATGAAGCAGTCTTCGTTCTGCCTAATAATCCATGCAGAGCGTGTCCAAATTCATGGAAGAAGGTAGTAACATCATTGCGCTTTAAAAGTGAAGGTTTTGTAGCGGTCGATTTAGGGAAATTGGCAATTACTAATGATACGACGTACGGCTGAGATCCATTAGACAACGTAACTGAGGGCACAATATTTCCATGACACGCATGAGTATATTTATTTGGCCGTGGATACAGATCGATAAGAAGATATCCGAGCAACTTATTCGTTGAAGCATCGCGCGCTTCAATCAGCTGCACATCTTCATGCCATAGGCCGGCTATTGGCTTAATGGTGAATGAAAGGCCCATGAATTTTTCATATATATGGAAAAGGCGCTGCAGCGTTTGCTCCATAGGGAAATAATCTGCCAGTACACGTTCATCGAGATTATAATGCTTCTGCTTATATTGCGCACGTACATATGCACCATCCCATGGTTTCATTTTGCCATCGGAAGTCAACGTAACTGATGCAGGTAACTCTGCAATGAGCTCTTCAAATTCACGCTGCTCTTTGGGCGATGATCGACGCAAAAGCTCGCTCAAAAATTCTTCTGCCACTTCTGGACGCTTAGCCATCTGATCATCAATGCTTAAATGCGCAAAGCTCTCAAAGCCAAGTAACTGCGCAAGCTCATCTCGTTTTGCAATGATCGTCTTCAGGACGCCTTCATTTGCCGGATATGCTCTATTTTCAAACGCATAGAATAATCTCTTACGCGTTTCTTCAACGGCACCATTTTCCATAACCCCAAAAAAGGTTGGATAATCGATGGTGAGAATATAATGACCATCATCCGTCTTTTTTAACGCCGCGATAAAATCATCATCCAGCCCCGCAAGATCTTCTTTTGCTACTGTAATTGATGAATTGTCGGCTGCAATATTCATCTCAAACGCAAGAGATAAATCTGATAAATCTTTTTTAAGCGCTGCAACTTGAGCACGTTTATCATCCGGTAAATCAAGCCCACCGCGCTTAAAATCTGCAATCGTTTCGGTTATGAAATAGCGTTGCTCATCGGATAATGGTTCTTGCGTAGTATCAGCATATGCCTTAATAGCTTCGTATAATGGCTTATTATTACTGATATTATCGACATAGAAAGCAGAGATTTGCTTACTTGCTTCACGCGCTGCATCACGAATTGCAGCATCTGGGTATACCATGCTCGTTAATTCTGCAATTGAGTGAAATATAGCCAGCGGTGAAAAGCCACACAATTGATCCAACGCATGCATGGTATTTTCATACGTACGTTGATCAGCTGGCACTGCAAGAATTGCATCGAGACGAGTTTTCGCATCGGCAAGCGCTGATTGTGTGCGCTCCTGCACATCTGCAGCAGTATGCGGAAATAAAATGGTAAGATCTGCTGGTGTCTGCAAAAAGCCGGCATGAACCGGAGAGACCTGCTGTTTTTTTTGATGTTGAATGCCGATTTTTTCCATTATTGTATCCTTGTAAAAAAAACTTAGGATTCCCGAAGCGATCAATGCCGCGACAATATAGTTCCCAAAACTCATACTGTATCCTTGCATAATATAGGTGATTTGCGCGTCAAGACCATGACGCGAATAGAAATCATATTAAAGGAATCTGAAGAGAAAGTAAAAATTTGGTTGGTTCTGGTTCGATACGGACGTACCGCCCTACTCACCATGAATGGAATGATATTTATTCAAAACCTGACTATGAAAAATTCCGATCATCCCGCCTATCCGCCATGGGTCAACTCTCCTCTCCATGAAAAATTCCGATCATCCTGAGGAGGCCGGTACGGCCGTCACGAAGCGGTCCGATCATCCTGCCTGCCCGGCGTAGCCTTGGCGAAGCCTGGGAGGAGTGCCGGTACAAGTTTATCCTGAGGCCTGAGATCACGAAGGATCGAAGGGTCACGAAGGGTCACGAAGGGCACGCCACTCTTCACGCAACGCAATTGCTTTTTCAAAATCAAGCCGTTCTGCAGCAAGCTGCATTTCGCGTTCGAGTTCAAAGAGTTGCAATTTAGCTTCTTGTTCAGTGAGCGTCTTTTTCTTGGATTTGCCTGCTTTTGATGCCTTGGCAATCGCTTCTTGAATATTGACGATACTCTTGGTCACTTCCCGCTTTACACTCTGCGGCGTAATACCATGTTTTTCGTTATATTTTTGCTGCAATTCACGCCGACGATTAGTTTCATCCATCGCCTCTTTCATCGATTTAGTAATTTTATCCGCGTAAAGCACTACCTGAGATTCAGTATTACGCGCAGCGCGACCAATAATCTGAATCAGCGATCGTTTATCGCGTAAGAAACTTTCTACATCCGCATCCATGATCGCCACAAATGCAACTTCCGGCAAATCGAGCCCTTCACGAAGCAAGTTAACGCCAACCAAACAGTCGAAAATTCCCATGCGTAATTTCTGCAATAATTCGGTTCGTTGCGGTGTTTTTAAATCACTATGCAAATAACAAACTTTAATCTCTTTCTCTTCCAAATATCGCGCCAATTCTTCAGCCAGTTTTTTGGTCAATACCGTTACTAACGTACGATAACCCTTTTTAGTCGTATCTTTAATCGTTGCAATGAGATGATCAATTTGCCCCACACGCGATTGAACCTTTACCACCGGATCAAGCAATCCAGTTGGACGAATTAACTGCTCTACCGTATTATTCTTCGATCGTTGCAATTCATAATCACCGGGCGTTGCCGATACAAAGACAACATCTTTGAAATAGCGCTCAATTTCTTCAAATTTTAAGGGGCGATTATCATAGGCAGATGGTAATCGAAAACCGTATTTCACCAGTTCACTCTTACGTGCACGGTCACCCGCATACATGCCACGCAACTGCGGAATTGCAATATGCGATTCATCTATCATCAGTAAGAAATCATCATTTTCAAAGAAATCAAAAAGGCAAAATGGCGGCTCACCTGGGCCACGACCATCAAAATGCACCGAATAATTTTCAATACCTGAACAGTAGCCAACTTCATTGAGCATTTCAAGATCATGATTCACGCGCGTTCGTATGCGCTCGCGATAGAGAGGGTTGCTGATTTGTGGTATCCATTCCTCAAGCTCCGATTCGATACTCGCCATCGCCTGTTGCTTCTTATCTTCGGTAGTTACAAAATGTTTTGCGGGGAAAATAATCGTATTATCAAGATCGAGCGTCACCGTATTATTGTGCTTACTAACCCATTGCAATCCATCAATCTCATCACCAAACATTTCTATGCGCAGCTTATCTTTTTGATATGGCAAATTCACTTCGATAGTATTGCCAAATACTTGTATGGTACCTGATGCACGATCGACATCATTGCGCACATATTGAATAAAAATAAGCTTATGCAACAATTCAGAACGGCTTATTTTTTGTCCTATTTTTAAGGAAAGTGCTAAATTTTTATAATCGGTGGGGTTACCTAATGAATAAATACACGAAACTGATGCGATGATTATGGTATCTCGCCTATTAACTAATGACGCGGTTGATTCAACGCGCAAACGCTCAATTTCACTATTAATCTTGGTTTCTTTAGGAATATAGATATCTTGAGCAGCCAAATACGATTCAGGCTGATAGTAGTCGTAATAACTCACAAAGTAGCAAACCTTGTTCTCAGGAAAAAAGAGGGAAAATTCCTCGTAAAGCTGAGCAGCCAAGGTCTTATTCGGCGATAAGATCAAGACTGGCTTATCCTGCTGAGCTATGACGTTTGCCATAGTAAAGGTCTTACCTGAACCGGTTACCCCGATCAGGGTAGAATTGCCAGGTCGCCCCGCAACAAGCTGCTTAATCGCTTCAGGTTGGCTTCCAGACGGCGGAAATGGAAAATGAAGTTTAAATAAAGGCTTTTTCATACTTTTAGTATATCATATCGGCTAAAAAAGAGTAGTCGCCCCTACTTATTGGGAAAAAGATGCCTTGCACTATTACGATCATGCCATATAATTTCATGGCATGGGCCATGTGTTTTATAAACCAACGCACAAAAGAAGGAGAACGATTATGACGAAAATTCCAGTTTTGAGAGCATGCCAATTATTATTAGGCGCAATATTTGCACTTTTTACAATCATGAGCAACGCCACATCAAGCACACTTCCAAATACAGTTATAAATCGCGCGGGGGGGATTAGCGGATTAGCCTTCACACCTGATGGCGCTTATGTATATACAGCGAACGGCAATGTTATCGACATGGCAACCTTTAACTTATCCACACCCATTCCGGGAGTTCCATTGAATGATCCATTCTCTATCGCTATTACACCCAATGGAACTACCGGATATATAGTAAATCAGGGTAATAATACCATCAGCATTATTGATATTGCGACCAATACTTTTACTGGTAATGTCGCAGATCCGCATGGAATTATACCGCCTCAGCCTGGGTCTTCAGTGTTCTTGCAGGGCATTGCCATCACACCGGATGGATCGACTGCATATATTACAGCTAAGGACGAGGTCTATGGACTTCCAATTTCTGCCTATGGAGTTGTCTTCATACTTGATATTGCAACAAATACCATTACTGGGAAAGTTTCAGATCCTGACTTCACTTTGAATGATCCATTTCCCATTGCGATAACACCTGATGGATCAAAAGCCTATGTAGTCAATGAGGGCTACAACGTCGACAACCCGGGTCCTTGTACTATTAGTGTGCTTGATATTGCATCGAATACCATCACGGATGAAATCTATATAGCAGACGGGCTACAAATATCCCCGTACAACGGTATCGTAATTACGCCTGATGGTTCTACTGCATATGTAACCCTTAATACCAGCAATGACATCATCATTATTGATGTTGCTACTAATACGCAAATTGGTACAATAACTGATTCCAATTTTAATGGAACAGCGGGCATAGCAATAACTCCTGATGGCAACACGCTCTATGTAACGAGTGTGACCAATGTGCGTCCTGCACCGAGCGTCTTCATTATTGATCTTACTACAAATCCTGCTACGGTGGTGGGAAGTATTGTAGATACTAGCAACCATCCCCCCAAACCGTCGGTCACTATAGCAATCCCATCAAACTTCACCAGCAACCCTTATGTAGTTGCACAGAACTTTGTTGAGAGCGCCGGAATAACATACCTTATTGGCTATGTCCCCGCACCAGGCATTTTAGATCCTACATTCGGCAATCAGGGCATTACCCTCACTCCCTCTAGCCGCCAAGATTTTTCAAAATCTCTTGCAGTAAAAAGTGGTGGGCAAATTGTTCTGGGAGGCGTTACCTCTCTTTTAGACCCTCAGATCTTTCTTGCGCAATATACCGTCAATGGAGTACTCGACACCACCTTCAATAGTACCGGCAGCACTCCGGGCACTCAAACCCTTCTGGTGGGATCGCGAACGGAAGGAAATGCGCTTGCCATAGATTCAAGCGGCAACATTCTCGTTGCCGGTTTTGCAATTCAATCTCAAACCAATATGATTGTTGCGCGCTATACATCTGCCGGCATACTGGATACCACGTTCAATTCAACCGGCTACAATACGCTCTCTATCGGCAGTGGCGCAACGGCAAATGCAATTGGCTTGCAAAGTTCTGGCAATATTATCCTTGCAGGCACGGCAGTTATAAATGGCATTCCGAACATTGCGCTCGCACGCTTTACCACGAGTGGTGCACTGGATACTACGTTTGGCACGAATGGAATCACTACCACGCAAATCGGCACCTTTGCCTCTATTGCCTCAGTTGCAATTGATTCGAGCCATAACATTATTGTGGCAGGAAATGCGAATAACCAAATTACCGTTGCACGCTATACCCCAAGCGGCACTTTAGATAATACTTTCGGCACTGGCGGCATAGTTCAACCCAATATTGGATCGCCGGCAGTTGCTTATAGCGTGATTGTGGATAGGATAACAGGCAGTAATCATATAGTCATTGCAGGCAGCACCAAGATAAATGGCACTAATCAATCGCTCATCATGCGCCTCACCTCGACGGGGACTTTTGATACTTCCTTCAATAGCACGGGATATACCATTACGCCCATCGCATATGGCTCTGAATTCTACACACTTGTTGGCAATACTTCCTCTTCCAATACATCCTATCTTACTGCTGGTTATGCAAACGGAGCACAATCATACCAATTAAGTTTGGCAGAATATATTAGCAACAGTGCTACCGGCGTCGCCGTTGGGCAGCTCAATCCAGCATTCGGACAAAGCGGCGTCTCCCTCACGAATCTGGGAGATGTTGCCTATGTTAAAGGATCGAGTCTTCAGCCAGTACCATCATCTTATCCCTCTGAAGTTTACACCTTTATTGTGGGAGGCATTACGAATGATACCTTCTTCGTTGGACGATATGGATGTAGCTTGCCTCCATTGATTTAAATCATTCAAGTAGGGCAACCGCTTTTTATAGTGGTTGCCCTACGCTTCGGTGCCTCTTTACTAAATTCAGAGCTCAGGACAGCTCTTCATAAACCCTCAAGAGCTGCGCTGCGCAGTAGGCTGGAGCATATTGCTGGGCCGTTTTAAAGGCCGCTTCTTGCATCGCTATCCAAAGATTCTGATTGGTACGAATACGCTCAATCAGGCGAACCATTTCAGTGGGACTGGCGGCAATAAAGCCATTTTTCCCTGCCTCAATGATATCTCGCTGCCCCAAACCATCAAGCGCAACCACGGGAGTTCCTGCAGCCATTGCTTCTGCCAACACTAATCCCTGGGTATCGGTGTATGAGGTAAAGATGAAAAGATCCGCATCTTGGTACGCCTGCCTCACCACATTCTGGTCCGGCTGATGAATAAATTGAACCTCATCCTGCGTAAAGCCATGATGCTCATAAGCATAATGCATGAGATTTTTTTCCTCGTGACCGTATCCAATAAGCTTTAATGTATATGCATCCCGTGGTAATTGGGCAACAATATCAAGCAGCGTATAGAGATTTTTTTCTTTCACAAAGCGCCCAACATACAATAATTGCAAACGCTGCCCTCTCTCCTTTTCATGCATGGTAGCAGGTAGAAAATCTGATCTGAGGGGGCTTGGAATAACGGTTATTGGTTTTTTCACCCCATGCTGCATCAAATAATTATAGACCGGCACGCTTGGCGCAATCACCGCATCCACACGATTACAAAATGATATCGATGCATTACGGATCCAGGATCGCGGTATCATGGGAACATAGTACGCATATTCTTCATACAATGTGTGATACGTAAATACGCAAGGAATCTGCATGCGGCGGGCAATCATTGCAGCCTTATATCCTAAGAAAAAAGGATGATGCACATGTATAATGTCTGGTTTTAATTGTTCAATAAGCTTTTTGAGTCTCGCATACGGACGCCAGGGAATGGCAATGTGATTATTCTTATAACGAAACCGAATGGGGCAGAACAATCGGATCACCCATGGTGGATCCTGTGAAATATCCCCGGTGAAATCGAGCGTTATGATAAAGACCTGATGCCCTTCAGCACGAAGCGCCTGGGTAAAGGCATCAATTGATTTGACCAGGCCTGCGGCATAAGGACGATAATTATTGGTAACGAATATAATGGTTTTCATACGTTATACTGTAAGCGATTACGTCCCGCTTTGCAATGCTCCACGAAACTCATCTACCAATTAATCGCCCAAATATCATTATTGATTAATGCCCAGCGCAGAGCGCACTTGCTCTACTGTTATTGTCTTATTGGTGCACCTAAAATCCCGCAATATGGTCGCCACCATCCTGAGCCCGCTCTTTTTAGCATCCAACAAGCTTTGAATCATCTCTTCTGAAATTAGCTCCCGTGCATCACGCTTATCTAAAAAATACTTAACGCGCCGCATGTCCGCTTCTTTCACATCTAAAAAACAAATTTTACGCGGATCTTTAGATGGCACTTCTTTCATTGATTTGCATCGCTTGCGCACACAATATTTGCCCTTAATATGTTCAAAATCATCGCTATTAAAACCATGCTGCGAGCGCACATAACACATTTTACTATACCCATCCATGGAAATCACACTATTTAATGCAAAGAATATAATTATAACCTTTTTCATTCTGCCCCCTTTATCACTACTATTTGATTTAATTTTACAAATAGAAAGCATCAGAAATCAAGAATTTTAATTATTTGATGAATGTTTTGATAATATTTTTACTTATGGAAACTGTTTTATG
>Ga0181527_1004627_pt1 | contig 11727 bp, 5 predicted proteins | sample PEATcosm2014_Bin_30_FD_119762 | JGI IMG/M metagenome (GOLD analysis project Ga0181527, IMG submission 119762) | Peatland microbial communities from MTU Mesocosm Facility, Houghton, MI, USA - PEATcosm2014_Bin06_60_metaG | ecosystem: Environmental > Terrestrial > Soil > Wetlands > Peat | place...
ACCACGTGTTTCGCGACCCTGCACGAGCCTTTCGACAAGCAGCCGTCGCTGGTCATGCGGCGGGTCGATCAGCGGCCCGCGGCCATCGGCGTCTGCGTGGCGGGGGCCGGTTTTACCGACTACGCGTTCGTCTCCTTTTCCGCCGAGCAGGCCGCGACGCTCACTGATGCGGCGGATGCCTATCAGTCGTTCTCGTGCGGCGACTACGGGTATCTCCGCGTCGAGCAGGGCAAAGTCATCGCCCGCGGCGCGTGGCGGTCGTTCCGCGTCGCCGCGCCGGAAGCCGCGCCGGCGGGGGCCCTCGTCCTGAACGGCCGCGAGGCGCCCTACCACAAGCAGGGCGGTTACGTGCTGTTCAACGATGCGGCGGAGCCGCCGCGCACGAGCCCGCCCCGGCAAGCGGCGGCAGCCGCCCCGCTCGTGCCGCCCGAGGAGATCCGCCTTTCGCGCCCCGCGGGCGTGACGGTCGAGCAGAGCGAGCGCCACCCGCTGTTCCCGATGTGGGTCGTTCGCGCCCCAGGCTATGAGATGCACGTCCAGCGGAAGTTCGGCGTCTCGCGAACGTTGATCGACGGCCACGGGCAACTGCTCTTCGGCAGCGAGTGGTGGGGCGGCTCGGGCGTTTTCGAGGTACGCCTGCCTACCGGCGCCGAAGAGACGGCCCCCTTCGCCTGGAACCACGCGGCCAAGGAGATCCGCTGGCGGGGCCCGACGATGGAGGTCACGGCCCCCAGCGGCGAATCGTTCACCGCCGCATTCGGCGAGCACGCCATCCGCTACGGCTTCCATGGGAAACCCAACGTGGAGTACCGCGCGGCGATCCAGTCTTTCTTCTGGCACGCCAGCGGGCGATTGCGGACGGCCAAGGACCAGCCGCCCGCCGGCCTTCCGCCCACGCTGGGCAACTTCCACTGGACCTGCATTCAGAATCCGGACCTTTCGCCGGACTGCGTGCTGCTGTTGACCCCGCGGCAGCCGGCCGAATGGAGCCATCGCCCCGCCACCATCAGCGCGTTCTGGCCGCTCCGCGACGGCGAGAGGTTCATCCTGGTTTTCGGGCCGGAGGAAGAACTCCGCGCGCTGGCGGAGGACGCGATTCGAGCCCCTGTTCTATAGAGCAAGAGGACAGGGTGGGAAAAAGAAAAAGGACTTACGACTTGTAGCCGTAAGTCCTTATTTACCAAGCAGTGCGGGAAACAGGACTTGAACCTGCACGGCCTTACGGCCACTAGGCCCTCAACCTAGCGCGTCTGCCAATTCCGCCATTCCCGCGGGTGGGGAGCCGTCCCTAGACTTTCCTCCAGTTTACCTGCTTGCTCAGCGCGGTCAAGGAGGGCCGGAAACCGGCGGGCCGAAAACCGGCAGCAAAAAGGAGGACGGAGCGGGTTTACCCGGGCCGGTGGCGTTGCCAGCCCACGGCCCAAGGCCCAAAGCCCAAGACCTGATCCCCGACCCCTGACCCCCGGTCCCTAATCCCTGATCCGCCGCTTGATTACCAGCACGGTCCGGTCGTGGCGCGAGGCGGTTGGCAGGTCCTCCAGACGGCGGCGAACCAGGGCCGTCAACTCCGCGGCGGAAAGACCCAGGCGGCTGCGGACAATCTCCGCCACCCCCGCTTCGCCCAACGGCCGGCCTGCGGCGTCGGCCGCATCGCGGGCCCCTTCGCTCAGCAGCACCAGTACCTCGCCCGGGGCCAGCTCGTAACCGAACTGTTCGTACTGGGATTCCGGGCCCTCTCCGAGTCGGGCCGAGGGGTGACTGAGCGACTGCCAGCCGTCGCGGCGCACCAGCAGGGCACCGGGCTGGCCGGCCGAAGCGGACGAGAGCCGGCCGCTGGCCGTTTCCACCAGGCCATAAAAGAGGGTGGCATGCTGGTCGCCCGCCGAGCCGGTCCAGAGCGTCAGGTTCAGTCGCTTGAGCGTCTGTTGGGCCTCGCGGTAGTACTGGCCGTGAGCCCGCAGGGCCGCCTTCAGTGCGCCGGCGGCCAAGGCTGCCTCGATTCCCCCATCCATCGCATGACCCACGGCGATGGCCAGCAGGCCGTCGGGCAGGCAGAACCAGTCGTGGAAGTCGCCGCCGAGTGCGCCGGCCTGCGCCGTCCAGCCCGCCACGTCCCAGCCGTCCAGGAGCGGGGCAATGCTGGGCAACTGGCTCCGCTGCAGGCGCTCGGCCGCCAGCAGTTGCGGGCGGAGCTCGGCCGCGGCCATCGCCTCGTTGCGGAGCATCTCCCGCTCCAACTCGGCGGCGATGCGGCCGGCGACGATCTCCAGGAGGTTCGTCTGCCGGTCGTCGAAGTCGCGCTTTTCGCCGGAGAAGACCCAAAGCGTGCCGAGAATGGTGGTGGGGGAGGAGACGGGCACGCAAACGGCGGCGGCGAAGTCCTCCGGCACGTGCCAATGCCGCATCAACTCCGGGTCCGCCAGCACGACGGCATGGCCGAGCAAAGCTTCCAGATCGGCCACGGCGCCCTTCAAGGGCCGGGCGGGTGCCGTGAGCCGATCCCAAGGCAGACCCCAGCAAGCCCGCAGTTTGAGCACGCTGGTCGCCTCATCGAGAAGGTAGAGTGCGGCGGCCTGGCAGCCGACGGCCCGCGCCCCGCCCTGCAGAACGGCCTCAATGCGCTCGGCCAGGTGTTGCGGCTCGTCGGGATGGGGCACGAGCGGGACGCCCGCCGCCAGGTCCGCCTCGCGCTCTTTCAGGGCGCGGCGGACCTCCAGCAGTTCTCCCAGCATGCCGGCCATCGCGGAGGCCAGCGACTTGGCGGACGGCCGGTCGATGCGCGGCGCGTGCGCAAGGTTTCCCGGCGTCTCCAGGCGGCTTGGCATCTGGTCCAGCAAATCGCAGCCACGCCCCAGCTCGATCCCCGCCGCCTCGGAACCGAGTTGGAAATGTCCCAAGCACCCCGCGTTGCCCGACGAGACCGGGATGGCTCCCTGCTGGCTGCCGGGCTGGCTGGGAGCGGGCTTGGCAACGTATTGCAGCGACCAGCCGGTTGCGCGGCGAAACGCCCGCAACAGTGCCGGCAGACTGGCGACGACCTCGCTGGCCGACTGGTCCGGCTTGCGCGGCTGTTCAGTATAGATTCTCAGACTGGAACTGGGCGTGCGGGTTCTGGCCACGGGAGGACTCGAGGGGCAGAGGCTAGGTGGGGAGTACCCCGTCCGTGGCCTGCCGGACGGTGGGCGGGCGGCTCGTACTGTCCCCTCTCCCTGCGGGAGAGGGTTAGGGTGAGGGCGAATCGGCGAGCAGACACTTTCTTGCCCGCGCCCGGCTACGGGCCGCTCATTTTGCCCGACCGTCGCATCATCCGTGACCGGCACAATTTAACATCGGCCGGATTGCGGCCGCACGTGAGTCGGAATACCGCAGCGGTCCGCCAGTCGTCCGCCGGCCGCACGAGCCGGCCGGAGCGGCCATCGAGGTCGGCAGAACCGTTACATCTGCGCCTGGGAGGGCCTCAGTGCGGGCGGCGCCAGGGTCCCGCTCTCCACGGTCGCCGCGCCGCTGGTGGATTGCGGGGTGGGGCGCGCGCCGCCTGCATTATTCTTGGGGATTTGGCCCGATCTCGGGCCGGTTCGCAATCTTAGAGGGGGAACAGAAGGCGGATTTTGGCGCTGGGTTTTGGGCCTGGTTCAATCGCCCCGCCCGACAGTCAAGCATCGCGATCCCGGGCCGGCCGTCAAGGGCAGCGCCACGGGGCCGGCAGTTGCCCGGGGCAGGATTGGGGCCGACCACGGGCCGCCGAACACCCCGACGCGCCTTCCACCCCGGGGTTGTTGCGGGCCTCCGGCCCGATGATTATGCTATCGGATGGTTGCGAAGCTGTTGGGAACCCGCCCAGCCCAACCCGAAACAACGCGAGAAGGAGACGGGGAGGGGCCGACCGCCCTGGGCTACCTTTCAACAGCCCAGCATGAATGGGCCAAACAATCGTGGAGGTCGATCTATGGACGCTACGGTCGAAACCGCCCACGGGGAAAAATGCCTGTACCCGCGTATCCAGGAGTTAATGGAAAGCCGGGGGTACGCAGTCATCCCCCAATTCGAGACGTTTTCCCCGTTGACCGGCCGTAAGCGGAAGCTAGACCTCCTGGGCTTCCGGTGGATTGGTAACGGCGACCTTGACGCATGGGCAATCGAGGGCAAGCAGGGGGTATCGCCCGCGGACACGCTGTTGGCACTGGGGCAGGCCATCGAGTACCAGCTTTACGTGCCCCGCGTATCGGTAGCCGCCGAGGTGCCCCGTGAGAACCTCGCGTATGCGGAAGGCCCCCTGCGGCAACTTGGCTTGGGCTACATCCATGCCACACCGACATCGGCGACTGAGATCATCAGCCCTGCGCTTTCGCCGCGATGCTACCAGAATGAGTTCAACGAGGTCATCCGCCACGCCGGAGTCCTCTGCCTGCTTGGTCGAGAACGGTGGAAAAAGGAGAATCGCCGCGAGCACCATCACGGCGGGGACAAGGCGGCTGGCGCAGCAGGCTACCCCTTCTACGTCATCCATAATAACGATCCCGTCCAGTACGACTTGACCGCAACAGGGCAATCCAAGGAGGTCCGAATCAAAGTCTGGATTGAATCGAAGAAGGCGTTGACCGGTATCTATCACGAAATCGAGGCAGGACTCCTTGCCGAACACCTTGGGAAATTGGGCGCGGACGCGACAACGAGCATTTCCATCTATGAGCGGGACCATTTTCGTAGGCTGAGAAACTGTGAAGGGCCACGGCAGTTGCCGCCCGACAAGGCAGGCATTGCCAAGGCGCTCGTTGGCGCACGCGCGGCATTAAGAAAAAACCGGATCGTCCCCGTGATTTCCGTCGCCCTTGAACTATGGGCATGGGACGCCACACCACGTCGCGCCGAAGCGGAGAACGCGGTTGAGCAAGCCGTCAAGCGGCTGGAGCCGATCAGGATGTACTTGGCTGCAATGGTGAGCTAGACGCCCTACGGCAGATTTCGCGCAAAACGCTGAGGACGACCAAGTTGCCACATCAATTAGAACTAATTCGGCCCTAGAGGGGAAACATGCAATGCCCAAGTACGTTGTAGCAGTTGCAATTTCGCTCGCCACCATTTTGCTCGGCAGCACTTGCCCGGCGAAGGACCTTGGGCCGGTTGAGCCGGCGAAGGCACAAAATGTCAAGTTGCCAATAAAGGGCAGGATGGTCAAGGTCCGAGGAGGAGGCGCGCCTCTGGCGGCAGTGTACAAGCTGTTTGACGCCAATGGAACGAGCTATGACGCGCTCTACCCCGAAGACCTGACGGTAGGAACGGCCGGTGTTTTCGCGAAATACGATGCGATTGCCGAGTTCAGGGTCATATCCGTCGCGGATGAAAGCAATTTAATTGTCGAGTATGACCACAGGATCGAGGGCGCATTGGGAGCAGACGGAAGAGCGCCTGCTCCCACAAAACACCATTACATTAGCCTTTGGCTTAAAGGGTTCTCGACTAAAGGAGTTGTCGATGACGATAAGGTGACAATTCCTTGGGTGGTCAACGTGACGGGCACCAAGAAGTACACCACTGGGGCGGGTACAACGAGTACCGTGTTGCTTATTGAGCCGCACCAGGAGACCGACAAAGAGCGGCAGGCGAGAGAGGCGGCCGCCCAAGAAGAGCGGCAAGCGCAAGACGAGGCCGCCCAAAAAGAGCGACATACGAAAGAGGAGGCCGCCCGGAAAGAGCGACAGGCGAAAGACGAGGCCGCCCAAAAGCGGCAAAGGGAGAAGCAGGCGGACTTAGATAGAAAGGCTGCGGCCGAGGAAGCTCGGTGGCGAGTCTGGACCGACGCATCGGGGACGCACACCATAGAAGCACACTTCAGGTATATGATCGGCGATCAGGTCAAGCTGCTCAAGAGGGATGGAACGGAAATCTCCGTCCCCTTGAAAAATCTGAGCGAAGAAGATCGGGGGTGGATTAAGAACCGGAAGAAGATACAGTAGCACGGCTCAACATTGCGCGCGAACACGCGCGAACACGGGGCAGGTTCGATTAAGTAAGTATTCGCAGTGCCCATTCTTGCCTGTTTTCGCAATATCGAACCTGCCCCGTTTTCGTTTCCGTTTTCGTTTCCACACTGGCCGGCCGCCAACGTGAGATCGACCGCCCAGTCCGGTCCCGTGAGTTAGGCATTGTGCATGTCCTGCCCAGCCGTCATAGCTACCTTGTCTTGTCTATTTGCCGCCCTTTCGGCGCTATATGCGAGACGGGCATCGAACGAAGCGCGCAGAGCCAACCACCTTGCGGTTCACCCGAACCGGGTGGAGATTCACGGGGCGCTTACGCGCCTCCGGCACGCAGTCGAAACAAGGGGACCGCGCATTACTGAGACCGACGTGGGGTTGTTTTATTGGCTGCTATCAGAAGAACCAGGGTTCTATTTCTCAAATCGGGAAACATCGGAGAAGTTAAAGGAGTATTTCGACACTTGCTTCGCTTTGGCCGGATGCACCCGGAAACTTGGTCGGCCGGATAACTCGCAGGCTCAGATAGCTGAGATTCGCAACGAGCAAGACAGGCTCTCTCAGTCAGAGCAGTTGCTATTTGCACAAGCCAAGTGTCGGGTGGAGGAGGAGCTGAGGAGCGCTGTCAAGCCAGGCTCAAGCGTTGTCTAGACACCGGCTCCAACCGATGGCGGCACCACATTCCGCCGAACGCCATACCACTAGGCCCCGACCTTCAGGCTTTTTTCTTCCATCATCCGGCAACAGGACCGTTGCGACCCTGCCAAGGGCCCTAGCGTTGCGCTTGTTGCGTTGCGAGACACAGCTTGGCAAACAGGCAGCCCACCAACGGCACGACAGCAGCGGCCACGATACCAGCGGCACTGACAACGGGGCTCCAGAAGGTCCGGGACAGTGGCGACCGACGCGGCGACCGACGGCGCGAAGCGGTTCCCGTAGACGATAGAGCACGGTGGATCGAACGGCCATAGCGCGGCGTCGGCGAGCGGGATTAGACCCAGCCCCTCCCCCACCCCTTCCGCCGCGAGCGGCGCAACGCAGGCAAGACTTACACGCCGCCCATTCCATCGGCATCGGTGGCGGCCGGGGCGGCGGGATGATCGGCGGCGAGTGCTTGAACTGTCGAAAGGCGGCGGCAAGGCCCTGGCCGCAGAGGTGGTGAAGCCTATGAAGGCGTTCCGTCCAGTGATCAAATTCACTAGCGGCTAGAGTTGGGCGGGGCCGGCCGCCGCGCGGACTGCACCACGGTTAGCTGGTCCACAAGGCGGGAGCCGACCCCGGATTGGAGCTGTAGCAGGTGCTGATAGTACGTGCGAAGATCGTTGCCGTGCTGCTCGCTGATCTCGCAGCGTCGCTTGCGGACGTCCGCAACAATGGGACTGTCGCTGCTCACGTCGGGCCCTCCCAAGGATAGAGCATGTGGGGAGTCACCAACTCGGGCACATGCGGGCCAAGTCTCTCGCCATTATAGCAGGTCTCTTTCCAGGCGGAAGGGCCGTGGCGGCAGGGGTGGTCAACTGCCGACGTATTTCGCGTAGACCGTCCGCGCCTCGGCCGGGTCGCTGGTGCCGGTGATGATCGCGCGGCCGTCGGCAAAGATGCAGAGCTCGTAGCGGTCGACCGCCAGGCGGAGCAGGAAGGGGTTGCGGGTGAGCCGGCCGAGGCTTGCCAGCCGCCGGGCCAAGTCCTCCAGCGGGACCGGCGGCCCGGGGGGCGTCAACTGCACGGCGTTGCGGCCGCAGAGGACAGCCGCGCGGCTCCCCTCCCGCCCGGCCAGCCAGGAAAACTCCCGTCGCTTGCACGCCGGGCAAGCGGAGCTTTCCCGCAGGCGGCCCAGGTCGATCCGCGCCAGGCGGTTCTGCCAGAGGTCGACGACGGTCAGACACCGCGAGACGGCCTCGAGGTTGCCGCTGAGGATCTTCAGCGCCTCGACGGCCTCCAGCGAGGCAATCACGCCGACGATCGGCCCCAGCACGCCCACCGTATCGCACGTGGGGGTGCTGCCGGGCGGCGGGCATTCCGGCAGCAGGCAGCGGAGGCAGGCGGTGCTGCCGGGCAGGATGGTCATCGTCTGCCCCTCGGCGCCGACGCACCCGCCATAGACCCACGGCAGACCGAGCGAGACCGCGGCGTCGTTGATGAGGAAGCGGGTCTCGAAGTTATCGGTTCCATCCAGCAGCACGTCCACATCGCGGCAGAGGTCTTCGATGTTGGCCGGGGTGAGATCGGCCACGACCGGCTCGACGGCCACGGACGAGTTGATTTTGCGGAGTTTTTCGGCGGCGGCCACGGCCTTGGGTAGCCCGGCGGCGGCGTCCTCCTCGTCGAACAGGACCTGGCGATGGAGGTTGCTTAATTCGACGAAGTCGCGATCGACGATCCGCACGGCCGCCACTCCCGCACGGACCAGCGAATTGGCCAGCATGCTGCCCAGCGCGCCGCAGCCGCAGACCAGGGCCCGGCTGCGGGCCAAGCGCCGCTGGCCTTCCTCGCCCAAGGGCCGATAGCGGACCTGCCGGGCATAACGGTCCGGCAGCGGTGACGGAGCATCGTCGGGCGGCATGGGAGGAGCTTGCTTGTGAATTAGCCTATTCTTGGTGGGGCTCGCACGGCTCGACCCACCCTACATATTCTTCCGCTTTCATCGTTGATCCTTCATCCTTCCTCCGTGGCGAGCGTCTTCGCCAGGAACTCGGCGGTGACGGAGCCGCGGGTGCGGGCGACCATTTCGGGCGTGCCCTTGGCCACGACGCGGCCGCCTTCGTCCGCCGCGCCGGGCCCCAAGTCGATGATGTAATCGGCCGCCTTCATCAATTGCAGGTTGTGCTCGACCACGATCAGCGAGTGCCCCACGGCCAGCAGGGCGTCGAAGCAATCCAGCAGTTGCACGATGTCGGAGAAGTGCAGACCGGTGGTGGGCTCGTCGAGAATGAACAGTGCGCGACCCCGCCGCGCGGCCGACATGTAGCCGGCCAGCTTGAGCCGCTGCGACTCGCCGCCGGAGAGCGTGTTGGCCGGCTGCCCGAGCCGCACGTAGTCCATGCCCACGTCGATCAGCCGTTTCAGCCGGGCCTGCACCTTCGGCTGGCCGCGGAAGAAGGTGAAGGCCTCGCGGACGGTCATCTCGAGGACCTCGGCGATATTGCGGCCGCGGTAGGTGACGTCCAGGATCTCGTCGCGGTAGCGGGTACCGTTGCACTGCGGGCAGCGCATGTAAACGTCGGCCAGGAATTGCATGTCGATTTCCAGGTAGCCCTGGCCCTGGCAGGCGCTGCACCGCCCGCCGTCCACGTTGAAGCTGAAGTGGCCGGCGTCGAAGCTGCGGGTACGGGCCTCCAGCGTGTCGGCAAACACGTTGCGGATCTCGTCGAACACCTTGAGGTACGTGACCGGGTTGCTCCGCGGGGAGCGGCCGATGGGGCCCTGATCGACCATGATCACGTCGTCGATCTGCCCGTCGCCGTAGACGTCGTCGCAGGGCAGCGGCTTGGGGGCGTCTTTGCGGAGGCGGCGGCAGAGGGCCGGGTAGAGGGTTTCCTCGACCAACGTGCTCTTGCCGGAGCCGCTCACGCCGGTCACCAGGCACAACATGCCCAGCGGGAACTCGACGGTAACGCCGCGGAGGTTGTTGCCGCGTGCCCCGGCCAGCCGGATCCAGCCGTGGTTGGGCTCGCGGCGGCGCCCCGGCGCGCCCTGCCCGCGGCGGCCCGCCAGGTAGTCGCCGGTGAGGCTCTCGGGACATGCCTGCATCCGCTCGGGCGTGCCTTGGAATACCACGCGGCCGCCGCGCTGGCCCGCCCCCGGTCCGATCTCGATCACCTGGTCCGCCGCGCGGATCATCGACTCCTCGTGCTCGACCACCACCACCGTGTTGCCGCGGTCGCGGAGCTTTCGCACGGCGGCCACCAGCCGGGCGATGTCGCGGGGGTGCAGGCCGATCGAGGGCTCGTCCAGCACGTAGAGCATGTGGACCAGGCTGGAGCCCAGGGCGGAGGTGAGGACCACACGGCGGGCCTCGCCGCCGCTGGTGGTGCGGATCGTGCGATCCAGGGTCAGGTAGCCCAGCCCGACCGCCTCGAGATAGCCGAGCCGGGCCTGCACCTCGTCGAGCATGATGCGTCCCACGGTCCGCTCCCACGGCGGCAGGTCGAGCCGGCGGAAGAACTCGGCGGCCTCGCCGACCTTCATGGCGGCAATCTCCGCGATGTTGCGGCCGCCGATCCGCGCGTCGAGGGCCTCCGGCCGCAGCCGCGTGCCCCCGCACGCCGGGCAGGGGCGGTAACTCCGCCAGCGGCTCAAGAACACGCGGATGTGCATCTTGTACTTCCGCCGCTCCAGCCAGGCGAAGAAACCGTCCAGGCCGCCGAACTTCCGCTGCGGCACCCCGTGCACCACCACAGCCCGCTGGGCCTCGCTCAATTGCGAAAACGGCACGTCCACCGGCAGGTCGCAGTCGCCGGCCAGCGCCAGCAGCTCCTCCAGCTCATGGGCGTAGGCGGGCGTGTTCCACGGCGCAATCGCCCCCTCGCGGATCGACTTCCGCGGATCGGGTACCACCAGATCCATGTCCACGCCGATAACGTTGCCGAAGCCTTCGCACGCGGGACAAGCGCCCAGCGGGCTGTTGAAGCTGTAGAGTCTTGGCTCGGGGGCGGGATACTCGATGCCGCAGTTCGCGCAGGCCAGTTGGGCGCTCTCGGCCATGCGCCGCCAGGGCCGGCCGTCGATCCGGCAGGCGGTGCCCGGCAGGAGGGGATTAGGGGTTGGGGATTGGGGATTGGGGGATTCAGGAATTTGGGGATTTAGGGATTTGGGGATTTCGGAACTTGGCGGCTGGCTCGCGCCTGGTGCCTCTCCGCCTTCCACCGGGTACCCTCGGGGTGGCCTTCCGCCTTCGCTGCCGCCCTCCTCGATGAAAACGCAGCACGTGCCCTGCCCCTTGGCATAGGCCGTCTCCAGCGACTCGCGGATCCGCTGTTGGCTAGCGCCGCCGACGGCAAGGCGATCGACCACAGCGTAAACGTCGTTGCCGGACGGAGGAGGCCGGCTGGCGGCAGCGGCGTCGCCGGCTGGAGGATCTAGGCACTCCGCGGCCGCTGCCGGCCGCCCAGCACTCGGCGCGGGGTACCCAGTACTCAGCACTTGGCTCTCGGTGCTCGGCATCGGCTGGTCGGTGCTCCGGAGCGAGTACTGATTGCCGCTGCCGGCGATCATGCGGACGAAGCCCTCTTCCCGCAGCGCGGCCGCCAGGCCGCCTTCGCCGGGGGCCGCCACGCCAAAGGCGACCAGGAATCGCGTCCCAGCGGGCAGGCCGGCCAGACTGGCCGCCGTGCTCTCCGCCGTATCGCAGCGGACCTCTTGCGAGCAGCCGCGGCAGAACACGTGGCCGATCTTCGCAAACAGCAGCCGCAGGTAGTCGGCCGTTTCCGTCGCCGTGCCGACCGTCGAGCGGCTCGAGCGGCTGGTATTCTTGCCCGTCACGGCAATCGCCGGCGGGATGCCGTCGATCCGCTCGGCCTGGGGTTTCTCCAGCCGCTGCAGGAACTGGCGGGTGTACGCGGAAAAGCTCTCGATGTAGCGCCGCTGGCCTTCGGCATACAGGGTATCCAGCGCCAGGCTGCTCTTGCCGCTGCCGCTCAGTCCGCAGAGCACGATCAGCTTTTGATGGGGGATGTCGAGGTCGATGGACTTCAGATTGTGAACTCGCACTCCCCGCAGCGCGATGTGGCCGGCAGAATTCATGCTGTTGCCC
>Ga0181527_1004629_pt1 | contig 11725 bp, 8 predicted proteins | sample PEATcosm2014_Bin_30_FD_119762 | JGI IMG/M metagenome (GOLD analysis project Ga0181527, IMG submission 119762) | Peatland microbial communities from MTU Mesocosm Facility, Houghton, MI, USA - PEATcosm2014_Bin06_60_metaG | ecosystem: Environmental > Terrestrial > Soil > Wetlands > Peat | place...
CCGGCGGTTGAGGTGGAACTTGCGGGCCAGGGCGCTGATGCTCCAGCCGTGGCGATGTAGGGCATGCAGGTCCATCCAGACTTCCTCAGACTCCACGGAGGTCCCTCCTGGCTCTCGGGGCTTCGATCACCACCGAGCATCCCAGGGGGGACTTCCTCTTTTCCAATCACGTCACCAGGTCCTCCATCGCCCCGAGGACCTGAGCACTATTCGTGATCAGAACTGAGCACTATTCGTGATCACCCACAGGCGCGCCTTTCGGGTCTACCCAGGCAATTGCAACGCTACCATCGGCCACGCACTAGCCGATCTCAGGCCATACGCGTGGGCCCCGACGTTCGCTTTCATTGATCCCGATGGCCCGCACGTCCATTGGGCAACACTTGACGCGCTCGCGCACCACCGAAGTGGGCGCTACAAGACAGAGTTCTGGCTCCTGCTTCCCCACGGCCTCTTTATGCGGGTACTACCGGTGGATGGATCACCAGTAACACCTGCAACCGAGGCGATGCTCACGGCCATGTTCGGGACGGACCACTGGAAGCGGATTTAACGCCCAGACATCGCCTCTGCGGCGTCTCACATACGGCGGCGTCCGCACCTTCTCAAGCTTGGACAGAGCGTTGACAACAAAACTCACCTTCGATCCCGCAACATGAAGTCGACTGAGCCAGCCTTCAAGTTGTCCCACGGGAACGATGAAGATACCCAAGGCGCTGAGCGTGATCGCAAGCCGCAAGTCTCCCTTGCTAGGTACTATGGTCGATAAGCACTGCTAGGAGGTCTGGAAGATCCTCAGAATACTCGCGAAGGGGTCGCATACCTTCTCGCGCGATGACGGCGGTCCAACCGCTACCTCCAAGTACGCGCTCACGGCCTAGGTCAACCGCGCCGCGTACAATAAGGGCCATTTGTGGACGGCGGATCGCCATGAGCTTGCCTCGAATCTTCTCTTGGAGAAGGTGCCGACCTGTCGTGTCAAGCGCCCACACTGCACCCTCAGGGCCATTAGGCCACCACAGGAAGTCGGGGAAGAAGCGCAACGAGTCCCCCACCTTGAAAGGGAGGGGAATGTTATAGCCAAAGCCCCCGACATCTGCATTGCGTAACCACACACCACGCCCAAATGCGTCCAGGGCTTGAGCGAAAGTTAACTCATCGTGATTGAGATTGCCGCGTGAATAGCGCGGGTGAGCCGCGTGCTTGAATGTGACTAGGTCACCATTACGCGGTCGATGCTCACCAGCAGCCCACGTAGCGAAATCAGGGTCAGGATCTTCGTCATAGGTTACGCGATCTTCGTAGTAGTCAGCAACTCCATTAGCAGAGGCTGTCAAGGCATCCTGCGCTACGGAGCCCTGACAAGAGAATTGCCCGAACATCGGACCCTTCATGTACGCGTCCGGATCGACGGCATTCAGCGCGTTGCGGTTACGAGCTGCCAGCCGTCGGCGGAGGTAGATCCCGTTCAAAGTCCGTGCGCTTCGTAGCACCTGAATGAGCTCGGTAGCCTCTACGGACTCTCTCTCAAGGCTAACCACGCTCCGACGACCGAGTCCCGGCGCGTCGAGCGCATCCTGTGGCCAAAGACGCGCCCCTTCAGCAACCAACTTCCGAAGCTGTGGTGACATATCTGGAGCTTTCAGGGACATTCGGGGCAATGTCAGTGTGCCCTGCCATTCAGCCTTGAGAGGAACCGCCAACAGCGGCTGGTGCCGCGTCTTAAGGCGGATCGGCGGGCGGTCCGGCTCGTCCTCGGGCGCGTACAGACGCAACTCGGCTCGCAGATCAGTCAGGACGCGCTCATAATAGTCAGTCGGCGTGTTGATAATGAGCGTCGCAGTGTTGAGCGCATCACTCGCGTATCGCTGGGCCCCAGGCTGTCGCAGGACCCTCCCGACGATCTGCCGGATTCGAATAAAGGACCGCGTAACGCCATCGAAGTAGCAGACATACGCCGCGGGGTCGTCCCAGCCCTCTTGCAACGTCTGATTGAAGATTATGTGCCGATGTCTCTGTAGCAGCCGTGATAGACCCGAGACCCGTTCCGCCTCCCGCGGGAGGTCTCTGGTGTCAGTAAAAACGGCGATCTCCTTAGCCGGCACACCCTTGGAGCGCAAGTGCCACCAAATCACGGTCGGCCTGGGATCTTCCAGGCTGCCCCGCGGCGTGTTACTCTTCTCCACGACATAGATTCCGCGAGGTGTGACAGACGCACCTTCCGCCTCCACGGCTTTGTCCACGGTCTCTAGGGCTTTGAGCGCCCCGTCAAGGCTCTCCTCCGTGCCGCTCTGATAGTCCACGACATCGAGGGTGGTCTTGAGGAGCTCCGCTGCAACGACATCGCGCGTGCGGACAGGCACGCGTCCCGCTTCGGTCAGTTCCTTCCAATCAGGTTCTCGGCCCAGTATGCGCTGCCACTCCTCGAAGAGTTCGCCGCGAACAGGCGTCGCTGACGCCATAAAGAAGCCGACGGGGTGCAACTCGTGGAGCTGGTCCAGCTGCGTGTCCGTCTGGTTATGACTCTCATCGGAAACAATCCATAAGGGTCGTTGCAGCGATCGCCGACGCAGTTGCTCCCAGGGGGAGATCTCTCCTGCCCAATCAGGGTGCGGACGATGCAGGTTTAGGCGAGCATCTTCAGCACCGCCGCTCTTGGCTGCCTCCGCCTCGTTCCATTGCGCCGTTGTCAGCACCCAGATGGTTAGTCCGCTCCCTCGGGCAATAAGTTCGCTCCAGTCATGCTGGCTAGGAACCTCACGGATGATCCTCAGGCCGCGTTCGGGAAGCAGTCCTCGATAGCGCCCACGCAGATTGTTGTAAGTTTGCTCCACTACGACGCTAGACTTCGCCGTCCAGATGACGACAGCATGACCTAGACCGCCGATGACCTCAGCGAGAATCGGCGTCTTGCCGGCGCCCGTGACAGCCCTAAGCTGTCCTACAAAGGGGATCGGGGCGGTGCCATATCGGGGAATCTCGGTCGCGAGAGCATGTGCTACCCATCGCAGCGCTGCGCTACGGAGGGCCTCAGCCGCTTCCTCCTGAAAGGGGAAGAGCTTGAAACCTGAGGGTCCTGCGGTCACCGGCGTGATCTGCCTGAGGCTAGGCGGACGCCTCGTACGCCGGTTTCGAGCGTCTCTAGCTCGCTACCAGGACGTTGGTCTTCGCTGTCACCCTGCTCCTCAGCAATCTGAAGGGCGGCGAGAATTTCGTCGGGGATCTGACAAAAGCGGAAGGAGTCCGTCTCCCCAACCATGCACGTCGTTCCGTACATGCGCACCGGCTTGAGTAGGCCGAGCTCTTTCACTTCCTTGAACACGGCTCGAAGTACCTCGCGATCTACGCGAGACCGGCTACGCCCATTCCAGCACAGTGCGATGGCCTCTCCTCGTAGGTTGCGCCCGATGACGTACTGACCCATGAGCTTAGCGATGCCACGTCCGACGCCTGTGGCATCAGTCTGGATTATGAGGTTGGCAATTGCCTCACGTTCGAGTTCGAGGATAGCTTCGCGGTTGAGTCGTCGTCCAGTCTCAAGAAAGGTAAAACTGCCGGGGAGACCCTCCTGCCTGATCGCCTCGCGCAGTCTGGGCACGATCAAGGTTCGACAGTACTTGTCAGATGGCTCGCCTTCCTCGATGAGAATGAACCGCCGGGCTCCCTCGTCGTGCGCATTCAGGCGCATGACAGCATGCGCCGTGGTTCCTGAGCCAGCAAAGGGATCGAGCACGAGGGAGTCGGTATCGCCGGCGAACTCAATCAGTAGTTCCATGAGGCTTGTTGGTTTCGGATTAGGGAACCGGTCGGCTTCCTTTGCCAGGAGCCGCTTAAGGTCGTTAGCACCGCCGCGGGAGCCAATCTCGAGGATGCCGCGAAGCGGTGGACGCAACTCGGAAAGGTACTTCTTGAGCTGCACGAGCCGTCGAGGGTCGCTTGGGAAAATTAAGCGGTCCTCAGCTTGTAGACGCCGCATCGTCTCTTGTGGAAACCGGTAACCGCGACCCGGCTTCTGATGAACCAGCCCTGTGGTTGGGTTAACAACATCATAAAAGTAGCCGCCGGAGTATGGCTTCTCAGTCGTTCGGTTGGCCGCGTACGGTCCCCGCTCATCGACAAATGAGTAGCGTGCTAGATCGCCTAAATCGACAAGTTCGGTTGGCTCCCCTGAGACACGAGCGGCATCGTACGCGGTGGTATGCTCCTTGATCGCCGCTTGGTACGCACGCTGTAAGGCCACTAGGTCAGAGCCGTGTTTCTTCTTAAGGCGCTCATAGGCTTGAAGGAGCCAGCGTTGGGCCGGACTGTCTCCATACCACACCCGAGAGATTTCTTCCTCACGCTTTGCGTAGCAAAGGATGTATTCGTGACCGACGGCAATCTGGGTTGGATTGTTGTCCGCAGCCTGCTTCCACACAATGATGCCCAACCGGTTGCGTTCGCCGAAGATCTCATCCATTAGCATGCCAAGACGAAATAGCTCGATGTCATTTATCGAGATGAAACAGACTCCATGATCGGCGAGCAACTCCCAGACAAGCCAGAGCCTGGGGCCCATGTAGTTGAGCCACTTGGTGTGCTTGCCACCGTCCTCGTCGCTGACGTATACCGCGTCGTCCGAGTCCGCATTGGGGTCGAGGAATCGACGATCGGAGTAACGGAAGTCGTTCTTTCCAGTGTTGTAGGGCGGGTCGAGATAGGCGATATCGATACGCGACCGGTACTGAGGGCGCAGTGAAACCATGACTTGGAGGTTGTCGCCCTCAATGACCAGATTCCCGGCGTCCGACTTGCCGAGCGACAGTCGTTTCACGGGTTCGAGGACGCGCGGCACTGGCATGCGGGTTCGATACGTCTTGCGGCCGTCCCAGTAGAGGTATTGCCCTGCGCCGCCAGGCTGCGACTCTTCCCTCGTTGCTGGGTGCAGCTTGCGCAACCGGTCGCGAGAGAGGCGAGTACCTTTACGGCCGTTCGGCTTGCTAGAGCTTGGCATGGCCATGCCCAACCACCCCTCCTTTGTCTACGCGAACATCAATTGAGCGAAGGCCGCGGCTGGCGAGACCGACTGAGAGCACAGGGGATGCCATGGAATCGAACCGCTCCCCACCCTGACGCTATTGGCGCTGGCTGCTGAGACGCATGATGGCCAAGGCCAACGATCAGCCGGCGAATGTGTGACAGAGGCACGGCTCATCTTGGGGTTGCCGGAAAGCCGACGGCAAGCGGGGACTAGTCGGGAGGTGCGTGATCTCTGGCGCTCTTGGGGCATTACCTCGTTTCCCTGACCATTTGGTTCGTGCGAAGCATACAGCGAACGGATGATCGCCTATACGTACAGATCGGAATGACCCATTCGGCGGTCTTGCGGAGAGCGAGAGGAATCGGTCCTGCGGTCGAGGCCGTCACTGCGGGCGATGTCGCCAGATCGCGTCATAGATGGCGCTCGCACCGGACCCCAATAGCGCACTTACAAGGACGACAGGCACAGTTTCGGCCGTGCGCCTGAATTGAGGCGCCCCGTTTCGGCGCTGATCTTGCGCACCGCCGCCAGCCATTGCCGGCCATCGGCGAAGATGCACTGCCCGTCATGGAGCGGAGCCGTGAGCGCCGGGAGCGCCTGGTCATTCCATGCGTCGCCCTTTGCACCGTACCGTGTAGAGGCGGGTGAATTCGGCAACGCGCTTGGCGTCGAGGCGGAAGCCGCGGGACGGCCCTGGGCAGCTTCACCAGCTCCTCGATGGGGACGTGTCTTGGTCTGCTATCCGTTGTTGTCATGCGGTCACCTCTTCTCGAAGGGGCCCAAATTGTGCCCCGCAGGGTCATCTCTTCGACAGTCAGAGCGCTGTGTACGGCCGACAGGCCGCGCGCACCATGCGCTTTCGGCAGGCGTCCGAGCACCATTGAGCCCGGGGATTGCTCATGGTGAGCACTATGCCGCATCCTCGGCAGCGCCGGGTGCGCTCATCCACGAAGAGCCTCAGCAACTCGCCGGACGGTGCAATATCGCCGCCGTCTGTAGCACGAGCATGCTTGACAGCCCACGCGACGAGCCGACGCCGCAGCGCTGGCGCACCCTCCCGTTCACGAGCGAGCAGGGCGCGGAGTGTCCTGTCGGCGATCTTCGCCCCGCTGGCCACCTCTTCACGTGGGATCGCGCGTAGCGCGGCGAGCGCCAGCTACCACAGATCCTCCTGCGCCTCCGGGTCGCGGAACTCAGTCACCGCATCCTCGACGCGCTGGATCAGCCCCGTGGCCGCCTCATGGAGCCGGTTCGCCTCCTTGCCGATGTACCGCAACTCAGCCACCCTGACCGCCCGGGGAGTGAGGAGACCCCGCGTTTTGCTCGCGCAGCGCTTCCCATTAGGGCCGAGCGACTTCGCCTCGGGGTGACATCGATAACCGCGGAGGATGGCGCCGATTGACTGAATGATGGCAGTCCCGTCAGCGCGGGTCAGCTCGTCATCATCCTCGTCATCGACGGCCACCCGAAACCGTGTACCGGGCGGCTCAATGTCAACCGGAGCACGTATCGCCCGCTCCGCGTAGCGCTTCGCTTCCCACGTCGCCGACAAGCGGTCGAGCATCTCCTGGTCACCCTCGAACCCAAGCGCCGCGGCCATCCGATCCGGGGTGAGCCCGGCAGTCCGGCGTACCGAGACCGGGATCAGCCGCGCCGGGAACTCTCGGGTCGGCTGGATGCCCCCATCCGCCAGGATGCGAGAGCGCAGCTCGTCCCATTCTCGGGTCGCACACTCTCGCTCCCCGGAGCGCCGGTACACGTGCTCGCGATCCACCCGCCGGGTCTCGTGAACGTTGAACCAGCACCTCCGAGTCCAGCGGCGCGGGTCGCGGTCGAACGGGCCGAGGAGATGGAAGCTCTCGCTGTCAACTCCGTGCGGGCATCCGTACGGCGTAACAGCATGAGCGCTCAGCATGAAGCTGAACGGCCGGATGCGGCGCTCTGGTACGGCCTCGGCGTTGTAGCGGCGGAGCATCCCCATGAGGGTCGGAGTGCTCATCGTCACCTGGGAGAGCGCCATCCGCCGCTGCCAGTCAGGGAGCGTGAAGTCGGCGCCGGTTTCCAGGCTTCGGACGTGGGCCGCCCAGAACTCGCGCAGCCAGACTCGGTCCTCGGACATGATGTCAACCGGATTCAGAAACGACCCACCGAGACCATGCTCGGAGAACTTGACCACCTCACTGCACGGTGCAGGCCTGATCGGGAGCCGCGAGACCGCGGAAGCGTTCTCCTCGTCATCGCCACCCTCACAAGTACTGACAACCCAAACAGCATCGTTCACCCGCTCATAGAGCGCGTGCCGCTTCGCCGAGACCGCGACACAGTGAAGTTGCCGGCGATCCGTGCGGAACTCAGGGTCGCGAAAGTTCTCCTCGGTGTACCCGAGAACGCTGCCGGGCACTGCGTCGCGGTCGTAGGGATTCAGTGAAGTGAAGTGCTGGCGGATGCTCTCCACCTCGGCCCACGAAAGAGCGCGGATCGCGTCTCGACCATCGGCGAGCCGATGCCTTCCACCGCCACATGCGATCAAGCCGCCGCTTTCCGAGGAGACCACCATGAGCGCGTCGGTGTCCGCGGTCGCGAACGTTCCGCCGGCGTTGGTCACCAGGCGCTCGAAGAGCGCCAGCATGCACCGGGCCGCCGCAGTGATGTTGGCCGCGATGGGGGCGAAGAAGAACTCGCCTGGCGTCTCCGGGGCGACGGTCGCACACTCGAACGGCGCCGCCAGCCCGTGAACTCGCACGGTCTCTCTCCGATTGGGCGGCAGCTCGTTGCGCCGCACCTCGGCGAGCACTCCATAGCTGGTCGCGTTGGCGACGATCTTCAGGAACAGGCTCAGCCGCTGCCGCTCCTCTCGGAGAAGGTCAGCGTGCCGAGCGAGCCTCTTGCGCTCCTCGATGACGACCCGGAAGAAGTCGTCACGGGTGGGATCGACGCGGACGCTCCCGCGGAGGATCGTCGGGCGGAGGCCCGCTTGCACTCCGTGCGCGACCAGCCGGATCGCATGGCGAACCTCGGGAGGATCGGAGCCGAGGATGACCGCGGCAGCCACGTCCGGAAGGGCAAACCATAGGGGGCGATCAGCGTGAACCGGGTGGACGCCGATCGACCATCCCTCGTCCGCGGCATACCTCGCGCGAACAGGAAGCCGCTCACCCCGAGGTACCAGCTCGACCAGCGTACAGCCCATGCTCGACCACATCGCGGGGTCGAGCATCCTCTCGGCCGATACCTCACCGAGAAGCACGCGCACCTCCTCGGTTGCGTGCTCAATCTCGATGTGCTCTGCCGTGATGAGACGCCAGTGACCGAGAAGCGCGTTCACGGTGGGATACATCGAGGTGAAGTCGAGCGGGACCACCGGGACGGGGACGTTCCGGATGCGAGCCTCGGCGCGACCGCCGTAAAAGGCAGCCATGGCAAAGCCGAGCACGCCAGCGGGAAACTCCGGCTGACGTTCGAGGATCGGCCGGATGCCCATGTGGCGGAGATATGCCTTCCCCAACGTCGCTCCGCTGTAGAGCTTGGTCACCTGGAGTGTCGCTGTTGGGTTGGCAGCGCCCGTCCGTCGCGGGCGGCGCGTCGTCTTCCTCGTCAGGCGCCGTGTCACGAGGCGATCCGCCTCATACTGATAATCCGCAGAGACAGGGTGTTTGTCGAACTCACCCAGGGAGCGCAACGTCAGCTCTCAAATGGACAACACTCTCACCGTCGAAGGTCTCTTTGAAGGCCGGATCTTCCGGGTACTCGACTACCAACGTGGGTATGCCTAGGAGACGCAGCTTGCCCGACCATGGCACCTGACCAACGGGTAACCGTTCCGCCCGGTGCTAAGGGACAGGCTTGGGTGGCGATCCTCATGCGCGGGGCAGTGAGTATTACCGCGCCCCGCGCGGGCGGTCGCCGCGCAGGGGCAATGAGCCTTCCCACAGGCCAGAGCGGTAGCGATCGTAGGAGCATCGGTCACGGCTGGCCCTTCCCGTCCGTGTCAAATGCCGTCAAGAACTCGCTGGGCGCAAGCCGTCTGAAGAAGCGTGTCCGGCGATGCGTACCGATTCCTCGTGCCGTACGTGCGTGCCGGTGGACCGGAGCAATCCAGGCGCACACATACTCACGTGCTTCACTTACTCCCGTCGGCGCGAGAAGAGCGGATTCCGCAGGCCGCCTGAATGTCGGCTGGCCCCCCACCTGTACTGCCGACCACGCCAATCGCGCCAGTCCGCGCCTCGGCGGCCAGACGGTCGGTGAAGGCGAGGATGTCCACCTTCCTGTATCGGGCAGACCGCCCGAGCTTGAGGCGCAGGATCTGCCCATCTGCCACGAGCAAATGGAACTTGCTGCGGCTGATCCCGAGCGCCTGGCTTGCCTCCTCGTCGGTGAGAAGGACCGTGTCCACAACGCACCTCCCCTGGTGATTCGAGCTTGCCTCGAAGCATGCGAGCTGGCCGCGTCATGGGCCAGGACCGTCCCCGCTGGACTTCCAGAGACAGTTCTGTCACCATAGCGGCGTGGCTGGACTTGGCGAGGATCGGCGCGTTCACCACCGCAGAGCTGTTGCCGACACGATTCGGAGGCTGCGGACCGAGAAGGGGTGGACCCAGGAGGAACTTGCAGATCGCCTGCACACGGATCGGCGTCAAGTCGTGCGCTTGGAGGCCGCTCAAGCGCCGGTCACGTTGGAGTTGATCGAGGCGTTGGGCATTGGGCTCCAAACCCCCTCTCTGTTTTTCATGACATCTCTGGCCACAAGCGAGGCCGTTGATGAAGACGCAATCCAAGGTCTAACGCGCAGGATGGCTGTGGACGAAATGCGGAAGCGGTTCGGCGCTTCGCTCGACCGGTCAGGGATAGCTGCGGTTGTTCGCAATGCGGAGCTACTCGACGATGAGCAGCTCTGGGTGCTTGTAATCGTCGCTGACGCTCTCTTCAAAGCGGGCGTCCTAGAAGAGCAGGACGACGACGACGAGTGGCCGAGACTGCTTCGGGCGGCGAGCCGGCATACAACGACGAGAAGAAGGGGGGGCATCGACAAAGAGGGGAAACGGTGAAGGAGGAGACCGCCGTACTGATCGTCCTTGGCCTTCGCGCCGATGGCCACACGGAGCCACTTGCCAAGGAAGGAGGCTACGGGGAGAGCGCCGCCGCGTGGGCCCAGATGCTGCGGGGGCTGCGCGATCGCGGCGTCGTCGGGCCCCTAGTGGCCGTCGGTGATGGCGCCGGAAGTATTGCGACCCTGGTCGAGAGCACAACCGCGCGGCGGCGAGGCGAGAGAAGGCTCGGCAGCGATATTGGGCCAGCAGCCGGGTACATATCAGGAACGCCGAGACAGCGGACGAAGTTCGGAGGAGCATGCGTGAGCAGGAAGCGCGGCAACGGCGAGGGCAACGTTAGGAAGCGGCCTGACGGGCGATGGGAGGCGCGCTATGTCGTCGAATACCAGGGCGGCGTCACCCGCCGATCCGTGTACGGAAGTACCTATGAGGAGGCGGCTCGGCAGCTTCGTGAGGCTCTCAGAGCGCGTGAGGACGGCTTGCCCCCGGTCACTGGCCGCGAGACGCTCGGAGGCTACCTGACGGACTGGCTCGCCGGGTCCAGGTCCAACATGCGGCCCCAGACGTGGCGCGCCTACGAGCGCAACATCCGCCTCCACGTCACCCCAATCCTTGGCCGCTGCCGGCTCCGCCAGCTCCAGCCCGCCGACCTCCAACGCCTTTACCAAGACCGACTCGACGCTGGGCTCAGCCCCACTACGGTGCGCCACATTCACGCCGTCCTCAGCCGGGCGCTCGGTCAGGCAACACAGTGGAATCTGATCGCCCGAAACCCTGCCAGCCTGGTCAAGGCCCCGCGGCGAGCTCGGCACGAGATGAGGGCCCTGACCGCTAGCCAAGTCCGGACCCTCCTAGCTGCGGCTCGCAGCGACCGGCTGGAGGCTCTCTACGTCGTTGCGGTGACCACCGGGATGCGCCAAGGGGAGCTGCTGGCGCTCCGCTGGCGGGACGTCGATCTCGACCGGGGCACGCTGTCGGTGACCGGCACCCTCCAGTGGTCCAAGGGGGTCGGTTTGACCATCTCGGAGCCGAAGACGGCGCGATCGCGCCGGCAGCTCCAGCTCGCCTCGGCTGCCGTCGAGGGCCTCCGTCAGCACCGGGCCAGACAGGCCGCCGAGATTCTCGCGAGCGAGGCGTGGGACCAGACAACCGACCTCGTCTTCCCCAACCACGTGGGGCGGCCGATGCAGGCAAGCAACCTGCTGCGTCGGTCCTTCTTCCCCCTCCTGGCCGCGGCCGACCTGCCCCACATCCGCTTTCACGACCTCCGCCACACCGCGGCAACCCTCCTGCTCAGCCGGGGCGTCCATCCCAAGATCGCCTCGGAGATGCTCGGTCACTCGACCGTGGCGTTCACCCTAGACGTCTACTCCCACGTCACCGAAACGCTCCAGCGCGAGGCCGCGCGGACCATGGACTCGATCCTCGGAGAGACCTTCCCACAGCCGGTTGGGGTCAGCGCTGGGGTCAATCGCCCTTCAGAGCCCGTCGCGCTACCCTCGCCGAGCTCGATTTCGAATACAGATTCACGGTGGGCGAGGCAGGATTCGAACCTGCGACCTGAGGGTTATGAGCCCCCTGCTCTAACCGGCTGAGCTACTCGCCCGGGCCCATTTGACCAGACGGAAGGCCCCCCGGGAGACGGCGGGCCCCA
>Ga0181527_1004631_pt1 | contig 11721 bp, 7 predicted proteins | sample PEATcosm2014_Bin_30_FD_119762 | JGI IMG/M metagenome (GOLD analysis project Ga0181527, IMG submission 119762) | Peatland microbial communities from MTU Mesocosm Facility, Houghton, MI, USA - PEATcosm2014_Bin06_60_metaG | ecosystem: Environmental > Terrestrial > Soil > Wetlands > Peat | place...
ACGGGTTTCCTGGCCCCCAGCCCCCAGCCCTCCTCACATCCCGGAACGTTGGCCCCCTTCCAGCGTATAAAATTAACCTACATGAAGCCTATCCTCCGCCGTCTCGCCCGCTCGCCGATGTTCACCGCCGTCACCCTCGTCACCCTGGCGGTCGGTATCGGCGCCAATACCGCCATTTTCAGCGTCTTGAACGGAGTCCTGCTGAAACCGCTCCCCTATCCCGATCCCGAGCGCCTCGTCGGCGTCTGGGAGACGGCCCGCTTGCAGGGCATGGAGGAACTCGATGCCTCTCCCTCCACCTACTTCACGTTCCGGGAAGAAAACCGCACCTTCCAGGACATTGGCCTGTGGCGTAACGATTCGGTCAATATCACCGGCACCGGCGAACCCGAGCAGGTCGAGGTGCTGGACGTTACCGACGGCGTGCTCCCCATCCTCGGCGCACAGCCCGTTCGCGGCCGATGCTTCACCCGTAAAGACGATTCGCCCGGCAGCCCCAAAACCGTGATCCTCGCCTACGGTTACTGGCAGCGCAAATTCGGCGGCGATCCATCCGTCATCGGGCGGCGCATCATGGTTGACGGCGATGCGAGCGAGATCGTCGGCATCCTGCCATCAAGTTTCCGCTTCATGAACTCCCGCGCCGCACTCATCGAGCCCCTGCGGCTCGACCGCGCCAAGGTCTTCGTCGGCAATTTCAGTTACCAGGCCGTCGCGCGTCTCAAACCCGGAGTCACACTTGCCCAGGCCAATGCCGATGTCGCGCGCATGCTCCCCATGATGCTGGACAAGTTCCCGCCAGCTCCCGGCATCAGTCTCCAGATGTTCCAGGAAGCGCACTTCGGACCGCTGGTGCGGCCGCTCAAGGCCGACGTAATCGGCGACATCGGCAAGGTGCTGTGGGTCCTGATGGCTACCATTGGCGGCGTGCTCTTCATCGCCTGCGCCAACGTCGCCAACCTGATGCTGGCGCGCGCGGAGGGCCGGCAACAGGAGCTCGCCATCCGGGCGGCTCTGGGCGCTGGCTGGCCGCGTATCGCCCGCGACTTGCTGACGGAAAGTGTGGCGCTGGGAGTCGCCGGTGGCGTCCTCGGCGTCGGTCTCGCCTACGCCGGGCTGAAGCTCCTGGTGTCCATTGGCCCTGCCAACCTGCCGCGGCTCGAAGAGATCTCCATCGATCCGGCCGTTCTGCTCTTCACCCTGGCCATCTCGCTAGCGGCCGGACTTCTGTTCGGCCTGATACCGGTGTTCAAATATGCCGGCCCGCGCCTCGCTGGCGCCCTTCGCCAGGGCGGACGTACTTCGAGCGACGGCCGCGCGCGCCACCGCGCGCGCAGTGTCCTGGTGGTCGTGCAGGTCGCGCTGGCGCTGGTTCTGCTGATCGGTTCCGGCCTTATGATTCGCACTGTCCGGGCCTTGAAGCAGGTGCCGCCAGGATTCACCGAGCCCCAGCAGATCCTCACGCTGCATGTATCCATTCCCGACTCCGAGGTTCCCAAGCCCGAACTGGCCACGCGCACCTATAACAACATCCTGGAGAAGGTCGCAGCCATTCCGGGAGTAACCGCCGCCGGACTTACCAGCTCCGTCACTATGGACGGCAACAATTGGAGCGACCCTATCTTCGCCGCGGATGAGTCCTACGCCGATGGACAAGTTCCGCCCATCCGCCGCTACAAGTTCATCTCCCCCGGCTTTTTCAAAGCTATGGGGAACCCTTTGCTGGCCGGCCGCGACCTGACTTGGACCGACATATACCAAACCCGTCCGGTCGTACTGGTCTCCGAAGTCCTGGCGCGCGAGCTCTGGCGCACTCCCGCCGCCGCTCTGGGCAAGCAGATTCGCGAAAGCCCCAAGGCCGCCTGGCGCGAGGTCGTAGGCGTAGCCGGCAATGAGCGCGACGATGGCGCGGACCATAAAGCCACAACCATCGTTTACTGGCCCATGATGCTCCGGGATTTCGACGGAGTGCCCCTCCTCACCCAGCGCGGCCAGGCATTCGCCATCCGCAGCCGCCGTACCGGCTCCGCGAGTTTCTTGAACGATGTCCGGCGCGCCGTGTGGTCCGTGAATCCGGACTTGCCCATCGCCAACGTGCGCACAGTGCAGGAAATCTACGACCGATCCATGGCGCGCACCGCCTTTACGCTGGTGATGCTAAGCCTCGCCGCGGGCATGGCGCTGCTGCTTGGCATCGTGGGCATCTACGGAGTCATCTCATACACCGTGTCGCAGCGCACCCGCGAAATCGGCATTCGCATCGCGCTCGGCGCGCCACAGCAATCGGTGCAACGGATGTTCGTTCGTCAGGGCCTGCTGCTGACCGCCATAGGTGTGGTCTGCGGCCTCGCCGCCGCCGCGGGACTGACGCGCCTCATGAAAGCCCTGCTGTTCGAAGTGAGTCCGCTAGACCCCACAACCTACTGCGCCGTGTCCCTGGTCTTAGCCGCCGCCGCGCTCGCGGCCAGCTACATTCCCGCCCGCCGCGCCACAACTATCGAACCGGTGGAAGCCTTGCGAGTTGAGTAGGACAGGCCTCCTGGCCTGTCTAGGGGCGGACTTTAGTCCGCGCTTCCTACAGCAGCCCTATCATCACGTCCATCGGCCGCGGCAGCAACTGCTCCAACTGCGCATAGAGCGCGATCACCGGGTCCGACGAGCGCCGCAACTCCTGGATGGTGGCCCTCATTCCAACCGGATCGGCAAACGCCAGGATGATCAGCCGGTTCACCGGATAAAACCATTCAGCGCGGTGGTCGCGCTGATAGCCGTTCTGCTGCAGCCAGGCGAGCAGCGTGCTGAGCAACAGGTCGCGCTCCGCACCGTTGGGGGCCACCTCGAACAGGACGCCATAGAGGTGGCTCTTGGATTGGAAGTACGCGGCCGGGTCGTCGTCCTGGGTCCAATCGGCCAGCGCCGCCATGTATTGCCGCAACCCGCCCCCCCATTCGCTGGCCGCCTTTTGCTCGGGGGTCAAGCCGAATCCATTCGGTCCGATGATCAGGCCCTTGAACTGAGCCGCAAGCTGCTGGCATTGTGGCGATTCGCATTGACCCGCCGGCTGCGGCCCCCGCGCGGCCGGATCCGTGCACCGCGCTCCGCTGAGCTGTCGCGACAGGTACATGCGCCAGGCCTCGACGAGGGGCTGCGCATTGATCCGCCTGTGTGCGCATTCCGCCGATAAGCTCGCGATGGCGGCATCCGCGTCGCCCCCCATCGCCGCCGAGAAGGAACGATCGTCGCCCGAGAGCTGTGCGAGCCCGCCCGCGAAAGAATCCACCAACATCTCGAACTGCGCCGGCTTCAGCGATGCGCCGACCAGCATGCGCGCGATGGGCGCTGCCTGCGCCGGCGACGTCACATCGGCGGCGTAGCGCCGCAGCAAATGGAACGGCTCCTCCCGGGCCGCCTCCTTCGCGCTGAACGCCCGCGCGGCCACTTCGCCAACAGTGGCATAGAAGATGGAGACATCGTAAACCATCGCGTCATCGCAAGTGAGACGCGGAATTCGCGGCGCCGGAATTTCGCCAAACAACTCGCGCGCCTTCTTGAAGTCGATGGCGAGCATGGCTTCGACGGCCTTCGATTGCAGTGTGCATGCGTCGAGGCCCTGCGCGTAGGCTTTGTCGAACAGGCTGCCCGGCCGTCCCGTCCAGTTGCGGCGGGCAAAGGGTTGCTGCGCCCCGGCCGCCAAGTGGAACGCATCTTCGAGGATCTCGCGTTTCCACGCGACATCGGTCAGCTTCGGCGCATCGGCAATCCGCAGCAGCGCGTCGGCGGCGAACTCGGGCGGCTGCGCACGCGCGAGATCGGCCAGATCCACCAGCACGGGCGGACGCGTCGCGCCGAACCCATCGCTTGCCCCAGCCACGGCCAGCCATGCGAACGCGAGGAAGCGAAGCCCGGCCCATGCGCCCCACGCTACGACTTCAAAGTCATGGTTACCGGATCCCACGCGCAAACGCGCTGCTCGAAGTAGCTGACGTTCGATAGCAGCGCCGGACCCGCCGCGCGAAATCCGAACACCGGATCTTCCACCACCGGTTTGCGGCTGCGCACCGCGGCGATGAAGTTGCGATGGTGATCCAGATGATCGCTGTACCCATGCGGCGCCTGGAACTTATCCTCTACATTCGGGCGCATGCTATCGGCATTGGGAGTCTGCGGTGGATACTTCGCATGGTATTCCTTCAGGAACGCTTCTTGCACCGCCTTGGGGAAAGTGTCGATGGTGTAGCCGGGCTCGGTCTCGCGCGGCGTCTTGGACACCGTGACGCCGCCGGCGATCGTCAGGATGCCTTCCGAGCCCACGAAACGGAAGCCGGAATTATCGCCCGCGCCGGACACGAAGTTCACGCGCAACGCCATGTTGAATGCGGCGTGCCGATCGGTGGCCGGGTAATCGTAGAGGCCCAGAAACACGTCCGGCACGTCGCGGCCGTCTTTCCAGAAACGCAGCCCGCCGGTGGCGAACACGCGCGTGGGGCCGATGGCGCCGGTCACGAAATGCATGCCGCTGAACAAGTGTACGAAGAGGTCGCCGGCCACCCCGGTGCCGTAGTCGCGATAGTTGCGCCAGCGGAACAGGCGCACCGGCTCGAACGGCACCTTGGGCGCGCGGCCCAGGAAGCGGTCCCAATCGATATTCTCGGGCGTGGCGTCCGGCGGGATGGAATACTGCCACGCGCCGATGGCGTCGTTGCGGTCCCACCACGCTTCCACCATATTCAACTCGCCGATGGCGCCGGCCTGCAGCAGTTCTTGCGCCTTCTTGTAAACGATGGAGCTCACGCGCTGGCTGCCCACCTGCATGATACGGCCGGTCTTCTTCTGCGTCTCCACCACGCCGCGCCCGTCGTCCACGCGCTGCACCATGGGCTTCTCGCAGTAGACATCCTTGCCGGCGTTCATAGCGTCGATCGAGATCTTGGCATGCCAGTGGTCCGGCGTGGCGATCAGCACCGCGTCGACGTCAGGCCGCGCCAGCACCTCGCGATAATCGCGCGTGGTGAAAAGCTGCTTGCCCCAACGCTCCTTGGCGCGCGTGAGCCGCCCTTCGTAGATGTCGGAGACCGCTACCAGTTCCACGCCCGGCACTTTTTGCGACGTCTCGGCGTCGCCGGTGCCCATGCCGCCCGCGCCGATCAGCGCCACGCGGATGCGGTCGTTGGCGGAGACCTTCTTCTCTCCTTCGTCTTGCGCGCTTAAAGCGGATGCGGCCAGGCCCGCGGCCGTGGACGCTTGTAAGAAGTGACGTCTAGTTGGCATGCTGTTCCAGATCCATTGTACCCGGTACCAGGTCCAGCGCCATCTCCAGCTCCTTCAACTTGGCTTCGAGTTGTGCCAGTTCTTCCGCGGTCAGTCCGGAGAGTTTGGGCAGCAACGCCTTGGCGCGGACATACACGTTTTCGGCCTGCGCTCGAAAGACGGAGTGCCTGGTCGCCGCTACGCCCGCCAAAGCTATACTCCGCTCCAGATCCGCATTGAGAATGCGCACCAAGTCGCGGTCCGTCCGGGCGCGAAGCTCCGCAAGTTTGGAGAAAGCCACAACCGTAGCCATGACGATAAGAATTAGACGTCCGAGCCAGGCAAAAATGTTCATGTGCTCCAGTTCACGGAAACCGGGCAGCTTCCTCAAAGTGGTGAAGCAGCTTCCGGCCGGCGTGCCCTGTCCCTGCCGCATTCCGGGATCGACTCACGCGGAGGCGGTTGCGTGTATACTCGTGGCAACCTGAGATGGCGAGGCTGCGTAACTTACATATGCGCCACATGGCGTCACTGTTCGCATTCAGCGCCATATTCATCCTGATACCGCGCGCGGGTGCAGGCCAAGCCCGAGTCGCGGCCCCGGACCCAAAGCCGATGGTCGAATGGAGCGACACGGAGCTGGTTCGCGAGCTCCCCGAGCTGGCAGCCGTGCAGTCCGCACCGGGCCAGGACCACGTGGATGCGATTCTCGGCGCCGTCCGCAGTCAAACGTTGCGGATGTTTCAGACGTTCGGCAAGTCAGCCAATTTGTGGGCGTCGGAGGATCTGCACGCCATGCGGTTCCGGGTGCCCGGAGGGTTCGACTCGGACCGACACGACATGTTCCGTTACGCCGTAGAGATTACGAACGCAGGCGATCCTCTGTTTCTCGAAACTCTCGACGAGGTCCGCACTGGGGCAAACGGGGAAGCAAAACCTGCCCCGGGCGGCTTTGTGGTCACCAGAGATTTTCTTTGGCTTGTGAACCGTATGCTGCCGCGCTACCAGCCGCGGATGCGCTTTCGCTATCTCGGCCGCGACACGCGCGGAAATGCCGACGCGGTAGTGTTCGCGGCACAGCTCGAAGCCGCCGAATTACCTCACTGGATCGAAGTCTCGAACGACGATGGTCCCGTTCTGTTTCAAGGCTTCATTTGGATCGATGCCGCGGCGAGCCGCATAACCCGCCTCCGCACCGAGCTGCGTCCTTATACGACCGCCTCGCCACTCGAAAAGCTTACCACCGACGCGCGCTTCAGCATAGTGGAATTCAAGGCGCATGAGGCCGAACTCTCGCTCCCGTCGAAAGTGACCGTCACGGTTCGCGTCCAGGGAATGGAGTACTACAACGTCCACCGTTTTTCGCAGTATCAAATGTTCGCCGCCGGCAGGCTCGATGCGGGAATCGCACAGGACTCGGCGGCGGATGAACCGGATGCGCGCGAGGCCATGGTGGAAGGTATTGTGCTGCTTCGGAATGGGCAGCCGGCCCAGGCCGTCCGGGCGCTTCGAGAAGCGGTGCGGCTCGATCCAAACGCCGCGGAACCCCATTATCATCTGGGAACTGCGTTGCACCAGACACACGATCTCACCGGCGCCGAAGCCGAGCTCAGGGAAGTGGTGAAACGAATTCCCGACGCAACGGATGGGCATAGGGAACTTGGGACCGTGCTATTCGAACGTGGCGATCCCGCTGGCGCTGCAACGCAATTCCGCGAGCTCATCCGGTTGGACCCTAAGAACGCGGCCGCCCACGCCAACCTTGGCGAGGCGCTGGTGAAACTTCATAATCCGGAGGCGGTGGTGGAATATCGGATTGCATCGACGCTGGCGCCCGAGAACGCCGCCGTGAAGGCCCGCTTGGAAACAATCAGCCAGGCTGCAATCAAGAACACGCCCAGTGAGCCACCCACCGCGCCAGAGACACGGATAAAGGTGGATGTCCGGCAGGTAATCGTCCCAATGGTTGTGAGCGATAAAAGCGGCCACCAGGTGACCGGACTTCGGCAAACGGATTTTCAGGTGTTCGAAAACGGCATCGAGCAGACCATTTCGAGTTTCAGCCTGGAGCGCTCCGAGATTCCGGCTGTACCGGAAGATCCCGCCGCGGCTCCCGCAGCCGCGCCGAGGGCGCCAGCCGCTGCTACGGCAACCCCAGTGACGCCCCGCCACACTTATCTGATTTGCGTGGACACGCTGCACGCATCGCCTGGAAACTTCGCGCATGTCCGGGAAGCGCTGATGAAGCTTTTCCAGCGGGAGGAACCTGGGTACGCGCAATACGCATTAATCAATCTGGGCAGACAGGCGGAAATCGTCCGGCAACTCACGCCGGACCCGTCGCAGATCCTCTCCGCTCTCGAGTCGACGAAGTTCTGGGGGGCGGCCGTAGCCAGCGACGCAAGTTCAAATCGTATGGCCGTGGAGGAGTTTCGCAGCTTCCTGGAGGAAACCAGGATTGCGTGCGAGACGGGCGGCGTAACTGAGCTAATGAAGTGCAAGTTACGACTGGATCTTCTGCCGGGGCAGGCCGAGGCTCTGGCACAACGCAATGTTCCCACGACGATCGCTTTTCTGGAGACGTTGAAAAGCGTAGTCGAACAATTCCCGGGCACGCCCACCCGTGGGGAATTGATCCTCATTTCCGACGGATTCCTGCTCAACCCGGCCAGCGAATCCTTTGGCCTGCTGGCAGCCTACTTTCCGGACGCATACGACCATCCGGGAATTCGCGCAGCAGGGTTGCGCGCCAGGGATGATCGCTTTCAGAGCGACTTCGATTCTATCGTCAGGGCTGCCGCCAGGCGCAATGTCCGGATTCACACAATCGACTCGCGGGGACTGTACGTCGCGGAAAACTTCTCCGCTTCGAGTCGCGGCAGCGTCACTTCCCGAGATCCGGCGGTTATGAGCTACACGGATGACATATCACGCGAATCAGGCAATTCGCTCGCTGAGATCGCGGCAGCCACCGGCGGGATTTTCATTCACAACACCAACGATTTGCTGGCAGGCATGCGGCGCGTGCTCGCCGATGGGCGCGACTATTACATACTCTCCTACGTTTCGAACAACAGCAACATGGACGGGAAGTTCCGCACAATTACAATCAAACTCCGGGATAGCAAGCTCACGGTTCGCGCCAAGCGGGGCTATTGGGCGACCGAGGAGTAGCGTGTCTCATGCCTGCCCCGCCGGACCCAACCATAAATCAATCGGCCGCTTGACACCTGCGGGCCGGAATGGCAATTCGATCTTGCGGCCCTGCCCCGCCGACGCATAGCCGGCGTAAAGCGCCTCCATCACCACGCGGCCGTCTTCGCCGGTCGACTGCGGTTTCTCCTTGCCACGTAGGCACCGCGCGAAGTGCCGCATCTCGTGCGGCGAGCCGTAATTCCACAACTCGTCAAACACCGGATAGCTCCAGCCCTTAGTGCTGGGCGCTTTTTCCACGGCGTATCCATAACCGTATTCGCTATACGTGGGCATGGCGTTGCCCATGTGCAGATTCGGGTAGCTGACGCCGCCTTCGCCGTAGATCTCGGTGCGATCGTCCATGCCGCCGCGCTTGGCCCAACTGTTCTCTACCAGCCCTACGCCGCCGTTCGAAAACTCCAGGACACAAATGCTATCATCCTCGCCGCGCGTCTTAGCGCCGTGGACGTAAGTGCCCATGTGACACGTGACACTCTTAATGGGCGAGCGGTCGTAGAACCAGTAGCAGAAGGCGATGCCATGGCAGCCCATGTCCATGAAGACGCCGCCGCCGGAGCGGTCCACGTCCCAGAACCACGGGCTGTGCGGCCCGAAATGCTTCTCGCACTGCTTCACCAGATACAGCTTGCCGAATGCTCCATGATCCGCCATTTCCTTGGCCTTGACATACTTCGGCGTGAACAGCAGCTCTTCCGCGTATAGCAGCAACACGCCCTCTCGGCGGCAGACGTCGATCATCTCGTCGGCCTCGTCGAGCGTCATCGATAGCGGCTTTTCGCACACCACGTGCTTGCCCGCGCGCGCGATGTCGACGGTCATGGCGCAGTGCAACGCGTTGGGTGCGGCGATGGTCACCATCTCGATATCTTTTTCCCGCAGCATCTCCTTGTAATCCAGGAAGACGCGCGGGATGCCATACTTCCGCGCCAGTTCCGCCGCGTGGCCGGGCGTGGGTGAGCACACCGCCACCACCTCGGCTTCCTCCGGCATGATCTGAAACGACGCCGCGTGAATGTCGCCTTGGAATTGCGATCCGATGATTCCGACTTTGACTCGCTCAGCCACGTTCGACGACCTCCTCTTTCACCGGGTCGAAATAGAACATCTTGCCCTCGCGGTAACTGCGCACCGCCAGCGCAATGTGGGTCATGGTGGTGTAGCCCAGCGAAGCGCTGCAATTGGGCTCCTGCCGCGAGCGCACGCAATCGAAGAAGTTGTCCACGTGCTTGTCGTCGCCCTCGTTGCCGAGGCCTGGGATGATGACTTCCTCCTTGCCATTGCCCCACTTCGCAGCGAACTCCTTGCGATAGGGCTGCTCGGCGACGATCTGCGCGTGATCGAACTGCCGGTTCTTAGGCCCTTCCCATTCATCTCCCAGGAACATAGTGGCCTTGGTGCCGCGCAACATGGTGACCGGCCCGACCTCGTTCACTTGCGACGATTCCACCGTGATCGTGTACTTGCCCGGATAATCGGCCGAATCCATGAAAGTGTCGGGAACCTCGCGCCCATCGTTATAAACGTAAAGCCCGCCCCCGCCCACCACGCGCGTGGGATGCTGATTGCCCAGCGCCAGGTGGAAGGGCGCCACGATGTGATAGTGCAGGTCCGTGGCAATGCCGCCCGAGTAGTCCCAGTATTTGCGGAAGCGGAAGAAGCGGTCGGCGTCGAACGCGCGCGCCGGCGCCGCGCCGATCCACTGCTGCCAGTCGATATAGTTATCGCCTTTACCCTGCGGACCGGCCTCCGGATCGATGTCCCAATTCCAGTCGCCATCCGGATTGTTGCGGCTGTAGGTGCCCTGCGCGGCCACCACCTGTCCGAGCATGCCGCTTTCGACCATCTCGCGCACCTTGTGCCAGCGCGTCCAGGAGGTGCCCTGCACGCCGACCTGCACGATGCGCTTGGAATCGCGCGCGCGCTCGAACACCTGCCTGGCTTCGGCCAATGTGTGGGTCATGGGCTTTTCCAGGTACACGTCCTTGCCCGCGGCGATGGCCGCCAGCGCGATGGGCGCGTGCCAGTGGTCCGGCGTGGCGATGAAGACGGCGTCGATATCGCCGCGCTGCAGAAGTTCCTGATGGTGCAGGTATGCTTTTGCGCCCACGGCATCGCCGGCGGCCTTGGTCAGCCGTTTGCGATACAGTTCGCACACCGCCACCACCTGGACATCGCCGCGCGCCTTCTGCCGGCGCAGGCAGGCTTTCAGGTGATAGCCGCCGCGCGCCCCGATCCCGATTTGGCCGATATTGATGCGATCGTTCGCGCCCTTAGCGCGCGAGGCCGCCATCGCCGCGCCCGCCAGTCCCACAAAGCTGCGTCTGCTAAGTTCGTTCGTCATATCGTCCGCCGGTCGATTGTATCAGGTCTTCGTGGGTCGGGCTCTCAGACCAATGACTTGGGCATAATTGGAGGGCGGGCAATCTTGCCCGCAGCCGGCTTTCAGCCGGCTCTAGCCGCCTAAAAAGGCGGCTGCGGCCAGGATTGGCCGCCCTCCGATTTATACGGAATCGCGACTCGTTTGGAAAACCAAGTAGCATCTGGCTCTCAGCCGGGTGCCTTTACGGCCGGCGCCGCGCGCCGTGAATGAATGTTCGATATCTCGGCCGCTTACGGCAGCACCCGGTGGACGATCACAAATGGCAGGGGCGGCAACGACAGATCGCGGTGCCTTCCACCCGCCCGATCCTGCGGCGGTTGCTACCGTTTTTCGGCTTTCACTGTCCGACCGTTGCTGGTGGCAGCAGCAAACGAGCAAAGTCTCGATAAATGAGGACCCTGGACGCCTGTTTGCTGCCCTGGACGTGGTTAAGGCACTTCTCGTCCATCGTCAGGAAGTGCATCGATTCGTCGCACAGGTAGAAAAGCTGCAACGTGTCGCCCCAATAAGAGGCATGGCTTTGAATTCTGAAGCCCTTGTCTTTGGTCATCTTGCTCAAGGCGCAAGTCAAGAGATACGCCGCATCTAATGCAGTGACCAACCTCGCACACTGCACTGTGTGCGGTGTCAATTCATGCTGGTGAAGAATCCAGGCCGCCCATTGCATCGGATCAGGCATGTCAATCCGACCCTCACGAATTCCCTGAAGAAGAGCGGCATACTGTTCCTGCGGCTGGTTCTCATGCTCGTCGAAGTCGTCCAGATCAAATGTTTTGGGTGTGGCTACTTTACGACGACGCCGAAGTGGCGGAGAATCAGCAGAATACGGGGATCGATGGGGTGCGGCTGACCGCCAAAAGGCCGGGATATCAAAATAT
>Ga0181527_1004636_pt1 | contig 11711 bp, 1 predicted proteins | sample PEATcosm2014_Bin_30_FD_119762 | JGI IMG/M metagenome (GOLD analysis project Ga0181527, IMG submission 119762) | Peatland microbial communities from MTU Mesocosm Facility, Houghton, MI, USA - PEATcosm2014_Bin06_60_metaG | ecosystem: Environmental > Terrestrial > Soil > Wetlands > Peat | place...
GGCAACCGTGAGCCCGCAGCGAGGCCGCCGTCCCAAGGGCGACGAGGTCATCCCACAGCCGGTCTGAGACCTTGCCGCCGCCACCAAAAGCGGGTGAGAAGTCAAGGTAGCACCGATGCACGTCCCCTCCGTCGATGACCGCCCCGGCTGCGTACCACGCTGCCTCTCGCCGTTTGGCTAGGGCCTCGGCGGTCGGCTTCGCCGCCGGGTCAAATCGCTTGAGCGTCAGGACCTCATAGGGATTCTGCTGGTCATACCCGGGTGCCGTATGAAACGCGTTCGGCCGCAAACCGCCTGCGATCAGAGGCAGCGCGATTCTAAGAACGTCGCGTTCTATGCGATATATGCCATGACAATCCACCTCGAACGGGGGCCCATCCGCCGGGGCGACCCTCACTGGCCAGTCGATCTGCCTGGGGCTCGGAGCCACATTCAGCTTGTAGGCGCGCCAACGGCTCGCCTCCCTGCGATCCGGGATTATCCTAAATTCTTCGCCTTTGAACTCGTACCGGCACCCGGGATACTCGCTGCTGTGGCCGTACGCCTCGGTGCTGACCACCTCCCAAACGCCCGCGAGCCTGGCGCGCTCGTCCTCAGCGCTGGGCTCTTTGCCGAAATGAACCGCCGCAGCAAGGGCGAGCAATATAAGCGCGCCCAACGCCGCTGCCGCGGTGCCCCAATGCCTCATCGAGAAAACTGGCCCCCAACGGCGCGCGCGACCCGGCGGGGTGCCCCCGTGCGCTGCAACCCGGGCGCTCGGTGGGGTTTCAGTATGCGGAATCAAGGCTTGCCTCCTGCATGACGTAGGCGTAAAACGGCCAGGTTGTTGGCGCGTCGTGGTGGAATTCGAACGAGTGGTTCGGCCGCGAATTCGCATCGGTCGTTAGGCCGAGGGATTGGATGTTTGTGTTCACGTCGAACGACCCCGGAACGGGCTTCGTCCCGATGGGCATAGAATTTGCATCGGCACAAAATGCGACGGCCTCGTAAGCATCGAGCCCGAGCGCGCCGTCGGCGCCGAGAAGCTGTAATTCGGTCGCCTCCTTTGTGTTCCTGTCCACGCGCCAGTAGTGTGTTCCCCCGCCGTCAACAGTGGTGTAGTAGTAATACGGCCAGACGGTAGCCGGGATAAGGCGCGTGCTCTGCGGCTTCGACGCGTTGTTCCAGTACCAGCCACGGCTCGTGGCCACGTCGATCGGGTTGTAGAGGTTCACCCAGTTCGCAGCGCCCGTGCCGGCCCCGTAGAAGAAGGGGAGCGCAGGAGGATCGTCGATCCAGCCGAACTGCCCATCGGGCCAGTAGCGGTAGAGATCGGTCGTGAAGGGGTCGTACCACCAAGGAAGGGCGTCGGTCGCGTTACTTAAGTACGCGCCCGCCGACACCGCGCCCTGCATGGCGACGTAGGTGTTGACCAGCGGCACGCCGGGGAAGTCTTGGCCCCACTGGCAAAGCGCCTCGCCCGCAACGACATTCCCCATACTATGTGCCAGGAGGGTCACGGGGTGCCCTTCCGTTCTTAGGTCGAGCAGGAGGTCTGCTAGCGCGTGACCTGAGCGGAGCGCCTGGTATTCACTGGCGTCATATGTGAAATTGGTCGCCTGCCACCAACCCTTGCCCATCACTGCTGACCCCCACCAGGGCATCTGGCGTGGTCCCTCGCTGTCGACCAAGGTGGGCCATTCGAAGTCGCAGAACCCGCCCGTGTAGCCCTGCCAGAAGAGGCGCTTGTAGGCCGTGTTGGCGAAGACCACTTTATCTTCGGGCCGCATGTTCCACCCGTGAACGAGAACCGTGTAGTCCGGGGAGTTAAAGAACGGATCGCCATATACAGGCGACGCGGATTTGACTGGCTGTGCGTCCGGCCAGTTGCCGTAGCCTAGTGAATTGCGCAGGTCAACTCCCCCGCGTAATAGTTGATCTTCTCACGTGTGTAGAAATCCGAGATGTCGTGGAGCTTCAGATCGATCATGCGATCGACGGTCGTGCTGCCGCCGTTGGGATATGTCACGGTGACTCTGAAGTCGAGCCAGCCTTCTTGTCGCGAGGAGCCCATTGCATCAACCAGCAGTCCATACTTGCCTCCACAATCCCCCAGCGGCGACTGGTTGAGGCAACTTCGGAGGTCCTCAGAGAAATTTGTGAGTTGCGTAACCGCGGCCGTGCCGCAAGAACTGACCTGCCACGCCGCGAGGTTGTCGTTGATCACATACTGGTCCGCCGGGCCGCTCGCGCCATAGTAACTCTTGTAAAGGTTGAGGTATGTGCTCGGGTCAGCGCAGAGGAATCGAACGGTTTCGCTCGCACCACTAATGCCACTGAGAAGGGGGTCGATCAGCACGTTGCAACGAAAGAAGTCCTCCAGATCACGCGTACAGGTGATTGTGTTACCCGCGCCGTCCGGGCTCGTGACCGGGAGCTCATCGGTCTGGACCCCGAGACTGGGATCGAGCGCGTCCTGGTTGTTATTATACCAGAAAGTGAGTTGGTGGTCATCGTAGTCGGCCAAGTCGATAGTGTTGTTCCGATCCCCGTCGACGGCGGCGTTCACGTCGACCACGGTGTAGTGCGCGTCCTTGTCCTGGATGGTCGGACCGGTGGATTCATCGCCGCCCTTGGGGATGGCGATGGCCTGAATGCTGTCGGCGGCGAAGCCCGGACTATCGTCGATCCCCTCGACCCAGAGGGTTAGGTGGTCGGAGGTTGAGCTGAACACCGCCCCGGAAGTGATTTGCGGCGGGGTGACGCCGGATTGGATGCCCTGAGTGGCGTCCCAGACGAGGACGTCGTCGGGAAAAACGAGCTTGATATTGCAGTCCTGCGTCATCCACGAGGTCCAGGTGACGGTGGTCCCGGTGCAATCCAACTGGTAGTTGGGATCAAACTTAATATCGCCCGCGTTGGCGTCGGCCATGTAATTGGGGATGATGTTGCCGTTGGCGTCGTGGTTCTCTTTCGAGAAGCCGCTGTTCCGCCAGATGACCGCACCGGGATTCGCCTCGTCCTGCTCGGCGACCGAACCGATCTTCACGTCGATCTGGCCGACGGAGAACTTGACGGTATCCTCCCAGTTGTCGGGCGAACCGGTGCGGCAGAGCTCCAGCTCGAGGGTGCCCGTGCCCTCGGTGACCCCCTGGACCCATACGATGCTCGGGCTGACGCCGTTCGGGCCGAGAGTCAGCGTCGCGCCGTTGGCGATCTGGCTGCCGCCGGTCGGGGAATCCCAGACCTGGATTGCGCCGAGGGAATTGAGGATCGCGTAGAAGCTGCTGCTACTGGCCCCGCCGTAATCGACGCTGAGGTCGACCTCGGCGCGGTCGCCATTGAGCTGCAAGATGCGGCCGGGTTGGTCGGAGACGTTTCTCACCGGGTCGTCGCTCGCGTCGTCAATCGTGCCATCGTTGTTCGAGTCGGTGTCGACGTCAACCGCCGGCGACGAGCTCGACGTGATCGTGGCCGTGGCCGAGACACTGCCCTGCTGGTACGGGCCTTGGGCGGCGGAGGCGTCGTAAAGGTGGTTGACGACAACCGAAAACGTCCCACCGCTCGAGGTGGAAGCAGTGTCCACCGTAATGTCCTGGCTGGAATTAGGCGCGAGCGTCAGGCTCTGGTCGCCATACGTTGAAGTATAGTCCACCAGGGCGTGGGCGACGACGGGGTGCATGTCGTCGACGGGCCCGTCCTCGGTATGGTAGCAGAGCGTCAGGCTGCCCTGGCCGTTATCCGTCCTAGAGATTCGGAAGTGGGCCTGGGAGCCGGCAGACACCGTGCCCCCGTCGGTCTCCGTGATGCTCACCGTGGGGGTGTCTGGCTGGAAGGGCTTAACAGAGCCGCTGGTACTTACCCAGGGAAGCGTGACACTGGCCGTGCCCTTGTCGCCGTCGTCGTCCGTCACGGTCAGCGTGACCGTGCTGGTGCCGTCGGTCTGGTTGCTTCGGCTCGGGCTGAAGGAGACGCCGCTGCCGGTTTCATTGAGGCCGCCACCGGAGTTGCTCCAGGAGTACGTGAAGCTATCGGCCTCGCCCGGGGCGCTGACAACGGCCGAGAGACTGACGGGATCGCCCAACCCGAAGCTGCCCGGGCCGTTGATGTGGACGGTGGGCGCGACGTTGGTGAGCTGGGCGGTGGGGGCAGCGTCTGCCTCGCGGACAGCGTCGGAACCTCCGGGGACCGTGTCTACGGTGACAGTCAATTGGTAGGTGTCCTGGTGCGTGCCCGTCGGGTCGTCGTCCGTGTAGTAGTGGCTGACCGCGAACTGGGTGGGGGCTGTTCCCGCGGCGAAGGGGAAGGAGGACTCGCCCTGGGAGCCTCCCCAGTCTACGGTGACGGTGAAGGCCTCGCCGTCCAAATTGACGACGTCGCCGGTAACGGTGCAAATCCCGCCCTCGTTGAAGGATGATGCCTCGACGTTCTGGAGCAACAGCGTCTGCGGGGCGATGGTGACCGTGAACGTGGACTGGCTGGTCAGGAAATTGTCGTCGCCGCTGTAGGTGGCCGTGATCGTGTGGGCGCCCAGCACCAGTTGCGAAATAGGCACGGCCACGGCTCCGCCGTCCAGGGTGCCCGTGCCGAGGGGCGTGTCGGTGGTTTCGTCATAGAAGTCTACTGTTCCGGTGGGCGTGCCGCTGCCCGGGGCCACGGCGGCAACGGTCGCCGTTAGCGTGACGGCGTCGCCGTAGGTAGGGCTAGCCGGGGACGATGCGGCCGTGGTGGTCGTGGCAGCCTGGTCGACGGTTTGGTCCGCTGTACACGTGCTGCTCAGGAAATCCGTGTCGCCGCTGTAGGTCGCCGTGATGGAATGGTCTCCGGCCGTCAGGGCCGAGGTGGTGAAACTGGCTTGGCCGCCCGTGAGGGTCTCAGTGTCCACGGGCGTTGTGCCCCCGTCTTCGTAGAAGTTCACGCTCCCGGTTGGCGTGGTGGTGAGCGTGCCTGCGCCCGCAACGGTCGCCGTGAACGTGACGGACTGGCCGTAAACGGAGTCGGGCAGGGATGATTCCAGCGTGGTTATCGTGGGGTCGCAATTGACCGTCAGGCCGGTCGTCGTCTGGGTACTTTGGGTCCCATCGGCGACGGTAACTGCGATCGTGTAGTTGCCGGCATCAGGGTAGGTGTACGGATCGCTGTCGAAGGTCGTTTGGCCCGGCTCCAGGGTCAGGCTGCCGCTCCCGGAAATCACGCCGGAGAAGGTGCTGGACGCGGTCGTGTCGTTGACGGTCAAGGTGCCGCCGCCCAACAGTACCTGCTCGCCGGACGTGTTGCCCGGCGTGGCGTCGCCCAGCGAGGCGATGGTTTGTGAGCAGCCGTTGAGGTCCAGGGTTGCCCCGGCGGCGATCTCGACTTCAGTGCTTGCCGGCAGCACGCTGCCGCCGTCGGCGACCAAGACAAAGTTGCTGATCGTCTGGGCCGCGCCCTGCGCACCCGTGCCACCAGTGAAGCCCACGTAAGCAGTGCCGCCGAGGACGGCCGCAAGGTTGGCACCGCTGTAGGTGTAGCTCCAGCTCCTGGATTCGACCTGATCCGTCAGGGTTTCGGCAAGGTTGGCACCGTCATATGTCAAGGTGACCTGGATCGGGTCGCCACTTGCGAGCCAGACGGGCGCGGTGGGCATGTACTCGGCCCCGCCGTTTGTCTGGTCTTTGCCGTCGGTGTAGTACTGTGTTCCGCCGGGGTAGGGCGATCCCAAGCCGCTGGACCAATTCAGCGCCACCGCCGCGCTCGGCGTGATGCCAGCGAAGCCGATGTCGTCGCCACCTCTGCCCAGAGTCGCAGCGTCGGCTGAGGCACTCTGCAGGACGAAGGCTGCCCCATCGGCCAGGGCGCCGCCGCCGCCCCCGACCTGATAAGTGAACGTGGCCTGGAAGGGCGCGTCGACCGGCACCGGGGTGTCGTAGAACGCGCTGCGGGCCGCATTGGCACCACTGCCGGTCACTGTCAAGACGTCGCCGGTGACCGATGCACCGCCGTTGATGGTCCAGCCCGAGCCGTTGCCGCCGAAGCCGCTGACAGTGGGGAGGAGCTGGAGCGTGCCGCCGTTGATGGTGGTATCGCCCGTGTACGTGTAGTCGCCGCTCAGGGTCAGCGTGCCGCTGCCCGTCTTGGTCAATCCGCTGGAGCCGCCGATAGCCACGTCTTTGATGGTGCTGGTGCCCGCGGAGACCGTGAAGTTGGTGTCACCGGTCACCTGGATGTTCGGCGTGCCCACGTAGCCGGGCTGGGTTGAGCCGTCGATCGTGATGGGCTCGGTGAGCGCGGGCAGGCCCGTCGTGGTTATCGTGTAGACGCCGTTGCTGTAGTTCGGGTCGGACTGCGGGATGTCGAACTGCACGGTGCCGCCACCGTTCTGGTCCAGGCACTCGATCATGGACCGCAGCGTGCATTCCGGATCACCGGCGGCATTGGAGTAGCCCGTCCAAGGGGTATTCTGCCCGGCTTCCATTGCTACATCGCGGGTCGAGTTGACCACCCAGGGCGTTACGGTTACGACCCAGTACTGGTCGTCGTAGTCCTCGTCGCTCCACGACTTTCCGTACTCGTCCTCCATCGTGACGACCTTGGTGTTAGCATCTAAGGCCGAATTCGGCGTCTCCAGTTGGTCGGTCCCGTCGAGCCCAAAAACGTCTGTCCCGACATGCCGGCCGTTGTCGATGACGTTGTTCACGTAGTAGTCCAGGTCGCCGACTGTGCCGATGAGAAAAGCGCCGTCGTTGAGGACCTTGCCGCCGCCATTGGGATTAGTCCATTCCTGGTTGCTGGCGGGATTGTTGCCGTCGGACGGGCCCCCGTTGCCGCCGACGGTGTAAGTCGTTCCCGTGGCGCCGATCGTGACCGACTTTCCCGTAAGCAAATCGAGGACGGCGGTCTGCCAGTCGCCGGTCGTGTCGATCGTGTCGTTGGAGTTGGCGATGTGGTCCGTGCCCTGCTCGACCTGGTACGCGGAACTCGGGTTGCGGTTGAGCGTGAGCATAACGGTCGTGTATTTGGGGTCACCGGCGCGGACGACTTGCGGATTGCCATAGCCGGGCACGGTCCGGGCATCGGAAAGGAAGCAGCCGGTGATCTCCAGTGTACCGTCGTAGACCGCCGCTGCGACGCCGCTGGCGCCATCGGCGCTGTTGGTCGCTTCCCCGGTGAGGTTCCACGTGCCGGTACCGTACTTGACGACCGAGAAGCTTCCGGACAAGCGGCCCGCATAGACGTAGTCGCCCGCGCTGTCCACGGTGAGGGTCGCGCCCGAGGCTCCGCTGTTGGTGACGTCGTCCCAGTACGTGCTGTGGGCGCCGCTTTCCGCACCGGTGCAGAAGCCGGCGAGGGTGACACTGTGGCCGGCCAGGTCGAAAGTGCCGGGGCCGAAAGCGGGGTCGCCGACCTGGACGACCGCGGAGGCCGGCAGGGCGTCGTCGACCCCGAGTTGGAGGGTGCCGCCGCCGATGTCGGTCAGGCCGGCGTAGGTGTTCCGGCCGGAAAGGACCAGCGTGCCCGTGCCGACCTTCGTCAGCCCGCCGCTCCCCCCGTTTCCGACCCCCTGGGCGAAGGTCACGTTGTTGCCGCCGACGTCGAGCGTGGCCCCGCCGGCGTCGATCGTGACGGTGCGGCTGGAGATGTCGGTCGTGTTGTCCGCGGCGTACTGGAGCGTGCCGCCGTCGAACGTGATTCCGCCGCTACCCAGGTTCTCCAGGGCGGCGAAGTTCACCATGCCCGCATCGAGGGTCGTGCCACCGCTGTAGGTGTCCTCGCCGGAGAGAAGCAGGGTGCCCGCACCGGACTTCACGAGCGACCCGGCCCCCGGCGGCGTCTCGCCGACGGCTCCCGAGATCGAGGCGTCAGCCGTGGCCGGTTTGACCGTCAGCGAGCCGGCCAGGCTTACGGCGCCCGTCTGTATGAACGCGGCCCGCTGGACGCCGTAGGCCGCCGCGGGATCGGTGGCCAGCGTCAACTGGCTGCCGTCCGCCGCCGTCAGCGTGCCGCTGGCAGTGGCGTTCAGGTCCAGGTCGATCGTGCTGGCGCCGCTCAGGGACAGGTCGTTGGTCAGCTTCATCGAGGCCGGGTCGAGATTGCTGCCGACGTTGCACACCGTGCCGTTGAGGCTGCCCAGATCGACCATCGCGTCATCCGTGTCCGGCCCCGAATACTGGGCGACGATGCCTGCCCAGCCGCCGGCCTGCACGTACTCGACCGTGACCAGGTGGCTGCACGCTGCGAGGTCGATGCTGCCGCTGGCCGTCTGCATGGCGTGCGGCCCGTCGTCGTTCACCACTTGGGTACCGTCGACGTAGAGCAGGCTGCCGTCGTCGCTCGTGGTCTGGAACGTGTAGGTGCCGCCGACTGCAACGTCCAACAATCCGCTCCATACCGCTCCAGAATTGGTGGCGTTCAGGCCGTCCACGCTCGGCTCGAATCCGTTGCTGTTATCGGGCAAATCGACGGTCTGATCGACCCGGGTGGCGACCGGGGTGAGGGCGCTGAAGTCGGGGACGTAACCGCTGTTGTCGACGTTGTAATAAGAGGCGAAGAAGCCGGGAGTCTCCGTGCCGAAGGAGGGCGACAGCCGCAAGGTGGCATCGCTGAGGCTTACGGCCCCCGGCAAGGAGTCGGTACCGTCGGCACCCACGGCGGCCAGGGCCTGGAGCTTGCCGCCGACGATGTTCGTGGTGCCGCTGTACGTGTTGGCCGCCGTGAGGACCATGCTACCGGCGCCGGACTTCGTCAACCCCGCGTCGCCGGAAACGACCCCACTGAGCGTCAGCGTGGCATTGCCCGCCACGTCGAAGGTCGCCGACCCCGGACCGGCCAAGACCACCCCACCGGCAACGGCCAACGTGCCTTGGCCGAGCACGTGCAGCGTCTGTCCGCCGATGCTCAAAGAGGCCAGACTCGCCGTGCCGCCGGAGTCGGGCAGTCGGATCGAGGAGTCGGCCGTGACGTTCACGGCGTTCGCCAAGTTGAGTGTGCCCCCGGTGCTCACCGTGCCGGCAAGACTGCCGAGGTCGACCATTGCATTGCCCGTGTCGGCCCCCGAGTATTGAGCGATGACGCCGGCCCCGCCGCCAGCCTGGACGTACTCGATCGTGACCATGTGACCGCCCGCCGCGAGGTCGACCGTGCCGCTGGCGGTCTGCATGGCGTGCGGCCCGTCGTCATTGACGACCTGGGTACCGTCGACGTAAAGCAGACTGCCGTCGTCGCTGTCGGTCTCGAACGTGTAGGAGCCACCGACCGTAATATTCAGCAGTCCGGTCCACACCGCCCCGGAGTCGGTAGTGTCCAGTCCGCTGATGCCCGGCTCGAAGCCGTTGCTGTCGTCCGGGAAGTCGATCGTCGCATCCGTCCGTGTGGCGACCGGCGTCAGGCCGCTGAAGTCGGGGACGTAACCGTCGTTAGAGACGTTATAGTACGAGCCGGAGAACCCGGAGGCAGTAGTGAACTGGAGCGTGCCGCCGGCCAGCTCGATGGTGCCCGTCCCCAGCGGCGTGGTGCCGGCGAGGGCTACGGTCCCGGCCACGATTTGCGTGCCGCCGCTGTAGCTGTTCGCGCTCGTCAGGGTGAGCACTCCGCCGCCCTGCTTCGTGAGCGAGCCGCTGCCGCTGATGACCCCGGGCAGGGTAACGGCGCCAGGGTCGGCGACGACCAGGGCGGCATCGTTGACGATGTTTCCCGCGACCGAACCGTTGCCGGCCAGCCCGTCTCCCAGTTGCAGCGTGCCGGCCGAGACGGTGGTGACGCCCGTGTAGGTTTCGTTGTTGGCCAGGGTCAAGGTGCCGGTGCCGGTCTTCGTCAGATTCCCGCTGCCGGAAATGACGCCGGAAAAGGTCGTCGACGTGTTGTCGCCGACGGTGAGCGTACCGCCGCCCAACAGCACTTGCTCGCCGGACGTGGCACCCGGCGCAGCATCGGCCAGCGAGGCAACGGTCTGTGAGGAGCCGTCGAGATCCAGGGCGGCCCCGCCGGCGATCTCGACCGACGTGCTCGCCGGCAGGACGTTGCCGTCGCCGGTGACCAAGGCGAAGTCCAGGAAGTTGATCGTCTGTGTGGAGGCCAGCCCGCCCGTGCCGCCGGTGAAGCCCACGTAGGCCGTATCGCCGCCGACCTGAGCGGCCAGGTTCACGTCGTCGTAGGTAGTCGTAAACGTGGCGTCCGTCGTCTGGTCGGTCAGCGTCTCGACGAGGTTCGTCCCGTCATAGGTGAGGTTGACCTGGATCGGGTCGCCGCTGGAAAGATCCACGGGGGCAGTGGACATGTACTCGGCCCCGCCGTTATCGTGCCCGTCGCCGTCAGTGTAGTACTGCGTGCCGCGGACGTGGCCGCAGTAAATATTAAAGGCCACCGCCGCGCTGGCCGTGATGCCGGCATAGCCGAGGTCGCCGCCGGTGCCGCCCAAGGCATCAGCACCGGCCGGGTCGTTCTCCAGGACGAAGGCCGCGCCGTCAGCCGGGTTGTCGCCGTTGGCTTGATAGGTGAACGTGGCCTGGAAGGACCCGTTGACCGGCAGGGGGGTGTCGTAGAACGCGCTGCGGGCTTCCCAGCCGTTTCCGTCGGTCAGGGTCAGGACGTCGCCGTTGACGGATGCCCCGCCGTTGGTGGTCCAGCCTTCGCCGTCGCCACCGAAACCGGTCAGCTCCGAGCCCAGCCTTAACGTGCCGCCGTCGATGGTAGTCGGCCCGGCGTACGACTGCGGCGCGGCGACCAGCAGCGTGCCTCCGCCGGCCTTCACCAGCGAGTCGCCGCCGGCGAGGGCCGCACTCAGCGTCGCGGTCGCCCCGGACTGCACGTCGATGGGGGCGTACGCGGACGGCAGTGCAATATCGCCGCCCGGCGCGCTCCCGACAGTATACCCCGTCGCCGCGAACCGGATCGAGTCGGGAGTGACCTCTCCGGACACCGTTACCGTGCCCGGGCTCCCCGCAAGAACCGCGTCGTAGCCGGCGGAGTTGTCCCAAGCCACGTCCCCGGTTCCGGGAAGGTACCAGCAGGCGTCGCTGCTGTCGGGACTCCACTGGCCGCTCCCGCCCAAGCTTGCCCCGCCGGTCTCGTTCGGGTCCCAATAAACCGCCGGTTGGACCACCCGCATCGCGTCGGCCACGACGCAGCCGTCCGCATCGTCGGACAGCTCGACGACGAGCTTCCCGCGCTGCGGGTAGAAAGTGCCGATCCGCTGCCAGGTCAAGCCGTCAGCCGTCTGGCCAGTGGGGGCCACGCGCTGGTCGATCCTCGTGGTGCTCAGCAGTTGCGTGCCGTCGTAGACCGAGTAGGGGGCATTGGAGGCCCGGTTCGAGCCGGGGGACCATGCGGCCCACACTTGGTACGGCTCGTCGTCGGCCAGCGCGTCGAAAGTCCAGGTAGCCGTGTTCTGTCCGGTGCCCGGGGCACAGTACCTGAATCCGCCGTTATACGAAGCGCTGTCATTCCAGCCCCTCCAGCCGCTGCCTGATTCCGCGTAAGCGGCATCGCCGTTGTCCACGACGGTCGGCGGCGTGGTCACGGGCGGCACCTCGACGATCCGCACGGCGTTGGCGATCACGTCGCCGTCCGCGTTGTCGCCGAGCTTCACGACCAGCGTGCCCGAGGCCGCGGTGTAGACCCCGAGACTCTCCCAACCGCTGCCGTCGATGGTCGCATCGCTGGGGGCGAACTGCTGGTCCAGGAGCTTCGTCCCCAGCAGCGTGCCGGAATGGTAGACGCTGAAGGGGCTGTCCGTGGCCCGATTGCTTGCAGCCGAC
>Ga0181527_1004642_pt1 | contig 11705 bp, 5 predicted proteins | sample PEATcosm2014_Bin_30_FD_119762 | JGI IMG/M metagenome (GOLD analysis project Ga0181527, IMG submission 119762) | Peatland microbial communities from MTU Mesocosm Facility, Houghton, MI, USA - PEATcosm2014_Bin06_60_metaG | ecosystem: Environmental > Terrestrial > Soil > Wetlands > Peat | place...
CCCTTCCTGGAGGAATTCGGCCCCTTCCGTTACGGCCGCATCGAGACGCCGCACAGCGCCATCCACTACTCCCCCGAGCTGCAGCGCATGCAGGCCCTGCAAATCACCAACCTGCTGAAGCACAAGAACCCCTACACGGGCCTGACCTACGCCGAGGACCCGGTGATCGCCTTCATCGAGATCATCAACGAGCAGAGCATCCTGTTCTACACGTCGCCAGCCCCGCTGAAGGCCAGCCCCACGCTCCGCAAGCAGGTCGGCGAGCGATTCTGCCAATGGCTGCGGAAGAAGTACGGCAGCCAGGCGAAGCTCGCAGCGGCCTGGGGCAAGGCGGCCTTCGATAGCTTCGCCGGCGAAGGTTTTAGAACCGCCAGCGAGGGTTCTAAGACCACCAGCGAAAACCTGGACAAGGGCAACATCCTGCCCATCGGCAACCCGTGGTTCTGGGACCCGGAGCAAATCCACGGCTCGCAGGCCTTCCGCAGCCGGCGGCTGCTGGACACCCTGCACTTCCTCTACACCCTGCAATGCGAGTTCTTCGACGGCTACGTGCGGGCCGTCCGCCAGGCCGGCTACCGGGGCGAGCTCGTGGGCTCGAATTGGCAGGCCGGGCGGGGCTACAGCCATTTCGCCAACCTCTACTCGGACTACCTCGTCGGCACCATCGACCGCCATAACTATTTCGGCGGCAGGTGCAATGCGACGATGCTCGCCCGCGCCGGCTCCGGACTGTTGAGCACCGGCATGCAGCAGGTCGCCGACCGGCCGTTCATGTTCTCCGAATGGATCCACGTGTTCCCGAACGAGATGGGCGTGGAAGGCCCGGCGATCGTCGGGGCCTACGGCTTCGGCTTGCAGGGCTGGGACGCGTCCTTCATGTTCCAGAACGGCGACAATGGAGCCTTCAGCCCGCGGATCGGCCGCGACCAATGGGACGTCACCGCGCCGCAGGTGCTGGGCGTCTTCCCGGCCGTCGCGCGGCACATCCACCGCGGCGACGTGCGGGAGTCCGCGGAGCTGGCCGTGCGAAACGTCCACGTGCCCTCGCTCTTCGAAGGCAAGCTCAGCTTCGACGACAAGGTCGTCCAAGGCTACGACGACAAGGAGCTGGACAGCAGCAAAGTCCCCGCGCGGACCCTGGCTGCGGTCCGCAGCGTCGTCGCCTTCACCCCGGAGTATACCGACACGCCGGCCTTCGATATGGCGCCCTACGAGAAGGGCGGGCAGATCGTTTCCGCCACCGGCCAGCTCCGCTGGAAGGAAGCCGCGGGAAAATCCGGCGGTTATTTCAGCATGGACACGCCCGGCACCAAGGCCGTCGTGGGCTTCGCCGCCGGGCAGAAGTGCGAGCTGGGGGCCGTGTCCATCGAGCCCGAGAGCCGCTTCGCCGCCATCTACGTGACAGCCCGCGAGCCAAACAAGACGATCGACTCGTCGCGGGAGTTGTTGATTGTCGCGGTGGCGCGGGCGCGGAACAGCGGGATGAAGTTTTCTCCGGCCGGCGACAAGCTGCTCACCGCCGGTGCGGGGCCGATCCTCATGCAGCCGGTCAAGGCCAAGATAACGCTCCGCAAGGAGGGCCGCCCGAAAGCCCTCCTACTCGACCACGACGGCCGGCCGACGGGGAAGACCTTGCCGCTGGAGGAGAGCTCGCTCGTGATCGACGGCGCCCGCGATAAGACGCCGTACTACCTGTTGCAGTACTAGCCGCCATGCTTGCGGTCGATGCTTGTAGGAGGTATAAAGCCGGTTGGGCTGTACGCCTGAACTGTAGCTCTCGCCAGACACAACTCGGGAGGCATTCCCATGGGCCGAAACACCGATCCGACACGGCGTGACTTCGTCCAGCTTGCAGCGGTTGCCGGGGCCTGGCTGGCCGCCGGCGGCGCCGGGATCTCGGCGGAACCGCCGCCGAGCTTGCGGGCCGGCATTGCCAAGAAAGACATCACCCCGGCCAAGCCGGTCATGCTGGCCGGCTACGAGAGCCGCAAAGACCTCTCGCAAGGCATTCACGATCCGCTCTCGGCGCGGGCCGTCGCCTTCGAGCAGGGCGGCAAGCGGCTGGTGCTGGTTTCGACCGATTTCCTCGGCTTCTACGACGGGACGGCCGCCAGCATGCGAAAGACGATCCTGGCGGCCTGCGGCTTGCAGCCGTCGGAGCTTTTCCTGGCGGCGATCCACACGCACTCCGCGCCGACCCCGACGCTCGGTGGCGTGGACGCCCACCCGAACAACATCGAATGGACGAAGACGCTCGAAGCGCAACTGGTGGCCGTGGTCCGCGAGGCCCTGGCGAACCTGGCCCCCGCCCAAATCGGCTTCGCGTCCGGCTCATCGCCGGTCGGCGTGAACCGCCGCGAGCCCGTGCGGCATGCCCCGGGCAAGCCCGCGGTGCAGCTCGGCCGCAATCCCTCCGGGCCGACGGACCCGGAAGTGCAGGTACTGCGGATCTGCCGGCCGGGCGCCGGCGACGCGCGCTCCGCCGCCCCGGTGGCCGTGGTCTTCGGCTATGCCACGCACAGCACTGCCCTGGGCCCGCATAATTATCTCGTCAGCGGCGACGTCCACGGCCTGGCCGAGCAGTTCGTGGAGAGGCAGTTTGGCGGAGGGACGGTTGCCGCCGGCTTTGCCGGTGCGTCCGGCGACATCGACCCCTGGTTCCGCGTGCTGCCCAAGTTCAACACGGCCAACGGCTGGATCCCGGAGCCGGTCCTGCTGGGCACGATGCTCGGCGAGGAGGTCGCGCACGTGCTGGAGGCCAGCAAGAAGCCCGGCCCCAGCGGCCCCATCCAAACGGTTTTCAACGAGAAGCCCGGCGCCAGCGGGCAAATCCAAACTGCTTTCAAGCCGCTGCTGCTGCCGAAAAAAGAGGGCCCGCGCGGCAGGTCCCCCGAGATCGAGCTGGGCCTGTGTCCGGAGTTCAACCTCACGGTCGGCCGGCTGGGCGACGTGGCGGTGGTCGGCCTGGGCGGCGAGGTGTTCAACGAGATCGGCAAGGCGATCAAGGCCGCTTCGCCCTTCCCGCACACCTTGGTGATCACGCACTGCAACGGGACGGCGGGGTACCTGCCCACCAAGCAGTCCTATCCCGACGGCGGCTACGGGGTGGACAACAGCCCCTTCGGCCCGGAGGCCGCGGGGCAGGTGGTCCAGGAAGCGGTCCACATGTTGCGGGACCTGCGAGCGGCGGAAAAGTAAGGAACCGCGTCTGAATCGGTTGACCACAACAAAGCGGAGGAGATCATGACATCCACAAGATGCTCTCTGGCTATGGGTGCAGCGCTCTGGCTCGCGGCCGCCGCCGCGGGGGCCGGCGAGCCGGCCAAGCCGCTCTACCGCGACGCCGCCCGGCCGATTGCGGAGCGGGTCGAGGACCTGCTGGGCCGCATGACGCTCGAGGAGAAAGTGGGGCAGATGAACATGCCCTGCGTCTACGAGGCCGGCCTGGGCAAGACCATCCCGGAAAAGACCGCCGGGGTGCAGAAGTTCGCGGCGGGCACCCTGCTCGCGGGCTTCGGTCCCTGCGGCGGCTTCTTCACCCTCTCCAACACCATCCTGCACGAAGGCCCCCGCCAGCAGGCGGAGTTTCTCAACCGGCTGCAGCGGATCGCGCTGGAGAAGACGCGGCTGGGCATCCCCCTGCTCCAGAGCGAGGAGGGCACGCACGGGCTGATGTGCCCCGGCGGCACGATCTTCCCCGAGGGCCCCACCCTGGGCAGCACCTGGAACATGGACCTGCTCGGCCGCATCTACACCGTCGTGGCCCGCGAAGCCCGCTCCATCGGCGTCCACCAGACCTTTACCCAGGTGGTCGAGCCGATCCGCGATCCGCGACTGGGCCGCAACGAGGAGGCCTTCAGCGAAGACCCCTTCTTCTGCGCGCGGGTCGCGGAGGCCATCGTCCGCGCGGAGCAGGGCGGCGACGTTTCTGCGCCCGACAAGGTGGTGACCGGCCTGTGCCACTATCCCGGCCAAAGCCAGCCCGCCAGCGGCCTGGAGCGCGGGGCCATGGAAATCTCCGAGCGGGCCCTGCGGGAGGTCTTCCTGGTGCCGTGGCAGGCGGGCATCCAGAAATGCGGGGCCCTGGGCGTGATGGCCACCTACCCCGCCATCGACGGCATCCCCACCCACGCCTCCGAAAAAATCCTCACCCGCATCCTGCGGCAGGAGTTCGGCTTCGACGGCCTGGTGCTCTCCGAGGGGGGCGGGATCGGCACGCTCGTCTATGAAGGCCTGGCCCCCACGCAAAAAGAAGCGGGCGCCCTGGCCCTGGCCGCCGGCCTGGACGTGGGAATCTCATTCGAGTCGGGCTACATGCAGGACCTGCTGGCCAACATCCGCGAAGGCAAGGTGCCCATGAGCCTCGTGGACCGCGCCGTCCGCCGCATCCTCAAGCAAAAGTTCCGCCTGGGCCTTTTCGAGCGGCCGCTGGTCGACCCGGAGCACGCGGTCCGCACCGTCCATCGCCCGGAGCACCAGGAGTTGGCCCTGGAGGCCGCCCGGGAAGCGATCGTGCTGTTGAAAAACGACAAGAACCTGCTGCCGCTCAAGAAGACACTCCGCTCGGTGGCCGTCATCGGTCCCAACGCCGACGACGCCCGCAGTCAGCTCGGCGATTATGTTCCGCCCAAGATCCTGCAACACATCGTCACGATCCTGGAGGGCGTCCGGCAAACCGTCTCCCCGGGCACCAAGGTAACCTATGTCAAAGGCTGTGAAGTCCTCGGCGAGGAAGCTGGCGAGATTGCCAAGGCGAAGCAAGCGGCGGCCGATGCCGACGTGGCGATCGTGGTCCTCGGCGAGGCCAACCACTGGGCAACGGACAAGCCGTCCAGCAACGGCGAAGGCCGCGACGCGGCGACGCTGGAATTGACGGGCCGCCAGCAGGAGCTGGTCGAGGCCGTGTCCGCCACCGGCACGCCCACGGTGGTCGTGCTGGTGAACGGCCGCCCGCTGGCCACCCGCTGGATCGCCCGGCACGTGCCGGCAGTTGTTGAGGCCTGGCTGCCGGGCGAGCAGGGGGGCCGGGCGGTGGCCGAGATTCTCTTCGGCGACGTGAATCCCAGCGGAAAACTTTCCGTCACCGTCCCGCGGCACGCCGGCCAATTGCCGGTGTACTACAACTTCAAGAAATCCAAACGCTATTGGCTGAAGACCGGCTGGGCCACCGCCTACGTGGACCTGGAGCCGACGCCGCTCTTCCCCTTCGGTTTCGGCTTGAGTTACACGAGTTTTGCATACAGCGACCTGCGGCTGAGCGCCAAGGAAATCGGCCCCGCGGAAGGGATCGAGGTGCAACTGCGGGTGAAGAATACCGGGCAGCGCCCGGGAAGAGAAACGGTCCAGCTTTATGTCGAGGACGTGGTCGCGAGCGTCGCCACGCCGGTCCAGCAGCTCCGCGGCTTCGCCAAGCTGGCCCTCGAGCCGGGTGAGACGAGGACCTGCTCGTTCAAGCTGACGCCCGACGACCTGTCGCTCTTGGATGCGAACCTCAAGCGCGTGGTGGAGCCGGGCCGCTTCCGCGTGATGGTCGGGTCCAGCTCGGCCGACATCCGCCTGAGCGGCGAGTTCCAGGTCAAATAGCCAATGTCCACCGACAACACCGGCGGCAAGCCGGGACTGAAACGCGTGCTGGGCCTCTGGGGGCTGGTGATCTACGGCATCATCCTGGTCCAGCCCACCGCCGCCATGCCGATCTACGGCATCATCTGCGACAAGGCCCAAGGCCACGTCGTCACGACCATCCTCATCGCCATGGTGGCCATGCTCTTCACCGCCATCAGCTACGGGCGGATGGCCAACGCCTATCCCAGCGCCGGCTCGGCCTACACCTACGTCGGTCGGGAGCTGCACCCGTCGCTGGGCTTCCTGACCGGCTGGGCGATGGTCTTCGACTATATGCTCAACCCCATCCTCAGCGTGATGTTCTGCAGCTACACCGCCCGGCGCGTGCTGAACCCGGTCATCCTCTGGACGCTCCAGCACTGGACCTCATGGCAGTCCGCCCCGGAGGTGCCCTACTGGTTGTGGGCCGTATTGTTTGCCGCGCTGTTTACGGGCATGAACCTGCGGGCGATCGAAGCCAGCGCGCGGACGAACCGCTGGATCGCCGCCGCCCTGATGGCGGTCGTCGTCTGGTTCCTGCTGGCCGCGGGCTGCTACATCTGGACGGACCCCGAGGCCGCGGCCGGACGTTTCTGGCGCCCCTTCTACGACCCGCAGTCGTTCGAGTTGAAGCTGGTTTCCTCGGGGGCCGCCCTGGCCATGCTCACCTATATTGGCTTCGATGCCATCTCGACGCTCTCCGAGGAGGCACACAATCCCCGCCGCAACATCCTGCTGGCCACCGTGCTGACCTGCGTGGTCACCGGCATACTGGCCGGCACGCAGGTTTACGCGGCGGGCCTGGTCTGGCCCAGCAACCAGTTTGCCGACCCGCCCACCGCTTTCAGCGACATTGCCCGCGAGGCCGGCACTGCCCTGCCGATCCCTGTGTCCGCGGCTGCACGCGGGGCGGCCCTGTTCGTCACCGTCAGCCTCGCGCTCTTGGTCGCTCAGATCGGCTCCGGCGCCGGGGCGCACATGGCCGGCGGGCGGCTGCTCTACGGCATGGGCCGCGACAACGCCATCCCCCGGCGGTTCTTCGCCGCCATCAACCCTCGTACCCGCATCCCGCATTACAATATCGTACTGATCGGCGCGATCGCCCTGCTGGGCGGGCTGCTGGGCTGCGTCGAGCAGGTGACCATTTCCCTGCCCAAGCTGGCCGGCGGGGATACCCTGGGCGTCGTTTGGGCGACCGAGAAAATGCAGCCTTTTGATCTGGCTTGCGAGATGCTCAACTTTGGCGCGCTGGTGGGTTTCATGGGCGTGAACCTCTCCGCCCTGGCCCGCTACTACGTCCGCGGCGACAACAAGAAGAACCTCTTGAACCTGCTGCTGCCGCTGGCTGGCTTCCTGATCTGTCTTTATCTCTGGTGCAACCTGCTCCCGGTGGCAATGGTCGCCGGCTTAGCCTGGCTGGCCGCCGGCTTCGTGTACGGGGCCTGGAAGACCCGCTGGTTCCACCGCAGCATCGAGTTTTCCGTGCCCGATGCCGACGTCCCGACCGAACATGGAGGAAGAAAAAGCGGATAAGTCCAATCCCCTTCTTGTTCGCTGGCCGGCGGGTTGACGCTGCGGACACGACAGGCGAGAATGCCAGCGGCCAAATCACGCGAACCCTGGAGGATCACGGCCATGGCAGAGCGCAGCCCCGCCGATAGACTGTCGCTGACACTCTCATTGTCGCTCGACGTGGCCCGGCGCCTGGCGCAGGCCGCCGAGGCCCAGAAGCGGCCGGCCGGCGACGTGGTGCTCGACCTGCTGGACAAGCACCTGCCGCGGGCGGACGCCGGCGGGAAGAGGGGCAAAATCCCCTACACCTGAGTCGGGTTGCCTGGTCCGGGACGCGGGGCGGCCTCGCAGGCCACTGCCGCTCGGACATCCTTAGCCTTGAGCGATGGGCAGGTCCGCAAGATTTCGTCGGTCGGGACACCGCCGGCCCCGGTCCGGAACCGGAAGCACGCGGTCGATTGCCGCCTCCGGTGGGCCCGTGTAAAGATGGGCAATTGCACCCCCTCTTCATTGTAAGCGATCAGCCACGTTCCATAGGCCCCCTTTCACAAAACGCTTGACAAATTGCGGGGGGGGGGCAAAATGCGGGGGTTCCTTGGCATCGTTGTCGCCAAGGGATGAGGCCGAGACGGGCGCCCCGTAACAACGCGGGGCGCTTGCCGGTCAATTCCGCTGCGAACCAAGTGAGGCAGCGCTGCCCGTTCCCGCGTTCCCCTTGAGATTCGCCCAACTCTTGGGCTGATCTTTCCCGTTTCGCGCCGTGGGGATTCCCTGCTCTTGTTCCGATTCCAGGGCGACAAGTCGCCCGTAACATGAAAGGTGGTGTGAGGTGAGACGACAGAGCGTAGCGTTTGCGGTGGTGTTCTTGTTTCTAGTTGCCGGAACCGCCTGGGGCCAGGTCCAATACACCGTGACCGACCTGGGCACGCTCGGTGGTGGCACCAGTACCGCGACGGGCATTAACAACAAGGGTCAGGTTGTGGGAGGTTCCTACCTCGCCGGGAACGCCGCTGAAGACCCCTTTATCTACAGCGGCGGCGTGATGACCGACCTCGGCGCCGTCGGCGGTTTTCCTATCAGTGGCGCGGCGGCTATCAACGATGCCGGGCAGGTGGTGGGGAACCTCTGGTCGTCCAATGACGCTAGCAGCGTTAGCCACGCCTTTCTCTACAGCAATGGCGTCATGACCGATCTCGGTACCATGGGCTACAAGGCCAGCGCGGCCGGAGGTATCAATGCCAGCGGACAGGTTGTGGGATGGGCTGGCGACCCGTTGGTCAAGGGCCATGCCTTTCTTTACAGCGGTGGCGTGATGACTGAGTTGGGCGTCCCAAGCGGCAATTACACCACCGCCAGCGGTATCAATGACAGCGGACTCGTAGTGGGTCAGGTCACCCCCCCGTACCCTGGCGCTTACCTCTACAGTATCAGCGCCGGGACGATGACCTCCCTCGGCAACGGTGACGCGGTCGCCATCAATGCCGGGGGGCAGGTCGTCGGCGAGATTGACTCGCACGCTTTTCTTTACAGCGGCGGCGTGACGACCGACCTCGGCACACTCGGCGGAGCCAGCAGTGAAGCCGCGGGCATCAACACCGGCGGCCAGGTTGTGGGGGATTCCTATACCAGCGGCGGTGCCGACCACGCCTTCTTATACAGGGGCGGGTCCCTGCTGGACTTGAACAGCCTGATTGCTCCCGCCTCTGGATGGACCCTTGAGAAGGCCAACGGCATCAACGATTCGGGCCAAATCGTGGGTGTCGGGAGTATTGGCGGGCAAGAACACGCGTTCCTCTTAACCACGCCGGAACCATCCACCCTCGCCCTCCTCGGCGTTGGTGCCGCGGGCGTACTGGCCCACGCTTGGCGACGGCGAAGGCGGGCGGCGTAGCAAGCCGAGGCCGACAGCGGCGCGTCGACGGGTATGGCAACTCTCATGCTCGTGATGCGACACCCACTTTCCCGGCCACCGGGAACGGCATAGGCGAGATGGCCTCAGCTCCGAAGGAGCGCGCTATGACAGCCCAGGGCGCAGCCCTGGGGACTGCTTGGGCAATCAGTTCGCAATCCCGTTCGTAGTTCCGCCTTCAGGCGGTTCTGAAGGCCGTGCGATCTCCCTTCCGCCTAAAGGCGGGACTACGAACGCCGGAAAAAAGCGCGCCTACCGCTCTGGCCGCAGCTCCTGGGCGTGGCGCGTGGCTTCCTGGGCCACTTGCTCCTGGCCCATGCGGCGCAGCACGTCGGCCAGGCTCAGGTAGTTCTTGGCCAGAATGCCGCGAACGTGCCCCGCCTTGACATCCTTTTGCAACACCTCGTTGAAAGAAGCGACGCAGTCCTCGAGCGCGGACCGTGCCTCGGGCAAGCGGCCACGCTCCTGCAGCAGTCCGCCCAACGACTCTTGAATCGCTGCCAGCCAGAACTTGTAAGAGAAGTTCTCGGGGAAACGACGGGCGAGCGTGGACTGCACATCGAGCGCTTTTCGCAGGTTGGCCTCCGCCCGCGCGGCGTCGCTTTCCCAGAGATTATGGCTGAGCCGCAAGCGGATGTTGACCGAGGAAATTACATATTCCGGGATATTCGGATGCTCGGCGACGAGTTGCTCGGAGATGGCCAATGCCTTCTCCAGCATCGCCGGCGACCGCCGTGGGACGTTCTTGTCCGGGGCCGAAGGCACCCAAAGGGTACCCGGTCCCATTTTCGCGGCCAGCCCGGCTGGTTCTCGCGGCTCTGTCGTCCCCGCCGCGAAAATTGGGACAGTCCCCCGTAGCGGCCCCCGGTCGGCGAGCATGGCATAGGTCTCGCTGAGATCGTAGCGGTAGTCGGCCACATCCGGGTGCTCTTCCACGAGTTTTTCGAGAATCTGGGTCGCCTTGTACAAGTTGTCCGGCTCTGAACCCGGGCCGCCGCGCGGCCGCGGTGCAGGCGCCTCGCGATAGCAGCGGGCCAACAGGTGGCGATAGTCGGGCACGGCCGGATGGTCGGCCACCAGGCGTTCCAACAGCTCAATGGCCTTCTGCCGCGAGTCTTCGCTCTGCTGGCTGACGGTGCCGGGAGGCGGCGGAGGCGGACCGGGCTGGCGCTCAGGCGGGGCAGCGGGCCCGGGCGAGGGCCAGGGGGAATCGTCCTCGACGAGCCGTTGCCAAAGCGCCAGCGGCTTGCCCAATTCCCGCTGGCCCTCTTCCCCCGGCATCAGCGGAAACGGCGCCCGCGGCCCGTGACGCGGACCGCGGGGATCGAACACGAATCCGGGTGGGCCGCCGCGGGGTTCGCCCCGGCCGCTCGGCCCGGGCGGAGGAGGTCCGGGAGGGCCGCCGGCTTGCCTGCCGAGAAAGTAGTAGGTGCGTGCCAACTCGTAGCGGCAGCCGGGCGACGCCGAGGACTCCGCGGGGGCCGCTTCCAGCATCGCCAGGGCATCCAGGTGCGCCCGACGCCCCGCTTCGGCCTCGTGCATGGCATAGTACACGTTGCCAAGCTCATTGTGGATCCGGGCGATTTCGCTGCCAAGATCCGTCGCTTCCGCGTGCGATTCCGCAAGCCGCGCGTACAAGTCGATCGCGTGCAAGTACGCGGCCTTGGCCTCTTGGTAATGTCCCAGACGCTGGCGGATGTCGCCGACGCGACGGTTGGCCTCGGCGGTCTTGCGGCGCAACTTGGCGTCGTCGCCCCCCGGGGCCGCCAGGCGGTCGTAAAACGCGAGCATGTGCTCCAACATTGCGGCCGCTTCCTTGGAGAGCACCGGCTGGGCCGGCAGGGTGACGGTCTCTTCCGCGTCCACGACCAGCGCTGCGGAAGCGGGGGCGGTGCGGTCCGGCGCGAACTGCCGAAAAATGCTGTCCAACGCATCAATCGCCAGGCTCGTCGTTTCTTCGGCCTTCTTGCGCTGCATCTTCTCCTCGGCGTTGGCCCGCGCCGTGCGCACGTAGCCCACGCTCGCCACGACGGCCACGGCTGCCAGCAGCACGAGGGTGCTGGCGGCCAGGGCGGCCACGGCCCGGTTGCGCCGCGCCCACCGCCACAGCCGCTCGAACGGTGACGTTCGCCGCGCCTGAATGGGCCGGTCTTCGAGGAAACACTCCAGATCGCGGGCCAGGTCCCCGGCCGTGTGATAGCGGTCGCGCGGCTCGTGCGCGATGGCCTTCAGCACGATCGTCTCCAGATCGCGCGGGATTCTCGGATTGAGGTTGCGCGGGCTTAGCGGCTGCGCGTGCGTGATCTTCGCGATCAAGCTGGTGCGGTTGCTGTCTTCAAACGCCGGGTGCAGGGTGAGCATCTCATACAAAGTCAATCCCAGGCTATAGATGTCGCTCCGCGCATCCGCTTGGCCGGCGAACTGCTCGGGGGCCATGTAACGCAGCGTGCCGGCCATGGCGCCGGTCTGGGTCACGCTGTCCTGCTCCATCGCCTTGGCCAACCCGAAATCCGTGATCCAGACCACTCCCTGCGAGTCCAAGAGCAGGTTGGCCGGTTTGATGTCGCGGTGCAGCGTATGGTGTGCATGGGCATATTGCAGGGCCTCCGCCACTTGCCGCCCGGTCGTGGCGACGCTGCGCCAATAGGCCGGGCCGAGCCGCCACGCCTGGCTGCGCGGC
>Ga0181527_1004650_pt1 | contig 11690 bp, 8 predicted proteins | sample PEATcosm2014_Bin_30_FD_119762 | JGI IMG/M metagenome (GOLD analysis project Ga0181527, IMG submission 119762) | Peatland microbial communities from MTU Mesocosm Facility, Houghton, MI, USA - PEATcosm2014_Bin06_60_metaG | ecosystem: Environmental > Terrestrial > Soil > Wetlands > Peat | place...
CCACTGTCACCCAGATATGCGTAACCATCCCTGGCCCAGTCAGGTTGGCGATCTCCAGAGTCTCACCGGGCATCACCCGCTTGCTGTCATCATTGCTGTAAACGAAGCGATTGCCCGATGAGACGCGAGCGCTCGAGTAGTTTTTCAGTTGCGCCAAGCCGAGCGACCAGGTCGCCTGGCTTTGGGCCCAGGCTACTCCGACCAGAACAAAGATTAATAGTTTCGATTTCATAGGCGTTAAGGCAAGCGGGGGTTCAGAACAGGTTCGTTCTTTCCCCCCTTGTAATCTCTCGGCTCGCCTTCCAGATCGCGTCCGGCCAGCCCCATGGCATCCAGGTGGTCGTTGGCCGGAGTCTGCGCACATGCTGCGGTTGAAAAAAGCAGAAGCAGACCTATGGCCAGCTTGCTCATGTGGATGGTTGAAGGCGCGGTTTGCTTTGGCTTGGACATGCTGATCGGCCCGTTTAAGAACAAGAGCATAGGAGTCGCCTTTGCAAAGAGTGCCTCAGGCTAACGTCCAAGGCACCCTTAAGTGGAGACTGGCGCACCCCTAGAAGCTGTAGCGAAGCGAGAATTCCTGGACGCGGGGAGCTGTAAGTGTCGCGCCGTAGTTCCCGAATCCGCCGGACGTCACATCTCTGTTCATTGAGTAGACATCGAAGCGCGCGGAATTGGTTATATTGAAAACCTCCCACGCGAATTTGAGAGTATGTTGTTCACGAATCCTCCAACTCTTCGAGAGTCCCGCGTCAATGCCGAAGTAACCATCTCCGCGAAATCTGTTCCGCTGTCCGGCTTCTCCAGGATAGGCATTGCGGACGGGAGAACCCGTTATATAGCCGTTTTCCAGCGCGGTCGGATTTGTGAAATACTGTGGAACGCCGGCGCTGCCAATATGCTTGCCGGTTTGCACAGGAGCCGTTTGCACCAGCCAGCTTACCTGGGTCCAGTTTGTTGACCAGTTCGAACTGTTAATGATCCCGAATGGCAGTCCACTCGTCCAACGGGATAGGCCTGTCAGCTGCCATCCACCTACGATAGCTTCGCTGATCTTTCCGCCATCCGGAAGAAGCGGTCGGCCCCGGCCAAAGGGCAGTGAAAACACCCAATCCGCATTCAACATGTGCTTCGTGTCAAAGTCAGATACGGCGTAGTTGTCACGTGGGTGCCAAGTGCTGATAATCGGGCCGGCAACTCCACCCTTGCAGTACTCACACATACGCTCAGTATCCGATCCAAAATCGAGCGATTTGCTGAAAGTGTAGCTGAAGTCGAACTGGAGTCCCTTTGCCATTGGGTGGCGCAACTGGATCTGGCCCGCATTGTAACTGCTGGACCCGTTGGAATCCCAAATGACCAGCGATCCATATTGGGGCGCAAAAAAGCGTTCCGGCTGTTGAGGGTTACCGCTGCATACGGGGGTGCAGATTATATCCAGGTTCCAAACGTCGAACGTTTCATTCCCGGGAAGCGTCTTCCACATGTTGTAGATATTCTGGGTCGCGGTCAAACCACCCCCGGCGGCGAGAGGCCATTCATTTTCAAAGTAGGGTATAGCCGCAACATTGGTGTCGCCGGCATACACGTGCTTGGAAAGTTGGGTAGCGGCGGTGTAGTAATCCATGCCGGAGGCGGGATCGACCAGATCGAGTGGCTCCCCCCAGTCGTACGTCTGCATCAGGTGCCGCCCGAGACGGCCGACATACGCGACGTCGAGAGTGAAGCCTCCTTGCAATTGCCTCTCAATCGATGTATTGAAGGCATAGGAATAAGGGGTTGTGAGGTGGTTGTCGACTCCGATCGCGTTTTGATCGTGCACACCTGTCAGCGGTACGGTCGGGTAGTTGACCACTGGGGGGTTCGGCGACGGTCCAACTGGAGGCGGAACATTGTGGATTCCGGTAAAGCGGGGATCGTCAGCAAAGCTGACGCCTTCCTGCAAGGGTGCGCTTGTAGTAGTTACGGAAAGGCTGAATGATCCATTTTGCGAAAACGAGTTTGTGATTCCCTGCCCGAAGTGGTCGTAGTACACTCCGACTCCAGCTCGAATTGAACTCCGGTGCCCGCTTCCGAAGAAAGTATGAAGGATTCCATGATCCGCGGAAGGCGAATACGCAACACTCAATCTGGGTGCGATGTTGTAAGGGTCCATTTGCCAATAGCCCTTCAATCCGCGACCCTGGCCGGACGGCGCAAACGATATGTTCGGCTGAACAGGTACGCCTAGCGCAGCAAATTGGGTCCGGGTTTCAAACCAGCCTTGCAGGTCGGTCACCGACTGCACTTGCTGGCCATGTACTTCGTAGGGGGTCTGCAGTAGGGTATGACGCAGTCCAAAGGTAATGGTCAGGTTGGGCCGCGCTCTCCATTGGTCCTGCAGATAATACTCAAATTCATTCGTCTTAAAGTCTCGCTGGATGACTGTTCCCTGGTTCAGGAGGTTTCCTGTCAGCCCGTTCTGCGACACGGAGTAGTTGGCTGACGAGTAGATGCCGCTCAGCAGCCCGGTCGCAGCGATTATTGCGTTGTTATACGAGTTTGTGAACGACGCGCCCACGGCCGGATAGCCGTACGCGCCGGGATCGTAGTTCTGCCCTGTATTCGCAATGCCGGAAAGAGGGAAAAAACCGTAGGAACCCACTGCGGAGTTCCAGGATGTGTTGTCCGACGCACTCAGGCTGTGAATCAACCTATAATTTACGCCGAATTGCAGGGTGTGCTCACGCTTAACCCAGGTAAGATCGTCGATGAAATTGTGGACGGGTACTGTGTTGATCGTGGTGCGGTTCTCCGCATCTATCGAACTCAATCCGCCAAAGTCGACGTATGGGCCGTTGCCGGCCCCGCGATTCGCAATCCCCTGCCTTATGTAGCCATAGCGGGCCGAGTTAATGAGATTGCTTCTGATAATCCAGGAGTCATTCGCTGCGATCCCTTTGGTGTTATTCGTAAGGTTATAGCTCGGGGGTTCGCCGGGAAATTCCGGTGGCCCCATGGTCGAATCGCCCTGAAGATTCCCGCGGACGAAGAGGTGGTGCTTGCCTGCGGAATAGTCGATCTTGGCAATGTACGTGGTGAGCCGGATTGGATGGGGAGCCGACCACGTAAAAGACGCTGTGTTCAGGCCGTTATCTCCAAGTACAAGGCCGTTGCTCTGCGGGTATTGATTGAAAAGCGTGAGCGAGTTTGGATCGACGCCCGGGCCTATTGCGCACCCACTGCAGCTCGGACCCATCGAGGCGATTTCCGCGGGGGTGAGAGTGACAACGCTGCCGGCAGCGTTCAAATAATTCACGTTACCTGCGCGAAGGGAATTCGTCGGTACGGTCTGTGTTTCCTGCTGATTTTCCGCAGTGCGCTGCTGCTCGAAATTTAGAAAGAAGAACAGCCGATTCTTGCTGATCGGTCCGCCCAATGCTGCGCCGAAAGTATTCCGAATGAGTTGGCCGGGACGATTTGGCAATCCGGAGGAGAGTTGAGCTTGCTTATTAAACCAGTCGTTCGCAGCAGTAGCCGTGTTGCGGTTGTACTCATACAGACTGCCGTGGAATTGATTTGTACCGCTCTTGGTAATAATTGCAATCTGCGCGCCGGAGCCTCTGCCCGAATCCGAGTTCGAATTGGTGGTGGTCACTCGAAACTCCTCAACGGAGTCGAGGGTTGAACGAAGTACGGATGTGAAGGCAAAGCCGTTTTCCTGATCGTTGTCGTCGATGCCGTCCAGGGTTATGTTGGATTGATCTGACCGCGCGCCGGCTACGGCGCCGCTCCGACTATCAACCGTCTGGTCAATTTGCCGGCCCAAATACAACACGCCAGGCTGAAGACTCAGAAGATCTGGCACATTTCGCCCTTCCATGGGCAGCGCCTCAATCGTCGCGTTGCTGACTGAGTTGCCGATCGTAGCATCGGTGGTGTTCAAAGTTTCCGTGATTGCGGAAACATTCACCTTCTGCGTCTCAGCCTGTACCGACAAGACGAACACAACCGTCGCGGGCTGGTTCACCAGCAGTTGAGCAACCTTGATCTGAACTCCGAAGCCGGCCGCTTTCGCCGTAATCTCATATGTGCCGGGCGCAAGTTGGACGAATTCGTATAGCCCCCTAGTGTCAGACTGAGTAGTCGCATGAAAGCCGTTATCTCTATTCTCGAGAGTGACCACCGCTCCAGGCACTACTGCCCCAGATGAGTCCTGAACGGTGCCGTTCAATGACGTAGTGGAAGTCTGCGACCACATGACCGTTGTCGCGACCAGAATGCAAACCCACAGAACGAATCCGCCGCACACGGCCGTCAGGAAGTGCATGTTTGCTTTTTTCATTGGGAGCTCCTGGTTGCACGAGTCGTTAGACATTTGTTCTTAGACTGTTCTTCGACCTACGCTCACGCTGTTCCGACGTTGCTCTTCTCATCACTTGAACCATCGATACGGTCATGCCGCTACGTGTATTGGTTCGCGAAGCCCAAGGCAACTCGACTGCGCCTTCTATAGTTTCTGGATGATTGCGCCTTCAGCCGCCCCGTTTCAAGGCAGCTGCTCCCGCAAAATTTATAATGAAAACACACTCTAGCTCGTCCTTTTTCCACACACAAATACACCTGCATGATCTCCGTTGTCAAGCAAAAAATATAATCGATTTGTGGAGGACGGGGACAACAAGAAAGATTGTGGCTAGGACTTAGAGAAATAGGTGTTGTCTATTATGTGCTTTTCTTTCTATAAGTTACGTATGTGTATTCGGGGGTGGTGCAACCGAAGAAATCAGTGCCAAATCTTGCTGCTTTTCGTAAATGATATCGATTTATTTGCCACGTAATTTGCAGGAAGTCCCAATCGGGTCGCGGTTTTTGATTATCAGGTGTTTCCAGGAGGAATGGGGAGTCTCGGTCAAACGTGAACCGAAAATCCGGGCTGAATCCGAACGGCGTTCCGGAGCACCGCCGAAAAGCGGTCGGAGCGAACCGGCGCTGGACAACCTACCCAGGCGTTTACGCAATGGTCTGTCTGGTCGTCTATTCCGCTTTTGACAACGCCCTCGCCTTAGCGATCGCACAAAAGCCGCCGTCACGTCAACGTCGCCGGTGACTAGCGGACCTTTGTTGCTCCCAAAATCCAAAAGATCCTTGGCTCGAAGATAAAGGGACAGAGACGGTCAGGTGTGACGTTCCGCACTGCGCAGGAAGGGTTTGACGAAGCGCTCGATGATCGCGTGAACCTCGTTGGCTTCGCGAGGACTCAGATTGGATACGTAAGGTGAACCTGTCGCACGTTCCGCGAGCTCAAGATAACGCAATGCTTCATCAAATCCTCCCCAAACATTGCCATACTGGAACAATCGCCAAGCCTGAATCATATCCCGCTGCAGATCTCGGGCGATTTCCAGGTGGCCTGCGCAGAAGGCATTATAAAGCGCGACCGCTAGATGGGGGCATATGTTGTGCAGTCCTCCAATGAACCCGGAGCAGCCCATCTGCAACCCGACAAGAATGAGGCATTCGTTACCCGTAAGGACAGAGAACTCCTTATCATCGCGCATCAAATCGAGGAGGTTCTGCAGGTTTACACAGTCCGGATCACTCTCCTTGATGCCAACAATGCCGGGAATACGCCTACGGAGCGTTGCAACAGTTTCTGGAAGAATTCGGTTCTTGGTCATCACCGGATTGTCATAGACAAGGATAGGCAGGTCAACGGCAGCAGCAATGTCTGAGAAATAGGCAATAAGATGTTCCTGGACCGCAAAGAAATAAAACGGCAGCAATACTGAAAGATAGGTCACCCCACATCTCTGGATCTGCTGCGCTTTGGGAATAGCGCGGCTGGTACTGGTTTCGCCAACGCAGCCGACTACTGGAACGGCCCCGTGAACCTCTTCGACGACAATAGAGATCGCGCGAATTTGTTCCTCGTCAGTGAGAAAAGCGAAACCGCCCATCGTGCCATTGGCCATAATGCCGTGCACGCCGGCTTCCAACAGGAAGCGGACTAAGCGACGTAAGCTTGGTTCATCAACTCGGTCCCCGTCGGTCAAGGGAGTAGCGATCGGTGGAACGACGCCCTGGAGAACCGATTGTTTGTTCATTTGCTATTCCGAAAGAAACAGGTCAAGTGCTCGTGCTGTCGACACTCATAACCACCCAACAACTATCGGGCAACCCTGCAAATGCGGGCAATTTGAATCAACTTGGGTAACACGTCGCCGAAGCAGCTATCGGCGGACGGTCTTCCGAAATCAAAATACATCCGGCGAAACAGTGCGTAGAGTTCGTCGTAGATCTCGCGCTCTTCCGATTGAGGAGTGAACCGGGTATATGCAGGGCACACCTGTTCTTGGCACTCTTCAATGCTGCGAAAAGTTCCCGCCGCAAGAAACGCGAAAATAGCAGAACCGAGACCAGTTACCTTGCTGCCCGGCACGAGCACTGGTCGACCCAAAACGTTGGCATAAATCTGGTTCAACACAGTATTGTTCTGCGGAATTCCACCTCCGTTGATCACGCGACAGATTGCAGCACCGTGTTCGCTCATCCGATCCAGAATGATCCGTGTGTGGAATGCTGTGCCCTCGATGGCAGCAAAGAGTTCGTCCTGCGCCGTGTGTTGCAGATTCCATCCGAAGGTGATACCGCTGAGTCTGGGATTGACGAGGACAGTGCGGTCGCCGTTATCCCATGTCAGGCGCAGAAGCCCGGTTTGACCGGCGTGGTAAGTCTCCAGCCCTTTGCTTAGTTGCTCCACGGTTGTGTTCGCGCGTCGAGCGATAGCGCCGAAGATATCACCGGTGGCGGACAGACCCGCTTCGATCCCCGTGTATTGCGGGTGCACACTTCCCTTGACCACGCCGCAGACGCCTGGAATCAACTCGGCTTGCTGCACATACGCAATGATGCACGTGGATGTCCCGACGACATTTACGATGTCGCCCTCCCTTGCTCCGGCGCCGATCGCGTCCCAGTGTGCATCTAATGCACCGACCGGAATTGGTATGCCCTCGCGTAGGCCCAGCCTTTCTGCCCACCACTGTGAGAGTCTCCCGGCGATTTGGTCCGACGCAGCGTATTCACCTTCAAGCTTGGCTCGGATGCCGGTAAACAGAGGATCGACGCCGGCGAGAAAACTTTCAGACGGAAGGCCACCGAGAGCGGAGTTCCACATCCACTTGTGTCCCATCGCGCATACGCTGCGCTTCACATGCCTTGGGTCGGTAATCCCGCACAACGTAGCGGCAACCATATCGCAGTGCTCAAAGGCGCTGGCAAACTCTCGCCGCTTGGCCGGATTATGACGCAACCAGTGCAATAGTTTGGCAAATCCCCACTCCGACGAATACACCCCTCCACACCACTCGATAGCTCTAAGACCCTCGCGGCGTGCCGCTTCGGTGATCTCGGCGGCTTCGCTCTTAGCTCGATGGTCACACCACAGATAATAGTCGTCCAGAGGAATCAGACCCTCTCCAACCGGAATTACGCTTGAACCCGTGGTATCGAGAGCCATCGCGGCGACTTGCTCACCGGAAATATTGGCCGCATCCAAGGCTTCGTGGGTGGCCTTAACCAGTGCACGCATGTGGTCATCATGAGACTGAGTGCAATAGTCGGGGTCTTCCCGCTTTTGATGCAGTGGGTACTCAGAGGAAGCGGAGCCCAGCAAGCCACGTCTGCTGTCTACGATCGAAACGCGAACGTTTAAAGTACCGAAGTCTACTCCTGCGACAATGGTCATGCCTGCTTCTCCACTCTCGAACCGGGAAACAATCGACTGCACCCTGCCAAACGGACCAATACCATCAGCCAACAGTTGCTGCGAACTCCCGAGATGGTAATGGGGTTCAACTACCGATCTCTACCGTTGGTTGTCCTCCGCCTTGCTCATGAGGAAGCTGGCTTTGCTGTGGAGTCTCTCACTCTCAACTCAGCCTTGAGCCTTACTGTTGTTCCCGGGTTTTCGTGAGCAACCTCATTCTCCGCAGTTCCCCGCAATTTGCGTAACAAGAGCTGCATCGCTTGCCTACCCATTTCATATGAGGGTTGCGCGATCGTGGTCAGGCGAGGGGTGAAGTACGCGGACCATTCGAAATCATCGAAACCGAGAACGCTTACGGCTTCGGGGCACCGCACGTGAAGCTCTCCCAGAGCCCGCATCAGCCCCAGAGTCATCTTGTTGTTGCATGAAAAAATCGCGGTAGGAGGCAGGGGAAGGCGCATGAGTTCCAGGCCGCATCGATATCCACTTTCCAGTTGGAAGTCACCCTGCTGAACATACCTGTCGGGAAGAGCAAGATGTTCCTCCTGCAACGCCTTCCGAAATCCTTCTAGTCGATCCAGACCGTTCGAAAGGTTCAATCCTCCGGTGATGATCGCGATCTGGCTATGGCCAAGTTGAATCAAATGACGCGTGCCATCATAAGCCGCGCTGAAGTTGTCCGTCATCACAGCATCCCCGGTAAATCCCAGCGGAGTGCGATCAATCAGAACAATCGGAAAGCGTTTATGAATGTGCGACTCTTGAGCAAAAGGAGAACTTGTTGGCGCCAACAAGACGCCGTCCACGCGTCGAGAAAAGAGCGTGCTCAGGTAATGCCGTTCCAAAGCCCGGTCTTCGTTCGAATCGCACAGGATGACGGAATACCCATTGCCTTGCGCCTCCCTTTCGACACCGCGTATGACTTCCGTGAAAAAGGAATTTGTAACGTCTGCAATCACCATGCCCACCGTACAGGTGCGACGCACTCGCAAGCTGCGAGCCACCTGATCCGGGTGGTAATCCAACGCCTCCATTGCTTTCTTCACCCGGTCTACCAATCCAGGTCTTACCGTGGGCTTATTGTTGAGAACGCCGGATACCGTGGCAACGGAAACTCCGGCGAGTCGGGCAATATCACGGATGGTGTACAAGCTTCAGCCTCTTAATTGAGTTCGCCTCTCAGTCGTGCTAATAGCTTAGAGAGCCGCTCACCCGGCAGATAAATGCAATCGATTATAAACGATTGGAAAACGGATGGCACCATTTTTGGCTACATTTCGACTCTCCCGCTGGAGTCTACTGCCAGGGCGCGACGACGCTCATCGGGGGAGGACTTCCAACTGCTGGACAGTGCGTCCTTCCAGGACACGATTGTATCGATTATATTTCTCTTGACAGGCTCTTCCTCTTGGGCAGCGGCCGGAAGATTTACCACCTGGATGGAACATGGCCCTGCTGTTCTGGCACATACCAGCACGTAGTCGCGGATTACCACAACGTCATTTATTTCAAGGATCAGAATAGCTTGTACGTCAATCTATTTGTCCCTTCGGTTGTCACCTGGCATTACAGCGACAATGAGATCACTGTTGAACAGGAGACGACCTATCCGGAATCGGACAGCATCATCTTAATCGTCTTAACCGTTACTCCTCGCACATCCGTCGCTTTCAATTTAAAGTTTCGCGTTCCAAGCTGGGCTGAGGGCGCAACCGTAAAGGTGAATGGTGCGCAGCACGCTGCTGCAGTGCGACCAGGAACTTGGGCCGAGATTCAGCGAACGTGGACAGCGAGAGGCCGTGTTGCCATTCAAATTCCTATGAGGCTGAGGACCGTCCCTATCGATTATCAGAATCCAAAGCGCGTCGCGTTGGTTTACGGACCGGTTGTTCTTGTGCAGAAGCTAGACGCAGTTCTACCGGAAACGGCTAGTGGGCTCTTGACGAGGATGCAACGTGGCGACACTTCTTTAACGTTCTCAGCTCCAGGGCAGCCAGTTGGTGATTTTGTGCCTTTCTACAAGGTTGGAGCCGGCATGCCATATAACATGTATTTCGACCTTCCGGGATAAGTGTGTGATCTGCCCCTCCAGAACCGACCACCCTTCATGCATCGTTTCGTGACCGATTGCCGAAGAAGCCCCTCCTTCGCCATTGCACCCAGACTTGTCGCTCATTTGAACTCTGACACTGTCATCGAGGTCAAGCTCCTGAAGAGTGTTCGGGCAATCGCGATATTGATGCAATCTGGCGTTTACACTCGGTGACCCTCAATGAGTGTAATCGCGATGTTACAACAACAGCCGTTTCTTGATGATGCCTCGCGTTCGGTCTAAACTTCCTTGCATGAGGCGAAATCGTAGGTCGTTGCCGCTGCTGTTCCTCTCAATTGCCGTTCTAGCGGTGATCGAAATCGCGGCTCAATCCGCTGAGACGGCGCATGGTGGACCGTTGCTGTCCAAGCTGTACGATCCCATCTATCCACCTCTGGCACGACAAGCGCGCATTTCGGGAGACGTGGTTTTGTCGCTTCGCATCAGACAGGACGGCAGCATTGAATCGGTTGAACTGGTAAGTGGCCACCCGATGTTGACTGTCGCCGCAATCGAAAGCGCCCGAGCGTCACATTTTCAATGCACAAATTGTGCCAGTACGGTAGCAGCGTACTCGCTAACGTATGAGTTTCGGATTCTTGCGAGTGATCCAGAACAGCACTGCAAAAACGGCGATCAACAGCGCCCTCCGGAGCTAGACGCGTCCCTTCACAAAGTCTCTGTATTTGCGAGCGAGATATGGACCTGCGATCCGTCAGCAACTATCCGACGTACTTACACAAGTGTGCGTTCGGCTAAGTGCCTGTACCTATGGAAATGTTCCCGTCGTCTCGAAAGAGAGGAGACGCTGAACTGACGAAATCAGGCCATTACACTCATTGAGAATTAGGCGACCTGGGCTGACCCTGGGGTCAATGAGTGTAATCGTGATTTTTCGTCAACCATCCTTTTGGGATCGCGCCAACTCCACGGCTTTTATTGACTTGCCTCCTTTCCAGACGTAGGATTTGCCCCCAGTGATCGGCCAGACCATCTCGCACTACCGTGTCATCGCGCAGCTCGGTGGCGGCGGCATGGGTGTGGTCTACAAAGCCGAAGACATCAAGCTCGGCCGCTTCGTCGCCCTCAAGTTTCTGCCCGACGAAGTAGCCAAAGACCCGCAGGCACTCAGCCGCTTTCAGAGGGAAGCCAAGGCTGCCTCGGCCCTGAATCATCCGAACATCTGCACCATCTACGAAATTGATGACCAGCACGGCCAGGCGTTCATCGCCATGGAGTTTCTGGATGGCATGACGCTGAAGCATCGCATCGGCGGGCGACCGATGGAGACGGAGTTGATTCTGTCTCTCGCCATCGAGATTGCGGACGCGCTCGATGCCGCCCACTCCGAAGGCATCATCCACCGCGACATCAAGCCGGCAAACATATTCGTGACGAAGCGAGGCCACGCCAAGATTTTGGATTTTGGTCTGGCGAAGGTCAGTCTGGCAAGCAGTTCTTCGAGCAAGATTGCTTCTTTTAACACGCAGACGGGCTCGGTCGATGCAGAGCATCTGACCAGCCCGGGCACCATGGTGGGGACGGTGGCGTATATGTCGCCGGAGCAGGTGCGGGCGAAAGAGTTGGATGCACGGAGCGATCTGTTCTCGTTTGGAGCTGTGCTGTACGAGATGGCGACAGGCACATTGCCCTTTCACGGCGAAAGCTCGGGAGTCATCTTCAAAGCCATCCTCGATTCTGTTCCGCCCCCGCCGATTCGTTTCAATCGTGATATTCCGTCCGACCTGGAACGGATTATCAACAAGGCTCTGGAGAAGGATCGCAACCTGCGCTATCAGAGTGCGGCAGAGATGAAAGCCGACCTGCAGCGCCTGAAGCGCGACACGGAGA
>Ga0181527_1004658_pt1 | contig 11670 bp, 5 predicted proteins | sample PEATcosm2014_Bin_30_FD_119762 | JGI IMG/M metagenome (GOLD analysis project Ga0181527, IMG submission 119762) | Peatland microbial communities from MTU Mesocosm Facility, Houghton, MI, USA - PEATcosm2014_Bin06_60_metaG | ecosystem: Environmental > Terrestrial > Soil > Wetlands > Peat | place...
AGATCCTCCTGGGCCTGCGCCACCGGTACGAAGACCACCACAAGGTGACGTATTCCGATAAGGCAATCGAGGTTGCCGTCAAGCTTGCCGAGCGCTACATATCGGACCGGTTCCATCCCGACAAGGCCATCGACGTCATCGACGAGGCGGGCGCGCGCAAACGGCTGTCGAGCATGGAAATCCCGCCCGAGATCCGCCAGATGGAGCTGGAGATCACCGACGTGGTGAAGGAGAAGGAAAAAGCGGTGGAGCACCAGGAATTCGAAAAGGCGGCAAAGCTGCGCGACAAACAGGAAAAGCTCAAGGAAACGCTTCTCGAAAAGAAGGCGCTGTGGCGGAAGTCGAAATCCGAAGAGCGCCTCCTGGTTGACGAGCCCACCATCATCGAGGTGATCTCCACCATGACGGGCATCCCGCTGTCGCGGCTTGAGGAGGAGGAGTCCAAGAAGCTGCTCCACCTCGAAGACGAGCTGCGCAAGCGCGTGGTGGGCCAGGACAAAGCGCTCGAAGCAGTGGCCAAGAGCATCCGCCGTTCGCGTGCCGGCCTGCATAACGCGCGGCGGCCCATCGCGTCGTTCATCTTCCTGGGGCCCACGGGCGTGGGCAAGACCGAGCTCGCGAAGGCCCTCGCGGAAAACCTGTTCAACTCCGACGACGCGCTCGTTCGTATCGACATGTCGGAATACATGGAAAAGTTCGCGGTGTCGCGCCTCGTGGGCGCGCCTCCCGGCTACGTGGGCTACGAAGAGGGCGGCCAATTGAGCGAAAAGATCCGCAAGAAACCCTATGCGGTGATCCTGCTTGACGAAATAGAGAAGGCGCATCCGGACGTGTTCAACATCCTGCTCCAGATCCTCGACGACGGCCTGCTCACCGATTCCTACGGCCGGCACGTCAATTTCAAGAACACCATCATCATCATGACCTCCAACGCCGGCACGCGCGACGTGCGCAAGACCGGCAGCCTGGGGTTCGGCAAAAGCACCGACGTGTCCGACTACGAATCGATGAAGTCGAAAGTGATGGATGAGTTGAAACGGATCTTCAACCCCGAATTTCTCAACCGCGTCGACGACACCATCGTGTTCAATCCGCTTGGCAAAGAGGAAATAGCCAAGATCGTGGACATCCAGCTCGGCGAGGTGCAGGAGAAGCTCACCGAACGCACCGTTGTACTCCGGGTGAGCGACGCCGCAAAGAGCTTCATCCTCGAACACGGCTTCGATCCCATACTCGGCGCGCGCCCCATGCGCCGCTCCATCCAGAAGCTCGTGGAAGACAGGCTGGCTGAGGAATTTCTCAACAACAGGTTTACAGACGGTGACACGATTCTGATCGAGGCCGGCAACGACCAGCTGGAGTTCACCAAGGCCGTCCCGGAACATGAAACCACGTAAGTGGGTGATTGTCGCAAGCCTGTGCCTGCTCACCGTTGCGGCAGGGATAGTTCTGGGCGTGCATCGCCTGGAAAAAGGCAGGAACATCGAACGCATCTTGGTAGAACGTCTGTCCGCGTCAACAGGGGGCGAGTTTTCGGTGGGGCGCGTGCGGCTCGGGTTCTTCTCCGTCTACCTGCAGAACATTTCCGCCTCACTTTCCACACATTCCTTTAACATAGGCATCCGCGACATCCAGGTGGCCTTCTCCCTGTGGAAACTCATCCGGACCCGCGGCGATTTCGGAAAGAGCATCAGTAAGATCATCCTGATCTCGCCGTTGCTGGATATCCGCCTTGCGCAGAATGCTCCTGCACAACAGCCGCCCCCCCCGGCGGAAAGCGGGAGGCTCTTCTCCCTGTTCCGGAATTTTCCCGTTCAATACCTCCTGGTGCGCAGGGGCGCGGTGACGCTTACCACCCCCAAAGGGGGCAGGGTGGTCCTTGGCGAGGAACTTGCCGGCCGGGTCTGGGACGAGGAGCGCGCCCTGATGATGGATCTGCGCGGAACCATGGCGTCGAACCGCAAAAACCTTTTTGTGTCGGCATCGTTTTCCAAAACAGGCGGCCGGCACCGGGTGTCGCTGCGGCTCGACAAGGCGCAGATACAGCGTCCCCTGACCTTTCGCGGGGTCACCGTCACCGGTGGGGTGTTCGACGGCGTGTTCGAGTTTTCATTCCCCGATTCCCTCACGGCGGAAACGCTCGAATCCAACGGGTGGCTCCGCGTGTCCCGCGGCACCTGCGACATCGCCGGGTACGGTGCTCCTATTACGTCAATCGACATGTCCGTCGGGTTATCGAACACCACCGTGCGTCTCGATTCCCTCAGGTGCGAAACCGGGGGAGGCATCGTTTCGGGGAAAGGCGCGTGGGACCTCGCAGATGTCGACAGCAACGAAAGCAGCGTGGTCGTCCGCGCCGCGGGCATCCGTCCGGATGCGTTCACCGGCCTCTCTTCTTCCTTTGTAAAGAACGTCTCGGGCACCGCCTGGGCGGAGGCAAAACTGTCAAAGCGCAGGCACGAGGCGGCGAAACGGTTCTCCATAACCGCGGGCGGGCCGTGCATATTCGGATTCACCCTCACCTCGGCCGGCTGCCAGGGCGGCTTCGACGCCACGCAGGTGAACGTGGATTCGCTTACTGTGCGCGGACCCGCGTTCAAGGTGCAGGCATCGGGAATCGCCACGTTCGAGAAAGCGCCGGTCGCCTATTCCGTTTCATTCAAGGCCTCTCTTGATTCGCTGAAAAATGTTCCGGCGCTGCGCGGCCAGCTTGCCGTGGAGGGGACGATTCGAGGGCTTGGCGGCACCTACTTGGTCGACGCTTCGGCACACAGCCGGTCGCTTGCCTTCAACGGCATCAACCTCGGCGCTCCCGAGGTGCGCATTACCACGTCGGACGGCAAGGGACTTTCGTTTTCAAGCATGCCGGGCAACGGCGCCTATTTTGCCGTTACCGGCATCCTGGACAGCCTCACGGGCGCGTCGCCGCTTGTGGCGTGTAATGCCACCGCAGGCCCCCGGCTCATCACCGATTGCATTGCCCGGCTCCAGCCGGATCTTGCGAGAAACGTCGATTCCGCCCGGGTGGTGATGATGTTCAAGGGAACTGCAAAGGCGTTTCTGGCGCGGGGCCAGGCTGAAATTGCGCTGCGTCCGGCCGGCGCGATGCCGCGCATTCACGGCGGCCTGGACGTGCAACTCGACAAGGCCGAACAAGACGGGTCCGTGCGGTGGCAGATATCCCAGCGTAACCTCGCAATGGCCGACAGCCTGGTTCCCCTTCGCGGCCAGGGAAGCGTATGCGGCGATTCGCTCCGCATCGATTCCCTCGTGGTGCTCACCGGCGTCCGGGGCGGCGGTCTCGTGCGTTTCGGCGGCGCCGCCGCAGGCATCGACATGACCGTCCGCTGCCAGAGCATGCCCATCGCTGCGCTCAACAGGCTTTTCTTTAACGGCAAGCTGCCGGTTTCGGCCGGGACCCTGTTCGGCGCCACGCGGATAACGGGCGGCCTGGACCGGGTCCGCACCGATTCCGAGCTGCACCTGCGCGGGGGCGCCTTCGGCGTTCTCACGGCCGTGGAAACCGACGCGGTTGTCCAGACCCGCGACACGGTGTTCACCGTGTTCCCGTTTGTGGTGCGGCAGAACGGCGCCCCGCTCGCGGCCGTGGACACTGTGACAAACAAGAACGGGCTGCGGTACTCCGGAACGCTGAGAGACGTGGGGGCGTGGACGCTGTTCGGCCCGGCGCTTCCCGAGGATTTCACGAAAGAAGACCACGATTTGCACGGGACCGTTTCCGGCGAATTTGCTTCGACGCGTTCGGGCGCGGCCGCGGCCGTCACGCTGCATTCCGACGGGATAACGCTCGACGCCTGGCGGCTCGACCGGATTCGGGCGTCGGCGACTATTGACGGAAAGGGAATATTTGTCCATTCGTTTTCCGCCGAAGATTCGCTTCGGGCGAAGATCACGGCAAGCGGTTTTGTTCCCTGGAGCGTTATCGCGAACGAGGAAGGCGAAAGCGATACGCTCGACGCGCAGGCGGTGATAAGCGGCGACCTGGTTGCGTCGGTGGAACACAACGCGGGCGTGCCGCTGGCCTTTCCCGTCTCGGGACACGGCGTCGGGACCATTGAGGCGGCCCTGCGGGGAACGCGCGAAAACATGCGGTTGACAAAGGCTGCCGTCCAGATTCCCCGCGGCGTTGTGCGCGTGATGCCCTATGTGCCCGAGGAGATCAAAGATTTTTCCCTGCGCATGACGCTCGACAACGCCGCGGCCGCTGCCGCCGATTCCGGGGAAGACAATACGTTCACCACCGCCGGCATCACCACGGTGATGAGCGGCACCGTGGGCCGCAGGCCGGTGAGGATCCATTCCACGCACACGATCCCGACGGGATTCGAGCCGATCACCCTCGGGTTCCTGGATTTCGGGGCCTTGCTGGTGAGCACGCCGAAGCGCGGGGTTGACGTTCACGTGCCCGGCCTCATGGAAATCGGCGCCGTAGCCGACGTCGAATTCGACGCCAAGGCGCCGTTTCCGGAATTCGCGCTGTCGGGCCCCGTAGACCGCCTCTGCATAACCGGCACCTGGCTCATGCGTTCGTCCGACATCACGTTTCCGCTGCTCGACAATATGGAAACCCACGTCAAATTCGACCCGTTCCCGTATATCCATTGGAACCTTGACATGCGCGCAGGCAACCGCAAGGTGATGTATTATTACGACACAGGAAAAAACAGAAAGCTGATGCGGTTCGTGGAATGTTACGTGGACCCGGTATCGGTGCTTTCCATGCGGGGCCGCGATCTCGACAACACCTTTCAGCTCCTGGGGGCGCTCCGCTCGAACACGGGATCGGTATTTTTCGCGCGTACCTTCGACAGAAACGTCGACGTGGGGCTCGATTTTGTCCCGCAGCCGCTGGGTGCGGGCAAGGGCTACGACAACACGCCCATCATCTGGGGAAGCGCCCAGGCGATGTCCGACACCAGCAGGTTCGACCTCATCAGGCTCACCCTCATCACGCGCGATTCGGCGACCGGCGCGTGGTCGGAGCGCGGCAGGCTCTACGATGTCCATTTTAGGGTGGGCGCCGACATCGAGACCATTCCCGGGGAATCGGAGAAGCAATTCGTCACCGACGAGGGAAAACAGTACGGCTCCATCGGCGGCGCGGGTCAGTTTGTTTCGACAATGGGCGAACAGTACCTGCACCGCATGCTGCTGCAGAATCTGCAGCGGCGCCTTGCCAAGACGCTCGGCCTCGACGTGATTAACGTTGAAACGTCCATTGCGTCGAATTATTTTACTAAGCTCTACGCGCACCAATTCGATTGGAGTAAATGGGATTACCTCACTTTTGCAAACGTCGGCGTCACGCTTGGACGGTACATACTATACGACAAGGTCTTCCTCAAATGGCGAACGGAACTGGTGCCCCTCGATACGGTCTTGCGGCCTCAGTACGATCTCGGGTTTGAAGTCCAACCCCTGCAGCCGATTCTCCTTGACGTCAGTTACGGTATTTACAAAGGAGACAAGTCGCTGGAAGCCAACCCAACGGTGAATCTGTGGCTGCAATTGCCGATAAAAGACCTGAGAAAACTCTTTGATTTCTAGGACACCCATGAAGCATTGCCATCGCGTGCTGCTCCTGACCATCGTTGCCTTTTCGCTTGCCGGGGCAAAAGTGCTCGACACGCTCGTCATCCAGGGACTGGCGGTTCAACAGTCGTCGCTGATACGAAACAGCATCGGTCTGCGGGAAAACGCCGACTTCACCCCCCAGGACGTTCAACAGGCCGTCAAGAACCTGTACAAGCTGGGGTACTTCAAGTCCATCGATTTTTATGTGACAAAGGAGAACGACTCGTCCGCATCCCTCCTGCTCACGGTGACCGAAAACCCCACGGTGGAGGTCATCGAATTCTCCGGAAACAAGAAGATCCCCAAGAAGGACCTCGAGGAGAAGATGACCATAAAGAAAGGCTCGTCGTGCAGCGACGCGCTCCTGTTCGGAAACGCGCTCATCTGCAAAAAACTGTATTCGCAGAAGGGCTACCTGCTTGCGGATGTCAAGACCGAGACCATTCCAACCAAGATCCCCGGCAACGTGCTGGTCAAGTTCAAGTTCAGCGAAGGTCCCAAGGTGGTGATCAAGAAGATCATGTTCAAGGGGAACTCCGCCTTCAAGGAAGGCAAGCTCAAATGGACCTTCAAGACAAAAGAGCGGCAATTTTTCTGGGGCGGCGACTTCGACGAAGACAAATACAAGGACGACTTGGATTCCCTCATGCTGTTTTACAACGATCAGGGGTATATGGACGCCCGGGTGGTCCGCGACAGCCTCTGGTACGGCGCGAACAAAAAAGATCTGTACATTTCCATAGAGGTTTCCGAGGGCAAAAAGTTCGTAACGGGCGACTTTTTCTTTTCCGGCAACAAGGTGATTGAGACGAGCACGCTCACCAGCACGATTCTTATGAAGAAAGGCAAACCTTTCCAGAAAAGCAAGTTTGAGGCGACCAAGGAGTTTGTGGTCAATTCCTATCGCGAGGAAGGCTATCTCTGGGTGCAGGTGCGCGACCGCCAGTCGTTCCGCGGCGACACCGTGGACGTCACGTTCGACATCGCCGAGGGGAAGCCGGCCGTCGTGCGAAAAATCGACATCACGGGAAACATGAAGACCAAAGAAAAGGTGATACGCCGGGAAATGAAGATAATGCCCGGCCAGAAATACAAGCAGTCGCTCATGATGAGGAGCGTCCGCGACATATACCAGCTCAATTACTTCAGCAATGTGAAGCCGGACCTGCATCCCAACGAAGACGGCACGGTCGACCTCGAGTTCAACATTGCCGAAAAGGACAACATAGGCCAGTTGTCGCTCGGCGCGTCCTACTCCGAGGCGGACGGCATGATGGGAACATTTACCACGTCCATCCCCAACTTCCGCGGCGCCGGACAGAAGCTCGACCTGAACTTCGAGTACGGCCAGAACCGTCAGGACGTGTCCATCGGGTTCACGGAGCCCTGGGCATTCAACACTCCCACATCGCTCAGCGGGAGCATCTATTACCAGAAAACAAACTATTACGGCGAGCAGACCCAGTACGGGTTTTCGGGGAGCGCGGGGCGCAGGCTCAAGTGGCCCGACGATTATTTTTCCGCGTCGGTGGCCTACGATCTCGCCTGGAAGCAGGAAAACGATACCGCAAGCACGCTCTTCCCCAACGGCGTTCACCTCAGGCCCAAAGGCATCATGAGCAAGGTGACCCTTTCCCTGTTCCGCGACGACACCGACATGCCAAAATTTCCGAGCCAAGGATCGCGGCTCACGATTTCTCCCGGGATCTCCGGCCTCGGCGGCGACTACCGGTACCTCAAGTCCCAGATCACCTACGATTGGTATTTTCCGCTGTTCTGGAAATTCGTGCTGTGCACAAAGTCCAATTTCGGCCTCATCAGCTCGTTGGACGGCTCCGGCCAAATGGAAATGTCCCGCTTCGACGCGTGGAGTGCGGGCGGGTCGTGGCTCACCGACGGCATTATCCGCGGCTACAAGGAGCGGACCTTCGGCTACGTGAACAACCCGCAGAACGGCGTCGCGCTTCTTGCGCTGTCAAGCGAGATACGGTTTCCGATTCTCGAACAGACGCTCTACCTGTCGATGTTCGGGGACGCGGGCAACACGTGGGGGAGCCTGTCGCAGGTTTCTCTCGATGATTTGTACCCCGGCGTTGGGTTCGGGCTCAGGCTCGACGTGCCCATGCTCGGGCTTCTGGGCTTCGATTTCGGCTGGGGACTCCGCGAACCGAGCCAATATGAGCATTTCGGGACAAGAATCCACGGTTTCGAATTCGGGTTCCAGTTGGGAAAAGGATTTTGACAAAGAGGAATCATGTCGGCGAACAAGGAATGGCGAAAAGAAAATCTGGTCCTTGGAACTTTCTTCAGGACATATCGGCACAAACCTATTTACCTATAAATCCGGAGGTTGGTATGAGTTCACTGTTGAGAATGGCCGGCGTGCTTGTGTGCGGGTGCGGGCTCGTCTTTCTGAGCAACGCCCAGATGATGAAAATCGGGTACATCAATTCCGAGGAGATCTTCCGCAATTACGCGGGCACCAAGGAGGCGCAGGATAAATTCGACAAAGAAGTTGCTAAATGGGAACAGGACGCGTCCACCCGCCAGAAGGAAATCAAGGACCTCAAGGACCAGCTCGACAAGCAGAGCCTTCTCCTCAGCGCGGAGCGCAGGACCGAAATCGAGGGGAAGCTCAAGCAGAAGATGCAGGAATACCAGGATTTCCTGCAAACCAAGTTCGGGCAGAAGGGCGAGGCGCTCAGCAAGAATGAGGAGCTTACCAAACCGATCATCGAGAAGATCCAGAAGATCATCGATAAGATCGCGAAAGACGAAAGCTACGACTACATTTTTGACGCGCGCGCGGGAGGCGTCATATTCGCCAAAAAGACCTTCGACCTTACCGAGCGGGTGCTTAACATTCTCAACAAGGAATAGGACCGCGTGAAGCTCTCCCGCATCGCCCGTGAGCTGGAATGCCCCCTGGACCCGGTGTTCGGAGACATCGAAATCCGCGGTTTGGCAGACCCGGGGGAAGCCGACGAGCATTCTCTCACCTTCGTGTCGGATCCTCAGTACCTGGCGCGCGCCGAACAATCCGGAGCGCGCGCGGTTATCGTCAAGAAGGGAAAACCCGCGGCGGGGAAGATATGCCTTGAGGTGGACGACCCCTACGTCGCATTTGCAAAGATTGCGCAGCGGTTCGAAGACGGCCTTCCGCTGTTTGACGGCCCGGTACATCCGACCGCCTGGATCCATCCCTCGGCTACGGTCCATCCGGCCGCGTTTGTGGGGCCGTGCTCCGTGGTCGGCAAAGGGTGCACGGTGGGCAGGGGCACGGTGATCGGCGCGCAGTGCGTCATCGAGAACGGCGCCACGGTGGGCGAGGACTGCCGCATCGACTCCGGCGCCGTCATCCGCAGGCGCTGCACCATCGGCAACCGGGTGATCATCCAGTCTGGCGCGGTCGTCGGAAGCGAAGGGTTCGGCAATGCCCGTGACGGCGAGCGGTGGGTCCGCATTCCTTCGTTCGGAACGGTGGTTGTCGAAGACGACGCGGAAATCGGGGCTTGCACCGCCATAGACCGGGGAACGTTTACGCCCACGGTTATCGGAAAAGGCGTAAGGATCGACAATCTTGTCCAGGTCGCACATAACGTGCGGATCGGCGACCACTGCGCAGTCGCGGCGCAAGCCGGCATTTCGGGCAGCACGCACCTGGGCAAGCGGGTGGTCGTGGGCGGACAGGCCGGGTTTGCGGGCCACCTCGAAATCGGCGACGACGTATTTGTCAATGCGCAGTCGGGCGTCGGCAAAGACATAGAAAAAGGCGCCAGGATTTCCGGCTCGCCTACGCGCGACTTTATGACCCTGCGCAGGGCCGAGGCGGCGCAAATGCAGCTTCCCGGGGCGCTCAAGGAACTAAAACGGCTGCGGCAGGAACTTGACGAGGTGAAGGCCGCTTTGGCGCACGGCAAGGGCTCGGCGTCAAAGTCGTAGCAGCCGCATGAAAGAAATCACCACGGAGACACGGAGGACGCGGAGAAAGAAAGTTGACAGTTAACGGTTGACAGCAAGACAATCCTACTCTGATTTTCTTAGTCTTACTTGACTCGACATTTTCTCTGTGCTCTCCGTGTCTCCGCGGTGAGTCCTGGATTTAACAATTTGGAAGGACCGTAACCCGATGCCTCTCCAACATACCATCCAGAAGGCGGTTTCTCTCTCCGGCACCGGCCTGCACACCGGCGATACCACCAGGGTGACGCTTCATCCCGCGCCCGAGAACTACGGCATCAGGTTTGTTCGCACCGATGTCAAGAGCTCCACCGAGATAGAGGCCGACATCGATAACGTGGTTGATCTTGCGCGCGGCACGGCCATAGGAAAGAACGGCGTCAAGATCCACTCGGTGGAGCACCTCATGAGCGCCTGCGCAGGGCTCGAAATCGACAACTGCAGGGTGGAGATGGATGCGCAGGAAGTGCCGCTCATGGACGGCAGCGCGCTCCCGTTTGTCGAGCTTCTACAGAAGGCCGGCATGGTGGAACAGGCCGCTCAGCGCGACTACCTCACCATAGACGATTTCATGCTGGTGGAAATGAAGGACAATATCACCTTCGGCATCCTGCCCTCCAACACGTTTCGCGCCACCATCATGATCGACTACAATCACCCCGCGCTCGGCGCCCAGCACACCACGCTTTTTTCGCTCAGGGACTACGTGACCGACTTCGCTCCGTCGCGCACCTTCTGCTTCCTGTCGGAAATAGAAAAACTGCGCGAGGCCGGGCTCATCAAAGGCGGGCGGCTTGACAACGCGGTGGTGGTGCAGGACGTGGATCTCACCGCGGACCACATCGGGTATATCCGGAAATTGTTCGACTGGAAAGGCCCCGTGGAAAAGGGCAATAATGGATTTATCAACGATACCAAGCTCAGGTTTCCCAACGAACTTGCCCGCCACAAAATGGTGGACATGCTGGGCGATTTCTATCTGCTCGGCAAACCCCTGCTCTGCCATATCCAGGCGGCGCGCACCGGTCACGCGGCCAACATCGAAATGGCGCAGAAGATCCGCGAACATCTGAGGAAGAAAAAGAAGAAGAGGGAAGAGGGTGAACCGCCGCCGGTAAGTTTTGAGGAAATCCTCCAGATTCTTCCGCACCGTTACCCGTTCCTCCTCGTAGACCGGGTGCTGGAACTGGACCCGAGAAAGAAGATTGTGGCGATCAAGAACGTCACGGTCAACGAGCCCTTTTTCCAGGGGCATTTCCCAGGCGAGCCGGTCATGCCGGGCGTACTGCAGATCGAGGCCATGGCCCAGGCATGCGGGATCATCGGGCTGTACGGCAAGAAATACGACAAGGGAAATGCCATCGCGTTCCTCGGTATCGACAAAGCGCGGTTCCGGGGATGGGTGCGGCCGGGCGACGTGCTGCGCATCGAAGTGGAGACCCTGCAGGACCGGCGCAGCACGATGCGGTTTGCCGGCAAGTGCTACGTTGACAACAAGGTGGTGTGCGAAGCCGAGCTTCTCGCCATGGTCGGCAAAAAGGGAGACGATCTCTAGTGGGAACGGTCATCCATCCGACGGCGATTGTCGACAAGGGAGCATTGCTGGGCGCCGATGTGACCGTCGGCCCGTTTTCCGTGGTCGAGAACGACGCGACCATCGGCGACCGGTGCGAAATCGGGTCGCACGTCACCATTTTCAGCGGCACGCGGCTCGGCGCGGGATGCAGGGTATTCAAGGGCGCGAGCCTCGGCGACAAGCCGCAGGACCTCAAGTTCGGCGGCGAGCAGACCCTTCTCCGCATCGGCGACAATTGCACCATCAGGGAATTCTGCACGCTCAACCGCGGCACAAAAGCCACGGGCGAAACGGTTGTGGGCGCCAACTGCCTTCTCATGGCCTACTGCCATGTCGCGCACGATTGCCGCATCGGGGATTTTCTTATCGCCGCCAACACGCTCAACCTTGCCGGGCACGTGGAGATCGGCCATCACGTCAATATCGGCGGCACGTGCGCCGTCACCCAGTTCCGCAAAATAGGCGATTACTGCCACCTTGCCGCGTATTCCCTTATTGTCAAAGACGTGGTGCCGTTCGCCATTACCGCGCCCGATCCG
>Ga0181527_1004662_pt1 | contig 11666 bp, 7 predicted proteins | sample PEATcosm2014_Bin_30_FD_119762 | JGI IMG/M metagenome (GOLD analysis project Ga0181527, IMG submission 119762) | Peatland microbial communities from MTU Mesocosm Facility, Houghton, MI, USA - PEATcosm2014_Bin06_60_metaG | ecosystem: Environmental > Terrestrial > Soil > Wetlands > Peat | place...
GTTGTCATCGAACGATGAAGAACTTGCCCGCCGTGTCGCTGCTGCCAGCCGCGAGGCATTCGAAGAATTGGTCGAACAGGCTATTATCCGGCAAGTGAAATTCGTTGTCATTGCCGGGGACATTTACGATGGCGACTGGAAAGACACAACCATCGGTCATTTCTTCAACAGGCAAATGGCCCGTCTTCAAAGAGCAGGGATTCCGGTCTACAAGGTGCGTGGCAATCATGACGCCGAGAGCGTGATCACCAGCGCTGTGACGCTACCCGATTCAGTTAAGGTCTTTTCTTCGAGGCGGCCGGAGACTTTCCTGATTCCAGAGCTAAAGGTTGCATTGCACGGTCAGAGCTTCGCCAATCGAGCGGTTCCGGAAAACCTTGCGCTTGCATATCCGGCCCCCGAACCCGGTATGTTCAATATTGGTGTGTTGCATACATCGTGCGATGGACGACCACCCCATGCCAACTACGCCCCATGTTCGGTGCAGCAACTCTTGCAGCGAGGCTATCAGTACTGGGCTCTTGGCCATTGCCACGAATACGAAGTGGTCAACTCCGCACCTCCGATCATCTTCCCCGGTAACCTGCAAGGTCGCAATATCCGAGAAACCGGGCGAAAGGGAGCCGTTGTCGTAGAGGTTGAAGACGGAGAGGTCTCGAACTTCTCCCGGCTCCAACTGGCTCGAATTCAATGGTCCTTGATTTCTGCGGATTTGACCGGAGCTGCCTCCGAAGAAGAAGCCTTTGAGGTCATCCGTGGGGAGATTCAAAAGGAAGTGAATCTGGCCGGCGGTACCCCCGTCGTGTTCCGAATGGTTCTCTCAGGTTCAACGCAGCTCCATCGAATGCTGCATACCGAACCAGGAAGAGTTGTGGACGAAGTATTGGCTGCCGCGAATCATTGCACGGACGCGATCTGGCTGGAATCCGTGAAAGTTCAAACTTCAGAGCCTTCTACTGGATCTGCTGGACAGAACTCTCCGCTAGCATCGCTTGATCTGAAGTCGATGCTGGATTCATTACGCGAGTCCCCCGAGGTGCTTAAAGAGGCACGTGCCGCCCTTGAAGTGATTAAGGGAAAATTGCCAGCCATGGACCTGCCAACTGACGTTTTTTCCGATGAGAGTATTTCCAACCTTGTGGGCGAAGCTCGTGAGTTGTTGGTCTCATCTGGACTTTCTTCAGAAGAGAGGCCTGCATGAGAATCCTGAAACTTGAACTGGAACGTTACGGCCATTTTACAGGGAAAACGCTTGAGTTCCGTTCGGGTGCTAGTCTTCATGTTGTCTACGGCGCCAACGAGGCTGGAAAGACCAGTGCACTGAATGCATTTGCGGATTTGCTGTTTGGATTCCCCCCTCGAACCCCGTACAACTTTGTCCATGACAATCCCAAGTTGCTTTTGGGTGCGACGGTCACTGATAAGGATGGTAGTGTTCTTTCGTTCAAGCGTCGAAAAGGAACGAGCAAAACGTTGTTGGACATGCAGGGAGCGGTTCTTCCCGATGACGCTTTGACGCCCTTTCTGGGCTTGATTGACCGCTCTGTTTTTCTGAACGCGTGGGGCCTCAGCAAAGAATCCCTTACCACTGGCGCCCTCCAGATGCTGAAGAGCGGTGGTGAAGCTGGCATCAGTTTGTTTGCCGCGGCCTCTGGCATGAAAAGTTTGATTGAGATTCAAAAGCGATTGGAGGTGGAAGCTTCCAACATCTTTACTCCGACACGAGCTCAAGCCAGAACTTTCTACCAGGCAAAAGACCGGTTCGATGCAGCGGTGCAACAGGTACGTGCCCTTGAACTTGCTGCACGGGATTTGAAAGCCCGCCGGGCCGCTATTGCGGACTTGAAGAAGGAGTTGGACAAGGCACGCAACGACCGCAAAGAGGTCATCAGAATTAGGGAATCACTGGTAAGGCTGAAGGATATTGGTCCAATCCTGCATCTTATTGCCGCAGATGAAAGTGCTCTTCAAGAATGGGAACATTTGCCCTTGATGGACGGCAGTCGGGTGCGGCAGCTGCGCGAGGTTCTTGACTTGAGTGAAGAGGGCCAGCGTGAACTTGCTCGCTTACGGCGCGAGGAGGCCAAGGCGAAGGATCTATTTGAGAGTTTTGTTGTTGACAACCATCTCATAGAGATCGGTCCCGCAATCCAGGAACTGGTTGGCGAACTGGGCAGCTATGCTGACAAGAAAAGAGACAGACCACGCATTCAAGGTGAAGCCGACGAATTCAAAGAGAAGCTCCAAGATTCAGCTATCCGGCTCGGGCTGCCAGCAGATACTGAGTTGGCGTTAGTACGTCCGAATGAAATGCTCGTGGCGCAATTAAAGGAACAGATCAAGGCGGGCAGGTCGATTGCCACAAGTATCAGCGCGAACGCCAAATCCATTCGGGATGAGAAAGTCAATCAAGAAAACTTCAAGAAACAACAATCTGGGAGCGTTCCTGTCAGCGATCCAAAATCGTTTCATGACCAGCTTGGCAGGCTAATGCCCGCGCTGGGTCAGCTAAAGGAGATTGAGCGTCTTGAACGTTCGACGGCCAAGGAGTCGGCTCAGATCAAAGAAAAGGCCGCGCAACTCTCTCCACCGGTATCCGATCTGGAGGCATTGGCACTTGCGTCGCTGCCGACCAAAGATGTTATTGATGAATACCGCTTGTCCGCAGAAACTCTTGTGGGTGAGCGCAAAACCTTGGAGGCGAACTTAGGCGAGGTAGAACAGAATCTGCCTGGTTTGCAGTTGAGAGTCGATGAATTGGCCGGAGGGCAACTGGCATCATCCCCAGAGAAGATCGCCGCCGCCCGTTTGGAGCGAGACGACCATTGGCTGCCGCTCAAATCCGCGCTGCTGGCAGAGTCGAAATGCCTCACGACCGCAGAAACAGCAGCACACGTCATTGGGCTTGAAGAGGGAATCGGGACTGCGGACCGGCTGTCCGATGATGCGGTTCTGAATGCTGACCGGCTAGCCAAGCACGCAGCCGCTCTAAAGAATCTTAAAGACGCGCAGGCAAAGCAGGAGAATCTGACGGGACTCCTCAGCGACAAAGGCCAAGCGGTCGCGCAGCAGGAGAAGGAGTGGCAGACGCTTTGGCAGCCATTGGGCTTCCAGGCAGCAACCCCGATTCGTATGTCAGTGTGGGTCGGTCAGGTGGGAGATCTTCTCGAACGCCGCGAGAACAATTTGGACGAACTTCAGCAAATCAGCGATCTCAAGATTGCAGTCAATGCAGTTCGTTCTCCGTTGAATCAGATCGCCCAATCAGTCGGGATTTCGGAATGCGAAGCACTGCCAGTCAACCTCCTGCTTGCAGCAGTGGAAAAGGAACTTGGACTTCGCGCGGAAGCATGGCAAAAATCAAGCCAACTGGTCACGCGCCTCGCGGCAGTAAACGAGCGAATTGAAGCACTGGTGACTGAGAAGGATGGCTTTGTAGATCTTGAGAGTGCGTGGAAGGCTGAATGGTATGAAGTACTTTCGGCCATGCACCTTCCGCTTGAGCTAACGGTGGATGGCGCCGCTGCGGCGCTGGAAATATGGAATCAAGTCCCGTCATTCTTGAGCCAATTCCAAAACCGGACGACGCGTGTCGAAGGAATGGATAGGGACATGAAGAAATTTCAGGAGCGCACATCCGCGCTGTTGGAACAATTGGATGAGCGAGACTTTGGGCTGGGCCACGACGCGGCTATAAAGGCCGTTTCTGTCCGTCTCAATAAAGCGCAGCAGGTCGAGACGCAAGCGAACATGGCGCAGTCCAGTTTCAAGGAACTAGAGCGACAGGTTCTCCAAGCCGAGGTTAAAGCGGAGAAAGCAGCAGCAGCGCTGGAACTCCTATGCGAGGGATTGCCCCCTTCATCGAGCCGGGTACAGCAGGTTTTGGATCTGGAGGCGAGGGATGCCGTTCTGGAGAGGTTGAAGGGAAGACGTCAAACCCTTCTGCCTCTAAGCCGTGGCCAGTCCGAAGAAGATCTCCGCCACGACCTGGAATCGTTTGACGAGGCTACAGCCGTCGCGGAAATCGAGGCATTGAAGATTCAGGAAGGACAACACAATCAGCGCGAGAACGAAGTCTACGCAAGCCTGTCAAAGGCGGAAGGTGACCTTGCCAAGCTGGAGGGTGGAGTAGGCGCGGAAATCGCGGTTCAGCTTCGGAAGAATGCCGAGGCGGAGTTGATTGAAAACACACGGGCGTGGGCCGTGAAACGCTTCGCCCAGATACTGTTGGCCCACGCGATCGAGCAGCACCGCAGTCAGCAAGAACAGCCTCTGCTGAAGAAGGCTAGCCACCTGTTCTCCCTACTGACTGCAAATAGTTTCGCCGGCGTGGAGCAGGAGCTTGACGAAAGTGACACCTTCCGTCTGGTCGGAAGGCGAGATGCAGACCATACCCTTGGCTATGCCGAGATGAGCGAAGGCACGCAATTCCAACTCTACCTGTCCCTCCGCCTGGCCTACCTGGATGAGTATGCCCAGAAGGCAGAACCGATGCCCTTTATCGGCGACGATCTCCTGGCCAGCTTCGACGACGAACGAACCCGTAAAGGCCTCACAGCACTTTCGGAAATCGGAACACGTATCCAGCCGATTCTGTTCACTCACCATTTGAAGGTCGTGGAATTAGCCCAGGAAGAACTCGGAGAGAAGGTTGATGTGATCAATCTGGACTAGTCGTTAGCTACAACGCAATGCCGCCGGCCAGTACCCTTCGGTAGGTTGCTAATCTTCCACATTCCTCACTGCCACGTTCTCCCCTTCCAGGACTCTGCCCGACACCTTTAGCCAGCCCTGATTGCAGCCTGATTTCTCCTGCTAATCCCCCAAGCCACATCATTTCACAGGATAATCTACTTCGCTACGAATAATACATATCTTACAGCAGTCTGGTATTATATCGAGAGGCGAGAGCCGTGCCTGCGGAATTGAGACAGCCTGTGGGCAGGCGGAACTCGTTCAACCTGCTCGACATTCCATCGAGCACACCGAAAACCCAAACCGTGCGCATGAGTCGCGCACAGAAAGCGAAGCCAAGAGTATGGCAACCCAAGTCAATCCTCTCGAAGAACATGCGGCGGGCACGAAAGCTGGACGCCGCGGCTCCAAGGCAAAAGAACAGCAGGTCGAACAGACGGCCCCAGCCGAAACCGATTTCCCGTACGCAGGGCAGGAGGCAAGTCCGCAGCAGGAGCTGGACACGCTCGACAGGCAGGCTGACGCGCCTGTGCGGGGATCGTATCTGCGTGAGAAAGACGGATACGATGCCCTCTCTCCAGAGCAAAAGGCGGCTTGCGACAAGGACTTTAACTCCTACCTGGACAGGTTCACGAGCCCACTTGAAGCAAAAGTAGGTGAGACCAGACAAGACGCCATTCTGAGGGCCAAGAAAGAGTATTGCGTCGCCCGCCAGGAGCACACCGCTCATCATCGGGAAATGGCCAAAACGATGCTGGCCTCGAAGATCAACTGCCTCAACTCCGAGTACCCGAGAAACTCGTTTTCGTTGAAGAATCCCGACGTTGCCAAGGAGTTCCTTGCCACGGCCTTCTACCACAACGCCGCGGCAGCAAAGGGGCTCACGGCCTTCGACAAGGACGTGTTTGCCGCCTCGAAAAAGGCGGCTTTGCGGGAGTTCTCCGTGCTCGCGGCAAGCGTCGAAACTGGCGGCTCCGCGACCAAGGAGTTCAACAATACGTTCGCCCTGAGCATCGAGCGGCCCCCCATCGGCGCTCCAAGCCAAAACTTGCGCATCGCCGCCGAGCCGCTTCCAGAAAAGCGCCAAGAACTGGCGGCCATTTTTGGAAAATGCGCATGGTATCACTCCAACCAGTCCGGCAGAACGCCGGAAGAACGGGAACAGCGGCGCGCCGCGCGCACCAAGACCACGCAGGAACTTGAACGCTGAATGCCGGCATACGCAAGTCGGCATTTGCCATCGACAAGCTGGGATGTTGCCACAACCGAAGTGCCAGCATCCCAGCGACCCTTCACGCAAAGACAGACGTATCCCGCTCGCTTTGCGAGCAGAAGCAACTAGAGGACCGATATGCAACACGCTGAAATCTACAACGGACAGGCCCGACGCTTTCAGCAGATGGCCAGGCACATTGAACTTTCGATGACGCCGCAACACCAACAACGACACGGCGGTCCCGATCCAATCTCAACCAACGACATCACCCTCGCAACTACGCTGCTCAACTCCGTCTATGGATACCCCGCAGGGAAGCAAGCCGTCCTGGCGCTGTCGGCAGGGTTGCTCCCAGGAGAAGAGCGGTCACAGACAGTCCGTGGACTCTTCAGGATGACTGCGGCGTGTTCGGAGTACGACCAGACTCTCAGCTACACGCTCCTACCGCTTCCAGGCAGGGAGATCGAGACAGCAAACCTACTCAAGGCAACCGCCGCATACAGCATCGAACGCGCCGGAGCACACTCCCGGCTGATTCCGCTGTCAACCCGGCATCCTGTCCAACTGGAGCGATAAACCATGAACAAAACTACTCCTCTCTATCGGAAGCCGATGACGCCTGGGTACTTGGGAACCTACAACTGGCGATCAACCCTGCTCGGCCTGTTTTTCATCCTCACGACCAACATCGTCACCACGCAACACATTGCGGCGCATTTCGACTACCAGCCTGCCTTGGGCGCGCCTCTCTTCCAGGTGTCGTCCATCCAAATCTATGCACCTTACAAGTGGTTTGTGTGGATACTGCATTTCGGAAGTTCGCCGAATCCGCTCATCCGGCAGCCACTCTTGTACTCGACTCTGATTACGGCAATCGGGTTTGCCGCCACGCTCTTTGTCGTCGCCCTGCTCAACATTCACCAAAACAGAAAGCTGACTGAGAACACGGAAGACCTTCACGGCAGCGCCCGATGGGCGAACGAAGAAGACATACAACAGTCAGGTCTGACCAACCAAAAGCACGGCGTCTATATCGGCGCTTGGCACGACGAAAAAGCGGATCGCCTGGAATACCTGAAACACGCAGGCCCCGAGCATATCCTCGCCTTTGCTCCAACACGATCCGGCAAAGGCGTTGGCTTGGTGATCCCGTCACTCCTGGGATGGGAAGGAAGCGCGGTGATCTTCGACATCAAGGGAGAGAACTGGGACAGGACTGCGGGTTATCGCGTTGCCGCAGGCCATGTTTGCTTCCGCTTCGCGCCAGTCGAAGAGCATAGTGCACGATTCAATCCGCTGGCCGAGGTGCGCATCGGAACGCTTCGCGAGGTCTCCGATGCGCAGAACATAGCGGAGATGCTGTGCAGAAGCGGAAAGGAAAGCTCGCACGACGAGCATTGGATCAAATCGGCAACCAGCCTTATCACCGGCCTGATTTTGCATCTATGCTATGTCGCCAAGCGCAAGAATCGCTTCGCCACGCTAGCGGAACTGTCCAATTCCCTCACGCCGCTGATGTCGGACCTGACCATGCCACTCGATCTTGAAGGAATGGACGAACAGCAGGTCAATGTCGCGCGCGAATACTTCTCCCAGATCATGCGGACACCGCACGTCGAGTCCACCAGCTACTGGCATCTGCGAGACGGCCAGAAGACGCTGGTGCATCCTGTCGTTCTCGAAAAAATGCAGGAGATGCTCAACCGGGAGGACAAGGAATTCTCCGGCGTTCTATCCACCGCGAAGACGACGCTCATCCTCTATAGCGACCCGCTCGTCCAGCGGAGCATTGAGGAGAGCGATTTCACAATCAACGATCTCAAACATTTCAAGTACGCGGTGAGCCTCTATCTGGTTGTGCCTCCGAGCGACATTGAACGCCTGAAACCACTGTTGCGGTTGATCTTCACAATGGCCGTCAACAGACTGACGGAAGAACTCGAAGAAGTCAGAAACTCCAGGATCAAGCAGGCGCTCAAGAAGGATGAGAAGGTCGTATCGCGTCCCGACCACCGCCTGCTGCTCCTGATCGATGAGTTTCCAAGCCTGGGAAAGATGCCCATCTTCGAGACGGCCTTCGCCTACATCGCCGGATACGGGATCAAGGCGTACCTCATCACTCAGGACATCGAGCAGATCAAGGATGCTTACGGCAACCACGAGAGCATCATTTCCAACTGCCACATACGGATCGCATACGCACCGAACAAGACGGAGACCGCGGAAGCCCTCTCGAAGATGGCGGGAACAACCACCATCCTCAGAGCGGCCGTCAGCTACAGCGGATCGCGTTCAAGCCCATTGGCTACCAATGTCTCGACCAACGTCGATCACATCTCCAGACCGCTTATCACAATCGACGAACTCATGAGGCTGCCGGGGCCAGCCAAGGAAGGTCAAGGCGAGTCGCAGCGCATAGTCTCTCCTGGAGCAATGCTGATCTTCATCGCTGGCCAGTCACCAATCTTTGGCAAACAGCTCCTCTACTTCCAAGACCCCACTCTCAGCAAGCGTTCCGCCATCAGACCGCCAGATAAGCTCTTCACGATTGAGCATCATGGGAACATTCTCTCGCCGGGATCGCTGCATTACGCGAGTGAAACCACCTCAACACGAGGAATCATCCAAGGCCCGAAACAAGCTGATGCTCCCACTCTGCTTGAAGAATCCGCAACGACGGTTGCTCCTGCATCTCTTCCAGCCGCGACTAGCACCTCTGGTTCATCCCGAACGAATGCTGACGACTGCGCTATCGAACCGGCGGAAACCGCAATCGGTGACGACCAGACAGCAACTTCGACAGACGAGATGCAGGAAGTCTTCGAGCAGCTCGAAGCCGACATGGAAGAGATGGACAGGGACGTTCAACTCTACCACCAGACAAAGCACAACGGAGCCATGACAAATGACCGCTAAACGCCGCATCATCGTTCAGATTGCGATCTCGATTTTTACCGTCTTCGCCGCAGTTCTTGCACTCGGCGCTATCGCGGGAGTACGGATCAATATCGCGTCGAATTCTTTGCCCCCTGGGTTTTACCGCATCGTTCCGCCAGGCAGCGGAAGCGACCTTCTCATCTGTCCTACAGGCATTGCCGAGTCAGTCTCCATCGGCAGGGGGTACAGACCAAGGGGGGCGGCTGTGGTGATGGATACGCGCCGCTGCTCAAACCCATCTCGGCACGATACGGCGACGCCGTCACCGTATCCGGTTCCGGCATCGCCATCAATGGCCGGTTGCTCTCTAACTCAAAGCAATACGCGAAAGACGCACTTGGCCGACCTTTGCCTCAAGTACCGGCAGGAACGTACCCAGTCCTGCCAGGGACCGTTTGGGTGATCTCTTCTTACAACCGCTTCAGCTTCGACAGTCGTTACTTCGGCCCAATTCGACTCGATGAAAGGGTGCGTTATGCAAATCCACTCTGGCTCTTTTAAGGGCACCGCTGCTACTGCTTTCGCCGCATTTGCAATCGGAGCTGTGGCCTGGTCCGGCCACCTGTTCACGCTACTGGGACTTCTTGCTCTGCCTATCGTTTTCAAATGCGCCAAGGGGTCGCCGCAGCGCCTCACAACACTGGCCTGCTACTATGCCGGATCAATTTGGCCAATTATGCCCGGAGCAGCTCAATTCTTCGGCAATGAGGCGCTACTCCATCCTTTATCTATCGTGATTCTGTGGCTCGCATCCACGGCGGTTCTCACGCTTCCGTGGATATGGCTGTTCGCTGCGCCTCAATGCAAGGCGGAATGGGTGTTGCCTATTGGCCTCTCGATCACCGCACTCCTGCCTACAGGCGTCGTCAACCCGCTCACCGTCGCCGGTTTGCTCTTTCCAGGATTGGGATGGGTTGGACTGGTTGCCACCATCATCCTTTTCGGTACTCTCGCACGGTTCCGGTTGTACTCCGTCGCGCTGACGGCGATGTTCTCGGCGATATGCTATGTCTCTCATCCGGGAATGCCCGTCGTACCGCCAACATGGCAAGGCCACGACGCCGAACTCGGAGGTTCCGAACTATCCAAACAAACGCCAATGGCGCTCTATAAGGCCGTCGTTTACGTTCAAGAGACCGCATTCGATTCAAATGCTCAAATTCAAGTGTTTCCCGAAGGAATCATCAATCACTGGACACCCTCCGCCGAAGGATTCTGGCAATCAACCTATTCCGATTTGCAACAGAATCATCAGTCGATACTCTTCGGGGCGGAAGAGTACGGACCTCACGCCGGTCAATATCGCAATGAACTTCTCCTGCGTGGCCAGTACACAGCAACATTCCAACAGCGAATCCCGATCCCATACGCCATGTGGAGACCGTGGGACCACATCGGCGTTCCAATTCACTACTTCGGCCCCGCCACGCTTGCAATCGGTCCTCGGCGCGTTGCGCCGATCATCTGCTATGAGCAACTGCTAGTTGCTCCCGTACTAATGTCCATTCGAGAAAAGCCAGATGTGCTGCTCGGAATCGCTAACGACTACTGGGCCGCTGGCACCTACATCCCAGAAATCCAAGACGCGGCCATCACAGCTTGGTCTCGCCTTTTCTGGATTCCCTTGGTCACGGCGACAAACAAATGACGCACAGAATATCCATCTCAATAATTTTCCTCGGTGTGGCCGTGGCCTCTGCCCAAGCGCAGATCCCAGCGGCCACATCCCAAGACGCCAACCTGCGTTACTCCGATCCAAAGATGATTGCGCTCATTCAAAACTGCGCTCCGCAAGCAGCTCCCAGCACAATGCTCGCTGTCGCAAGAACCGAGTCTGCGCTTCATCCTTATGCGATCAGCATCAACCGTCCCAAACAGGTTTCGAGAGCGGTCGGCTTATCAAACCTCGAAATTCAACTTGCCCGGCAGCCTCGCTCCAAACAGGAGGCTATCCAATGGACGCGCTGGCTGCTTAGTAACGGAATCACCGTCTCGATCGGTCTCCTCCAGGTCAATACGGAAAACGCTGGAATCTTTCACCTGCGCCCCGAACAACTCTTCGAGCCTTGCACCAATATCGCTGTCGGTAGCGCACTTCTCGCCGAAGCCTATGCAACCGAAAGGCGACTCGATCCGAATGATCCAGATGCGTTGCTGCGCGCGCTGTCGCTCTACAACAGCGGAACTCACAATCTCGGGTTTGAGAACGGCTATGTCGCCACTGTGCTGAGAAACGCACATCCATGAAGGAGGAATCCATGCTCACGCCACAATCTCGAAACTTGTTAGGCATTTTATCGTTGACGAATTCGTCGGGCGGCATCTTCCAAAGCCTCAAACGCCAGACTGCCGCTGCCGGGTTCATTGCCTATTGCGGAATCATCTCGGCTGTCCTCGGACTCTGGATGTGGCTCTGGCGAGACACCACTTTTGAAGACAAGACCCTGACGAGGACCGTGGGCGCAGCCCTGGTCCTCTCTAGCTTCTTCTTCTTTCAACACCTGCGGAGAGGCTTCGGCACGTTCTTTCTAATCCTCACATCGACCGGCATCGGGATCGCTGTCCACTACAGCAACCATCCCTTGATTCACGGAGATCGGCCTGAAATACCCGCCATCGTTCTTATCGCCATCGGCCTCATCGCTTACTTCGCCCAAACTCGCTATGTTGCAGGCTTCTTTTTCTTTCTGGCTTCGAGCGTCACGATCATTGCAATTCTATGGTTCAATTCTGCTTTATTCTGTCCAATTGTCATGGTCATTGCCGGGGGAATCCTGATCTTTTTGGGAATGATGATCCGCTCCTTGGCCATGTTCAA
>Ga0181527_1004664_pt1 | contig 11665 bp, 7 predicted proteins | sample PEATcosm2014_Bin_30_FD_119762 | JGI IMG/M metagenome (GOLD analysis project Ga0181527, IMG submission 119762) | Peatland microbial communities from MTU Mesocosm Facility, Houghton, MI, USA - PEATcosm2014_Bin06_60_metaG | ecosystem: Environmental > Terrestrial > Soil > Wetlands > Peat | place...
AAACTGTCCGAATATTCGCCGGATCGCTGTCCGAATTAAATCGGCACCGCGTCCGAAATGAATCGGATGGCTGTCCGAATTAAATCGGAATCACTGTCCGAAATGCGTCGGAATACGCAGTTAGCTGCCCCTGTGCCAATGTCGAGTTTCGGGGTGGCTGATGCCGGAGTCGCTGGGGTCGCGAGTCTCTATCCATGGAGCCTTGAGATGCCCGGCTGTGGATGGTCCACGATGGGCGGAGGCGGCCGGGTTGCTTCAGTGCCGAACCTTCTTGCGTATGCTGTGCGTCAGCTCAAAAATGGGGTCTTGATCAGGAGAGAGGTAAAGGGCGGATCTTTCAACGCGTGGGAAATCAGGAGACTGCCAAAATGTAGCGGGGTCAAATTTGAACTTGGCGGCGAGCCTGAGGCCGAAGTCGACCTGCTCCGGCGGATAGAGGCTCTTCTGGTCGAAGTCGTCCATATCGGGGTACTCGCCAAACAAGTAGCCCTCCTGAAAGTGGGGACGCAAAGCGGTGGGCGGACAGACGCTGGTAAGTCGGACCATTTGTAGCCCTGCTTCGATGTTTACGGTGATCGCGCCGCTGAGATTTGGGGCGGCAAGGATAAAGACAAATGCCTCGTGGGCGTTGTTCTCGAGGGAGGCGAATGAAGCCGCGATTCTCAGGGAGTGGGTAACGTCGAGGAGGGGTGTCCGGCAAACCTCGTAGTGCTGGAGAACAGACCACCGGACGATCCGGTGACGACGGATGAGGGTGTTTCCGAGCCGGCCAACGTCCTCGCGGTATTGTTCGGAGAGCAGCTTTTCGGCTTGCCTAAGACGGTCAAACCTCCTGGTGAGGCTGTCTGGGGGAGGGGGGGTGTTCTGGCCCTTCCGAGGCCGGAAGATGCGGGGCTTCAAAGTTGTTCGGTTGGACTCATGCCTGTGTTCGCCGGACTGGCCGCGAAACAGCAGAACTTGACTTGGGTTCGCGAAGTGAAGCTCGGCGACTTTCTTTGCTAAGTCAAAGTAGGATCCTACCGTGTGGCCGGGGCTCCTGCGGATTTCTTCATTGCTGGTACGGCTTAGTGTGTTGCTGTCGTCGAGGAACGACCAGATGTCGGTTTTTCCAAAGGTTTCCATATATGCTGCTAAGCGGCTGTTGCGTAAAGGACGGAGTGCAGGCGATGGGGGCGGGGTATTCGGGGCCGGGGCGACCTCTGAATAGTTTGATGAGTTGGAAGGGGATTCCAATGGGGGCGGCTGCCGTGGGGACAACTCGTGCCCCTTGGGTTATTTGGGGACATTTCTCAGCGCTTACCGTGTTTCTTCGTAAGTTGGCGTGCGAGTTTTGCGACCCTGGCTGATCGTTGTTCGATCAATTCCACAAGGCTGTACTCAAGAATTTCAAAGGCATCCAGCAGATCGTCACGATCAACATTACCTTCGTGACTGGCTGTATTTCCAAGCCACTTCAAGGCCATGAGCTGCTCGCCTAACCGAGGCTTATCGTTCTTGAAAAGCTCGATCCTCTTGTGCAAAGAAAGGTCCGAAAACGTGTTGTCTGGCTCCCTGCGACGTTTCGGAACACCCAAATGATCCAACACACTTTCCAACGCGACGCGAATGCGGTTGGCTGATGCGCCCGGATCTAGGAAGAAAAGTCTAAAACCGGCACGGAGATGCTTTGCAACATTGTTCGGGCAGTTTTTCGGTATATCGAAAATGTCTGGAGTATGCGAGAAATACCTTGGCCGGAAGCAATTGCTATAGGAAATACCCGGCTCGCCGTCCTCATCTACCGTCTGCCATTGCTCAACACCACCGCTACCGGATACAACCACTTCTTGTCCACAGGCGGCATGACTGCATTTTAACCAAGCGGTAAACGTGAAACCAATGTCTTCTTCTGGTGTCCAATACTCTTCGTCACGCCGCCGCCTAGAGTCGATTGTTTCTTTGAACGCCAATGATTTTGGCACAAGAAGCAAAATGCCCTTGTGGCATGATGGACAAGGCCATGCTGGGGAACTCGATTCACTCAGCGTAACTATCCAAAGAGATCGTTTCATAAAATTGGAGTACAGAGGTTCATGCTGAGATTCTGGTTCATAAGAGGTTGGCTTTTGGCAGTGAGAAAGGAAAATGGCAAGGGGAAAATCAAAACGCTTTTGGCTGTGTCCGATGGGTTCATGGGGTGTTTTACTTGAATTCTACCCAACTCAGACCAAGAAACTCCATTTCCTCCGTCCAATCCCAGAGATCCAATTTTCCTTCGAGGTAATGCTTCGCAATCTCGAAGGCTGATGACGGATCGGGCAGTGGGCTTGTCGTCGCCGGGCTCTGGACGGCCTCCATGGTTACCGCCGGCCTAAGTGCGGACTCGTCAATCTGTCCTTCAGCGGAAACGAATACAGGCAGGAATTGGAAGAGACATTCATCGCCCTCCTCGCGGGTCACGCGTTTTCGCAGGACAAACGCAAAAAGGAAGCCGGAACGCCCCGCTAACGACGGCTCCTTTATCCGGCGAAAGGCAGTCAGTCCGCCGAAGTCGTACGATCCGACATAAGAGAGCGCCGCGTCGATCAACGGATGCCCAATGGCCATGAACTGCGCCTCCGTGCGCCTGATGGCCAGTTCGCGGTCAAAGGTCGCCTCGCGGTATCGCTCAGGAAGGTCGAACTTCTTCAACACCTCGGGAACGATGAACTCCACAAACGGCCCTTTCGCTTGGAGTTGGCGGCGGTGCTGGTTGAGAAACCGCTCCACGAAATGTTGCAAATCGGAGAGGGTTAACTCCGTGGCAATTTCACGCCGGTAGCTGTCGAACGAGTAACTGGACACATCGCGGAACAGGCTCTGCGTTGCGATCTCATACGCGCGTTTGGCGCGATCCACCGCTTCTGCGATTTCCTGCTGCGTTTGCTTGTTCAGGTTTCCCTCCACCAGCGCCCGCCTGTAAATCTTGGTCGGGTCAATTTCGCTTTCGAGTTGGCCGTTCAACGTGCCTTTGATTTCCTCCGAGTTTTCGCCGGTGACTTTGGCGAGCGCGATGGCGGCGCGGTCCAAACGGACCTCAAAGTACGTCTGCACTTTGTCCTCAATCGTGCCTTTGTTAAAGAAATGGTACACCTGCACAACCTTGTCCTGCCCGTAGCGATAGATTCGCCCGATGCGTTGCTCCACCCGCATCGGATTCCACGGAATATCGTAGTTCACGCAAATGTGACAGAACTGGAGGTTGATCCCTTCCCCGCCGGCCTCGGTCGAAACGAGGAAGCGCACTTCCGCATGGTCGCGGAACAACCGTTGGCTGGTGCGCTTGGTGGTTGGCGCGACCAGGGCGCCGTCCTTCGCAAAAGGCTGCCAGATGGCCTCGGTCTCCATGTCAGCTTCTTCGCGCCGCTCCAGTTTCATGTCACCGTGAATGACTACTACCGAGCCTTTGCCGTATTTGGCTTCCAGCTCGCGCAGGATGTAACACTGCGTCTCCCGGTATTCGGTGAAGATGAGGACCTTCTCCTCTCGCGCGCGGGGGCTTTCCCGCGCGATGTGGTCGGTCAACCGCAGCAACTCGTCCAGCTTTTTGTCCCGTTTGACGCTCATGGCCAAGAGGGATTCCACGCGCTCAATCTCGTCTTTCAAAATCGCCGTATCGTCCTTCAAGACGGCCCGCTCGTCGGTTTCGCCCTCATACCGCTCATCAAGCAGCGTTTCTTCTTCCTCCTCGTCGTGGGGCGGTATGTCTGCCAACTGCCCTTTCAGCCGGCCAAGCCGTTTCGTAAGTGCGGACTTCATCGCTGCGGTAGAACTGGCGTTGAGCTTCTGAAACGTCGTCAGGAGGAAACCGGCGGCGCGGCGGCGCATCGGGTCATTCACCCGCTCCAAAATCTGATAACCGTCGCGGATATAGTCCGTCACCGCCCTGTAGAACTTTTCCTCGTCCGCAGACATTCTGAAAGGCAACCGATGCGTCTGCCGCCCCTTGAACACTTTCCGTCCGTGTGCATCCGTCACGTCCTTTTTCGGCGTGCGGATAACCAGCTCGGTGAACGGCAGTCCGCTCCTGTCAAACAACCCCGCCTCTTCCAGCCCGGCGAAATTGACGTTCTCTTCCAGCAACGAAACTAGGTTCTTGAATCTGCTATGATTCTCTTCCCCTTGATGCGGCGTGGCTGTGAGCAACAACAGTGCATCCGTGTAGTGCTTCTGGCTCACCTCCTCCGCCAGCCGATAGTTGTGCGTCTTCCCCACCTCGCCCGACCCGTAATCCACCGCGCTCAAACGGTGCGCTTCGTCGAAGATGATCAAGTCCCACTTCCGGTTTTCCAACAACACACGTTTGTGCTCGCCGCGCTTTAGGGTGTCAATCGAAGCGATGGCCGCTGCCTTTAAATCCCAGATACGCGGATTAATAGCTGTGAAATCTCGGCCAAAGATCTCAAACAACGTGTCGAATTTGTCCTGCATTTCCTCCTGCCACTGCGTCGTCAGTCCCGCCGGGGTCACGATCAGCGTCCGTCGTGCCTGCCCGCGCTGCGACAACGCCTGCCAGATCATTCCAGCCTCAATCGTCTTGCCCAGCCCGACTTCATCCGCCAGCAGGAAACGCCGTCGCGCGCTCGACACTACACGGTGCGCCGCGAAAATCTGGTGCGGCAGGATCTCCGTGCGCGCGTTGGAAAGCTGGCCGCCCTTGTTGCCCGTCAGAAACCGTGCTGCCATCATCTTCAGCTCGAACCGCCACGACTCGTCCCACTGCCCGCGCCTCGCCCGCTCCAACGGTGTGTCCACCCGCTCGAGTTCCGCGAGGTGGAGTATCTTGTTTTCCGAGCGGTACGGCGGCGGCATGAACACTGAGGGATTGAACTCGACCTTGGCCTGCGCACCGCGCGCCTTCTGGATGCGCCCGATGCCATATTCTTTGTAAAGGTCGTTCGTGCTGCGGACAAAATCACCCTCGGCAAACGAGGGTGCGACCGCTTCGGCCTTGAACGCCGCCAGCACCTTCTCGTCAATGAGCGCGCCGTTTTGCCAGCGCCGCTCAAAAATTCCGATGGCTTTCTGCGCCGCCTCGTCCTTGGCGGCGTCGCGATGCGTGACAACCGCGCCGCCTTCGTCATTGTGCGTCAGGCCGGCGTAAGTGGCGTTGGCCGATGAGGTGAGCACCGTCAGTCCTTTGCCGTTGTGAAAATGATAATCCTTGGGGTGAAACGCCGTCTCCTCAAGGCCGAAGGCGATCTGCGTGTTGGGCAGGCGGAACAATTCCTCAACTGCCTGGGCGCTGTTTTGCCGCACGTCGCGCCGCACGATGATGCGTAACCGCCCGCCGCGCGAGACCACCGCCGTCAAACTCGGCTTGAGTTCCATCCAGCCGCGATACGACAGGAACGCCACCGCAATGTCCACTCGCCCGGCCTCGGCGGACAAATCTCGGATGGCGTCCAGCGCCTTGGTCTCGAAATTGTCGATGTAGTCAACTCTAAGCATCAGCTTACCCTTGCAAACGGCGTCTCCCTTTCTACTCACGTAGCTGGGCCAAGAGGTTTTGCTCCTCAACAGTCAGCCCCCAAAGACTGACCGCGGCATCGTCCAAGGCCCCACATTCATCCCTCCGACCGGTGGCCCTGATACGCTTTCCATTAGCGGCGATCTGAAGATGGGTACGGTCCGCCTGTCGGAATCTCGGTAATGCCAGCATGTCCATAACACGCGTCGAATTCTGCGTCTCAATCGAAACGGATTTCACGAGGACACGACTTATCGTGCAACTTAGCAGGCCAAACACATAATCCGCCTCCGCTTCGGACCAACATGGTATAAACATCAACTTGTGGTCAGGAATTATAGGGCGCTCGCCGTCACGGATCAACACAGCGGGTGTCAACGTAGAGGACTGTTCCCGCCAGACGACTTTGTACGGTGCAAATGTCGCCGGATATATGCAAAAGAGCTGGTACCACGGCCCCTTCCTTCCTCTGCGAACGTACTCGGACCGATTCCCGAGGAAGCCCATGTGCTTTCGTAGGAAGGCATACCCTTTGGGGTACTTGGCTCGCACGTCACCTTCGTCAACGATCTTGCCCTCAGCACTATAAGGGAAAATGAGAAACTGGTCCCGCTCTATGCCCTCCTCCTGAACATCTCGTCCGCGAAGCAGGCGTGCAAGTAGTCCACTCTCTATTGGGAATGTCTCTGTCGTAACGTCCGTTTTGATACCCTTCGTGTCGTTCTGCACCAGCCACATTTCCCCGCGTTGTTCTACTTTGTTCACAAAGAAGATCCCATTAGCGCCGTAGGTATGTACGCCGATGTAGGATTCGTACGCGTTCTTCCCCGTTGCTTTCTTGAGCAGGCGGACCGTCTTCGGATAATTCGTTAGCCAAGGAGTGGTCACGTCTTCGTCGAGGACCGGTGTGGCGATTTGTGCTTGCAAAGTCGTCAATCCTGCGATGTCCTCGAATGAAGCCCTGGCGCAGGAATCACGACCACCGCTGGGAGTCCAAACGACGTAAGAGACGGGGTACTTGGTCGAAAGGCCGCGCTGAGCGAAGACCACCGAGGTCCGATTGGTGGCTCCTTCGAATGGTTGCATCGCGACCATGTCATCGACGCGCCAACATCCAATGGGTTCGTTCTGGGGTAGGACAAACCGCCGAAATAAATTGCCGCCGAATGTCTTGAAGATACTCTGTGTGATAACGAACCCGATTCTGCCACGGGGTTGGAGGTAGTTATCGACCACGGCATAGAAGAACAACTTTGAGAAGTCAGCAGATGCACCCAGGATGTAGCGTGGCCAAAGACCGTACTTCTGCCACAAAGGTTTGCTGTCTGCACGGTAATCCTGGGGTAAATTGTTCCAGTTTACCCACGGCGGATTCCCAGCCACGTAGTCGAACCTCCCGACAAAAAGAGGCGCGAAGGCATTCTTTATGATTCTGGCCCAGACACCGTTCTTGTTCGCCTTGTCCAGCTTGACAAGTTCCTTGTATAGATCTGCGTGAAGGTCCTGGGCGGCAATGCGCAGTCCCTCCTCTTGACAGCGTTCGATAAACTCCTTTGTCGAATAACCACTTCTGACGCAGTGTTCCAGTTGTTCGGCGTACTTCGCCACGTCATCGCGGCTGGTGGCGATTTCGGTCGGGATCAAAAAGCGAGCGGCTGCTGTTTTGAGTTCTTTTGCCTTGCCTAGTTTGCCGGTGAACAAGCCACCGTATTCGGATGGCGTGAGGATCGAGTCACAGAGATAAACTGGGATCTCGACCTTTTCCACGCGGCCGATGAGGTCGCGGATCGCGATGAGGTAGTTGGTGCGGGCGGCCATGACCGCCAGGGGGTTGAGGTCGAAGCCGATGACATTCGATAGAATCTTGCGGCAGAGTTCGCCTTCATCGAAGCGGCGCTTTTCGCGGTTCTCGTCGTACCACTGCCGAATTCGGTTGATGCTCATAACGAGGAACGTGCCCGAACCGCAGGCGGGATCGAGCAGGCGCTTGTCCGGGTCGCCCGTGTACCCGAGTTCGTTGAGGACGTGTTCGGCGAGCCAGTCGGGTGTGTAGTATTCGCCGAGGTCGTGGCGGACGCTCTTGGGGAATAGTTGCTGGTAGAGCTTCTTGAGCAGATCGCGGCTGCCAGCAGGGTCTTCTGAGAGCGTGCCGGGGTTGTAATTGTCCAATCGCGCCACCATGTCCCGCACGAGTTTCTCAATCGGCGCTGTCCAGACAGAGGTGTACCATGCGAAGAGGTCGCCTTCGAGAAAGTTCGTGACGTTGAGGTGGCGGAAGATGCTGCCGGCTTCGAGGTCTTCCATTTCGCGCTTGAGCTTAGCGCTGGTGCCGGCCTGCATCATTTTCTGCAACGGCGTCGGCAGCTTGTGGAAAAAGGCGACGATTTCCGACGCCAGCAGCTTCATGAACAGCGCGTAGTAGGTGTGGACGGCAAATAGCATTTCGGCGGGCTTCAGGTTTTTCACGCCTACCTGGTAAAAGTCCGCGAGCTGCTTGATTTTATCGGAGGGATGGTCCACGTCGTAGCCGCAGACCTCGCCGAACAGGATTTTCCATTGGCTGAAGAACGTCTGCGCCCTCGGATTATCCGTGGCGACGACGGCGCCGTAAAGCGCGTGGATGCCGTCAATGGCGACAGTGTTGCCGCCTTCGGAGCCAAAGTCGCCCGCGAGGTATTCGGGCGAGAAGGGTTTGCCCTTGTTGCCCAAGTTGAACAGCGCCCAAAGGAAACGCTCGGCAGAATGGCGGTTGACCTCGACCGGCTCCTGCACCTGCCACTTTTCGTCCCGGAAGCGGACGAAGATGAAGTAATTTCCGTCCAACCCGACGCCAAAGAGCGAGTTTAACGGCTGACGATGCTGTGTCCGCATGTCGTAAAACCGCTTCTTGATCTGCTCGACGACCTTCTTGCTGCCTGGCGAGTCCGGTTTCGGCCCGATGCGGTCCCCCGGACTCTTGGGATTCTTGTATTCGATGATGACGCGGGAATAAACCGAGTCAATGCGTCCGCTCGCAACGGTGAACTCGTGCCGGCCCTCCAGCTTAACGTCTGCGGCCTTTTCAATGAAAGCCAACTGCCTTTCCGATTCGATGCGGATTTCCTCCTCGTTGGCCGCCATCGCCGCCGCTGCCCTGATTTGGTCGGCGAACTCCGCCGCTTTCTTCGCGACCAGGTCATCAAGTGATTCGTGTTTTGGCATATCGAGCCTTGGCTGAGAGAGATTTCGGACAAATCACCATAGCGAGTTCGTGTCATGTCTCGATCAGTGGACCAGAATTCTTGGGCAGTGTGCCAAAAAGGTGCCGTGAATGGAAGATCATTTATTCGGCGAATCCGGGGGCAAACCCCTTGGCGCCGTCCGCCTCGTCGGCTTAACCGCCTCCGGCGCCAGCCGCCAGAAAAGTCAAGGCGGCTTCGATCCTGGGTTTGCTGGTCTCGGGATTCTCTGGCCCCGGCTCGGCGCACAGCGTGCCCAATTTTAGCATCACAAAGATCATCGCAGGAATCTGGCGAATCCGACCCATTTCCCGCTTTCATCGAAGCCTTGGCTTCCAGCCCAGCCCGACGCCTGCCAAATGGTATCGAGGGCTGGGCGCAGCGAGTCGCCTGCCCCGCCGCCTTCGTCCTCAACGAGCACCTCCGGCGCCAACAGCACGTCTTGATCAATCGGCCTAGCCGATCTGAAAGCCAACGGGTTGCGCGTCAAAATGGGCCAAATTCGAAACCCCTTCACGGCAAGGGCACTTATGGCGATGAACAAAGGGGCGCCGACGCCGAGTCGTTCTTGAAGGCTGCGGTAGAGCGGAACCGCCCGCACCAGTTCTTGGTCCAGCACACCTCCAAACAGCGCCTGCCGGTCGGCTTCCCATTTGCAGACCGCTTCGACGGCGCCATTTCTGAAGAGCTGAACGTAACTGTTGGTCTGAGGAGAGGCACCGCTGCCGCTGCTGCAGTACAGGCCGTTGAAGTTAAACTCAACCGGTCCCCGGCCGGCACCGTATGGCCCCATCGGCTCGAGGCTATTGGCTGGTGAAGACTGCGCCGCATGTAGGTCCACGGTCGCGGGCTCCCCGAACGCCCGGACGGGAAGAAGATGCAACACGATCTTGGGGCCGCTTTCCAATGCTAATGGAGTCTCGCCAGCCAGAATCTTGCCCACCCGATCAGAGCGGAACGCGCTGATCTTGTCGCCAAGGCTTTCAGAGGCCAGAAAAGCCGCTCGAATCTCGCGGAAATCCAACTGATATTTTCCCGCGCTCGTGCGCGAAAAGAACCGCGACCGATTCTTGAATTTGACCATGTGCGGCGAAGCCCAACTCTTTGGTACATGGAGGACAATGACAGGCCCGGAATCGAATCCATCCAGGTGCCTGACCCGCACACCAGGGATGCGAGGGTCGATCCCATCGCGGAGCATGTTCTCAAGCCGTCTCTCCTGCCCGTCGGCATTGATCCCCGGCAAGCCCTTTGCCGCCTCGGGGATTTCCGTGGGCTTTCCGTTCTCGTCTCGGTGTTCACGAATGCCATAGAGCAGGTCGCCGCCGCCCGCATTCGCGAAAGAGGACGCGTCAGCCAAAAACTCACGCGTGTCCTCGTCCGTTCCTCTGGGGAGTTCCTCCTTGTACTCGATGTCGCGCCCCTCCGGCACCTTCTGCGACACGAGGCCCTCAATGTCCTCTTTCGTGACTGCTTCCACCGGTTTCCCGGTCATGTGGCCATATTGCGATCAAGCACAGGAGTTGCAACGCCTTTTTGACCCCGCGCGCACCTCGAATCTTATTTTGAATAGCTACGGGCCGCAGGTTCCAGACGAATCCCCCGCCGCCGCGACGCGCGCACAATCATGTCTCGCTGTTCCGGGTTCAGCCCTTTCAGGGTCTCCCCAAGAACCGGGTGCCCTCCTTCCCGATGATCTTCCGCGCCTTGTGGGCGATATGCCTTGGCGGTCACTGCGACAAATCAGACTGGCGGGCCGGCCGCCGAGGCAGTGAAAACACTCGGTCAACGCGGAGGCGCACCATGATCCTGGTTTGAGCGCCAGCACCAAAAAGGTTTCCAAAGGCCACCGTTGACGCGAGGCCCACCGCACGGATCGAGGCCGGCCCCGAAAAGGCGGGGTGGGGTGCCTCTCAGCCCTCCCGTTTGGAAAGGAACTCCATAAGGCCGGGCGGGGGGGTGCCCTGGACGGCTGGGGCATCCCGCGAAACCCATGCGCCCGTGGCACTCTGCCCGGGGCGGTTGGCCCTGGGCGGGCGTGGTTGGCGAAGCTCGGGTGTCTGGCCAGTCTCGCCAGGATGGCCAGCGCCGGCCTGTTCTCTGGCGCTACAGCGCCGCCAAGGCGTTCAAACGAGGCGTCCGCTACCCCAAAACATGGTCCGCGCCGTCCTGCTATCCCGCTGGCCCGAATCCCGTTGCCTGAGCGTAGCGCCAGCGCCCTGGCCGGGCGGTTGGCCTCGCCCAGGATGGTTCACCGTGAAGTCCAGGTGTCCGGCCCGGCTCGTCGGGGTGCCTGCTTTGGCCCGGCGCATTAGCGCAATTGGCCTTTCCAGGCGTCCAGGCGGGTCGGCAGGTATGTCGGCATGGTCCCCGCGCTCCTCGGGCCACCGTAAGCGACGTTCCGTTGCCCGACTACAGCACCAGCGCCCTGGGCGGGAAAAGGCTCTGTGCCACTATTTGTGCCACTTTCGTATTCTGCATGTCGCGCTCCGTTTGGGACTGCGGAAGGTGGCTTTTAGGCTGTAAAATCAACGGTAAAACCCACCTTGAATGCAACCTGGTGAATCCGTGCGAAAGTGGCGGTTTAGATTTTTAAGTCCTGTTCGTCGGCCATTTCGCCACGCCGGCAACCCAATGCTTACAGGCATTTAGTGAGAATCTGAAAATGTCCGCTCGAGGTCTTGGATATCGAAGACGTCGCCCCAAACACCCCGGCCCCGAAGGAAGCCACAATTCGCATTTGGACAACCGGCTTGATCCAGGCGGTGGAGTCAGGTGATACTGCGGCCCGCGCTCTGTGCAAAAGGCCGGAGCCGGCATGCGAATGACCAATTTAGCGCAGTTAAAGAGCGGGAGGCTTGCAGAGGCCGCCTCGCCGGCGGGGGCGGTGGTCGATGGCCGCCCAATTGCGGCGGTCCCGCCTCCGTTCTATGATCCGGCCTCGCTGCTGGGGGCGGTG
>Ga0181527_1004666_pt1 | contig 11660 bp, 10 predicted proteins | sample PEATcosm2014_Bin_30_FD_119762 | JGI IMG/M metagenome (GOLD analysis project Ga0181527, IMG submission 119762) | Peatland microbial communities from MTU Mesocosm Facility, Houghton, MI, USA - PEATcosm2014_Bin06_60_metaG | ecosystem: Environmental > Terrestrial > Soil > Wetlands > Peat | place...
AGAACCTCATCCCCTCGATCCCCGCCAGGAGCCGCTCGAGGGCCGCGGGCCTGTCTCCACGATCCGCGTCATCATCGAGTGGCTCGACGATCAGTCGCACACGCTGGGCCTCACGCAAGCCCAGTTCCTCCTTGGGTTTGAGAACACCATTTGTGTAGACAGCCTCTATAAGCTGAGCCATTCCATTAAGCCCTCTGTCATTAGATTATACGTCACTGGAGCAGGCGCAGGCCGTTGGGGCCGGGGATGGTGCGCACCCAAGAGTTCATCTCTTCTTCGTTCTGCAACAGGTCGCGCAGAGTGGCTTTGCTCAAAACCTGGTCGACGGCAATCTGCACGGAGCAATCCACGGAACGGGTGCAGATGGGGGCTTGGCCGGAATGGTGGTCGCAGGATTTGCTCTCGAAGAGACGGCCTCCCAGGGCGGTGACGACGTCGGCGATGACAATCGACTCCGCCGGGCGCGCCAGCGTGTAGCCGCCCTCTTTGCCGCGCTCGGCCTTGACGAAATTGCCCTCGCGCAGCACGCGCAGGATCTTGGCGGCATAGGCCGGGGAGACGCCTTCGGCGTGGTTCATTTCGGGAATGGTGCGGCTGCCGTTTGAGGGAAGCAGGAATAACGCAGCCGGCACGATTCGCATGAGCGTAGTATTCTTGGGCCTTTTGCTCATCGTATCGGGCAGTAGCGCCGGTGGTCTTGCCACCGGTGATTTTTCGCCGCTACAGCGAATTCAGATACGCGATCAAATCCGACATCTGCTGCGCCGTGAACCGCGGCCAGAGGAGCTTCTTTTCGTTCATGAGGTCCAACATGCGGGGGCCGTGCTCCCAAAGGGCGGCCACCAGCGTGATGTCCGAATACGCGTCTTTGCCCTGGGCCAGCTTGGGAGCGCCGCTCGCCGGGTCGTTGTGGCACGCCGCGCAATTCTTCTCCGCAAAGACCTTTTGGCCGCGCTCCGCGTTGCCGTTGCCGCGGAAATACTGGCGCGTCCAGATGTAGCCGATGATCTGCCGCATCTCTTCCTGCGAGAGCGCGGGCGGCGGTTGCTTCATGCTGGGCTGATGGTTCCACATGTCGGCCGCAATATCGGTCAGGGTCTGGTTGCGCAAGAGGCCTTCCAGCGCCAGCTTGCCGGTATGGCAGCCGGAGCAGCCCTTGGACTCAAAGAGCGCTTCACCGGAATCCGAAGGCGGAAACGCGAAGTTGGTTGCCAGGTGGCGCGTCTCGGGCAGGTTTTGCAGGTACACCAGCATATCGGTGAGCTCCTGCGCGGAGATTTGCGGCCTGGCCACTTTCTTCGCGGAGAAGGCCGCGCGCATACGGGCGCCGTGGTTCCACATCTGCTGCGCCAGCACCACCGGGTCGGCCAGGGACTCCCACTTGTCCACGGGAGGCGCGCCCTCGGCGTTGGACGTGGCGATGCCATGGCACTGGGAGCAATGTTTAGTGGTGAACGCCAGCTTGCCGCGGGCCGCGTCGCCGGGCCTTTCGAAGTAGCGCGCCGAGACGAAGTAGGCGAACAGGTCGGCGGCCGACTCCTGAGACATCTCGGCCTTCACGATGCCGCGCTTCTTCATGCCCGCCCACATATCGGGAGCGTGGTTCCACATCAGGCTGGCCATGACGGCCGGCGTATAGTCGCGGTCGATGTGGCTCGACAAATCGGGCGCGGCCGTCCCTCCGACGCCCTTGAAGCTGTGGCACAGAACGCACTGCTCGCTTTTGAAAAGTTGCTCGCCGCGGCGCGCGTCGCCGGGAACGATACTGGCCGCCAGCGCGCTGCAGGCGACCAGCGCGCCCGCGGCCACCACTCGAAGCATCCCCATTGGCTGGTCTCCTATCTCGTCAACCGGAGCCCGGTCATGAACACCTGGGCCCGGAAACCCTCATACAGGTAGAACTGCTCCCCGTAACCGTAATACTTCCACTCGGTGTTCCAGGATACGCGCTTCTGGAGCGGAAGCGAAAGCCGCATGAGCGGCTGATAGTAGCGCGAGGGCCGGGTGCCGGAGGAGATGAACAGCGATCCGCCGGCGGTGAACTTGGGCGTCAGGCCGGCGTAACCGGGCAGGGCGATATCGATGGTGGAACTGGCCGTGTGCGCGTTCTCGCGGTAGAACGAGACCGCCGGGCTGAGGAACAGCCCCAGGTAGTCGATGCTGGAACTGAGGCTCGAGCGGTCGTACTCGCCCATCACGCTGATGCGCTTGCCGCCGGCGGGAGTCCAGTAAACGGCCAGGGAATTGTCGCGGCTCCCAAAATTGTATTGAATGGCGGCGTTCGGGTTTTGATTATTCAGCACCTGGAAATTGGCCTGCAACATGAGCGACGCGGCCACCTGGTATCGCGCCCGCGCGCGGAGTTTGTAGTAATCGTTCAGGCTGGTGCGGAAGTAGATGCGGTCGCTCGAAGCGCCCTCGTAGTCCAGGTTGACGGAGAGCTTCTGCGAAGGACGGAAGGTCAAACCCGCCAGCCCCACGTTGCGGCTCAATTGGCCCGAAGCCAGAGGGCCCGACTGGCTGAGTTGCCCGGCGAGGACCGTGGCGTCGCCCCACACGTAGCGGTAGCCGCCGCGCAGGGTGAGCTTCGAAGTGAGGTCGAACAACACGTCGGTCTGCTGCTGGTTGTAGTTGACGGTCTGGGTGTAGTTGGGCGCCGTAATCAGGTCCGGGCCGAGCGTCTTGGGAGTCAGGAGGATCTGTTCGGCGGTCAAAGGCGACGCGGCATCGTGATACCGGTCGGTCATCCACGACTCGACGATCCGAAGCCGGCGGAATGGGCGCATCTCGAACCCGGCATTAGCGGAGGTGTGCGGCTGATTGGCGGCGCCGGTGCCCAGATTCTGCTGGCCGCTATAGAACAGCAGCGAGCCGATCAGGGCGAAGTTGCCCGTCGCCGAATCCGTATAGTTCACAGTCGTCTTCGGCTCGCTGTACAGAAACTGGCCATACAAGTTGAGCCACGAGAACGGGCTGGCGGTGGCCAGCACCTTGCTGTAAATGCTGCTGCCGCGGATGCCGTAGGCCTGCTGCAGGCTGTTCAGGACCAGGGTCTGGCCGAGCAGGGGCACCGGGTTGTCGCCGTAATTGGTTCCGCTGTAGGACGCCAGGTCGTCGTCTTTAAAGGTGGTGCCGCCCACTTCCAGGGTGAGGTGGAAACAATTGCACCACTCGATGCGGACGCCGGCCCGGTAGTTGTTGGTGGAGTCGCGCAGGAGGGTCGGCACGGCGAACTCGTCGTTGGAATCCTGCACCCAGGTATCGATGCCGTGTCCGTAACCGGAATTCCGGTCGAAGGCCAGGTACGGGATAATTTGTTTCCCCGGACGCAGGTCGAGACTGAAGCTGGTGTTGCGCCGATGGGTATCGAACGCCTGCTCGTCGAAACCGGCCGGCGCCAGAGGGTTGGAGTACGAGGGCAGGGCGTCGAAGTAGGCGATGTTGCGGTAGTCGAAGCTGAAATCGTAGATGCCCTGCTTGCGCGCATCCACGTGGGCGGTGCTGTAGGGATCGCCGCCCCATCCATCGGCGCGCGCATCCAGGCGGTCGAAGAGGCGCTTCTGGGGGTCCAGAATGGTAAAATCCATCCCGGTCAGCTTGGGCCCTTGTCCCAGGTTGACAACGCTCCGATACGACTGGAAATTGCCGGCGTCGCTGACCCAGCGGTAGCCGAAATCGACGCTGCCGGTAAGCCAGTCCTCGGCTGGCGCCGGCACCGGAGATTCGGTCTTCTCTTCGGTCTGCGCCGGAGTGGCGGCGGCCGGAGCGGCGGGCTTGGCTGGCTGTTCCGGCTGCTGCGCCAGGGCCGGAACCATCAGGATGAGGGCCAGCAGGTATCTCATTTGAGGAAGTCCCGGCTCACATAAGAGCCATGCACCTTCTGGTGGCAGAGGTTGCAGTTCTGGAACCGCGGACTGCGCAAGTCATGGATAGCCGGAGGAATCGTGCCCAGAGTGGCGGCGGGCGTGGTCGAAGGCATGTTGGAGTGGCACTCCAGGCAGACGAAGCGCACTTCCGGCCGTGTTAACATGCGCGGATTCGCCGAGCCGTGTGGTTGGTGGCATGCCGTGCAGCCCTCCAGGCGGACGGGCGGGTGCTCGTAGGTGAACGGCCCGCGCTTGTCGCCGTGGCACTTGAAGCAGCCTGGCTCATTGGCGCTCACGGTCTGCATGAGACGCGGCAGGAAGCTGCCATGCGGGTTGTGGCAATCGACGCAGGACATGGCGCCTTCCGGCAGCCGGTGTTTGTAAGGCCGCTGGAAGCTGGCCCATATGTCCGCATGGCACCCGGCGCACAGCTTGTTGATATCGGTCTGTTTGCGTGGCACCAACCCATTGGGCCCATTGGCGTGGATGGAGTGGCAGGCGGTGCAACTCACCTGGTTCCTGGCATGACTGCTATTAATGCGTCCCACGTTCGTGGGCTGATTGAGATGGCAGGTGAGACAGATCTTGTCGGCTTCGGCGGCCTTGAGTTTGGCCGGGTTTCGGATATCGGCGGCGCTGGCCGAATCCGCGTGCTTGCTTCCGGGACCGTGGCAGGATTCGCAGGCCTTGGTGGCCCAACCGTGCTTATTGCCGGTTTCCACCTGTTGATGAGGGTTCTTCTGAAAGGCGTTGAAGAGGTCCTCGTGGCACATCTGGCAGGTTTGGGAGCCGACGTATTCCGCCGGCTGGGTGGCGGCGGGAGGGGGAGCGGGGGCGGCAGGCTTGTCCTGGGCGCCCCAACTGGCGGCGGTGCACAGCGCGGCCATGGCCAAAAGCACGACGCCGCGCACCGCCGGGAGACGGCGAGCGCGTCGCGTGCTCTCGACCAGCCGGAGCAAAGCGGTCATCTCTCCTTTATTCTACTTGCCGGCGTGCTCCTGCAACACGTCGAAGGCCGCACCCGCGGCGTGGCAAACATCGCAGCTCTCGCCGAATCTGGGATCGGTTTGAGAAACCGCGTGGGCCATCGCAGAGGTGTTCAAGTGGCACGCGGTGCAGGCCGAAGTGGTGGCCGGCGCCGGATTCAACAGCCCTTGCGGATCGGTGACCGCGTGCAAGCCCTCGGGGAAGACGGCTTCGGAGTTGTTGGCGTGGCACATGTAGCATTGCGCGGTGTCGCGCGTGGCCCCGGTGGGCCCCATCGGCGGGAACAGCACGTTGTCGAAATTGGAGAGCGCCCCGCCGTGGCCCACCACGATATACGTCGAGTTGAAGCTGGCCAGGTTGGCGCCGGTGTGGATCTTGTGCACCATCAGGGCGAAGTTGATCGCCTGGTTGGGCGCGGCTTTTTGGACGGGATCGGTGGACGATGGCCGCGTGGTGAAGTCGGTATTCTCCGGGTTGTGGCATATCACGCAATAGGTCACGTTGTTGCGCAAATCGCCGTGGACTTCCAAGTAGGCGTGGCAGGCGTTGCAGTTCGCCATAGCCACCACGGTGCGCCGCGGCGTCACCGGGCTGCCATCCACGGAGAAATAGGTTACCTGGTTGACGGCGCCATAGCTGGTCGTCTGTTGGTTGGTGTCGCCCGGGTTCAGCGTGGCGGTGAGGCGCGCCTCGGCGCCAATCATGAATGTGCCCGTGGAGCCTGTCGGAACGACATGCGTGAAGGCGTACGTACAGGTGCCATCGGCGGTGCACGTCGACCCGGTGGCGCTCTCGGTGACGTAACCCGGCGTGGTGGAGTCCGCGCCGAAGTTGGTCATCGTCACACCGGACGTCGGACCGGTCATGGTCAGCGACAGCGTCCCCGATTCGGAAATGAAGGTGCTCATGGGAATGCCGTTGCCCTTGTTGTCCCGGACGGTGAAGGTGACGGTAGGAGCCTTTCCGGCGACGCCGTTGGCGACCTTAACGAAGGCGATGTTGATGCCGGCGATCTGCGAGGATTGATCGGGAATCACGTGGGCGCCCTTGATGGAGGCGTCGAATTCCAGTTCGCCCTGCGGGATGTGGCAGTTGGCGCACATCGAATCGTCGGGCTGCGGCCCTCCGACGTGGTTGAGGCCGGTGGTGAAGTTGATGTTATTGTGACACCCGCCGCAGGCTGCCCCGGTTGGAGTGGTCAGCCATGCGCCGGTCTGGGCCGCTCCGTTATTGGGATTGTGGCACATCTGGCAGCGCCGCACATCGGCGGGATCTACCACGCCCGAAAAGTCGTTCACCGAGTTCTGGTATCCGATAATCTGGTAAGGCTTTCCGGCGACCACCGTAGGCAGCGAGCTGCCCATGTGTATGGAGTGGATGAAGACTTTCATATCCAGACTGTTTCCGGTGTTCGGGTCGACGGTCTGCGGCTGATGGCAGATGATGCAAACCTCTACGTCGCGCCGGGACCCTCCGTGGGCGGCCAAACCGTTCGCCCCGGTCACCGTGGCCGCGCTTCCATGGCAGCCATTGCAATCCGGCGTGCGGACCACATCGCGCGGGGCCGGCTTGGAGCCGTTGGGCACCCAGTCGAACCAGGTATCGGCGTAGTCGGTGCCGAGGTCCCAAACGGTCAAGTTTCGCGAACCATACAGGCCCACCCTGTGGGTGGCGGTCTGATCGTAGGTCGTGGGTAGCTTGGTTTTGAAGGTATAAATATATTCGCCCGTCGCCACGGTGGCGGTGGTGCCGCCGGAGTCGCCGGACGCCTGGGTGGCCGTTGCGGGGCCGGTGGCGGCCGCTACCGTACGCGTGATGTAGGAAGCAAACTGCGCCTGGCCTTTGGGAATATAGGCGATCAGGAAGCTGACCGAAATGGGGCCGGGGGTGACAACCCCAGCCAAGTCCAGAGGCTGGCCATTGGGATCGGCCAGCTTGTAGTCCACACTCACCGTACCGTCGGTTGCGATCTTGGCCGAAACCACCGTGATGGTGAATCCCGGCTGGACGTATTCCACGAGTGCCGGATCGGCGTAGAACGCCTTGTCGTGCGGCGTCAATCTGGTTTTGGACGGGGCGCCTATCAACCCACAGGCACCCACCACCAATACCGCTGCGGTCAGATACCGGCCTAACGTGAAAGCCGAAGAAGGAATCCGCATACTCATCTCCAATTCAAGAAACCCGATCAGTCAAAAGCACCGGAACGGCCGGAAACAACCCGCCCAAGCCGGTGCACCATGCCGAAGCTACCGAGCAGGAAAAACACAGCACATACCCATCCAAACCGGGAGCAAGAGGATCAGACTCTCAAACCCGCCGATATCATTAAGTAAGGTATCCCTATATTCATCTATGTTTAAGAAGCCTGATCCGTCAAAAACCCGGCTACGGTAAGGAGACAGCCCACACGGGTAAACCGTGCAGAAACTACCGAGCAGGGAAAACATTGCACATGCCCAACCAAACGGGCGGCAAGGGAATCAGGTCCCGAACCCTTTTATTATCAGTGTGAGGTAAACTTCACCACCACAATTAGAGGTTTCCTCGCCGCTGTGAAATGGGTGAAAAGGATGCATCCTGTGGGTGAAATCGCGCTATCCCTGGTTGCCCTCACTCGCCTCAAGTAGCAGGGGGAGCGGCGCAGTTCCGCGCGATGAGCGCCAGACAGCCAGGTATTCTTGGCTACAGAAAAATCCTATAGCTATATCAGATTTTCCTTGATTTCGGACATGGAGAACGTATATTCTAGTTTCTTCCGTGTCTCAAATCCTTCACCACTGTACAGCAAAGAACATGCCCATCGCCCTTGTTGCTTCTCTCTCTGCCGACCGCGTCCGCGCTTCGTCCGCGGACGCCATTCGTAGACGAGCGTTGGAACGTCTCTACGAACGCAGGGACGTCGTGGAAGATCTCATCCGGTTATTAAAGGGTTACGACCAGTGCCACAAAGCCCGCAGAGCAGCGTGCATCGAGTTCAGCGCGGCTCGGAAGTGCTCGTGAGATTCCGCTCGATTGCGAACTTGACCAGGCCGACCAGGTCGTGGACGTTGAGCTTGCGCATCAGGCTGGCACGGTAAGTGTCCACGGTTTTGGGACTGATGTCGAGCAGGTCGGCGATGTCCTTGGCGCGCAATCCATTCACGAGGTAGGAAAAGACCTCCGTCTCGCGAGGGCTGAGGGAAGCGAGCGGATCTTCGGCCGGGGCGCCTTCGGCCCTGGTAAAGAGGCCGGCGCCGCGCAGCAGCGGAGAGACGTAGACGCCGCCTTCGCGGACGAAGCTGATGGCATCCAGCAGGTGGCGGGTGGGCCCGTCTTTGAGGAGGTAGGCATCCGCGCCCGCCCGCAACGCCTCCCTGACGGTGGCATCTTCGCGGCTGATGGAGAGGATCATCAGTTTGGCCGCGCAACCGGAGGCGCGCAGCCGGCGAATCACCTCGATGCCGGAGATGCCCGGCATGTTCAGATCCAGAACGGCAAAATCGGGCTGGAGCGCGGCGATCATTTCCACGGCCGCGGTGCCATCGGAGCACTGGCCGAGGATGGACATTCCGCTGGCGGAGCACAGCGCAGCGATTCCTTCGCGCACGATGGCGTGATCGTCCACCAGAACTACCGTAATGTCTTGCGATTCCTGCATACTCCTCCTGGCAGGGACGGGGTCCCTCAAGAAAACGGCACCGAGACTACCAGTGTAGTGCCAGTCGGGCCGCTTTGGATCTCCGATCTTCCGCCCAACGCGGCGGCTTGCTCGCGGATGGAGCGCAGGCCAATGCCGGATGCCACGCTGGCGGGGCCCCGAAGCAGTCCGGCCACGTCAAACCCCACGCCGTCATCCCGAACGGTCAGGATGGCACAATCGTCGCGGGTTTCGAGGGCCGCTTCGACGCGCGTGGCGCGGGCGTGGCGGGCTACGTTGGAAAGGGCCTCCTGCGCGGCCCGGTAGAGCAACACCTTGACCTCCAGATCGGGCTCGTGCGGCAGCGGTTGGATGCGGAGAGACGCTTTAAATCTCTGGGGAATACCGCTGATGTCCCACAGTTGTTGGATCGCGTCGGCGAGCGTGAGCCGCTGCCACTCTGGCGGGTGCAGCCGCGCGGAGACGGAGCGCACCTGTTCCAAAGCGTCGTTGGCCAGGGTGGAGATGCGGTCGAGCGCCTGTTGCACCAGCGCCGGCGGGTCGAGGAGGTGCGCGGCGACGATCTCAAGTTGGAGGCGGATGGCGGCCAGCATCTGTCCCACGCCGGTGTGGAGTTCCCGGCCCAGGCGCTGCCGTTCGAGATCGATCTGGCGCACCGCTCCGCGCCCGATGCCGCGGCGCCGGTCCCGGGCGAGGCTGGAAAGATCGCGCTCCGCGAGTTGCAGCCGGAGATAATGCCGCAGCAGGCTGCTCTCCAAGTGGAGCAACCCGGCGGACACGGCCGCAGGCATCCGGGCATCTACCCGGGAGCGTATTGCGGCTTGAATTGTGTCAGTCAGGTTATCCCCACCGCCGGGCGCTGAGCGCGGCCTTTCGCTCATCCAGAGCACGTCGCCGCGAGAGCCGCATTCCCATAACAGTGGACAAGCGACCTCGCCCCGGCTGGCGGGCCCGGATTCCCAGCCGTCACTCAACCAGAAGTCCCTTAGAACAAAGGACGTATCCTAAGACAGAATGCCAGTTTTCCGACTGGCTTTCAATGTCGGTACGTACCCAGTACGATGGTTACTAAATGTAGTACTTGCATGGAGTTCCGGAAAAGTATTATAAAGGAAGCAGCCATGTCGCGAGTTATCAGTTACGTTCCCCGCTTGGCCATCTTCGCGGCCGGAATCGTGGCGGGGGTATTGACGAGTTCCCGGCGCGGGTATGGCGGGATCAGTCCGGCAGCGGAACAGGATTTGAAGCGCTCGCTGGCCGATCTGGAGAGCCGCCTGGAGGCGCATGAATCGGCCGACGTTGCGCGGTTCGCTCAGGTCGAGACGCGCTTGGACGAGCATGCCGTCAAGCTGGCGGATGTTCCGTCCACTGCGCAGATCGTGGCCGCCATGGAGCAACTGCTCTCGAAGACCATGACGTCTCTGGACGAGCGCCTCACCACGCAAGCGCATTCCATAGAAGCTCTGAACACCACGGTCGCGCAGACCGACGGCCTGCTGGAGCGGGTGCTGGAGTCGCTCGATTCTCTGCAGACCTACACGGACCCAGGGGAGTTGGCAGGGGATTCCGCGGCCCAGCGTCCAACCATGTAGGCCTCGGTCCATCGCTGTTCCCTATTCCGGGGGCCGGCGTCTATCTCAAAGATCGCAACTACTCGGATTTTCCCGAATATGAATCGGCGCAAGAACGCACTATTCTGGGGGTAGTAGGACGATCATATATGGATCTCGCGAAAGTGCTGGCCCATCTCCACGGGGAGTTGGACAGCTTGAACGCAGCGATAGCCACTCTCGAGCGGTTGCCGCAGAGACGCCGCAGACGGGGCCGGCCGCCCAGGCTGGTCCCGGCGCACGCGAGCCGCGCCATCGAGCTAACCGGCCAGCAGGAGGCTAGAACGGAACGTCGTCATCCGTGATGCCCTGATTCAGGTCGTCCGGAGGCTCGGAGGCGGCGGCTTGAGGACGGGGAGCGGAGCGCGGCATGGAAACCGGTGGCGCGAAATCGCCGGCTGACGCAGCGGGCGCTCCGGCGGTGTCGCCGCGGCCGCCCAGGAGAATCAGGTCGTCGCAGACCACTTCGGTGAAGTACTTCTTCTGTCCATCCTTCTTGTCTTCGTAGCTGCGGCTTTGCAGGCGGCCTTCGAGATAGACCTGCTTGCCCTTCAGCAAATAGTTCGCCACGTTTTCGGATCGCCACAGAAGGATATTGTGCCAATCGGTTTCTTCCTTCCACTCGCCGGATTGCTGGTCCTTCCAGCGGCGGTTGGTAGCCAGGGTGAACGTGGAGCGGGCCACGCCACCGGGAGTGAACTTGGTCTCGGCGTCTTTGCCGAGATGCCCAAGCAGGATAACTTTGTTAACGCTTCGGGATGCCATATTACCCTGAACTGTAGCACACACGGGCGCTACCTCGTGAAGATGGTGGCGTTCACGTTCATGCCAGGGCGCAGAATCAGGTCTCCGGGGCTGTCGACCAGGATCTTCACGGGAATCCGCTGCACCACTTTGACGAAGTTTCCGGTGGCATTTTCGGGGGGCAGCAGGCTGAGACGGGAGCCGGTGGCGCCGGCGATGGAATCCACGCGGCCGCCCACGCTTCGGCCGTACATGTCCACCTGGATTTCGGCTCTCTGGCCGGGGTGCACGTCGGCGAGCTGGGTCTCCTTGAAATTGGCGGTCACCCAAATGTCATGCAGCGGGATGATGGTCATGAGTCCCTGGCCCGGTTGCACGATCTGGCCGATTTCGACGCTCTTATGCGTGACCACGCCGTCCATGGGCGCGACGATGGTGGTGTAACTAAGCTGGAGCTCGGCTGCCTCGAGATTGGCGCGCGCCGCCTCGACCGCGGCGGCGGCGGTGCCGGCGTCGGCCGTGCGGATGTCGACCTGCTTGCGGTTGGCAACCGAGGTTGCTACCAGGGAGCGCGCCTGGCCGACCCGCGATTGAGCGGCGTCCACGGCCGCCTGGCGGATGGCGGCATCCTGTTGCGCCGAAGCCAGTTTCTCGCGGGACGCCTGCAATTCACTCTCGGCCACGCGCGCTGCGGCGACGTAGGCGTCGAACTGCAACTGGGAGATCTCGGCCTTGTCGACCAGCGGTTTCATGCGCGCGAGGTCCGCCTGCGCGCGGTCGTTGCTGGCCTGCTTGGTGCGCACGTTGGCCTCG
>Ga0181527_1004668_pt1 | contig 11658 bp, 8 predicted proteins | sample PEATcosm2014_Bin_30_FD_119762 | JGI IMG/M metagenome (GOLD analysis project Ga0181527, IMG submission 119762) | Peatland microbial communities from MTU Mesocosm Facility, Houghton, MI, USA - PEATcosm2014_Bin06_60_metaG | ecosystem: Environmental > Terrestrial > Soil > Wetlands > Peat | place...
ACCCTGCTCCTCGCCGTGGACTGCGGCTCGACTGCAGTTGCCGCCATCGCCTCGCTGCGGCAGCGCGGCGTGGACGTGATTGTCCTGGATCATCACCAGGTCTCCACTCCGGCGCCTGCCGCCACCGCGCTGGTCAACCCTCAACTCGGCGCCCTCCCTCCCACCTCTGGCATCCCGGAGCCGGCAACCGCCACCCAGCCCACCCCCGCATCTAACCCAATCAGCGCCGCTGACTCCCTTAACTCCTCCCCGCCCTTCACCGAACTGTGTTCCGCCGGCCTCGCCTTTAAGCTCGCACACGCGGTGCTCAAGCGCGCACGCGAAACCGGTCTCCCGGGCGCAGCAAACTTCGACCTGCGCCCCTTGCTCGACCTGGTCGCCCTCGGCACCATCGCCGACATCGTCCCGCTCACTGCCGAAAACCGCATCCTGGTAACCGCAGGTCTGGAGCGCCTCAACACCACTCGGCGGCCCGGCCTTGTTGCCCTGAAAAGAGTCGCTCAGTCCCCTGCCCTACTTGGTACCTACGAAGTCGGCTTTCAACTTGCGCCCCGTCTCAATGCCGCGGGCCGGCTCGAAACCGCCGAGGACGCCCTGCGTCTGCTGCTGGCCCCCGACCTGGCCGAAGCCTTCCCCATCGCCCAGAAGCTCGACGCCCATAACCGTGCGCGTCAGAAGATCGAGCGCGGCATCGCCGATGAGGTCATCTACGCCCTGCGCACCCGGTTCAACGCGCAGACTGACTTCGTCATCGTCGAGGGCCAATTGTCCTGGCACATCGGCGTTGTCGGCATTGTCGCCGCGCGCGTGCTTCAGCAATTCTACCGCCCCACCATTATCCTCGGGGGCGATGGCGAGCACTTCCGCGGGTCCGGCCGCAGCATTGCCGGTTTCGATCTGGCCGCCGCGCTGCGCCAATGCGATGACCTGCTGGTCCGCCACGGCGGCCACGCCATGGCAGCGGGAGTCACCCTGCAACCCGTCAAACTGGATGCCTTCCGGGCGCGCCTCAATGACCTCGCCCGCGGCGCCCTCAAGCCCGACGTCCTCCAGGCACCCCTGCGCCTCGACGCCGAAGTTACCTTGGAGGCAATGACCCTGGAATGCCTGGCCGCCCTTGACCGGTTGAGACCAACAGGCTTGGGCAACCCGCCCGTCCAGGTCTTTGCCCGCAACCTCACTCAGCAGCGCCCTTCGCAGCGCATGGGCGCCGAGAAGCAGCACGTCAAGATGTGGGTGACCGATGGCGCCACCACCCACGAGGCAGTCTGGTGGGGGACGGGCAACGAGGCGCAGCCCGCCGTCCGCTTCGATCTCGCCTTCGCGCCCCAAATCAACGAATACAACGGCCGCCGCACCGTGCAGTTAAAGGTCCTCGCTTGGCGGGCGGCTCAGTAACACTGATCGTCTCCCCTTGAAACCGCGCCCTCGAACCTGCAATCTCTTGCCGATTTATGATCTCCGCCATCATCGTCGCCGCCGGCAAGGGCACCCGAATGGGACCGAAGGTTGATAAGCTTTTCCTCGAACTCAATGGCTGCTCCATCATCGCGCACACCTGGCAACGATTCGACGAAGCCGGATGCATTGACGAAATCCTTATGGTCGTCCGCGATGGCATGCAAGCCGCCTTTATGTCGTTGGCGCAGAAATACAACTTCCAGAAGCCCTTTCGAGTGGTGGCTGGCGGCAAAGAGCGGCAGGACTCTGTCTGGAACGGGTTGGAAGCGCTATCGCCGGGCACCGGGCTTGTCGCCATTCAGGATGCGGCACGGCCCTGCACGAGCCCTGCCCTGATCGCGGCGACCGTGGCGGCGGCGCGGGAAATGGGGGCCGCCGTCGCTGCGCAGCCCGTCACCGACACCATCAAGGAATCGCGCGACGGCAAACTGATTGAGCGCACCTTGGACCGCTCGCGGCTGTGGGCCGTGCAAACCCCGCAGACCTTCCGCGTGGACATCATCCGCCGGGCGTTGATGGCGGTGCGGCAACAGGGTCTGCTGGTGACCGACGACACGGCGGCGTGCGAACTCATCGGCCAGCCGGTCCAACTAGTGCTCAGCACCGACCCGAACCCCAAGGTCACCCGCCCGGAGGATCTCCCCTCCGTCGAAGCGCTCCTCCGAAGCCTGGCGGCTCAGGCCTGAAGGGGAGGCTGGCCGTCGCCCGCGGGCGCGCCCTTGCAAACTCCCCCGCCACCCGCTATGGTCTGGCAGAACGATGGTTCGAGCATTATGAAACGACGTCTGCTTTACGGGGTGGTGATTACCGTCCTGAGCTTTAACGCGCTGATTGGCGCCCGCATCTATTTAAGCTCCGCTCAGGCCGCGGAGAAGGATTCCGCCTATCCCAGCCTCCAGCTCTTTTCCTACGTGATGGAGAAGGTGCGCAAAGATTACGTGGACGGCCAGAACCTCAAGTATCAGGACCTAGTCTATGCCGCCCTCAAGGGCATGCTCAACACCCTGGACCCGCACAGCGAGTTCCTGGAAGCCGAGAAGTACAAAGAGCTGCAGAGCGACACTCAAGGCGCGTTCGGCGGCATCGGCATCGTGGTCGAAATGAAGGAGGGCTTCATTACAGTCGTCGCCCCCATGGAAGACAGCCCCGGCTTCAAAGCCGGCATCAGGTCCGGGGACCGCATCATGAAGATTGACGGCAAGAGCACAGAAAGGATGAGCCTGCCCGACGCGGTCAAGAATCTGCGCGGGGAGCCGGGCACTGACGTGAAGATCAGCGTGCTTCGCCCCTCTTCAGGCCACATGAAAGATTACAAGCTCTCCCGCGCCGTCATAAACGTCGACATGGTCAAGGATATCAACGGCAAGAAGGAGTTCCCCCTCGGCGACAACAAGATCGGCTACATTCGTCTGGTCCAGTTCGGCGAGAAGACGAGCGCCGAGCTGGAAGCCGCGCTCCAGAAGTTGAAAAGCCAAGGCATGCAAGGGCTGGTGCTGGATTTGCGCTGGAATCCGGGCGGCCTGCTCGACCAGGCCGTCGATGTCTGCGAGAAATTCCTGCCCCGCGGCGACCTGGTGGTGACTACTGAGGGCCGCAACTCCAGCCAGAACTCCGTGCGCAAGGCCAGGGGGCCGCACGGCGACGAGCTGCACGACATGCCCATGGTCGTGCTGGTTAACCTGGGCAGCGCCAGCGCCTCGGAGATCGTTGCGGGCTGCTTGCAGGATACCAAGCGCGCCATCATTCTTGGCGAGAAGACCTTTGGCAAAGGCTCAGTCCAGAGCATCCTGCCGCTGCCCGACGGTTCGGCCTTGCGCCTCACCACAGCCAAGTACTACACCCCGAGCCATAAAGTCATTCACGAGGAAGGCATCACCCCGGATATCGCCGTCCCGCTGAGCGAGGAGCAGGAGCGCGACATCCAAATCAAGCACATGCCAGGGGGCGTTCAAGGCCTCGACGACAAGGACCGCGAGCGAGTGCTGAGCATCCATGACCCGCAGCTTGAACGCGCCATGGACCTGCTCAAAGGCATCACCCTCTTCACCCAGCGCGCCCCGGCGGGAGAACCGAAGCTGGCGAAGAGCGAAAAGATGGCCGCCAAGTAGTCACGCATCACGTTTCACGCATCGCGTTTCACGCTCCACGCATCCCGCTCCGCGCTCCTCCCGCCTCCCAACGTGCCGCTCCTTTCCGTTGAAACCTCCTGCGACGAGACCGGCGCGGCAGTCGTTCACCAGGGCCGCGTGCTGTCGAATGTCGTCTCGTCGCAAATCAGCGTGCACGCGGAATACGGGGGCGTCGTGCCGGAGTTGGCGGCGCGCGAGCATCTCCGCAACCTGATGCCGGTTGTCCGGCTGGCCTTGCGCGACGCGGCCGTCGCAGCCGACCAACTGGACGCCGTGGCCGCCACGCGTGGTCCGGGTCTGCCCAGCGCGCTGATGGTCGGCTTCAAGGCGGCGCAGGCGGCGGCCTTTGTGTTGGGGCGGCCGTTTCTCGGCATCCACCACCACGAAGCTCATCTCTATTCGCCCTGGCTCAAAGGCCAGCCGCCAGTCGCCGAGTTCTCGAAGTTCCAACCGAACCTTTCCCTCATTGTCAGCGGCGGCCACACGCTGCTGGTCCATGTCCGGGCGGAGCTGGACCACACCCTGCTCGGCTCGACCGTTGATGACGCCGCCGGCGAGTGCTTCGACAAGGTCGGGAAGCTAATCGGCTTGCCCTATCCCGCGGGGCCGGAAATTGATCGGCTGGCGGAGGGAGGCAATCCCAAAGCCTTTGACTTTCCCCGGCCCATGATGGACGACCCCGGCGACGATTTCAGTTTCAGCGGGCTAAAGACCTCCGTGCGCTACTTCCTGCGCGACCATCCCACCCTGCTGGATGACCCACAACGCGTGCGCGATTTGTGCGCCAGCGCGCAGGCCGCCATTGTGGACGTGCTCGTGACCAAAACCATCCGCGCCGCCCACCGGCTCCGCGTTGGCTGTGTCACGGCCTCCGGCGGCGTGACCTGCAATCGCGCCTTACGCCAGAGGCTCACCGCCGCCTGCGAGCGTGAGCGGCTCACGCTGTTGCTGGCCGGGAAGAACCTTTGCACCGACAACGCCGCGATGATCGGCATTCTGGCCGAACGGAAGCTTGGGCTAGGAGGGGAGGCAACCTCCTCAGCCGCGGACATCCTGCCTAATTGGGCGTTGGCGTAAGGTCAGGGGCAGGCTCACTTCTGTCGGTGGGGCGCGGTGTCCTCACCGCGGCGTGTCCACCTCCCCAATGGCGCGGTGGGGACACCGCGCCGTACCTTCAAGGAAGGGAGTCAACAGCCAGCGCTCACTCCGCACAAGCCGGTCTCCCCGCAGAATATCTCAAGCCGGCAACAGTCAGCGACGGCCTCGCTTACCCGCAGCCGAACCGGGCCCGGCCCACCCGGAGCGATCCCAGCGCTCTCAGCGCTCTCAGCGAGAATCTTGATGGTGCACACGAAGCGCGTCGCGCGCCCCCATTCCACAGGAATGCGCCCCGATTTGATCCCACGTCCGCTGGAGCGCATGTCCGGCTCGGGAAGCAGTTCTTTCCGACTAACCAACGTGCCTCTCCTCTCGTTTGGCCACCGGCTGCCGCCCGCTCGGCGGCAGATAGTGAAACTCCGCCCGCTTGCCGGCCATTCTGGCTAGCCGGGCCTCGGCTGGCTCCGCCAGCAACTCACGAATCGTGCGCAGCAACTTCGCCAAGTCCAGCGGCTTCTCCATGAGCGCGCCTGCGCCCGAAGCCAGCGCGGGAAAGAGCTGGTTCGGCCGCGCCGTAATGATGATCACCGGGAGCAACGGGTCCTCGGCAGCAAGCCGCTCCAAGGTATCCCAGCCGTTCTGCACTGGCAGGTTCAGATCCAGCAGCACCAGGTGCGGGGCAGTGGCCTGCGCGCGCTCAAGGGCCTCCAACCCGTTCGCGGCGGGGACCACAAGGTAACCCTCCTCCTCCAGGACGCGTTGCAGCATCCGGCACACCCCGGGATCATCATCCACCAGCAGGATCTTCTTCTTCATCAAAAAAAACCCCTGTGGCCAGTTCGCGGGCGTGAGCCTGACCACAGGGAGCGGTGGGTCGCCGCTAAATTCTCTTCCGCTGCAGGCCGGCTCAGCCTTTGCTCGACCCAAACTCGTGCCACCGGTTCCTGCCGCAGGCTTCTCTCGCACGTTCACACCGCGCAACGAAGCACTTTTGTTTAAGCCAAACCCGTGCCAACTCGCCGCGAGACCAACTTTAGCCAGTTTCCCGCGGTATTCCATGTCCCCGTCCCGGCACAGCCTCCAGCCGCATGGTAACTTGCTTACCAGTTCGGGTAAGCCGGTTATCAGGTGATCCTGGCAAATCGAGGCTTGGCTTGGCCGCACCTTGCGCCAATCATCAGGTGCCTGGCTATCACGCAATGAATGGCGGCATGAAATACAGACTGGACGCTTTCGTCCTGGCCATCGTTGGGATGTTCGTCCTCATCGCCTGGACGGGCCACACTTCGTGGCGGCGCAGCGGCGAATTACGTGAGAAACTCACGACGGTGCAGTTGCAGAGCTTTCAAATCGCCGATCATCTCCAGGAAACCATCTGGGAACTCAATAACCTCGTCCTCCGTTATGGCGTCTATCACGACACGAACGCCTGGACCCGTTTCCAGACCCGAAGCAAGGAGCTCGATAAATGGATCGATGATGTGACCCCGATTCTGTCCACCGAGACAGAACGACAGGTACTCGATCTCATCAATGCCAGATACGACGAATACATGGCTGCCGCTCATGACATTGAAACCAAAACCCAATCCAGCCCTCCGACCGCGACGCCCCTGGTCGAGTTTGCCGATTTCGAGAAGCAATCCCAGCGCATCCTTAACCTCGGCTCCCATTTGGCCAAAGCCCATCTTGATTCCATGAGCTCCTTTCTGGCGGATTCTCAGAAGTCCCTTACCTATCTGCGCGTGGTGTTGCTCATCTCGCTGGCCTTGCTGCTGCTCGCCGGGGGCGGATTGGCCGTGGTGGTCTATCGCGAGCTGATTGCGCCGTTGCGGCTTAAGCTGGTGGAGAGCCAGGCGCTGCTCGATCGCCAGGAAAAGCTCGCCTCCCTCGGCCTGCTGGCCGCGGGCGTCGCCCACGAGATCCGCAACCCGCTTACCGCCATTAAAGCCTGGCTCTTTCTTCAGCAAAAGCACTTGCTGCCCGGCACGCCGGAGCACACCGACACCCAGGTCATTGCCAATGAAGTGAGCCGGCTCGAACACATCGTCGAAGATGTGCTGCTCGTGGCCCGGCCATCCGAACCGAGCTTGACGGCGGTCCCCGCCGATGAGCCGTTGCGCCAGGTCCAGTCGCTGCTCAAGCCCCAGCTCGAGAAGGCTAACATCCGGCTCGCCGTCCAGGGCTCCGTCTCCGCGCCAATCAAGATCGACCCGCAGCAAATCCAGCAGGTGTTGATCAATCTGATCCAGAACGCCGCTGACAGCATCGGCCACGACGGCGAGGTCACTTTGCGCGCCCGCCTCGATAACAAGCGCCTCGCCGATCGTCTTACGGACGTAGTCATCCTCGAAGTCGCCGACACTGGCAAAGGCATCCCCCCGGAAGTCGAGAAGCGCCTGTTCGATCCCTTCTTCACCACCAAGGACGCGGGCACCGGCCTGGGCCTTTCCATAGCTGCGCGCATTGTTGAAAAGCACGGCGGCGCCTTGCAGTATCAGACGCGGCCAGACCACGGCACGACCTTCGGCATCGTCCTGCCGCGCGCGTAGCGGTTGTTACGTTTAACCTGTTTAACTTTCCCTCCGCTTCGTGTATCTCCTATTGCCCAATGAGCAACGTCGGCAGAGTTCTGCTAATCGAGGATGATCCGGGCATCGTCGTGAGCCTGCGCCGCCTGCTGGCGGAAGAAGGCCACGAAGTACTCGTCGAAACCCGCGGCGACACGGGCCTGACCCGGGCGCGCGACCAGTCGTGGGATGTCGTCATTACCGACATGCGATTGCCCGGCCTGGGCGGTCTGGAGCTGATCCGCGAGCTGCATGCGGCCAAACCGCGCCTGCCCATCATCCTGATCACCGGCCACGGCACCACCGAAACCGCCATCGAGGCCACCAAGCTCGGCGCCTACGATTACATGCTCAAACCGCTGGAGGTGCCGGAGTTCATCGAGCTGGTCGGCAAAGCCATCACCAGCAGCCGCCTGATGACCGAGCCGGTGGAAGTCGGCGCGCCGGGTGCCGCGCGCGACGCGCTGGTCGGCAACAGCCGCGTGATGCAATCCATATATAAGGAAATAGGCCGCGTCGCCTCCAAGCCGGTCAACGTCCTCATCCGCGGCGAGACCGGCACCGGCAAGGAGCTGATCGCCCGCGCCCTTTACCAACACAGCGACCGCGCCAAAGCCCCGTTCATCGCAATCAACTGCGCCGCCATTCCCGAGACGTTGCTCGAAAGCGAACTCTTCGGGCACGAGCGCGGCGCCTTCACCGGCGCCGAGAACCGCCGCATCGGCCGCTTCGAGCAGGCCCACCATGGCACCATCTTCCTCGATGAGATTGGTGACATGGCGCCGGGCACTCAGATCAAGCTTATGCGCGTGCTGCAGGAGCGCTGCTTCCAGCGGCTCGGCGGCAAGGAGACCATCCCCGTGGACGTCCGCGTGCTCGCCGCCACCAATCGCGACCTCGAAGCGGCCATCCAGCACAAGCAGTTTCGCGAGGACCTTTATTATCGTCTCAGCGTGGTCGTCATTCAGCTCCCCCCGTTGCGACAGCGCAAGGAAGACATCCCTGAGCTGGTGAAATACTTCCTGCGCAAATACGCCGCCGAACTCGGCGTGGCGGACCCCTCGATCCATGCCGAAGCGGTGGACTTCCTCCAGGCCGAAAACTGGCCGGGTAATGTGCGCGAACTCGAAAACGTCGTGCGCAAAGTCCTTCTCCTCGCCCAGGGTTACACCATCAATCTGGACCATGTCCGCGCCGCCCTGGCTCGCACGGCCGCGCCGATCGATGCCGGCCATCTATCCCTGCGCGAGCACGTGGACGAGTTGCTGGCCGCCGCCCAGCGCGGCGAGATCACTGACACCCACGCCCAGCTTCTGACGGCCGCCGAACGTGAAATCTTCAGCCGTGCGATCAACCTTGCCCACGGTAACCAAGCCAAGGCGGCGCGTTGGCTGGGCGTCTCTCGTCTCACGATGCGTGAGAAACTCCATCAGTTCGGCATCCACCCGGCGCAGGAACAACCCAACCCTTAGGATCCACCTAACGCGTCCGAGGCGCCCGACGCTCCGGAGCCCGCCTACGCCGCCGACGCCGCGATCAACGCCACCACCTTCTCCACCGCCTCTTCGGCCTTCACCGGCATGAGCGCGCCACCGCGGGGCTTGACCTCCACCTCGCCCTTGGCCAGCGACTTCTCGCCCACCCCCACACGGATCGGGAACCCGACCAGCTCCGAGTCCTTGAACTTCACCCCGGGCCGGTCGCTGCGGTCGTCGAGGATCACGTCGATGCCGCGCGCGGTCAGGTCGGCGTAAATCTGTTCGGCGCGCTGCATGACCGCGCTTTCGGGCGCTACGTTCAACGGCGTGATGCACACTGTGTAGGGCGCGACGCTGATCGGCCAGATGATGCCGTTGTCGTCGTGGCTCTGCTCGATGACCGCTTGCATGGTGCGGGTGACACCGATGCCGTAGCAGCCCATGATCGCCGGCTGTTGCTTGCCCGATTCGTCGAGAAACAGCGCGTGAAGCGCCTCGCTGTACTTAGTGCCGAGCTTGAAGACGTGCCCAACCTCGATGGCGCGCTGGACTTTGAGCGGCTGGCCGCACTTGGGACAAGCCTCACCCGCTTGCACCAGGCGTAGATCGGCCCACTGCGTCACCTGGATGTCCCGCCCGATGGCGACATTGCGCCAGTGGAAGCCGTCGGCGTTGGCGCCTGTGGTCATCTCGGCGGCGTCGCGCAGGCGCTCGTCGGCATAGATCGGCAGCTTCGTCAGCCCCACCGCGCCCAGGCTGCCCGGATGGGCTCCTAGCGCGGCGAAAATCTCCTCGGACTCGGCTGCACGGAGGGTCGCGGTGCCCAGCGCGCCGATGAGCTTGGCCTCATTCAACTGGTCGTCGCCGCGCAGCATTATCAGCACGATCTTGCTCTCCGCCATATAGACAAGCGTCTTGAGCTGAACGTCGGCGGCCACATTGTAAGGCGCCTTGCTCAGCGCCTCGATGGTCACGACGCCCGGCGTAGCGAACTTCTCAATCGGGAGGCTTGGAACTTTGGACTTTGGACCTTGGACTTTAGACTGCGCCTTATCCACGTTCGCCGCATATCCGCACCCATCGCAGAACACAACTTCGTTCTCGCCCATTTCCGCCGGGACCATGAACTCGTGCGAGAACTTGCCGCCCATCACGCCCGTGTCGGCCTCGACCGCAATCGTCTTGAGGCCGCAGCGCTGGAAGATGCGCGCGTAAGCGTCATACATCTTGCGGTAGCTGACCTGCGCGGCGTCGTCCGTGGCGTCGAAGCTGTAGGCGTCCTTCATCACGAATTCCTTGGCGCGCATCAGACCGAAGCGTGGGCGGATCTCGTCCCGGAACTTGGTTTGAATCTGGTAGAAGTTCTTCGGCATCTGCCGGTAGGAGTTGATTTCGCCGGCGACCAGCGTGGTGATGACCTCCTCGTGCGTCGGGCCGAGGACCCATTCCTTCTTCGCCCGGTCGCGCACCTTGAAGAGCACGTCCTTGGCGGATTCGTAACGGCCGCTCTGCTGCCAGATGTCGGGCGGTTGCAGCGCGGGCATGAGCAGTTCAAGCGCCCCGGCGCGGTTCATCTCTTCGCGTACGATCTGCTCGACCTTGCGCAGGGCGCGCAGTCCGAGCGGCAGGAAGGTGTAGAGCCCGCCGGTGAGCTTGCGAATCAGCCCGGCGCGCAACAGGAGCTTGTGCGAGACAATCTCCGCTTCCGCGGGCGTCTCTTTCAACGTGGGAATCAATGTCTGTGACCAACGCATAAGGCCGCGGAGTGTGGTGGGCGGAAACCCGCTTGGCGAGCCAGAAATGAAAGGTCGCCTATGCGCTCAGGGGTGTGCAAGTTGCCGCTTGGTGAAACGCCCCACCTGAGCTACCTTCTCCCCAGGCTAGGGAACGCAAGGACCTGCGCCAGCCACGGTCGCCAGGCCGCATGCTCCCCCAGCCGAGAACGTAATGCTACATAACCTATGAAAATTCTGGATATACCCCAATCGGGCAAGCGAGGTTTGGCAGTTTCGTACCAATCGCCTTTTGGCCTGTGCAGCAGGGTCCACTTTGTCCCAAAGCGCACCGTCACCCCCGCCCGCGAGCGCATGTGGCGGGTTTTCGGCAGCAACTCCCAAATGTGGAGCCGCACGCTGAGCGAGGACCAGCGCCACCGCTGGTGCGCCACCGGCGCGAAGGTGATGAGCTACCCGCGGCTGGGCCAGAAAGGCCCCCTCAGTGGCCAACAGTTCTGGCAATCCATCAGCAGCGTCCGGGGCTGTGTGGGCCTGCCAGCCGACCTGGAGCCCCCCGCCCCCGTGGTATTCGACCCCAGCCCCGCCGGACGCTTGATCATCGAGAACGGCGCGGACGGCGTGCGAATCTATGTGGCCGTCTCCGGCGATCTGGCGACCGACATCATGGTATTCGGCCAGGCGCCATGCTCCGCGGGCCGTTACAAGCGCCGGAACGTCGCCTACCTGGGACTACTGCCACCCCCAATTGGCGGCAGGAGCTTGATCACGTCCCTCTACAAGGCCCGCTATGGCGAGCCGCGCCCCGGCGAGAAGGTCTTCATCATGACCTGCCAGACCAAGAACGGCTGGAAAGACTGGGACCAGGAAGCCAGCGAGGTGGTCCCTGAGCCGCCAATAGCCCTTCAAGCCACCGCCGATAGAGCGCTTGGCCATAATCCCTGTATGCACAAGGGATGCACAGGGGATGCAGAGGGGACCAATCAGCCACCGCCCCTGGAGACCCCAAGGAGCAAGGATAGGGTACAGATAGGGAACCAAGCCGCTGGGGCGGCTTCCGAGGGAGGATCGGTGCCTGCCAAGGAGGGTGATGCCCCGGGGTGAGGGGTATTCCGCTACGGGGTCCGGGCTGAAGTAACAGGTTGATGGGTACAAGAGAAGCTGGGAGGGGTCGGGGAGACTTCCGCCA
>Ga0181527_1004670_pt1 | contig 11655 bp, 11 predicted proteins | sample PEATcosm2014_Bin_30_FD_119762 | JGI IMG/M metagenome (GOLD analysis project Ga0181527, IMG submission 119762) | Peatland microbial communities from MTU Mesocosm Facility, Houghton, MI, USA - PEATcosm2014_Bin06_60_metaG | ecosystem: Environmental > Terrestrial > Soil > Wetlands > Peat | place...
CCGACTACTATCGCGAGGCCGGCCTGATGCCGTATCTGGAACAACTCAAGTTCCACGTGGTGGGGTTCGGCTGCACCACTTGCATAGGCAACAGCGGCCCGGTGCTCGAAGCGGTGGCCCAGGCGGTGCAAAAGGAAGGCGTAGTAGTGGCGGGCGTGCTGAGCGGCAATCGCAACTTCGAAGGCCGCATCAATCCGCTGGTCAAGGCCAACTACCTGGCCTCTCCACCACTGGTGGTGGCCTACGCGCTGGCGGGGACCGTGGATATCGACCTGACCACCGATCCGCTGGGCCACGACCCCGCCGGCCAGCCCGTCTACCTGCGCGACATCTGGCCCACGAATGAAGAGGTACGGAACGCCGTGCGCACCGCTGTTACCCCGGGCATGTTCGAGCACGAATACGCGCACGCTTTCGATGGCGACCGGAACTGGCAGAGCATGCCCGTGCCCACCGGCGGCATCTACCACTGGGACGAGCGCTCCACCTACATCAAGAAGCCGCCCTACTTCGACCGAATGGCGGACCCGAACCAGCCGCTGGCGGACTTCCACGGCATGCGGGTGCTGGCGCTGCTGGGCGATTCGGTAACCACCGATCACATTTCGCCGGCCGGCTCGATTCCCAAGGACGGTCCGGCGGGCCGCTACCTGATCGCGCAGGGCGTGGAGCCCAAGGACTTCAATTCATTCGGCGCGCGCCGCGGCAATCACGAGGTGATGGTACGCGGCACGCTGGCCAACATCCGGCTGCGCAACCAGCTTGCGCCGGGCACGGAAGGCGGCTGGACCCTACACCTGCCGGATGGCGGGCAGATGTTCATCTACGACGCTTCCATGAAGTACCAGGAAGAGGGCGTGCCGCTGCTGATTCTGGCGGGCAAGGAGTACGGCTCCGGCTCTTCGCGCGACTGGGCGGCGAAGGGGGTGGCGCTGCTGGGAGTGCGGGCGGTGATCGCCGAGAGCTTCGAGCGCATCCACCGCACCAACCTGGTGGGGATGGGCGTGCTGCCGCTGCAATTCCGGGCGGGCGAGAACGCCGCCGGGCTGGGGCTGACGGGCCGAGAGACGTTCCACATTGAAGGCGTGGCGGCGGCGCTCAACGGCGGCGGCCGCAGGGCCACGGTGCGCGCGGTGGCGGAGGGCGGTGCGCAGAAGCAGTTCACCGTGGACGTTCGGGTGGATACGCCGCAGGAAGTGGAATACTACCGCAACGGCGGAATTCTGCCGTACGTGCTAAGGCAGTTGGCGGCGGGGGCGACGGCCTGAGAGTCTGCTCTAAGGTGCGCGCGTGCGCGCACTCCGGTTATAATCTGGACTTATGAAAGCCTTAATTCTGCTTCTCGTTACCGGGTCCGTGATGCTTGCCCAAGCTCCGCCTCCGGCGCCTGCCGCGGCGCCCGCCCCCAACCTGATGAATCCGTCCACGCTGAAAGCCACGGCGCCGGATTTGTTTCGGGTGAAATTCGCCACCACGCATGGCGACTTCGTGGTCGAAGTGCATCGTGCCTGGGCTCCCCTGGGAGCGGACCGCTTCTACAACCTGGTGGTCAACAACTTCTTTACCGACGCGGCCTTCTTCCGGTACGTCCCCGATTTCATCGTGCAGTTTGGCCTCCCGGCCAATCCCGCCATCGGCAGAGTCTGGCAGAGTGCCAACATCAAGGACGATCCGGGCGGCAAGCACAGCAACACCAGGGGAACGGTGACTTTCGCTACGGCCGGTCCGAACACGCGGACCACGCAGTTCTTCATCAACTTCAATGACAGAAACGTGTTTCTGGACAGCCAGGGATTCACGCCGTTTGGAACCGTGATCTCGGGCATGAACGTGGCCGAGGGCCTCTATAGCGGTTACGGGGAGAAGCCGGACCAGGGCGCCATTACCACTCAGGGCAAAGCCTATATCGACAAGAACTTCCCCAAGCTGGACAGCATCAAATCGGCCACCATCGAGGAAGCGCCCGCGGGCGGCAAGAAGAAGAAGTAAGGACGCGCCGGCGCTACTTGGCCCCCAGCTCCGCCTGGAGCTGGCGGTAGGCGGCCTCTTCGTAGTTGGTCTTCAGGCGCTCGCGGGCTTGGGATCTGGGATCGCCGGGGCGCGGTCCTTCCTGTTTCAGCGCGCGGCCTAGCATGACGGTGGCTTCGGCGTCGTCGGGATTGCGCGCCACCGCTGCGCGGAAGCTCTCGACAGCCGCCGCGTATTGCCCCGATTGCCACAGCACGCAGCCCAGGTTGAAATGATAATCGGGGTCGGCGTCGTCGCCTTCCAGCGCTTTCCGGAAGCTGGCGCCGGCGGCGGCGGAATCGTTGCGCTGGGCCTGCGCGGCGCCCAGGTTGTTGTACACCTCGTTCAAAGGCACCGACGCCGCCACAATCTGAAAGGCCTGCTCGGCGCCCTTGAAATCGCCGCCATTGTAGCGGCACAGGCCGAGAAAGAACTGGGCTTCCAGATAGTGCGGGTCGGAGCGGCTGACGCGCTCGAACCAGCCCGCCGCGACGCCGTAGTCTTTCTGTTCCCAAAAGGTCTTTCCCAATTGAAAGCAGGGTTGGGAGTAGTGCGCATCCAGGCGCGCGGCCTGCGTAAAGAAACGATGGCGCTGCTCGGGAGAGGCCGCCAGAAGGCCGCGCACGTAGCTTTCCATGGCGTCGAGGCGCACCGGCGGACGAGCTTTGAGAAACTCCTCTTCCGGAGGCGCGGTTTTGGGGTGCAGTTGCTCGAGCGCCTGCCAGCTCAGGCGAACCTCCATCGCGGCCAGGTCTTCGAGCGCGCCCAGTTCGCCGATCACCGGACCCTGGCGCGTGCGCCGCAGATCGAGAATGCGCGCCGTGATGCGCAACGAGCCCTTCGATTGCTCCTTGCCGGCCTCGGCGGGAAGCAGCTCGTAGTAGCCGTAGATGACCGTCGAAGCGTCCAGCGACTCCCCGATCTTGATGATGGAGGCGTGCGTGATCTCCGCTCCGGGGCGCAGCGACAGGCGGCGGTAGGCCTCCAGCCGGTCTTCGCGGTCGAGCGCCAGCAGGCCCTCGGAAGAGAGCGAATCGCGCACGGTTTCCGAGACGCTCTCGCCGATCCAATCCAGGTTGGCGGAGTTGGAATGGTTGAAGAAGGGAAGAACCAGAACCGTTTCCGCGCGGAGAGCGCCGCCGAAGAGCGCCGCCAGAAGCAAGAGCCGCAACATGCGATTCCAGTTTAGCAGCCGGTGAGCGAGGGGCAAGCTAATCCAAGAACCCCGCCACGCGCTCGAGGGCCGCGGCGCGAATCTCGGGCGCGTCGCCGAAACCTCTCAACCACTCGAGGCCAGGCTCCCTTCGGAACCACGTGATCTGGCGTTTGGCGTAATTGCGCGTGTTGCGGCGCGCGTAGAAAAGCGCCTCTCGCGGGTTCAGCTCTCCCTCAATCAGTTGCAGCGCCTGCTTGTATCCGTGGGATTCGAACGGTTTGGAAGCGGGAGGGAAGCCCAGCGACAAAATGTGGCGCACCTCCTCGACCAGGCCGCCCTCGAACATCTCGCCGCAGCGCACATCGAGCCGCTCGTAGAGCGCATCGCGCTCGGGAAGCAGGCCAATCTTGAGCGTGCGGTAGCCGCGCAGCGCGCTGCGGCCCTGGCCGAACAATTCGCTCACGGGTCGTCGCATCAAGAGGGTGACTTCCAGGGCGCGGGTCACTTTGGGCACGTCGTTGGGATGAATCCTGCGCGCGGCCGCGATATCGAATCGGGTAAGTATGCGGTGCAGCGAGCCGGGCCGTCGCAGCTCCCTGGCAGCCAGGCGGCCGCGCAGCGCCTGGTCGCGCGCAGGGCCTTCGAACAGGCCATCCAGAAGAGCGCGGAGGTAGAAGCCGGTGCCTCCGGCGATTATGGGGAGGCGGCCGCGCGCCGAAATGCCGGCGATGGCCTCGCGCGCCAGCCGCGCATACTCACCGGCGGTGAAGAGCTGGTCGGGATTCACGATGTCGATGAGGTGGTGCGGAATGCCGCGCCGCTCTTCCAGCGGCAGCTTGGCGGTTCCGATATCGAAGTGCCGGTAGACCTGGAGCGAATCGCAGTTGACCACCTCGCCGTGGAACGCTTCGGCAATGGCCAGCGCCAGGCCGCTCTTTCCGGAGCCTGTGGGACCGGCCACTGCAACCAGCGGACGCTCGGGCGCATCAGAGCCTACAGGGCGATCCATCTCGTTATACAATGATAAAGGCATCTTCGACGAGGGCAGGGGCTTCCAAATCGGTCGAAAGAAAGTAAACACCGCATGATTCATTCAGCCAAAGCGCTTCTCCTGGTTGTTTCGATGGGTGGCTTGTGCTTCGCGCAGGCGCCCGCCGAAACCACCAATTCGCCGGACAACAACCAAGCCGGAGCATACTACAACTTTGCCATGGGCCGGCTGTACGCGGAATTGGCAGGGGCCTATACGAACCGGACCGACTACGTTACCAAGGCGATTCAACACTACCAGGAGGCGTTGAAGCTGGACCCCTCGGCCGGCATCATCTTCGAAGAGCTGACGGACCTCTACATCCAGACCAACCGTCTGCGCGACGCCGTCAGCCAGGCCGAGGATCTGCTGAAGCAGAACCCCGACAACCTGGACGCGCGCCGCATGTTGGGCCGCATCTACACCCAGATGGCCGGTGACAGCCAGGCGGGCAAGGTCAACGAGGACTACCTGAAGCTGGCTATCGAGCAGTACCAGAAGGTCACGGCCAAAGATGCCAAGGATGCCGAGAGCTGGGTGGTCTTGGGGCGGCTCTATGGCTTTGAGAACAACTCGGTGGAGGCGGAGAAGGCGTACAACGAGGCGATTAAGGCCGACCCCGGTAACGAAGACGCTCTCACCGGCCTGGCGCTGTTGTACTCCGACTTGGGGGACACCCGGCGCGCCATCGAGAAGTTGAAGGCCGTTACCGACAAGAACCCCAGCGAGCGTACGCTGGCCCTTCTAGCCCGGTCGTACCAGGACCTTCGGGATTACAAGAGCGCCGCCGAAGCGCTGCAACGGGCCGTGGCGCTGGCGCCCGACGATACGCGCCTGATAGCCGAACTGGCGGACGACTTGTTTCGCTGCAATCGGCTGGATGAAGCCCTCCACCTCTATCAGCAGCTTGCGGCCGACGATCCGCACAATCCCATGCCGCCACTCGGCATCAGCGAGATTTACCGCGTCCAGCGCGATTTTGCGAAGGCGCGCGAGTCGCTCGACAAAGCCAAATCGCTCGATCCGGAGAGCCTGGATGTGCGCATCGGCGAGATCAACTTGCTGGAAGCCGAGGGCAAGCCCAATGAAGCGATCGCTTCGCTGAAGGGCCTGCTGGACGAGACCGCGCGGAAAACCTACTCGGCCGCCGATGCCGCCAACCGCGCCACGCTGCTCAACCAACTGGGCGTTTTCTGCCGGAACCAGGGCCAATACCCGCAGGCCGTCGAAGCTTTCCGGCAGATCGCCCCGCTGGAGGCGAAAAGCGCGCCGCGCGCGGCCGTGCAAATCATCGAGACCTATCGGGCGGCGAAGGATTTCGAAAGCGCGCGGAAGGAAGCGGATGCGGCGCTGAAGAAGTATCCCGACGAGCGCATGGTGCAGTTGACGCACGCGTCCGTGGTGGCGGACCTGGGCAAGATCGACGAGGCCGCCGCCGAAATCCGCGGCCTGATGAAGGGTCCCGACGACCGCGACATGCAATTGGAGCTGGCGCAGGTCTACGAGAAGGGCAAGCGCTACGCCGACATGGCCCCGCTTCTGGACCAGGCCGAGAAGCTCTCGATGTCGGGCGACGACAAAGCGAGCGTCCACTTCATGCGGGGCGCCATGTACGAGCGCATGAAGAAATACGACGCCGCCGAAGCGGAGTTCCGCAAGGTGCTGGAATTGGACTCGGATAACGCCGGCGCCATGAACTACCTGGGCTACATGCTGGCGGACCGCGACGTCCGGTTGGATGAGGCGTACCAGCTCATCAAGAAGGCAGTGGATCTGGACCCGCAGAACGGCGCCTACCTCGACAGCCTCGGCTGGGTGTACTACCGCCAGGGGAAACTCAACGAGGCGGAAGGGCAGTTGCTGCAAGCGCTCGACCACATCGGCCAGGACCCCACGGTGCACGATCACCTGGGCGATGTGTACTTCAAGCTGGGCAAGACGAAGGACGCCATTACGCAGTGGCAGGCGTCCCTGAAGGAGTTCCAGGCCGGCTTGCAATCCGACAGCGACCCGGAAGAAATCGCCAGCGTGGGCAAGAAGCTGGAAAGCGCCCGAGTCCGGCTGGCCAAAGAGACGAACCAGAAATAAACGCCCCAGTAACACCGCTTGGATTGCCTCAAAACACGGTCAGTAAGGCCCAGAAGGGGTTTTTCAGGCCCTCGCAAAATAACGTTATAAACATTGTAATCCTCTGATAATAAGTCGGTTATTTCTCAAAATCCCCAGCCAAATCCTATCGTTTTGCGCGCTTCTGTGGGATACTCAGTTTAGAACGGATTTTCAAGTCAGCTAATGTCCCTGTTGGACGACGCAGTCGCTAGGTATAACAAACTGTTGGAGAGCGGCCCCTTCCGCGATCTCGCGTGGGTGGAGGCGCTGTACGAGCGCATGGAGAGCGGCCGGCTCTCGGCGGGCGGACGGTTGGTGTGTCCATTTCTGCGGCCGAACTTCATTTCCCGGCGCCAGTACGACTCGCTGGTGAAAACCGGCGAGGCGCTGATCTGCGCCATCGACCGCATGGAACAGATGGTGTTGAGCAACCCGGTGCTGCTGGCGCGCCTGGAACTGCTGCCGGCGGAGAAGATGCTGGCGGCCATCGATCCCGGCTACCAGGCGCTGGAAGTGGCCGCGCGGCTGGACACGCACCTGGTCAACGGCAACTTGCGGTTCGTGCAATACAATGCGGATTCTCCCACCGGCGCGGGTTATGCGGACGCGCTGGCCGACCTGTTTTACGACGCCGGCCCGATGAAGGAATTCCGCAAGAGGTATACGCTCACGCGCACCGGCAGCCGGCGGCACCTGCTGCAAGCGCTGCTGAAATCCTACAAACAATTCGGCGGCACGAAGAAGCCCAATATTGCCATCGTGGAGTTCCGGCCGGCCTACCATTCCGGCCAGAGCGAGTACGAATTGTTCCGCGATCTCTTCCGCGAGGATGGCTACGCGGTAGAGATCGTATCGCCCGAGCAACTCGAATACCGGAACCGCGTGCTGCGCAAAGGCCCATTCGAAATCGACTTGGTGTACCGGCGCCTGGGCGTGCAGGAGTTTCTGGTCCGCTTCGACCTGACGCATCCGCTGGTGCAGGCCTACCGCGACCGCGCCGTGTGCGTGGTGAACAGCTTCCGCTCGGAACTGGCGCACAAGAAGGCCATGTTCGGGCTGCTGACGGACGAGACCCTGACGGGGAAGTTCCCGGCGGCGGAGCGCAAGGCCATCCGCGACCACGTGCCGTGGACGCGCCTGGTGGCCGCGTCCAAGACCACCTACGAAGAACAAGCCATCGATCTGCCCGAGTTCATCGCCAAGAACCGCGAGCGGTTGGCGCTCAAGCCCAACGACGACTACAGCGACCTGCACGCTTACTACGGCTGGGAGATGGGAGACGCCGAATGGGACCGCGCCCTCAAGCAGGCCATGCGCGCGCCGTACGTGGCGCAGGAGCGCGTAGACCCTGTGCGTTCGATATTCCCGCTTATGAGTTTCGGCCAACTCGAGTTCCGGGAGATGCAGGTGGACGTGCACCCGCACGCCTACCTGGGCAAGGTGCAGGGTTGCTCGAGCTGGCTTTCGACGCGCAGAGCGGGCTTCTCATCGGCCGCGGGCGTGGTGCCGACGTTCATCCTGGATTTGAAGAGCTGAAGCGGTTGCGGCCAAGAGCGGGTCACAGCGAACCACAAGCCCTATACTTAGCGGGTGCTGCAGACCTGATGGCGCGTGGCCCGATTGTCTGCATCTCGAACCAAGGCCTTGCCGATAGACCGGGATGAAAGCCTCGCCGGGCTAAAGTTGTAGAACCAGGCGCAGGCCTTCATCTACCAAGCGTTGTAGGCGCGGTGGCAGCGTGCCGGCGTGCTCGGTGAAGAAACTACGGTCGAGGGTGAGAAGTTGCGAGACATTCACGGCCGAGTCGCGCGGGAGGCCCGTAGAGCGCGCGGGCAATAGGACATTACCGGGCGCATCGGCAAGTTCCAAATTGCCGGTGATCACGGCCACGATTGCCGTTTGAATGCGGCTGCGGTTGAAAGAGTCTGCCTGGATCACCAGCACCGGCCGCCGGTATCCAGGCTCGGAGCGGCGAGGTCCGGCGAGATCGGCCCACCAGATCTCGCCCCGCCGAATCTCATCCATCTCTACCAGGAATCCTTATCGAGGGATCTCAGTTGGGCGCGATCGAATGCGGAATCCAACTTCGCGGGCCGGCGCGAATACACTTCGTTCAGGCGCTTCGTGACCGCACCCCCTTGCTGCCGGTTCAGGAACTCCGAAATCGCCGTGGCGTACAATTTGCTTCTCGAGACCCGGAGGCGGCGGGCAGCGGCATCCGCCAGACGGAAAAGGTCGTCGGGGAGCGAGACAGCGGTCTTCATGCTCCCAGTATAACCCGAGTTATACCCGATCCGGGACGCGCGACTTCGTGCGTACGTCAATCCGCGATCAGCCGGATGGAGCCGATGCCGCCGTGGATGTCCAGGTGAATTCTCACCTTGGAGTCTTCGTAGGCATCATTGACCCAGTGGCCGCCTTCGCGGCGCAGACCTTCCGTCTTGATTTCGCCGATGCCACCCGCTCCTTCGGCGTACACACCGACGCCGGCCGGCAGACGGACGGTGGCTTCCCCGATGCCGCCATGAACGCTCACGTCGTAGTTGTGCTGGGGGTTCCCACGGAGATCCACTTCCAGCTTGCCGACCCCCATGTGGACTTCCACGCTGCGCAGCGACAGACTCCCCAGGCGAAGCCGCGCCTCACCCGCGCCGAAATGCAGGCTCAGATCCATGGGGACGTCGTCGTTCAACGCCAGATCCCATTCGTATCGGGTGCGACCGATCTGGGCGTGGCCCTGCTCCGGCTGGCGGATGGTGAGCTCGCCGTGCGTGCCCGTGCCGGTGTACCGCACCTCGGGCTTCCACGACGGCACGTTATAGGTGAAATCGGCATTCAGCAGCTTCTGCGCTCCACCGCCGATGGTCAGGTTGCCGGCGCCCATGCTGAGGTCCACACGGACCCTTTCGGAAGCGTCCCGCTCCACGCTGCGGGAGTCGTGCCGCACGGGCCCGGTGGCGGTGTCGATGATGCAACTGCTCAAGCACAATACCGCGGCCAGCAGCGGCAGACATCTGATGTCCATGGAGTCTCCTTCCGATGAGCATACGCGGCCGGGGCGCAGAATGTTCCCTACCAGTGCGTGAGCGAGCCGTCCGGCCGCTGGTACAAGCGGCCGCGGATGGGCTGGGTGACCTCACCGGCCGGTTTGAGCAGCTTCATCTCGAGCGTAGCCCCCAGGCCGGGGCGTTCGTTGGTGTAGACTTTCCCCTGCTTGAAATCCAGGCACTCGGTCAGGTAATCGATGGCCCGGTCGCCATAGTTATACTCGAACAGCACGGGGCCTGGGAACGTGGAAAGGCAATTCACCAGGGCGGCCGTGGAGATGGGCCCGGTGAAGTGCGGAACCATTCCCACCACGTGCGTTTCGCACAGGGCCATGATCTTCAGCATCTCGGTGATTCCGCCGACATTGGGCAGCGTGCAGCGGTTGTAGTCGATGTCGTGGTTCTCCACCAGGCGGTTGAAGTCCCATCGTTGGCCCCACTCCTCGCCGGCGGCCAGGGGGCACGTGGTCATCTGCCGCAATCTCGGAATGTCCTGGAGGAACTGCTCGTCGCGCGTCGGGTCTTCCACCAGGTAAGGCTCGTATTCCTCGATCAGCTTGCAGCAGCGCAGGGCGTCCGGATAGTCGAACTTCTGGTGCAGGTCGATGTTCCAGTCCCCGTTCGGGCCCACGCCTTCCCGAACCTCCTTGCAGGCCTGGGCCACCAGTCGTACGCGCTCGTGCGTGTTGAAGACATTGTCGGGGATGGGTCCGCCGGCGGAGGCATCGATGCGGAAGGCGCGGTAACCGGCTTCGATGGTGGCGCGCGCGCGATCCCGCAGGCTCATAGAGGCAGTCCCCCCGCCGGTGGGGTAGCATTCGCAGTAATTGCGGACGGCCCCGCCCAGGATCTGGTGGACGGGCAGCTTCAGTGCCTTGCCCTTGATGTCCCACAGGGCCAGGTCCAGCGCTCCGATGGCGTCGATCTTCTCGCGGCCGGGAGGATAGAACCAGGCCATGTACATCTCCTGCCAGGCGGCCTCGATGCGAAACGGGTCCTTTCCGATCAGCGATCCGGCGGACTGTTCCAGCATGTCCTTGGTGCCGCCTTCGCCGACTCCGGTGATGCCGATGTCAGTCTCCACCGTGACCACCATGTTGCTCTGGTTGAAGGTCTGGTTCGGGTTGGGAGGCTGGTAAAACCGGACCCGGGTGATTTTCGCTTTGGGAAGTGCGGCTTCCACGCGGCGGGGAAGCGCGGCGCTCACCACGGATGCCGCCGCCAGCGACTTGAAGAATGATCTTCGATTCAGGGCACACCTCCTTCAGACAGTCTATTCTACCCACACTGCGGCGCCGCCGGCAGGCCGTCGCGCCAATCGATATGGCCCCGCGGTAGCAATATGCTACCCTAGGGCTATGAGTCAACCAGTGAAGCTTTCCGACAGCCTGGTGCTCGATGCCCGGCTGGCCGGGGAAACGTTGTCGCGCTCGATTGCCGGGCAAGTCGAATTCTGGGCCCGATTGGGGCGGTCCATCGAGCTGTTGCTGGAAGGGCGGCAGGTTTTGGCGCTATGCCACAACGCCACCGCTCGGCCGCTTTCAGAATGCCTCAAGTCCGTGGATACCCCGGAAGGCCGCGAGCGCCTGGGCGCCTACCTCGAGAGCCGGCCGTTCCCTCATTACCAACCGCATGCGGATCGCCCTGGCCTTCTGGTGCGAGTCGATGCGAACGGGAGCCGCACAGTGGGCCGGTTCGTGCAGCGCCAGTTCCGGCCCATCGGCGCGAAGACCAAACGGCGATGAGCCTGCCACTCGACCGGCGCCCTGTCATCGTCGCTCTCGCCGGGCCCAATGGCGCGGGGAAGACGACGTTCTACCACGCCCACCTCCAACCCGCTGGGCTGCGGTTTGTCAATGCGGACGTGTTAGCCGAAGAGCTCCATATCGAGGCTTATGCCGCCGCCCGCGTGGCCGACGCCGTCCGGCAGGAGCTTGTGAGGCAACGGGAGAGCTTTGTTTTCGAGACGGTCTTTTCCGACCCAGTGGGCGAAAAGCCCGCCTTTCTGAAAAGCGCGGCGCAAGCGGGATACAACACGATTCTGTGCTTTATCGGGACTGCCGGAGCGGAAGTGTCCGAACAACTCAAGGCCGCCCTCCGCGAGCTGCCCAACGTATGGGTCTTCGACAACAACGACCTGCGAACTCCCTACCGGCTGGTCGCCATCTTTGAAAGCGGACACTTATTGAACCTCGCATAATACAGTGACAATGTCGCGAAATATAGTGACAGAGAGGGCAGCATGCACTATGCTAGAGCTATGCCTGCGCGCGTTCGTCCTCGTCGCGATTTTCAGCAGCTCGAGC
>Ga0181527_1004672_pt1 | contig 11652 bp, 9 predicted proteins | sample PEATcosm2014_Bin_30_FD_119762 | JGI IMG/M metagenome (GOLD analysis project Ga0181527, IMG submission 119762) | Peatland microbial communities from MTU Mesocosm Facility, Houghton, MI, USA - PEATcosm2014_Bin06_60_metaG | ecosystem: Environmental > Terrestrial > Soil > Wetlands > Peat | place...
GATCTCGGCATCGGCGATCGCCAACTTGCGCATGGTCATGCCCTCCTTGTCGCTATCATGACAGGAAAGGCATGAACATGGCAAGATAATTATGCGGCATTACTTATGACGCTATGTATAGTAAGGAAGCGCCTCGCGGGCGGTCTCGGTCTGCAGCGCCGCCTCCTGGCCCGCGAGGTAGGTCAGGGGGAAGCGGCGGTCTTCGGTTGTGGCGCAGCCCGCCAGGGCCAGCAGGAGCACGAGGGCGCCCGACAACCTGCTCATCTAATTTCCTCTTCAAGCACGACAGACCGACAGCCAAGGGGGGCTGGTGAGACTTCTATCGCTCCGCTCTGTGGGTGTCAAGGGGGAAGGCGAAAAGAGCGCCGAGAGTCGAGGGCCGGGAGCGACAGCGACAGAGACAGGGACAGCGGTGAGACCGACAGCGGCCCGAAAACGCCTTAGGCTTTCCTCGCTATCGAATACCGCTGTCGCTGTTCGGCTATTCTCCGGCGATCTTCCGGTAGTAGGCCTCGTACTGGGGGACGATCAGGCTGGTGTCGAACTGCTCCACGGCGCGGCGGCGGGCCGCCTCCCGGAATTCCGTCAGGCGCGGACCATCGGTCAGCAGGGCGAGGGTGGCGCGGGCCATGCCGTCCACGTCCCCTGGCGCGAGGAGGAATCCGGTCTTCCCGTCTTCCACGACCTCGGGCACCCCCCCCGCCGTGGTGGCGATCACCGGCACGCCGCAGCTCATGGCCTCCAGCGCGGCCAGCCCGAAGGCCTCTTCGTCGCTGGGCAGCAAGAACAGGTCGGCGGCGGCCAGGAGGCTCTCCACATCGTCTTGCTTCCCCAGGAAGACGACGTGGCGCTCGACCCCCAGCGTCTCGGCGAGCTCCATGGCCACCGACCGGTCCTGGCCGTCCCCGATGAGAAGGAGCTTGGCGGGAACTGCGGCGCGGACTGTGGCGAAGATGCGGACCACGTCGGGCACCCGCTTCACGACGCGGAAGTTGGAGAGGTGGGCGAGGATGTGTTCCCCGCGCGGCGCCAGATGCTCTCGCAGATAGAGGCGGCCCTCCGGCGTGAACCGCTTGGTGTCCACGAAGTTGGGGATGACCTTGAGGGGCTTGGCGATGTCGAAGACCTGGTAGGTCCTGGCCCGGAGATAGCGGGACACGCATGTGATCCCGTCGGACTGCTCCAGCGCGAAACGGGTCATGGGGAAGAGGGAACGGTCATTCCCCACCAGGGTGATATCGGTGCCGTGCAAGGTCGTAATGATCTTGGGGCGCCCTGCCCCCAAGATGGCCCGGGCCAGGTAGGCGGAGACCGCGTGGGGCATGGCGTAGTGGACGTGAAAGATGTCCAGGTTTGCCTGCGCGGCCACTTCGGACATCTTGGCGGCCAGCGCGATGGCGTATGGTGGGTGCTCCAGGAGGGGATAATCCACCATGGCCACCTCGTGGAAGAAGAGCCGCTCGTGGTAGTGCGTCAGCCGGAAGGGGAGCGAGTAGCTGATGAAATGGATCTCGTGTCCGCGCTGGGCCAGGGCCTTGCCCAGCTCGGTGGCCACGACCCCGCTGCCGCCATACGTGGGATAGCATGTGATGCCGATCTTCATCTCACGAAACTCCAAGAGCTGACAGCGACAGGGACAGGGACAGCGACAAAGCCGACAGCGAGATCCGACAGCGACAGCGCGAGCCGATAGCGAAAGGGAAAAAAGACTATCGTTTGGCGATTAGACCAGAAAGCATACCCGCAATACGGTCGCAGAGCTGATACGCTCCAGAGAAATCCTCGGCCGATAGTAGGCCTTCCTGGCGAAGGACATGGGCGATGCTGACCACCTCATACACGGATCCTTTGGCGATATTGAAGAACTGCTTCGATTCCCGGATGCCTTCGCGCCCCGTGCCCTCGGCGATGTTGGCACTGATTGAGAGAGTTGCACGCATGATTTGTTCCGCCAAGAACTGCTGATCCCTACGCTGGAGCCGCCTGGTCGCCGCTGCAACCTTCCGGTACAGCTCCAGAGAGACCTTCCAGACGTCGAGTTTCTCGAACTTGAACATCGCTTCCCCTCCCTTCCGTGAGCGACTCGCTGTCGCCCGTTCCTATCGTTGTCGCCCCTCGTTATCGCTGTCGGCTATCGCTGTCGCTGTCGGTTCTTAGTGTTACCAGTTGATGCTCCCAGCCGGGTCCGTCGATGGCCGTCCGGATCGTGTCGATGAGCCGCGGGCCGTAGCGGGCCAGAAACGGCAGGACGGGAAACACGCGCTCCTGCGGCTTGCCGCCGGGCATCAGGGCCTCGCGGACGCGTTGGGCCTGCTGCCGGGTCTCCGCCTCGCGCCGCTTCAGGGCCTGCACCGCCTTTCGTTCCAGTTGATCCAGGTGTCCCTGGATGTGGCCGGACGTCTGCCCGACCGTTGCCCTGAGGGTCGGGTCCACGGCCGCGATGGCCTCGGCCACGCCGCGGAAGATCTCACCCACGCTGTCGCGGGCTTTGCCCAGGGTGGCCTCGAAGTCGGGGGGGAGGTGGGCTCGCAGCACCCGGCTGGCCAACTGCTCCGGCTCCCGGGTGAGATCCGGAAGGGTCAGGTGAAACCGCTCCAGCAACTGGGCGACCCGGGGTTCCACCAGGGTGAGCGTTGCCCGGGGCACGATGAGCGGCATGGGCACGTCGAAAGCCTGGTACACCGGACGCAGCTGGGCGAAGTACGCCAGCTCACCCGGCCCGGCGACGTAGGCGACGGTGGGAAAGATGACGTCCTGCACGATGGGACGGAGGACGACGTTGGGGCTGAACCGCTCCGGCTCCTCCTGCGCCAGCCGCCGGACGTCGGCCGCCGGGATGGTCTGGCGACTGTCGCGCAGCCGGAAACTCTCCCCCTCCCTGACCAGACTGCGGCGTCCCTCCCGGAGGAGGAAGCAGTTGACGCCATCGGGGCGCGCCTCGATTTGCACCGGATAGCCCAGCGCGCGGAGCGACTCGCTGGCCGCCAGGACACACTGCGAGGATCGGGGCGCCTCGTCCACCTCCTGGCGCAGGATCCGCGCCGCCAGCCGCTTCAGGGCGGGGTCGGCGCCGTCGGCAAGCACCAACCCGCTTCCGCCCAGAAGGTGGACCATCCAATGGGCGAAAGCTTCGGCTAACGTCCGCTCGGGCGTGAAGGCCCGGCCCAGGGCCTCTCGCAGGCTGGGGACAAACTCCGTCGGAGGCAGCAATTCCCAGAGCTTCTCCAGGGTCTCTTGGATCGCGGGACCGAGCCGGAGGTTCGCCGGCATGAAACCGCTGGGGGACGCCCAGGAGGCGTGGCGCAATGCGACCAGGCTCCCGGCACGATCCAGGAGATGGACGTGATCGGCCTCGGCCACATCGTGATCCTCCGAGGCCATCCAGAAGACGGGGATCACCGGACGTCCGAGTTCCCGCCGCAGGCGTGCGGCCAGCTCGACGGTCGTGAGAGCCTTGTAAAGGGTGAACAGGGGGCCGCCGAAGAGTCCGGTCTGCTGCCCGGTCACCACTGCCAGGGCCCGGGGGTCGGCCAGTTCCTCGATCCGCTCGCGGACGATCGGCGGGGCGTTCCAGGCGTCATTCCGGACCAGCAACGCGTCGCGCAGCTCGCCCCGCCGATAGGCGCAGGCGTCACGCTGTTTGGCCTGCGCCCGATAGGCGTCCGGTGCGTGGGGATCGCCGGCGAAAAAAGTGCTGAGCCGAGAAAAGGCATGGACGTAGTCGCAGACCAGCGACGATATGCCGGGGAGTTGCCGGATATCCAGCCGCAATGGATGGCTCCTTCCTGGGAGATGCACGAGGAGAAGGATCACAAGCTGAGCGTCTCGCTACGCCAGGGTAGCAGAGCAGCGCGCGAAGGACAAGGCATCGGAAGGGTTCGCCCGGTCCCCCCCATCCTGTCGGCTCCCACGCCCGCCTTTTCGGCGGGACGCCGCCCGGATATTCCAGTGACTTGAACACATCGGCAGTCCAACCGGATGACTCGGACAAACACCAGAAAGTTCCTTGCGAATCGAGGGGACCTGGGGTAGCATCCACCCCCATATGCGGGTCGTGTGCGCGTGGTGCGGCACAACAGTGGTGGAGGGAGACCCGGGAGACACCTGGGTGTCGCACGGGATCTGCGCCCCGTGCTCGCAGCGATTCTTCCCTACCGGGGTACGTCATGCGGTCGTCCCTTCCGAGCGTTCCTTCCTTTTCTCCGAGATCGAGAGGGCCTTCAAGGTGGTCCCGGCCATTCGGGTCATTCTCGATCGCCGGCGGGGCGAGCGGCGTCGCCGACCCGCCCGGATCCGCAACGATCGGCGTTCCCCCCGGGGGGATCGGCGCCAAGTCCCCAGTCCGATCGTCGGCGCCCTGCCGGCTGTGGCGGGCCTCTGGTGTCCTGGCGGAGGGACCATCGTACCAGTGCATTCTGGGGGTTCCTCGTGGCTGCAGGGGCTTAGCAACCCCCCCGCGCAGCCGCCGGCTCCGCCTCATCTTCCTGGGAGGAGACTGCGCCTTCCGGGGAATTGATCGGGGGACCGCACAAGGGCTGGCGGCGGGGACCCCGTCCTGCTATACTCCTCCATGACGACCGCGTTTCGACAGTTCGACGGCTCCGCCGTCCTCTTTTTTCTCGAAGCTTCTCAAAGGAGGGACCCATGCGCGACTCGCTTCAAAGCCACATGAAGGTCGGTATCGTGCATTTCATGGCGTTTCCCCAGTGCGGCACGGGTGAGGGTCCGATCTACGACAGCCTGACCAAGATCGTCGAGGATGACTTCTTCTCCGCCGTCGAGATCACCTGGATCAAGGATCCAGCCGAGCGCCGGCGGGTCAAGAGCCTGCTGGCTGCCAGCCACCTGACCGTCGGGTATGGCGCCCAGCCGTGCCTGCTCAGCCAGAAGCTGAACCTGAACAGCTTCGATCCGGCCGAGCGGAAGAAGGCGGTGGACCAGGTGAAGGCGTGCACGGACGAGGCAGCCGAGGTGGGGGCCGGCGCCATCGCCGTGCTGAGCGGGAAGGATCCCGGCGAGCGGCGCGACGAGGCCATGAAGCTCCTCCTCGATTCGATGCGCGAGCTGGCGGCCTACGCCAAGGCGCGAGGCCTGCGGCTTATCCTCGAGAGCTTCGATTCCAAGTACGACAAGAAGTGTCTCATCGGGCCGGCGAAGGACGCCCTGGCGGTGTGCCGAGGGCTGCGGAAGGACTTCCCCGACTTCGGCATCATGGTGGACCTCAGCCACCTGCCCATCCAGGACGAGAGTCCCAAGAAGGCCCTGGGCACTCTGAAGAAGGCCAACATCGCCCACATCCACATCGGCAACGCCGTGAAGCAGCAGGGCCACTCCCTCTACGGGGACCTGCACCCCAGGTTCGGCACCCCCGGCGGCGAGAATGACGTGCCGCAGGTGGTGGAATTTCTGCGGGCGCTGTTCGAGATCGGATACCTCAGCAAGGGGAAGGGCCCCCGCCCGGTGGTGGCCTTCGAGGTCAAGCCGTACGGCGATGAGACCTCCGGCGCGGTCATCGCCAATGCCAAGCGCACCCTGATGGAGGCGTGGGCCAGGGCGTAGCGCCGTTGAACTGTCCAGGCCCGGGGAGATGGCCGGGAATCTCCCCGGGCCTTTTTGTTCGTCCCCGGGCCGCGCCAAATTGAGTTGCCTCGCGCTGCCGGTATCTGATATCCTGAAAAGATGGATTCCGGTGTTGGATCGATCGGATCGCTGCGATCACATGGCAGAGGAGGTGCTCCGATGAGACGCACATGGTGGGCTCTTGTTTTGGCACTCATGGTCGGGGCGATGGCTTTTGTCCCCGGCGCCCGGGCGGCGACGCAGCCCGTCAGCGGGGGGACGCTGGTCTATGGCGCCGGGGCCGACCCGGACAGCCTGGACCCGGCCAACACGGACAGCAATACCGGGGAAGCGTTCGGCCACATGATGAACAACTACCTGGTGAAGTTCGACGCCAAGGTCAAGATCCATCCCGACCTGGCGACGAGCTGGACCCAATCCAAGGACGGATTGACCTGGACCTTCAAGCTGCGCAAGGGGGTCAAGTTCCACGACGGCACGCCGTTCAACGCCGAGGCGGTGAAGTACAACTTCGACCGGTTCCTGGGGCCGGAGAAGCCGTTGAAGTCCGGCCTCCACGACGTCATCATCAAGTCCGTGGATGTCGTGGACGAATACACGGTGCGGTTCAACCTGAAGGCGCCCTTCGCCTTCTTCCTGAACAACCTGGCCCACAGCGCCACGGGCATCGTCAGCCCGGCGGCCCACAAGAAGTGGGGCAAGGACCTGACGCTCCACCCGGTGGGCACGGGCCCCTTCAAGTTCGTGGAGTGGATCCGGGGCGACCATGTCACGCTCGTGCGGAATGACGACTACTACGAGGGCAAGGCCCGCCTTGAGAAGATCATCGTCAAGACGGTGCGCGAAGATTCCGCGCGGGTCCTGGGCCTGGAGGCGGGCGACTATGATCTCATCGTTCGCATCCCGCCGGAAGAGGTGCCGCGGCTGATGCGCGAGGGGAAGGTCCGGATCGACGCCGAGCAGAGCAACCGCACCCTGCGCATCGGCTTCAACATGACCAAGAAGCCCTTCGACGACCTCCGCGTCCGACAGGCCCTAAACTATGCGGTGGACAAGGAATCCATCGTGAAGAACATCTACCAGGGCCTGGGTGCGGTCGTCCCGGATGTGGTCGGCCCTCTGAACATCGGCTACGCGCCAATCAAGGGATACGGGTACGACCCGGCCAAGGCCAAGAAGCTGTTGGCAGATGCGGGCTTCCCCAACGGATTCAAGACGACGCTCTGGACGCCCAAGGGACGATACCTGAAGGACTTCGAGCTGTCCCAGGCCGTGCAGCAACAGCTTGCGGCCGTTGGTGTGGATGCCAAGCTGGAGACCTTCGAGTGGGGGGCCTACATGGCCCTGACCCGGAAGCCGCGCGACGAGGCCAAGCAAGAGATGTATCTCATCGGCTGGGCGCCCTCCACCGGCGAGGCACGCTGGGGGATTTATCCCATCATGTCCTGCGACCAGTGGGCGCCCACGGGATCCAATTCCGGCTTCTACTGCAACAAAGAAATGGATCAGATGATCGCCAAGTCCGTTGCTGCCACGAACATGAAAGAGCGTGACGGCTTCTTGCAGAAGGCGCAAGAGATCCTGGTTCAGGACGCGGCATCCATTTACCTGCTCGCCACGAAGGAAACGGTGGGCATGTCGCTCAAGCTTCACGACATCATCAACTCCCCGCTGGAGTTGGTGTATGCGGACAAGGACACCTGGAAGGAGAAATAGTTCCGTCCAAAGTCCGAGGTCCAAGGTCCACAGTCCAAGGTCCGATGTCGAGTGGGAGATGTCGGGCCTTGGACACCAGGCGCGCACCGGGGCTGCACTCGACGCCCCGGTCGTGGCCATCAATGCTCCGCCTGGATCACTCCGGCGGTTTTGAACCTCGGACGTTGGACTTCGGACCGTGGACATGCCTTCATGATCGCCTACATCCTGCGCCGGCTCCTCATGCTGGTACCCGTCCTGTTCGGCGTGGTCCTCGTCTCCTTCTCTCTGCTGCATCTGGTTCCCGGGGACCCGGCCCAGATCATGGCGGGGGAGGTGGCCACGGCGCAAGACATCGCCCGCATTCGCGCGGAGTACGGACTGGACAAACCGCTGGTGGTCCAGTTTGGGCACTTCGTCTGGAACGCCGCTCGCGGCGACTTTGGCATTTCCATCCAATCCCGCCATCCGATCAAAGAACTGCTCTTCCAGCGCCTCACCTTCACCCTTCAGCTCTCTCTCGCCAGCATCCTGGTGGCCTCGACGATTGGGCTTTTGGCGGGGATGATTTCCTCCACGCGGCAGTACTCAGTGTTCGACACGGCCAGCATGCTGGGAGCGCTCTTCGGCATCTCCATGCCCATCTTCTGGCTGGGCATCCTGCTCATTCTGGTGTTCGCGGTGAAGCTGCACTGGCTCCCGTCGGGGGGCACCGGGTCGCTGCGGTATCTCGTTCTGCCGGCGATTGCCCTCGGGAGCGCCTCGGCGGCCGTCATCGCCCGGATGACGCGGGCGTCCATGCTGGAAGTGGCACGCCAGGACTACATCCGGACGGCACGGGCGACAGGATACGCCGAGAGGGTGGTGATCTTCCGTCATGCCCTGAAGAACGCTATGATCCCCGTCCTCACGGTGTTCGGGTTGGAGTTCGGGTACATGCTGGGCGGGGCGGTATTGACGGAGACGGTGTTCTCACTTCCGGGCATCGGGCGCCTCTTGGTGGAAGGAATTTTCATGCGTGACTACCCGGTGGTGCAGGGCGCCATGATGGTGGTCGGCACCACCTTCGTCCTGGTCAACTTGTTGACGGATGTGGCGTACGCCTTCTTCGATCCGCGGATCCGGTATGACTGAGGCGGCCAGGGGCTGCGAGCGCACGACATGAGCGTTGTCGCCACGGAAACATTGCGGGAACGTTACGAACGAGTGGCGGCCGGTGGCGAGCTGGCCGACCTGTGGCGGCGTCTGCGACGGAACCGCGCGGCCGTCGTCGGGGCCGGCATCGTGCTGGTCTTTGTACTGCTGGCAGTCCTGGCGCCGGTCCTGGTACCGTACAATCCCATCCAGGGGAATCTCAACGATCGCTTGCTACCATTCAGTGGGACCCACTGGCTCGGCACGGACGAATTGGGCCGCGATCTCTTGAGCCGGATTCTCTACGGCGCGCGGGTGTCGTTGCAGATCCAGATCGTCGCCGTCGTCCTGGCCCTGATCGTCGGTGTCCTGTTGGGGTCGCTCTCCGGCTACCTCGGGGGGTACGTGGACAGCCTCATCATGCGGTGCATGGACATCCTGCTGGCCTTCCCCGGGATCTTCCTGGCGCTGGGGATCATCGCGGCGCTCGGGCCGGGCCTCGTCAACCTGATGTTCGCGGCCGGGATCAGCTCCATCCCGCAGTTCGCCCGGATCGTTCGGGCCTCCATCCTCTCTCTCAAGGAGCGTGAGTTCGTCGAGGCGGCCCTGGCGCTGGGGAGCGGCAGCAGCCGGATCATGTTCCGCCATCTCCTGCCCAATTGCCTTGCCCCAATCATCGTGCAATCCACCCTGCGCATGGCGACGGTCTTGCTGACGGCGTCCGGCCTGAGCTTCCTGGGTCTCGGCGTCCAGCCGCCGACGCCGGAGTGGGGCGCCATGCTGAGCAACTCCCGGAGCTACCTCATCGTGGCGCCGCACGTGGCCACCATCCCCGGCGTGGCGATCATGGTCGTGGTGGTCGGGTTCAATCTGTTCGGGGACGGCCTGCGCGATACCCTGGACCCGCGCCTGCGGCAATAGCTGCTGAGAGCCTAGTGTCCTGAGTCAGAGATCCGCCGCATAAATCGACACCCCCACGGGCACCCCGAAGACGCCGGGTCCGCGGGGCGGCCGGCGGGGTACCCATTGCGCCTTTCTCCCTGCAATGGGTCGTCGCCGTGGGGACCCATCCCTCGAATGGACGGCCGATACACTCCCCACGGCGCGGCGGCCCCGAAGGGGAGCGACGCCGGAGCAAGGCCGCCCGGTTCTCGACGAGGCCCGGTGTCCAGAGGGGTACCTGCGGGGGTGGAAGGAATTCGCCAACGGACTTCCCACTCTGGACACCAGAGTCGAGAGCCGGGTACCCCGCCCTCGGGCGGGGTGGCCGAGAGCCGAGAGGGAGACGAAGAGAGCGCGGAAAGATGAAGGCCTGGAGGGGCTGAGAGCCCTCCGGGCCTTCGTGTCTGAGGGGCCGCGAGATCAGGACTTGCCCAGCTTCACCTCCGCCAGCTCGTTCCAGAGGTGGACGGCCGAGAGCATGCCGTGGTGGAGGTTGTCCAGGTCCAACTTTTCGTTGGGGGCGTGGGCGTTCTCGTCCGGGAGCCCGATGCCCATGAGCAGGCTGGGGGCCTTGAGCAGGCGGGTGAACGTTGCCACCACCGCGATGGTTCCCCCCGTGCGGGTGAACACCGGCTTCTTGCCGAAGCCCTTCTGGATGGCCTGCGCCACGGCCTGCATGGCCGGATGATCCGTGGGGGCCAGCCAGGGAATGGCGCGACCGGAAACCTCCGTCATCTTCAGCCGGACCGTCTTGGGGCAGAGCCGCTTCACGTGCCGGGCGAAGAGGCGGGCGATCTTGGCGGGATCCTGGTTGGGGACCAGCCGCATGCTGACCTTGGCCATGGCCCGGCCCGGCAGCACCGTCTTGGCGCCCTCGCCGATGAAGCCGCTGTACAAGCCGTTGATCTCGAGGGTGGGGCGGGCCCACAGCCGCTCCAGCGTGGTGAAGCCCTTCTCGCCGAAGAGGGCCGGGGCGCCGATCTCTCTCCGGAACTTCGTCTCGCTGAAGGGCAGTCGGGCCAGGGCGCGGCGCTCCTCCGCCGGGAGCTTCCGGACGTCATCGTAGAATCCCGGGATGGTGATGCGGCCGCTTCCGTCCTTGAGCCGGGACAGGATCTGAGCCAGAGCGAAGGCCGGGTTGATCACCGCGCCGCCGAAGCTTCCGGAGTGGAGGTCGCTCTTGGTCCCCTCCACGTCGAGCTGAAAGTAGACCATGCCGCGGAGGCCATGGGTGATGCCCGGGGCCCCCTTGGCGATCATGGCGGTGTCCGAGATGACCACCACGTCGGCCTTGAGGAGATCCTGGTGCTTCACGATGAACGGATCGAGGTTGGGGCTGCCGATCTCTTCCTCGCCCTCGATGAGGAGTTTCACGTTCACGGGCAGTCTGCCCCGGGTCTTGAGGTGCGCCTCCAGGGCCTTCAGGTGCATGAAGACCTGCCCCTTGTCGTCCACGGCGCCCCGCGCGTAGAGTTCCCCGTTTCGAACCGTCGGATCGAAGGGGCCGGTGATCCACAAGTCCAGTGGCTCGGGAGGCTGGACGTCGTAGTGGCCGTAGATGAGCGCCGTGGGTGCGCCCGGAGCGTGCAGCCAGTCGGCATATACCACCGGGTGCCCGGCGGTGGGCATGACCTCCACGTGCTCCAGGCCGATGGCCCGCATGCTGCCGGTCAGCCACTCGGCCGCCCGCTGCATGTCGGCCTTGTGCTCGGACTTGGTGCTGATGCTGGGGATGCGGCAGAACGCCTTCAGCTCCTCGACGAAGGCATCGCGGCGCTCTTGAATGTAGGTGATGGCAGGGTGCATGTGAGCCTCCCGGACATGAGGGCGAAGGGTGAAGAGCACACGGGTTGACGATGTGAGAATCTAGTGTCCCGAGTCCGAAGTTCGCGGAGGAATCCCCAGGCTCCCGGAGCCGCCCCTCCGGGGCCTGGGGCTCGTCGAGAACCGGCCAGCCTTGCTCCGGCGCCGCCGCCCGGGGTACCCAGCGCAGACGCTGGGTGCGGGCGCGTCGCGCCGTGGAGCGTGGGATTACAACCAGTTCGATACCTCCGAGGCCACGGCGTCCCGGACCCGGCTAGCCCGCGGCCCCGGCCTCTCGGGCCGGCCCCGGGAGCCCCGAATTGGTCGGCGAATTCCTGACTCAGGACACTAGCTTTCGATAAATTCGAATTTCAAAAACTGGGGTATCTAGTTAACTCCAGTGACTACTACATGTTGTGGCCACCTCAGGCGTCCAAGTCGTCGAAGTCGTCGTCAGTCGCCATGGGGCGCGTGGCCGTGAGGGCTTTTCCGGGCACA
>Ga0181527_1004674_pt1 | contig 11651 bp, 6 predicted proteins | sample PEATcosm2014_Bin_30_FD_119762 | JGI IMG/M metagenome (GOLD analysis project Ga0181527, IMG submission 119762) | Peatland microbial communities from MTU Mesocosm Facility, Houghton, MI, USA - PEATcosm2014_Bin06_60_metaG | ecosystem: Environmental > Terrestrial > Soil > Wetlands > Peat | place...
CCGAGACATTCTCGCAGACCGCTTTTCTCATTCAGCATCCCGATAGACAGGACGACTTGCTGGCGCAGTATCAAGCCGGTGTCGAAGGCGCATTGCGGGTCTATGAAGTTCTGCTCAAGGCGAACCCCAAAGACCGGCAGCCCTATTTCGACGATGTGATCCAGCGCCGCGAGGCGGGAATGCGATCGCAATTCGTCAAGGAGCGCGCCGAGGCCGCTTGCAAAAAATGATGAGCCCCTGAATCGCCCACGCTCTCGTCTGTTCCCTGTTCCCTGATCCCTGATCTCTGTTCCCCGACCTTCTCGAATTGACACTTGCTTCCGTGTTGAATAATTGTGGACCTTTTTTCCACCGTCCTGTCGTTTTTTTCTTGACAGCGATGATGCGTGAATCTATACATTCTTCAACTGCAATGTATTTGTTGCAGAATCGCTGATGATCAGCAAAGAGGGAGAATAGGCAAATGGCAACCAAGAAAGCACCCGCGAAGAAGGCCGCCGCAAAGAAAGCACCTGCGAAGAAGGCCGCAAAGAAGAAGTAGCGGATCGTTCAACCAACAACAGGCAACACGCGAGGGGGGCGCTCTTGAGCGTCCCCCTCAGTGTTTCTGGAAATGGATTAGACTTGAAAGCGCAGAGAACGTTGCGGAGGAAGATGTGACGCGCCGCCGCTGGATTGCCGAACACTGGGACGAGGCCACCGCAACCATCGTCGGCGCGCAGGCCGAGCACATGGCGCGGGTGCTGCGCGCGCAGCCAGGAACTGAGGCGGATGTGGTGGCGGGCGGCCACGTCTTTCATGCCGAGGTTGCCGCCGTCACTCCCATTGAGGTTCGCTTCAATCTGATCGCCGAGGTGCAGGCCGATCCCGCGCTGCCCGTCACTCTGGTGCTATCCATATATAAGTTCGACCGCATGGAATGGGCTCTTGAGAAGGCCACTGAACTGGGCGTCGCCGCGGTGGCCCCGGTGATTGCGCGCCGGACCGAGAAGCATCTGGCGCTGGCGGCGGAGAAGCGCACGGAGCGATGGCGCCGCATCGTGCATGAAGCGGCGCAGCAGTCGCGCCGTTCCGATGTGCCTCTCATTTCCGATCCAGCTCCGTTGGCCGAGCGCGTGCGCGCGGCTTCAAAGGCTTCGCGCATCGTGCTCGCCGAGCAGGAGCGCACCACCACACTTTCCCATGCTCTCGATGAAGCGGCGGCCGCGGCCGCGGACGAGATGCCCACGCTGGAGATCGCCATAGGCCCTGAAGGCGGATGGGCGCCCGAGGAAGAAGCGCTTTTCGACGCCAATGGCTGGATCGCCGTATCGCTTGGCCCGCGCATTCTGCGCGCGGAGACGGCGGCCATCGCCGCGCTTGCGGTAATTGCATCGCGCCTGGAATAGAGGTTGAAGTTTTTCGCAGGCCTAAGAACCGAAAGGACCGCGCGTCCAGCGAATCTCCGATGCCTCAATGTGCCGGGTGCCCCATCCTTGCGGCGTTTTTGTTTCTTGTCGCAAGGGTGGGAGACGACGCATCAGGCTCGTTGCTACTCTCGCGCTACAAATGCGCATGGCGCAGCAACAGCCCCGCCAGCACCGCGCCGGCCAGGTCGCCGATGATCGGAATCGGAGCATAGCGCCAGTTCGATCCGCCTTTGCCGGGAATCGGCAACAGCCAATGAACGATGCGCGGACCCAGATCGCGCGCGGGATTGATGGCGTAGCCGGTGGTTCCACCGAGCGCGAGGCCGATGCCCCACACCAGGCTGGCTACGAGCCACGGCCCCATGCCCGCCGCTGGCCCATTCGCTGAAACTCCGCGCGAGAAGATCGCCCCAGCCACCACGACCAGCACCGCCGTGCCCACGGCCTCGCTGAAGATGTTCGCCAGCGGACTGCGCACCGCGGCGTTGGTGCAGAAGACGCCCAGCTTGGCCGCCGGATCGGGCGTGAGCGACCAGTGCGGCGCATAGTGCAGCGTCATCAGCGCCGCGCCGGCCATGGCGCCCAATAACTGCGCAGACCACATGCTCAGCACCTGCGTGCTCAGCACATGCGAATAACTCCCGCCGTTGACCGCAACGGCCAGTGTAATGGCCGGATTCAGATTGGCTCCGGGACTGCCGAAGGCCTGCGCCACCAGCACGCCGCAGAGCACGGCCAGCGCCCAGCCGGTGGTGATGACGATCCAGCCGGAATCCGCCGCGTACGACTTGCGCAGCGTCACGCCGGCATTCACGCCGTTGCCCAGCAGCACCAGAACCAGCGTGCCCATAAACTCGCCAATCCAGACAGAATGCATTACGGCCTCCCTAAAGAACGTTGTGCGCGCCTCGAATGGACGTTCGATCCATTCTCTCAAGCGTCGACTGCATCGGAACCAAGTGTGCCGCTTGTATTCCAGATAAGATGCTCCGAGTTTCTCTGCCAGCACCCGCTCCTCCTCGCGGATTCGATAGACCTGCAAGGGAACCAGATTCGTTCATCGCGATGGGCTGCGGCGCATCCGCACAAGAGACTTCCGCCGGCGTCAGGGAACGAATGAGACGGAAGCCGGCGGCAGTGCTCGTCTTCAGGAAACTCCGGCGGGAACGATCGATGATTGGATGCTCTCCTGTTGCCGATCTGTCGCGGAACGCCTGACAAAGGGCTTTCCGCGATCGCTCGCCGTCAGTACGGTCTCTGGCTTTCCGTGATGCCGGGCCAGGTGTCGGTCCGGAAGGGAACGGCGGGCAGTCCGGCGCCGTTGAACAAGGTGGCAGCCGGGTTGGATTGCCAGGCGTAACGGACCTCTTTCGGATTGGGCGTCGAAGGGGATGAGACCACAACCGTACTGCCTTCGATGCGCGCGTCGGCCCAATACCACTTGCGGTCTTCTCCAGCAATGGAGAACTCTCCCAGCTTCTCTCCTTTCACCACCAGTCCACCGTCGGTGTGCGCGAAGTGCAATCGGATGGAGTTGGGAAGCCGTTCGACGGAGTCGAGGGTTGGACCCGAATATACCACCTGCTTGCCGTAGTATTTGGCGAGCGCGCAACGAGCCAGGCGCTCGCCTACCGGCTGCTTGTCCTTTGCATGGAGATTGTCCGGATCCCCGGTGTCGATGGTGACGGCCAGGCAGGAATTGGCAACGCCGGCGGCAGCAACCGCCTGAGACTCCCGCGTCTCGGCCCAGGCGTCGCCGTCAACCGGCGTCGCACTGCGCTGGTTGTAGGCGGGCAGGCTGACGATATAGAAGGGGAAATCTCCCTGAGCAAAGAGCCTTCGCCAGTCGGCGATCATCGCCGGGAGGATTCTGCGGTACTGATATCCGCGTTCGGAGTTCTGCTCGCCCTGGTACCAGAGGACGCCGGTGATGGAAAGCGGCGCTATGGGCGCCAGCATCCCTTCGTAAAGAACGGTGGGCATGACGGGCCAGTTATCGTATCCGATTGGCAGCGGCTGCGGCGGGCGGGCGTCGACGCTCAGCTTGCCTTTCCATGTGCCCGCCAGCGGAATGCTTGTCTTGTCTCCCAGCATCAGGCGCAGTTCTTCCGGCTTGCCGAGAAATCCGCCTTGAGGCCTGATCTTCAGAACGCGAATGGCGACGACGTTCCGGCCGGGCTTCAGCACGCCGTCCGGGATGGGATAGACGCGCGGATTCTCGACCCATGCGCTGGCGCCGACCTGGGTTCCATTGATATACGCAGTATCCATTCGCTCTATGGCACCCAGGAATAACAGCGCAGGACCCGCCGGCAGGGGATCCGGCAGCACAATCTCCTTCCTGAACCAGGCCAGTGCGGGAGTTTCGGGCACGCCCAGCTCGGCGAAGCCGCCGGGAATCGAGACCTGCTTCCAGGCGGAGTCATCTAGATCCGGCGCCGCCCAGTTTCCTTTGAGCCCGATGTCGTACTGGTCGTACCAGTGCATGACGTAGTTGCCGTACTCCGGGGCTCGCTCCGCAGCCAGTCTTTGCACCTCGGCCAGCGGGATATCGAAATCACCGAGCGGGCGCAGCGCCGCGGCGCTCGTCCAGGCCTCTGCCGGGGTTCCGCCGAGCGCATCAACGACCATGCCAAGCGGGACGTGAATCTCCTGCTGGATCTTGCGTGCGAAGTAGTACCCGACCGCCGAAACCGAACCGGCCGATTCCGGCGAGACAACTGTCCACTTTCCGTCCACAAGATCCGTGTGGTGGTAGGCAGCGTGAGCCGCCACCGAGAAGAAGCGAATCTCCGGGTAGTTGGCCGCCTTCGCTTCGTTCTCCCCGTCGAGCGTCCGCCGCAGCGGCAGTCCCATGTTCGACTGGCCGCCGCAAAGCCACACGTCGCCTACCAGCACATTGTGCAGTTCGATGGACTGATGCCCCGCGATCCTGATCGTGTATGGTCCACCGGGGGCGGGCGGCTGAATCTTCACCTGCCAGCGGCGGTCGGCTCCAGCGATGGCAGATGCTGTCTGCTCTCCAATTTGCACCTGGACGCGGTCGCCCGGCTCCGACCAGCCCCAGATGGCATTCGCCTTGCTGCGCTGCAGCACCATGTTGTCGGCGAAGATCGGGCTCACAAAAGGGAGGGGCTTGGCGGCTGCTTCCGGGGCGTTCTGGGCAGTGGCGCCGCTAAAAGGCGCGGGTAGTAGCCCGGCCGCAACGATCATCGACACAACAACGCTACGAATCATAGTTTCGAGCTTCCTTCTTTCAAACAACTGCCCGCGGCCAAGCGGCGGGCGCGCCAACCCGGCGCGGCCCTTGCAGACTGTCGGATCCATCGGCCAGCCGGCTTCGCGGCGCTCCTACTCCGGCAGCGTCTTCGTCCCCGTTATCCGGAACGTCCCCGTCACCGCCGGCGCTCCCGTATTCGGCTGACCTCCGCCAATTGACACAGTATAAGCGCCATCCGCAATCATCGGCTCACCCGCTTCGCTTACCATACTCAAATCTCGATCCTTGACTTCGAAGCGCACTCTCTGCGATTCACCTGGGTTCAGGTGCACGCGCTTGAAGCCGCGCAGAGCTCGCTGAGGGGCTCCCGGCACGTTCGGGAAGCTGAGGTAAAGCTGTGCCACTTCATCGCCCTCTCTCCTTCCGGTATTTGTAACCGTCACCTCTGCCGCAAGTGGGTCACCCGCGCCGATTGCGTTCTTCGCGAGCGCCAGGTCGCTGTACGAAAAAGTTGTGTAGCTCAAGCCATAGCCAAACGGGTAGAGCGGCTTGCCGTTGAAGTAGCGATAGGTGCGGTTCTGCATCGAATAGTCTTCGAACTGCGGCAGTTGCTCGATGCCGGTGTAGAAGGTCACCGGCAGCCGGCCCGCGGGATTGTTCTTCCCCGAGAGAGTCTCCGCAATTGCCGCACCGCCCTCCTCGCCCGCGTACCAGGACTCGAGAATCGCGTTCACGTGTTCATTGGCCCAGTTCACGGCCAGCGCGCTTCCGTTCGCGAGCACAAGGATCACGGGTTTTCCGGTAGCCGTCACGGCTTCGAGCAACTCCTCTTCCGGTTTGGGAAGATCGATGCTGGTGCGGTCGCCGCCTTTGAATCCATCCTCATTGACCGGCATCTCTTCCCCTTCGAGATCGCTGGAAATGCCGAGGACCGCGATGACAACGTCAGCGTTCCTGGCCGCGGTAACCGCCTCGGGACTCGGCTTGGGATCGTACTTGGACCAGATCAACTGGGCCTCGATCACGCCGGCTTTCATCCTCCCATAGCTGACTTCGACCGCCGCTTCCCTGCCTTGCTCCAGGTGAATGTGCCCGGTCTTCTCGTGCGAACTCTGGCTGTCCTCCCCCCATTCCATCGCCAGCGGCTTACCGTCCACCATGACCGCCGCGAAGCCGCCTTTGGTCCGCACGCCAATGCTGTAGTCGCCGGTTTCGCTGGCAGTGAGAAAGCCGTTCCACTTGACCGACAGCGGATATTTGCCCGAGGCCACCTGAGGAATGTCCTCCGCTTTCAAATCGACGCCGCTCACCTGCCGCGTCGCCAGCACGGCGCCCTTGCCTCGAAACACATCTCCCATAGAGAACTGGACGGTAAGCCCCGGCTGGCCCTCCGGCGTGGTCAGCGCCGACGCCGGAACCTTGTCTCCCCCAGTCCGCAGAAACTGCGTTCCGGGCACGAACGCGATCTGGGCTTCAGGAAATTCCGCCTTGAGTCCTTCCAGCACGGATACAGTGTGCGTCGGAGTGCCGCTGTAGTTGCCGAGCAAATACTTCGTCTGGTCCGCCAGAGGCCCAACCACGGCGATCTTGACCGCGCCCCGTTTCAGCGGCAGAGTGCCGTCATTCTTGAGCAGCACCATGGACTCGTTCGCCAGGGCGCGCGCCAACGCGCGGTGCTCCGCGCTCTCCAGCAGTTTTGGATCGATCTTCGAGTACGGGTCCGTCTCGGGCGGATCGAACATGCCCAGCTTCATCCGCGCCGTGAACAGCCGGATCAGCGCCGTATCGATCTCGCTCTCCTTCAGAATGCCTTGCTTGTATGCATCGAGGTAGGCCTTGTAATCGTGATCGTCCGCGATTGGTGGACCGGCATCGATGCACTCGTTGTCCATCCCGCGCTGGACGGCGAGTGCGGAGGCTTCGGGCTGAGTCTTCGTGAAGTGATGATCGCGGAAGATGTTGACGACGGCATCGCAATCGGAAACCACGTAGCCCTGAAAGTTCCACTTGCCCCGCAACTGGTCCTGCAACAGAAACTCGTTCGCGCAGGCGGGCTGCCCGTTGATGGCGTTGTAAGCGCACATGACGGAGCCGGCCTTGCCCTCGGTTACGGCCGCGCGGAATGCCGGCAGGTAAGTGTCCAGCTCGTCGTGCTTGCTCACATCCACGTCGGCGAAGTGCCGTGTCGGCTCGGGCCCGCTGTGCACTGCGAAGTGTTTCGGCGTTGAAATCGCGCGATAGTACTTCGGATCGTCTCCCTGCATGCCGGTAACGAATGAGACAGCCATGCGCGCGGTCAGGAAGGGATCTTCGCCGTAGGTCTCCTGTCCTCGTCCCCATCGAGGATCGCGAAAGATGTTGATGTTCGGCGCCCAGAAGTCGAGGCCTTCGAAAAAGCCGCTACTCCCATCCTTCAATGCCTGGACGTGTTTGATTCTTCCTTCGGTTCCGATCACTTCGGCCACGCGGTGAATCGAATCCACATCGAAGGTTGCGGCCAGGCCGATCGGTTCTGGAAACTCGGTGACGCCGGGCCGCACTACGCCATGCAGCGCCTCGCTCCACCAGTCATAAAAGGGAACCTTCAACCGCGGGATTGCGCGGGCCTGATTCACAAGCTGTGTAACCTTCTCCTCCACGGTCATGCGGTGAACAAGGTCCGCTGCCCGTTGTTCGGCGGGCAACGCAGGGTTCATATAAACAGGTTGCTCGGAACTCTGGGAGCACAGCCGCCCCACGCCCAAGATAGCAATCGCCGCAATGGCAACTCGGAAGTTGAATGATCGCACGTTTCTCCTCTTCAGACCAGAGTAGTTTAATTCAGATAGGGTGAATGGTCCCGTTCCTAAGAAGGCGGTCTTCGCGTCCAGCGTCTCATTGCCGAGAACGAGCGGCCCGGCCGCCCCGCTGAATCCTCCAATGTACGAGAAGAGGTCGAGATGGTCAACCTCTTCGGCCGGCATCGGCATTGCTCTATATCCCCAGGACGGCGCCACCAAGGACAATCTTCTCCGCGCCGCGGACTCCGCGATGTACAAGACTAAACGCACAAGGCGAGAGACCGGGACTGAGCAAAACGAGAGCTTGAACTCGTGACAGTCGCCGGGAAAGACCACAAAAGAACACAGAGATAGGCTCACGCATATGTACGGCAGCGTACGGAAGGGGCCCGTACCACAAAAGTCACAGCCAAACCTGCGTGAGCCGGAGTAGGATAGGAAACGGACAGAATGCGGCTGCTTCTGCTGGCGAGCCATCTCATGGGTTCTTGTCGACGCCAGGGATGATGCCTCGGCGAGTTCTGCCGATGGGTTCTGCAAGGGATGGATAACAAAAGACTTCCGCCGCTGGGTGCTGCCCGATGAAGAGGTTGGTTCCCCTACTTGCGATCGTTCTCGGATGGGCCGCGACTGCCTGGGCAGCGCCACCCGCCACGCTTACGACCCTGCGCGCCATTCATGCCGTCACCAACGCCGAGGCCAGCCAGGGACTGCCCGTCGCCTTCGAGGCCACGGTCGTCTTCTATCGCGGATACGAGGGCACGCTGTTTGTTCAGGACGGCGACGCAGCCATTTATGTACAGTACCCAACGGACGCCAAGCTGGTTTCCGGTGATCGCATCTTCGTGCGCGGAACCATGCAACCGAGCTATCACCCCATCGTGGTCAGCAACAGCATCACGCTCCTCCGTCACGGTGAGACGATCACGCCCGTTCCAGCCAGCTTCGATGACATGATCTCCGGCCGGCTCGACTGCAGGCTCGTCACCGTGCATGCGGTCATCCGCACCGCCGGTCTGCAGTTGAGTTTCGCAGCCCCCATTCGCGCCATCGTCCTGAGGATGCTCACCGATGGGGGATACGTTGATGCAGACGTGAACAGCAGCGATGCAGACGCGCTCAAAGGCTTGCTCGACGCCGAGGTCGAGGTTACAGGGGTCGCATCCGGGCACTTCGACGGCAAGATGCAGCAGACAGGGGTTCTGCTGCACGTTTCTTCGCTGGACGACGTGAAGATTCTCAAACGTGCCGCCTCCGACCCGTGGGCCCTTCCCATCACGCCCATGGATGAGATCCTCAATGGCTACAACACGCAGTATCTATCGCAACGAATCAGGGTCCACGGGACCATCACCTACTATGAAGCCCGCTCGGGTCTGGTTCTTGAAAGCGGACCCAAAAGCCTGTGGATCATGACCCGGTTTCAGGAACCTCTGCGCATCGGCGACGAAGCTGACGTCATCGGATTCCCCGACATCCATGACGGCTTTCTCTCCCTCACCGATGGGGTAGTTCAGGAACTCCCGGCGTATGCTCCCATCACCCCCCGGCAATCGAGCTGGCGGGAGCTTGCCTCCAGCAAGCATATATTCGATCTGGTCTCCATTGAAGGGCAAGTGGTCACGGAGGCCCGGGAGGCCTCGCAGGACGAGTATGTCTTGATCTCCGATGGCAAGATGTTCTCTGCCACCTATCGCCATCCGGACGTGCCCGATTGGATTCCGCCGCCCATGAAGGAGATACCCCTGGGTTCCAGGGTCCGCGTCGCCGGCATCTGTATGCTCGAGAACTCCAATCCATACATCGGCGATGTGCCGTTCAATATTCTCATGCGCTCCCTTGACGATATTTCGGTCGTCGCCCGGCCTTCTTTCCTGAACATTCGGAACCTGATGATCCTTGTCGGCTTGTTGCTCGCGGTGGTCTTCGCCGTCCTCGCCAGGGGCTGGGTCATCGAGCGCAGGGTGCGCTGGCAGAGCGCAACGCTGGCCTGTATCGAGCAGCGGCGCAGCCGCATCCTGGAAGACATCAACGGCTCCCGCCCACTCGCGGAGATCGTCGAAGAGATCACGGAGCTGGTCTCTTTCAAGTTGCGCGGCGCAGCCTGCTGGTGCCAGATCGCCGATGGGGCGCGGCTGGGAAACTGCCCGCCGAAGCTGGAAGGCCTGCGCGTCGTCCAAAGCGAGATTCCCGCCCACGCCGGGCCCCCGCTCGGCACCCTCTTTGCCGCGTTCGATCCGCTCATCAAGCCCAGCGACAACGAGCCGGAGGCACTCTCCATGGCCGTTGCGCTGACCGCTCTGGCCATTGAGACCCGGCGCCTCTACTCCGATCTGCGCCACCGTTCGGAGTTCGACCTGCTGACCGATATCCACAACCGCTTCTCGCTGGGCAAGTATCTGGATCAGCAAATCGCCGAGGCCCGCCAGAGTGCCGGCATCTTCGGGTTGATCTACATCGATCTGGACAAGTTCAAACAGGTGAACGACATCTACGGCCACCAGACGGGAGACCTGTACCTTCAGGAAGTGGCGCTGCGCATGAAGCGCCAGTTGCGCGGCGTGGATATGCTGGCCCGGCTCGGCGGCGATGAATTCGCCGCCCTTCTGCCTCGGGTTCGCAACCGCGCCAAGGTCGAGGAGATCGCGCAGCGGCTGGAGCGCTGCTTCGACGAGCCGTTCGCCATCGAGGGACACCGTCTGAAGGGCTCGGCCAGCATCGGCATTGCTCTCTACCCGGAAGACGCCACCACGGCTGACAGCCTTTTGAGCGCCGCCGACACCGAGATGTACGTGGCAAAAAGCACCAAAATGGAAGCCCGGTAATTGCCGCCCGAGCGCCGGCGCCCGAAGTCATCTCAAGAGATCGGAGATGAAAGGGGGGCCCGGCCCAGGCATACTGGAGTCATGGCCAAATTCGAGCACCTTAACCTTCTGAAGGATTGCGGCAAGGCGCATCTCGGGACTTGGATAGCCGGGAATCATAATCATTGCAAAGGGCCGCGCGAATGTTCTGCATAATGGACAAGAACTCCGATCGGATGCGCTCCATCCGGAATTCCGGCCAGGGTGATCGCATGAGACTGCTTCTTGGTATCGCAACGCTGTTAGGGATCATGGCTGCCGGATCGGCGGCCTGTGCTGGCGAAACGGCTGTCTCGGTTTCGTCGCAGAATGGGAAGGGCAGCTTTGCGTTAATTCAGAATGGCCGCCCGTCGGACATCTTGATTGACGCGACCGCCGACTCTGCCGTGAAGCATGTTTCCGATAGCTTCGCCGGCGACCTGAAACGCGTGAGCGGGCAGGCGCCGCGTCTTCTCGAAGATCTCGGGCAAGCGAATGGCGATCTCATCGTCATAGGAGTGCTCAATCAGAGCCCGGTGATCGACGGATTGGTGCGCGGGGGCAAGATCGAGGCGAGCGATATAGACGGGCAGTGGGAGGCCTATCGCCAAATCGTCGTCGACAATCCTTTCCCCAAGGTGCCACGGGCACTGGTGATCGTGGGTGCGGATCGGCGTGGCGCCGTTTACGGCGCCTACGATATCTCTGAGAAGATTGGTGTTTCGCCGTGGTACTGGTTCGCCGACGTGCCGGTACGGCAGCAATCCAATGTCTTCCTCACTGCCGGATCCCGGCGCGATCAGCCCAGGGTGAAATATCGCGGATTCTTCATCAACGATGAGAATCCGAGTTTTAATGGGTGGGCTATGAAGCACTTCGGCGGGATCAACTCTCGCATGTACGAGCATGTCTTCGAGCTCGATTTGCGTCTCAAGGGCAATTATCTCTGGCCTGCGATGTGGTTGCCCAAAGCGTTTGCCGTCGACGATCCGCAGAACATGGTGCTGGCCGACGCGATGGGCGTCGTAATGGGCACCTCGCATCATGAGCCGATGATGCGCGCGCAGGCTGAGTGGCATCGGGATACCGACCAGGGCGTCACCGGGGGCAAGTGGGATTACACGACCAATGCCGCCAATCTACGGGCGTTCTGGCGCGGCGGCATCGAGCGGATGATGTCCAAGGGCGGCGGCCAGTCCTATGAAAGTGTGGTCACGATCGGTATGCGCGGTGACGGCGACGAGCCGATGGCCGAGGGGACCGCCACGCAGTTGCTGGAGGCGATCGTCGCCGACCAGCGCAAGATTATTGCCGATGTTACGGGCAAACCCGCCGATCAGACTCCGCAGATGTGGGCACTCTACAAGGAGGTGCAGGATTATTACGACCACGGCATGAA
>Ga0181527_1004682_pt1 | contig 11631 bp, 7 predicted proteins | sample PEATcosm2014_Bin_30_FD_119762 | JGI IMG/M metagenome (GOLD analysis project Ga0181527, IMG submission 119762) | Peatland microbial communities from MTU Mesocosm Facility, Houghton, MI, USA - PEATcosm2014_Bin06_60_metaG | ecosystem: Environmental > Terrestrial > Soil > Wetlands > Peat | place...
CTTTGGGAATGAACAACTTGCGAACGAGAACCTGCCGATTCTCCGGCAAGATCAGCGACTGGCGGTCGCAGAATCACAGTTCGGCTTAAGGTCATACCACCATGAAGATCACACGCAGGGAATTCACAAAGAGAGTCGGCGAGATTGGAGTCGGAAGCATCCTTGCTCTGGCGGGTTGCAGCCCACACGACGGAGATAAGGGCGTTGCCAACGCAACGGGGGAAAAGCGATCCACGGATGGCAAGACGAACTTGCGTCGGTTGGGCGACACAGACCTTGATCTCTCGACCGTTGGCTTTGGTGCGCAGCACACCCACGACCCCGACCTCATTCGCTACGCGCTTGACCAAGGCATAAACCACATCGAGACCTCCTGGCTTTACAGCATGGGCGGGCGAGCTGATAGCTGCAAAGTTATTGGGAAGGCGATTAGCGGGAGGCGGGATTCGGTTTGTCTGGCGGTGTCTTACGAGGCCATGGTGCCTCCAGGGAACAAATTCTGGCTACCCAATCAATTTGAGCAGACGCTCCGTGAGCTTGGGACGGATCATATTGACATTTTCCTCTGGCATCACCCAGGAGATCAACCGCCCAAACGGAGCCTGAAAGAATGCCAGGCGATGATTGCTGCGGATGAAAGGGTGGACCTGATGCTGAAATGGAAAGCAGAGGGGAAGCTTCGGTGGTGCGGCGTCACGTTCCACGACGAACAGGTGGAATGGCTGAAATTCGTGGGTGCGTCAGGACTTTACAAGGTTGCCGTCGTAGCCTTCAACTACAACAGCCCAAAGAAAATCGCTAACGCCCTGCGGCAAGCTGCACTCAAGGGGATCGGACTCATCGCTATGAAGACGCAAAGCCCGAACTATCTCCAGACAGCAACCATCGGGGATGCGCCCGATCATCGTAAAGCGTTGGGCTGGGTTCTTTCCAAAGACTACATCACCGCAGCCATACCGGGCATGACCACACGCAACCAGGTTGACCTCAACCTGCAAACGGTGCATTCGGCGGTATGAGGAATCGGAAGCCGAACAAAATCACTGGAGCGAATGCGGGCGGGCCACGTCAGTTGCCAATTCGGACACTGTGGGCCGCCCGCATCGCTCAGTTCTGTCGTTATCCTGTATGCTGACCGAAGGCGCCAGTCTGTTTAAACGGGCGGGTATGATGATGGTTTACACGCGCAAGGCACTCGGGCTGGAGCGGTCACCCACCCAAGACGAGGTCCTCTGGTGGCGCCCCGTCAGTGATACAGACGGAGACTCTTGCGCAACTACTCAAGGCGCCGTCGGAAGCTCGCGCAGGGCGGTCTTCAGGATTTTGCCGGTGGCGTTGCGGGGCAACGCGGGCAGGATGACCACTTTGCGGGGCACCTTGTAATCGGCCAGCTTGCGCCGCACGAAATGCTGGATGGCCTTTTCCTCCAGCACCACGCCGTCATTGGCCGAGACGAAGGCAATCGGCTGCTCGCCCTTGCGCGGATCGGGCTTGCCGATGACCGCCGCGTCCTTAACGCCGGGGTATTGGTAGAGGATTTCCTCGATCTCGCGCGGATAGACGTTGATGCCGTTGACCAGCAGCATGTCCTTCTTGCGGTCGGTGATGTAGTAATAGCCTTCGTGGTCGCGGTAGCCGATGTCGCCGGTCAGGAGCCAGCCATCGCGCATGACTTTGGCCGTTTCCGCCGGCTGCTGCCAGTAGCCGAGCATCACGTTGCCGCCGCGCACGCACACCTCGCCGATTTCCTTCGTCCCCAACTGGCGTCCCTCGTCGTTCTGGATGCTGACTTCCACGTGCGGGATAGGCAGGCCGATGGAGCCGGCCTTGCGCGTGCCGTCGAGCGGGTTCTTGGTTACCACCGGGCTGGTTTCGCTCAGGCCGTATCCCTCGATGAGGGGGATGTGGAACTTGGCTTCGAATTCCGTGAGCACCTGGACCGGCAACGGGGCCGCGCCACTGACGCAAATCCGCAAGGGCAAGGGGACGTTAATCGGCGCGTTGACCATCCCGCGGTAAAACTGGGGAATGGCCGGCAGGACCGTCGCTTGCCGCTGGAGGATCTCCTGCAAGACATTGCGCACCGGGTGCAGCGATTTGACCAGCACCACCGACCCGCCCACCAGCAACGGCAACAGCAGCCCGACGGTCAGCATGTAGCTATGGAACAAAGGCAGCAACACGGCAAATCGGTCGGCGGCCACGGTCTGCAACACGATGCGACAGCTCTCGACGTTGTGGAGCAGGTTCCCATGCGAAAGCATCGCGCCTTTGGGCCGGCCCGTCGTGCCAGAAGTGTAGATGATCACGGCCAGGTCTGATTCCGAGCCCCCTGGCATCGGCAGGCTCTCCCGACCCGGCTTGAGTTTCTCCAATTGCTCAATGCGGAACAGCCTCAACTGCGGTCGAGCCGCTTCCAGCGCGCGGTGATGAGAGCCGAGCTCGGCGTCGGTAATGAGCACGTCAACGCCCGCGTCTTTGAGGATGTAATTGACCTCGTCGGGCTTGAGGAAGTTGTTGATCGGCACCACTACTGCCCCGGCGTACAGGATGCCAAACAGCGAAGGGATGAATTCAGGGCAGTTCTTGAGCCACAGGCCCACGCGGTCGCCGGGCTGGACGCCAAAGTGTTGCTGGAGGTGCTCCGCGACGCCGGCGGAAAGACGCCATAGGTCGGTATAGGAATACTCACGCTCGCCCCAGAACAGGGCGGTCTTCTGCGGCTGCTTCTGAACGGATACCGCGAAGGCGCCGGCCAGATTCATGCTACGGGGATTTGGCCAGTTCAGCGCAGGTGGCATTGAAGAATTCCACGCACTTGGCGACTTCGGGCATGGAGTTTTCCCAGTGGTATTCATATTCCACGCCGAAGGCGCCGTGGAAGCCCTGGCGCTTGAGTTCGGCCATCTGGGCTCTGAGGTCGCCCACGCCGGTGCCCCAAGGCACGTCGTGCATGGCCTTGGATTCGCTCTGCTTCTTCTTGCCGGTGGCCTTGGCGTTAGCTTGCGCCTGGGGCTCGTCGGGGACGAGGTCTTTGAAGTGCAGAGTGATGACCCGGCCTTCGAGCTTCTTCAGGCACTCGACTGGATCCAGGCCGGACCGGAGCCAGTGGCCCGTGTCCGCGCACGCGCCCATAAGCGGCGTGCGGCCGTTCACGGCCTCCAGGACGGTATCCGGATTCCAATAGTGCGAAGGCTTGGGATGGTCGTGAATCGCGACCTTGATGTTGTACTCCTTGCAGAGCTTCTCCACCGTATCGAGGGCCGCCGGCTCGGGCTCGGCCACCAGGGTGTCAATGCCCATCTTCCTGGCGAACTCGAATACTTTCCGGCTCTCCGCTTCGTTGGGCGGCAGTTGCACCACGCCGATGTTCACCAGCTTGATGCCCCTGGCCGCCGCCGCCGCTCGGATCGCCTCGGCGTCCTTATCGGAGAGTCGGACGGTGGTGACCGTGTTTGTGCCGTCCAGGTTCACGCTGCCGGACAGGCTCATATACTTCAAGCCGAGCGCGGCAGTCTTGTCAATGCACTCAAAGATCGAGAACTTACGGAACGTGTAAGCATGAATAGACATCTGCCAGCCGAGCTTGTCAGCTGCGCTGGCAGCCTTGGCGGCGTCCTGCGCCAGGACACAGGTCGCCATGCACACCGCCAAGGCCAATGTTGATAATCTCCTCATAATTCTTCCCATAATGACTGCTTTCGCCGAGGAACCGATTTGACTGCCCAGCCCCAGACCAAGGCTCGCGGCGCCAGCTTGTCTGAGAAGCTCCCGCCGGTTAATCGACTCATGCATAATTGTTGGCCTCTAGTGATGTCCGTTGCCGGTCGTCTTTCAAGCGGAAAATGCATCCCGCGAAGTGGAAGTTTTTGGTGGCAGCTCACCTCGTCCATGGGCACAATTAAGGAACATCAACCAATCACAACATGAAACTGGGATTCGTCACTGCCATCCTGCCCGAACTCAATCTCAACCAGGTCCTCGAATTCGCCGCCGCCGAGCGGTTTGCGTGCATCGAAGTCATGTGCTGGCCTGTCGGCAGGGCCGAACGCCGGTTCGCCGGCGTCACGCACCTTGACGTGGCCGGCTTGACCCGCGCCCGAGCCGATGAGGTTAACGCTCTCTGCGCAAGGCACGGCGTCAGCATCTCGGCCCTCGGCTACTATCCGAACCCGCTTGATCCGGACCCGGTGGTTTCCACGAGCGTGGTGGATCACTTCAAGCAAGTCATCCTCGCCGCCGAGAAGCTTGGCCTTAAGAATGCCAACACCTTCGTGGGCCGTGACTGGACGAAAACCGTGGATGAGAACTGGCCGCGGTTCCTCAAGACCTGGAAGCCGATCATTGCCTTCGCGGAAGATCACGGCATCAAGGTGGGCATCGAGAACTGCCCGATGTCCTTCTCGCGCGACGAGTGGCCGGGCGGCAAGAACCTCGCCACCACTCCAGTCATCTGGCGGCGGATGTTCAGCGACATCCCTTCCAGGAGCTTTGGCCTCAACTACGACCCGTCGCACCTGGTCCTGCAACAGATGGACCCCATCAGCCCGCTCCGCGAGTTCAAGCATAAGTTCTTCCACCTCCATGCCAAGGACATGACCATCCATGCGGACCGCCTCAACGAAGTGGGCATCTTTGCCTTCCCAAGAGAGTGGCACACACCGCGGGTCCCCGGACTGGGTGACATCAACTGGGCCCGGTTCATGGCGGCGCTCTACGAGGTTGGCTACGACGGCCCAGTGTGCATCGAGGTCGAGGACGACACATTCGGCAAGACGCTGGATGGGCGGAAGCAGGCGCTCAGGGTTGCAAGGAATGTGCTGGCGCCTTATTTTTGAACAGCGAAGGCGGGAAGACGGGAAGAAGACAACGACAAGACAACAACAAGAAAGGAACGCTACTATGATTCAACGAGGGATGGTCACGCGGCCGCAGAAGGTCGTTATTCCGGCGGAGATAGAACAGATGGCAACGAAGTCCTGATCAAGGACGGCATCCAGCGAGTGCTGAACTTTCCAAGGAAATGAGCGGATGAACAGCGAAGGCGGGAAGACGGGAAGTGCAGAGGGAAGGCTGATAACGATCCGGCGGTTGAATATGAACAGTGAAGACGCGAAGACGGGAAGAAGGCAAGACATGTTCAACGGTGGGGCTGCTTGCAGTGTTCACTCCGTCCTTCGCGTCTTCGCGTCTTCGCTGTTCATTCCCTTGATCTGCCTGACCGCCCTATCCGCGGCGACCGCCGGAGCGAGCGCGCTGCACAAGAACGCTGTGGTCAAGGAATACGACCAGATCTTCACCACTTACCCTTACTCCGATCCGGACCCCGTGCCAGCCATGTCTCGCTACTACCCCTACTTCCGCTATGACGGCTTCACGGACAAGCCGATCCAGAAGAAGTGGAAGGTGGTCGAGCTCTCCAACGATTATCTGCAGATCCTCATCCTGCCGGAGATTGGCGGCAAGGTCTGGGCGGCAATTGACAAGACGACCGGCAAACCCTTCATCTACTTCAACCACGTCGTCAAGTTCCGCGACGTTTCCATGCGCGGCCCCTGGACCAGCGGTGGGATAGAGGCCAATTACGGCATTATGGGCCACACGCCGAACTGTTTCTCGCCCGTGGATTACCTCGTCCGCCGCAACGCGGACGGCAGCGCGAGCTGCATCATCGGCACGCTCGACCTGCTCACCCGCACAACTTGGCGGTTGGAGATTAGCCTGCCCTCCGGCCAGGCCTGCTTCTCGACCCGCTCATTCTGGCACAACGCCTCGGGCACTGATCAGCCTTACTACACGTGGATGAATGTGGGGATCAAGTCTGCCGGCAACCTGCAGTTCGTCCATCCTGGCACCCACTACATCGGCCACGATGGCAGCGCCCACGACTGGCCCATAGACCCGAAGAATGGCCGCGACCTCTCGTGGTATGAGAACAACGACTTCGGCAGCTACAAGTCCTATCACGTCCTGGGCCGGCTCGCCGAGTTCTTCGGGGGCTACTGGCATGATGAGGACTTCGGCATGGCCCACTGCGCTGCCTACGGCGACAAGCCCGGTCGGAAGATTTGGATCTGGGGCCTCTCGCGCGAAGGAATGATTTGGGAGGACCTGTTGACCGATACCGACGGCCAATACGTCGAGGTCCAGTCTGGCCGGCTGTTCAACCAGGCCGACAGCGCCAGCACCCTGACTCCCTTCAAGCATGCCGAGTTTCCCCCCTACGCCACAGACACATGGACCGAACACTGGCTGCCCATCAAAGGGATCAAAGGCTTTGTGAGCGCCAGCCCCTGGGGCGCGCTCAATGTTACCCAGCAGGTGGACCGGCTGGTGATTCGCATCTCCCCGGCCCGGGCATTGCGCGACAAGCTTGAAGTGTTCGACGGCGATCGCCTCCTCGCGGCGCGGAACTTGACCCTCAAGCCCATGCAGCCGGTGGAGGAAATTGTGCAGCTCGCTGCCTCGCCCAAGGCGCTGCGGGTTTGCATTGGCGGGGACAAGCTCCAATACATGGCCGGCGACGGCGACGTCCTCACCCGGCCCACTGCCTCGCCTCCTGGCTTTGATTGGAACTCGGTTTATGGGCTTTACCTCAAGGGCAAGGAAGACGCCCGGCAACGTGCCTACGTAAAGGCAGCCGAGGCATTCCAATCGTGCTTGGAGCAAGACACCAACTACCTCCCGGCTCTCGTCGAGCTGGCCTCGCTCGCCAACCGCCGCGCCGATCCCGCCGCCGCCATAGGTTTCGCTCGGCACGCCCTGAGTATCGACACTTATGATCCCGGCGCCAACTACCAGTTCGGCCTCGCCAGCGCGGCCCTGGGTTACCACGCCGATGCGCAAGAATCTTTCAGCCTCGCCGCGCTCTCGGCGAGCTGGCGCAGCGCCGCGGACACGGAGCTGGCCAAAGAGTATCTCCGCGAGAAGCTCTATGACCGCTGCATCGCCACCGCCCGGGAGAGTCTTGTGAGCAATGCACGCAACCTCGATGCCTTGCAACTCTGCGCCTGCGCCCAACGGCTGCGCGGCAACGCCGTTGGCGCGTCCGCCACCGCGGCCGCCCTGCTCGAGCTCGACCCGCTGAACCATTTCGCCCGCTTCGAGCAATGCCTGCGCGGCAAGTTACGCCCCACGGACTTCATTGCGCTGATTCGAAATGAGCTCCCGCACGAAACCCTCCTCGAACTGGCCGCCTGGTATAAAGGCGTCGGGCTAGACAACGACGCCGCCAAAGTCCTCGACCTCGCGCCCCCGACGGCTGAGGTGCTCTATTGGCTGGCGTATCTGCGCCGGGACACCAAACTGCTCGCCCGCGCCGAGGCGGCGTCGCCCGAGTTTGTCTTCCCGTTTCGGACCGAGGCAATTCCCGTGTTCGAGTGGGCCGCGCAGCAGCGTTCCGGCTGGCAGCCCAATTACTTCCTCGCGCTGATCCACTGGCACCTGGGCGAGCTGGCGCAGGCCCGGCAACTGCTGACAGCGTGCGGTGACGAGCCACGCTTTGCCCCCTTTTACGCAGCCCGGGCCCAGGTTGCTGAAGACGAGGTCGCAGAACGAGCCGGTCGTGCCCCTTCACCCGGCCTACGGCCACCCTCTCCCCATGGGATGGTGGGAGGACAGGGTAAGGGACAGGGACCGCGCTCTGCCGAGTCCCCTGCAGAAGCGGTGGATGACACCGCTGCGGCCGACTTGCAGCGCGCTGCGCAGCTCGACCCGGCGCAATGGCGTTACGGCGCAATGCTCGCCCGGCACTCCCTGAAGCGCGACGACCCCGCTACCGCCCTCGCCGTCGCGGGCGACTACGCTCGGCGCTTCCCCGCGAACGACAGGCTCGCCTTGCTTCGCGCCAAAGCCCTGCTCCTCACCGGCCAGAACCAAGCCGCCGCAGAGTTCCTGGATTCCTTGCACGTGTTGCCGGCCGAAGGCACCACCGAAGCACACGCGCTCTTTCGAGAAGCCCACCTGCTGCTGGCCGTCGAGCGCCTGCAAGCCGGGGCGTTCGACGACGCGCTGCGGCTCGTCGGCATCGCGCGGCAATGGCCGGAGACACTCGGCGCCGGCAAGCCGTATCCAGCCGACATCGACGGACGGATCGAGGACTGGCTCACCGCTCAGTGCCACTTGGCGCTCAAAACCTCAGCCGAAGCTCGGCAGGCGCTCGACCGGATTCTGGTAGTCCCCGCCCACGCGAAGGGGCAGGGGACCGGTGATCTCATCCGAGTCTTGGCCCTGAAGCAAGCCGGCCGCCCCACCGAGGCCGAGCAACTACTCAATGACTGGGAATCGCAAGACCCCGACAGCGACCTGGCCAAGTGGGGCGCGGAGCTCTTTGGCGGGCGGCCGGGCCCTTTACCTGCTTCATTGCAAGCGCTCGATTGCCGCGTGCTCGCGGGCATTGCTCGTGCGGGGCTTCATCCCGGCCCGCTGCCTCGCGAGTAAGCGCGGCGGGAGCGCGGCCATTAAGAAGGCCCTGGCCTCAAGCGCTATAATGCCGCTGCGTGGAAAGACTCCCTGCGCTAGTTCCCTGCCGACATAGCAGAGGTCTGAGGGTCGTCCAGTATGGCCAACCCTTTGACTTCCATGCTGTTGCGGCTGCGCAGGAAAACAACGCGCTGGTAGCCCAGATCCTTCAAGTCGTTGACCCAGGCCTGCTTGGTAGTTTCCTCATCTCCCGAGTTTGGGTAATGAGTAAGCACGACGACCGCCAGCTCATGCCGAGGCTGCTGCCGGGCCACCTTGAGCATAAGGGGCCGGTCGCAAATCGATCGAAAATCCCCATCCATCATTGGCGGCTTTAAGAGATAGCTGGCTTCATCGGAATAGTACCGGGCAATGAAGTCAGCCGCCTCCTCTTCCGCAAACCGCCGGGACCGCTTGGTGGTGATACGGAGGTTACCTGGAGGCTGCGGTGGAATGCGCGCAGAACCAATCAGCCGCACAGTGGCGGCGCTTCCCCCTGAGAATACCAGAGACTGGCTATTGGTGCCTTCTGCCGTCGGCCGGTACCGCACGGTAAACGACTGGCTTTGGCCGCTTCGTAACGAATAGCTATCGCCAGCAACAGTGAATGGAGCTTCCACCGTGGCCGTACCTTTGAGTACGCCTCCACCCGCGTTCCGCACCGTCAAGGAGAGATCTTTGGTTCTTCCTACGCCGACCAATCCAAAATCCAGGACGCTCGGAGAAACTGCGATCATTGGGCCGGGCTGGTCAGAACCAGCCAACCGGTCCGTCTGCGCAACTGCGAAGCAAAGCACCATCAACTGGGCCACCACGACAGCGCTCCAGACTGCCCTTCTCATAGTCGTATGTCTTTCGTTTGTCCTCTTGCCACCCGACCGTGCCAAGGCATCCTCGGTTGAACAGGGCACTGGGTCAATGGTGCCCAGTACGGATAACGCATCCCGGGGAAGTACGGAAGGCAGCGCCAGCTCGGCCTTCGGATTATGCTTTTAGGCGGGCGTAACCTGCGCCTGCCTTGCCTTCCCCCCGGAGGCGCGTGCGTTAGAATGGCCCCCGCCGCGTTCTGCGCAAGAACTTTGTTTTGCCTTCCCCCCGGAGGCGGGGTTTTTTCGTCTGTGAGGGGTAAGAGGCTGGGGTGATTGGGGATTTCGATCTTCGGCTAAACATTCCCTTTTGGGTTATGGCAAGAGAGGGGCATGAGCAAACCGAAGAGTGCGCCTGAATGGGAGTTCCTGCGTTGGGTGAATGTCCGTTTAATTCGTCCCGAGGAGCGGGAACGCTTTGATGCCCTGTTGGAAACGGAGCATTATCTGCATAGCGCTCGGCTTGGGGGGCCGAGCCTGCGGTATGTGGCGGAGGTGGACGGGCAATGGGTAGCGCTGATCACCTTTAGCGGGGCGGCGCCGCATACCAAAGCTCGCGAACAGGCGATTGGGTGGACGCCGCGCCAGCGGGCCCGCCGCTTGGGTTTTGTCGTTAACAACAGCCGATTTCTGGTTTTGTCTGAGGGTCAGCGCTATCCCAATCTGGCCTCGCGAGTTCTGGCGTTGGCGCTCAAGCAACTCAACGTCGACTGGCCGGTGCACTCGGGCCATCCGGTGGTGTTGGTGGAGAGCTATGTGGATGAAAGCCAATACCGGGGCACCTGCTACCGGACGTGCGGGTTTGCAGCGGTGGGCTTGACGGCTGGCTATGGCCGCAGCAGCCGGGATTACTACGTGGAGCATGGCCAGCACCCGCTGCTTGATGCGATGAGAAAAGCAAGCAGAGAGGATCCTGCTGAGTCAAGCCCTGGCGGTCACCCCCCCCCCCCCTGGACATTTCTTGCGCAGACGTTGCCAAGGCCGTGGTGAATAAGTTCCTGTGAAATTCGAGCAGAATATCTTGACTCAAAACACTGCACGCCCCTAAGGTTATGATGTTTCGGTTGGCTGTCTTCATTCGGCGACGTAAGCAGGCAGCCGTGTTCTTTTTCACAATCAGATTTGCGTAGCGTTGGCCGCTACCCAAAGCCCCAGAAAAACCCGCTAAGTTCTGAAGGCATAATTGTAGAGACGAAGGCCAAGGCGCGCCCAAATGGGCGCCGCCTTGTGTTTTCTCTACAAGGCTGCCTTAGCGGGTGCCTCTGGGAGGAGCATGGGGTGTGCGCCTCTCTGATTTTCTGGGGAGAAATCGGCCAAAGAAGGAAAGGTCGAAATATGAAGCTAATGACCAGAGCAATCCTCGCCGCAGGAGTTGTCCTAGTCCCATCCGCAACGCAGTCTCTCGCCATTGAAGGACTGAAAATCTCAGTTCAGTGCCCCAACGTGACCCTCGGCTGGCCCAGCAGCCAAGGGGAAATCTACATCGTGCAATGGCGGTCAAATGCCGCCCCGGGCACCGCGTGGGTCACGCTCACCAATTCGCTCCCCGCAAACTTGAGCAGCAACTGGACTGTCTTTGTCCATAGCAACCAGATGCAATGCCTGAGCGGCAGCACGAACACTGGGCACGGCCACGGCGGCGGTCCGCCTCCCGTCCCGAGTCTTGCCACCGAGGCGACGGTCGCGCCGCAAGTATCCGAACCGGTGGTCATTCGCGCGGACGGCTCCGGCGGGCTTGTGCCTCTGTGCATTTACCCGCCAGGATTCGACTTGTCCGCCTACCTAATCTTTGATCCCCCCACCGGCGAGTGGCTAAGCGGCGCTGGATACATCACCGGCCAACCCTCACTCAATCGGTTCCTGCACCCCAGTCCTCAACCCCAGGATCATCATCCCGCACCGCCCGACCCGGGGTTCTATCAGGTCGTTCGTGTCGGGGCGCACTCGGTCGGAATTACCAACGGCATGAGGCTATCTGGCGTGGTGACGATCCCCGTGGAGCTGGGACAGCCCTCGGGCCAACTGACAACTGTGACGTTGGAAGACTGGGGCGTTCCCATAGCTAGTTCAATCCACGTAGCGCCATTTGAACGCCCGGTACCGCTGTTAGTTCTCGACACGACTCTAATAAGCAATGGTGTCCACAGTATCTCAGTCCATGCCCAATGGACTGACCCTGGCGACGGCACTGAAGATGGTAGCGCGGCGATTTATGAAGCTTATTCCCCTGCGGTGTCAGTTGCCGTGTCGAATGAATTATCCTTCCCAGGCTGGATGCCGGAGTTCGGAGAACTGGGCAATTCGC
>Ga0181527_1004683_pt1 | contig 11629 bp, 6 predicted proteins | sample PEATcosm2014_Bin_30_FD_119762 | JGI IMG/M metagenome (GOLD analysis project Ga0181527, IMG submission 119762) | Peatland microbial communities from MTU Mesocosm Facility, Houghton, MI, USA - PEATcosm2014_Bin06_60_metaG | ecosystem: Environmental > Terrestrial > Soil > Wetlands > Peat | place...
AAATCGCCGGCGGCGCTGACGGGCGATGACGTGGCGCGCTTCCTGAAGGCGGTGTCCGACTTCAAGATGCGGACGATCTTCATCACGATCTATGCGGCCGGATTGCGAGTCTCCGAGGCGGTGGCCTTAACCGCCAAGGACATCGATCGCGCCCGCATGGTCATTGTCGTGCGCCAAGGCAAGGGGCGGAAGGATCGCTACGTCATGCTGTCCGAGCAGCTGCTTGCGATCTTGCGCGACTATTGGCGGCGTATGCGACCGAGGCAATGCATGCCGTGATTGAGGAGGCCATGGGGCATCAGGTCGGCGCTCCGGTGGAGCGCGCCTACCGACGTACGGACGTTCTCGAGAAGCGTCGCGAGCTGATGACCGCTTGGGCGAGTTATTGCGACCCCGATGGAACGCGCGATCATTCGACATTGACAGTTTCGACAAAGGCATGATGCCGGCGAGAGCAGCTGATGGCGTACACGACGACAATTCCACTATTGCGGCCTGGGAGCGCGCGCTTCCGTTCGTCCGGGTCCGCGCAGAACGTGCGGCGCTGATCCTGACGGGTCAGCAGATGCGCGAGCGTCATGCACAGAGAACCGCGCGTCGTGCTAGAGTCCGGGAGGATCAAGCCTGTCCTCCGGGCGCCCATTGAAACGATTGCAGACCGCCTGCGGGACAGATAGGGGGTTGCAGTCGGTTTCCGGCGCTTCGATGCGCGCGTTGTCTCAACGCTTCTTCGCCGGCGTCCGCTTTTTGGGCGCCGGGCTGAGCGACACGCCCAAGGCGGTCGCCTTTTGGCGCGTTGCGCTTTCGGTCCGCTTGAGCGCCTTGGCTATATTTGCAACCGGTTCTTTGCGCGCCATGCCCTTGAGGGCGCGGACATCGTCTTTCGACCATGGGCGCCACGCCGGCGACTTCTTGCTATGCGCTACGATTTTGGCCACGTTCGCTTCCCCTTCAACAGAGTTTCAACCAAACGGAGTTGACACACGAATCGCCAAGGGTTGCAAGTTTCAGCAGCCGTGGCCAACACCGACGCCGGCGTCGATATTTCCGACTGGCTGTTATCGCGCTTCTCACACCTTGCGCCTCGCACCATCGCTGAAAGGCTTGGCCTTTGACGAACGCATCCGGAGCTTCGCTGGCGAATCGAGGCGCCGGCGTCAGTCCCGTCGACAAAGCGACTGGTCCGAGTCGAGCATGCTATATTGCGCAGATGTTTTTTCCCGCGCGCCTGTCGAACAAAGCGACGAGCGGCGGGCACAGCGTCGCTATATGACGCAGGAGATTATGACGGGCCTCGGCGACGAGCGAATAGCCACCCTCGCCGACGTCGCGCCTGATCACGAGACTATGTGACCGCTCGAAAGCCTGCGCCTCCTTGACCGAGGCGACCATGCCGACTAGCTTGAATCGCGCTTGAGGAAGGGGCGGACGCTTGATGATGGGGTCTGACCAGTCGACCTCTCGCCGCGTGCTCTGCGTGTCGCCGCGGTATGCGCCATCCTTTGGCACTTTCGAATACGCCTATGAGCTGACGAACGGCGTCAAGGCCTTCATGCCGCCCCAAGGGCTGCTGGTCATCGCCGCAGCGGCGCCCCCGTCGTGGCGGGTCCGTTTCGTCGACGAGAACCTGACGCCGGCTACTGACGCCGATTTCGCGTGGGCCGAGGCGGTGTTCGTCAGCGGCATGCACGTTCAGCGCCGGCAAATCGACGACATCTGTCGTCGGGCCCACTTAGCCGGCCGGGCGACCGTGCTCGGCGGGCCCTCGGTGTCGGCCTGCCCGGACTACTATCCCGACTTCGATTACCTTCACATCGGCGAGTTCGGCGACGCGACCGAAGAGTTGTTCGCCCGTCTGGCCCGGGATTGCTCCCGGACGCCAAAGCAGGTGGCGCTGACCACGAACGAGCGGCGACCGCTCACCGAGCGCCCGGCGCCGGCCTACGAACTGGCCCAGATCGATCGCTACTTCCTGGGCAGCATCCAGTTTTCCAGCGGTTGCCCGTACCGATGCGAATTCTGTGATATTCCCGGCCTTTACGGCCGCATTCCGCGCCTGAAGGCGCCCGGGCAGATCATCAGCGAGCTCGACAAATTGCTCGAGCGCGGCGTCAACGGCGCAGTTTACTTCGTCGACGACAACTTCATCGCCAACCGAAGAGCGGTGAAGGAGCTGCTGCCGCACCTGATCGCCTGGCAAAGGCGCAACGGCTACGCGTTTTCCTTCGCCTGCGAAGCCACGCTCAACATCGCGCGCGCGCCCGACCTGCTCGCCATGATGCGCGAAGCCGGTTTCGACACGGTCTTTTGCGGCGTCGAGACCCCCGAACCCGAGGCGCTGAAGGCGATGTCGAAGGCGCACAACCTGATGACGCCGATCCTGCAAAGCGTCGAAACGCTCAATCGCTACGGCATGGAGGTGGTCTCGGGCATCATCCTCGGCCTCGACACCGACACGCGCGAGTCCGGCCGACGCATCCTCGAGTTCATCGAGGCCTCGCGCATCCCCATGCTGACCATCAACCTGCTGCAGGCGCTGCCGGGCACGCCGTTGTGGGACCGGCTCCAGCGCGCCGGCCGGCTGATCGATGACGACGACCGCGAGTCCAACGTCGATTTTCTGCTCCCTTACGACGAGGTGGTCGCCATGTGGCGCGAGACCATGGCGCGCGCGTATGAGCCGGCGTCGCTGTTTGCGCGCTACGAGCACCAGGTCCGGGCCACTTACTCCAACCGCTTCCCGCGGCCTGCCAGTCCGCAGCGCACCTCATGGCGCAACCTCGCCACCGGCCTGACCCTGCTGGCCAAAATTCTGTGGAAGGTCGGCGTCCGAAGCGACTACCGGCGGGAGTTCTGGAAGTTCGCCTGGCCCAAGCTGAAACGCGGCCAGATCGAGCCGGTGATCGCGGCCAGTCTCATCTCCCGCCACCTGATCCGCTTCGCCCGCGAGGCCTCCTCGGGCGCGATGAACGCCTCGCACTATTCGCCCAAGCTGCTTCGTTCGATCGAGGTTGCCGCGGAATAGGCAGTGATGCCGGCGAAACACGTTGAGGCAGCCGCGATAGCGCACATCTGGACTAATCAACTATCGGTCCTGGGGCGAGCAGCGCTCGCGTGAGGCGCTGCCACGCGGAAGATCGTCGCAAGCAGGGCGCGAAGGGACGGCGCGCTAGTCGGCGGGCCAAACTGTGAAACGGTATGACGCCCGACCGCCGACGGGCGTCCAACATCGGACGCCGAAAGAGCTGCCTTGACGTCGTTTGTATCGACGACGACCGCGTGCGCTGCGAGATCGCCGAAGCGCGGCTGAACTTCTGCGGTGCGCTCGCGCGTTCAAGCCGCAACAGGCGCCAGCGCCAGTGTGCGCGGTCAGCGCTCTTGCAGGTCGGCGAGTTAGCGGGAATGCGGGGCGGCGAATCGCGGCGCGATTTCCGCGGCCGCCTCGCCACGACCTTCGGCGAAGGCGGCCAGGCGATCGACATCGCTTATGCGCACGCTTTCGCGGTCGACCGTGACGCCCAGTTCGCTCAACTTGCCGAGCGCGCGCGAAAAGCTCTCCGGCTTCATGCCGAGCCGGTTGGCGATCAAGGACTTTTCATAGGGCAAGGCGATCTCGGCCGGACCGGATTTCGCAGCGGCCTGCTTGAGAAAGAAATCGGCGATGCGCTGCGGCGCCGATTGCGCCTTGAGCTGTTCGATTTCGTCGACGAGTTGCCTGAGACGGAGCGAAGCCGCCGCGAGCATGTCGAAGGCGAGCTGCGGCTGTGCGAGAACGGCGCGGCGCAAGTTCGCGGCGTCGATTTTGAGAATGCGCGCCGGCGAGACCGCTTCGCAGCTCGCGGGATAACGCCCGCCGAGGAACATCGCGACTTCGGCGAAGGTTTCGCCGGCCGAGAAGATCGCGACGACGACTTCCCCGCCGTCCTCGCGCAAGCGAAACAGCTTGGCCCAGCCTTCGATCACGCAAAAGAAACCTTCCGCCGGATCGCCCTGCTGAAAGATTCGTTCGCCGCGCGCATAGGATCGCGGCTTGCGATCGTGGATCATCGCGCGAGAAATCGACGGGCCCATCGCCTTGAACAGCGGCGCCCGCATCACAACGTCCCAATCCCGAGCCGCAAGACCCATGCTTTGTCTCTCGCGCCTGCGCGTGCATAACAGGATTTCGACCCACTTGCACGAGCGGGGGGACAACCTTTCGTCCCGGAATTCGCTGGGAAAAGACCTGCGCCGCGCCAATCAACCGGCGCTCCAGGCGCGCGGCCGGCGCATCCCCGCGATCTTGCATGTTTGTCCCGGGTAGCCAAACCGGAACAGCGCGAACGGACGGTTGCGCGACGCGCTAGGCGCTTCGCTCAAACGGCGCATTATGAAACGAGCGTCGGCCGCGACCTAATGCTCGTCGTAGAACTTGCGCATAAAGTCAATCGCATCCCAATGCTCGTCGGTGAGCGCGACCCCCGACGCGAGCTCCGTTTCGCGCGCCCAATCCTCGATTCACTCGCTGGGATCGACGAGGCAGTCTTCCTTATCGACCGTCGGCGTGGCCAAGGTCTCCTCCCTTGCATTCGCTCGGCGCCGTTCCCGCGGCGTTGCGACAGCGCCGCCCCGCACCGCCGTCTGCTCGTCCAAAATGCCGCAGGGCGACTTAACAAAAGTCAAGGACGCGCGCCGCGATCCCGCTACGCTTTGCTGCGGCGCCAAAAGACCGTCGCGGTGAAAATGGGAGCGCATGATGGCGACCCTGTCGGAAGTCGATCGCGCCGATCAATCGGTCGCGCCAGGTCCGGACGCGCGAAGACGACGCGTCGGGCTCGCGATCAATCCCAAGCAATCGCCTTCCGCGACATTCCGAGGTCGACGAACATGAGCCAAGCGACGGAAGAAACAGGGACCGACATCGCCTATCGGGTGAGGGGCGATCCAACGGCCGGCCTGGCGATGGGGACATGGGGATTCTTCATCGGTTTCGCCGCCGTGTCGCTCTATGGGCCGGCGGCGAAATATTTCCAGGACGAGATGCATCTGGGCGGGCTTGCCCTGGGGTTCCTGGTCGCGGCCCCGCAACTGACGGGTTCGCTGCTGCGGATTCCGTTTGGCGCATGGGTCGATCGCGTCGGCGGTCGGCTGCCGATGTTGACGCTCTTCGGTCTTTCCCTGGTCGGCATGTGGGGGCTCGTCTTCATCTTGATGACCGCCAAGACGCTGACCGTCGCGGCCTATCCAATCGTCATCATGTTCGGCTTCCTGAGCGGCTGTGGCGTCGCCTCCTTCTCGGTCGGCATTCCGCAGGTGTCCTATTGGTTCCCGCAGTCCCGGCAGGGCACGGTGCTCGGCGCCTACGGCGGGATCGGCAATCTTGCGCCGGGCCTGTTCACGCTCGTGTTGCCCTATGCGATCGCCGCGTGGGGCCTGGCGGGCTCGTACTTCGCTTGGTTCGGGTTTCTGCTCGTCGGCGCCGTCATTTACGCTTGGCTGGCGCGCGACGCGTATTTCTTCCAGCTCCGCCAGCAAGGATTCGACGCCGACGCGAGCCGGCGAATCGCCCGTATGAAGGGGCAGGAACTCTTCCCCAATGAAAGAGTGTGGCAGGCCATCATCACGGCCGCCGAAGACCCGCGCAGTTGGGGCCTCGTCGCGCTGTATTTTGTTTCGTTCGGCGGATTCCTCGCGCTCACGGCATGGTTTCCGACCTACTGGATCAATCTTCATCATATGGATGTGAAGTCCGCCGCGTTGCTCGGCGGTCTCGGGTTCTCGCTGTTGGCCGCGATCATCCGCGTGTTCGGCGGCGTCCTCTCGGAACGCATCGGCGGTGAGCGGACCTCCATCCTCGCTTTCGCCGCCGTTCTCATCGGCGCTCTCATGCTGACTTACGTGGAGGATTTCAACTACGCGCTCGCCGGCGAGTTGCTGATCGCCCTCGGCATGGGCGTTGGCAACGCCGCAGTGTTCAAGATGGTTCCGAAATATGTGCCGGACGCGGTGGGCGGGGCGGCCGGATTGGTCGGCGGGCTCGGCGCGCTCGGCGGATTCGTCATTCCGCCGTTTCTGGGGGCCGTCGTCGACGCGATGGGCGAGCGCGGCTACGCTGGCGGCTTCTTCGCCTACGTCGTGCTGGCGGCGATCGCGATCGTCATCTCCGTCTATTTCTGGCGGCTCGATCGCGCCTTCAAACCGACGACGGGAGCTTCTACGGCGCGAGGTTCGCGCTAGGGGCCGGCCACCGCCGAACACTCTCCAGGACGCTTCGCATGTCGCATTTTCTCGATCGACTGACCTTCTTCCGCAGAAAAGTCGAGCCCTTCTCCAACGGCCACGGAATCGTGACCGACGAAGACCGCGGCTGGGAGGACGGCTATCGCAAGCGCTGGCAGCACGACAAGATCGCGCGCTCGACGCACGGCGTGAACTGCACCGGCTCGTGCTCGTGGAAGATTTACGTCAAGGGCGGCATCGTCACCTGGGAGACGCAGCAGACCGACTATCCGCGCACCCGCCCCGACCTGCCCAATCACGAACCGCGCGGCTGCGCGCGCGGCGCCTCCTACAGTTGGTACCTCTATTCCGGCGCGCGGGTGAAATATCCGATGATCCGCAGCCGGCTCCTGAAACTCTGGCGCGCGGCGCGCGCGACGACGTCTCCTGTCGCCGCCTGGGCCTCGATCGTCGAGGCGCCGGAGAAGCGCAACGCCTATGTTTCGATCCGCGGCCACGGCGGCTTCGTGCGCGCGACCTGGGACGAGGTCAATGAAATCATCGCCGCCGCCAACGCCTATACGATCAAGACACACGGCCCCGACCGCGTCGTTGGCTTTTCGCCGATCCCGGCGATGTCGATGGTCTCCTACGCCGCGGGCTCGCGCTATCTCTCGCTGATCGGCGGCGTTTGCCTGTCGTTCTACGACTGGTACTGCGATCTGCCGCCCGCCTCGCCGCAGACCTGGGGCGAGCAGACCGACGTGCCGGAAAGCGCGGACTGGTACAACGCCGGCTTTCTCATTCTCTGGGGCTCGAACGTGCCGCAGACGCGCACGCCCGACGCCCATTTCTACACCGAGGCGCGCTATCACGGCGCCAAGAGCGCGGTCGTCAGCCCCGACTACGCCGAGGCGACGAAATTCGCCGACATCTGGCTCAATCCCAAGCAAGGCACCGACGCCGCGCTGGCGCTCGCCATGGGCCATGTGATCCTGCGCGAATTCCATCTCGATCGCCACGTGCCCTATTTCGACGACTACATCCGTCGATTCACGGACATGCCGTTTCTCGTCCGGCTGGTCGAACGCGACGGACGCTTCGTCCCCCAGCGTCTGCTGCGCGCAAGCGAACTTCCGGGCGCGCTCGCGGAGGCGAACAATCCGGATTGGAAGACCGTCGCAATTGACGAAGCGAGCGACGCCCTCGTCGCGCCGCTCGGCTCGATCGGCTATCGCTGGGGCGAGAGCGGCAAGTGGAACCTCGAGGAGAAGGACGGAAGCGGTCAAGCGACCCGCCTGCGTCTGACCCTCGCCGGCGAACGCTCGCATGTCGCCGCGGTTGATTTCCCCTATTTCGGCGGCCGGGCGGTCGCGCCGTTCACCGCCACCGCGCACGGCGAGATCGTCACCCGCAATGTCCCCGTCCGCACGCTGGCGACCGCCGACGGCGAGACGACCATGGTCGCGACCGTCTACGACCTGCTGATGGCCAACTACGGCCTCGACCGCGGCTTCGGCGGCGGCGCGGTCGCCAAGTCCTACGACGACGATGCGCCGTTCACCCCCGCCTGGGCCGAACGGGTGACCGGCGTCAAGCGCGACGCGATCATTGCGGTCGCGCGCGAATTCGCCGCCAACGCCGAGAAGACCAACGGCCGCTCGATGATCATCATCGGCGCCGGCATGAACCATTGGTACCACATGGACATGAGCTACCGGGGGGTGATCAATCTCCTGGCGTTCTGCGGCGCGGTCGGCCAGTCGGGCGGCGGCTGGTCGCATTACGTCGGGCAAGAAAAGCTGCGGCCGCAGACCGGATGGACGGCGCTGGCGTTTGCGCTCGATTGGGCGCGCCCGCCGCGCCAGCAGAACGGGACCTCATTCTTTTACGCCCACACCGATCAGTGGCGCTACGAGACTTTGACCGCGGCCGAAATTCTGTCGCCGACCGCCCCTGAGGGCGACTGGAATCAGAGCTTCATCGATTACAACGTCCGGGCCGAGCGGATGGGCTGGCTGCCGTCGGCGCCGCAGCTCAAGCAGAACCCGCTCTCTATCGCGGCGAGCGCGAAGGCGGCGGGCCTCGAAGCGAAGGATTATGTCGTGAAGGCGCTGAAGAGCGGCGAACTGGAACTCGCGTGCCACGATCCCGACGATCCCGCCAATTGGCCGCGCAATCTGTTCGTCTGGCGCTCGAACCTGCTCGGCTCGTCCGGCAAGGGGCACGAGTATTTCCTCAAACACCTGCTGGGAACACATCATGGCGTGATGCGCGACGATCTCGGCGAAGAAGGCGCGGTGCGCAACCGCGAAGTCGTCTGGCGCGACGAGGCGCCGCGCGGCAAGCTCGATCTCTTGGTGACGCTCGACTTCCGCATGTCGACGACCTGCGTCTATTCCGACATCGTGCTGCCGACCGCCACGTGGTACGAGAAGAACGACCTCAACACCTCCGACATGCACCCCTTCATTCATCCGCTTTCGGCGGCGGTGGACCCGGCCTGGGAGTCGCGCTCGGACTGGGACATCTACAAGGGGATCGCCAAGGCGTTCTCGCGCGTCGCGCCCGAGGTTCTCGGCGTCGAGCAGGACGTCGTGCTGACGCCGATCCAGCACGACACGCCCGCCGAGATCGCTCAGGCGCTCGACGTCAAGGATTGGAAGCGCGGCGAGATCGAGCCGATCCCCGGCAAGACCATGCCGGCGGTGACCGTCATTGCGCGCGACTTTCCGAATGTCTACGCGCGCTTCACCGCGCTCGGGCCGTTGATGACCACCATCGGCAACGGCGGCAAGGGCATCGCCTGGAAGACTGAACACGAGGTCGCCGCGCTCGCCGCGCTCAACGGCGCGCACGCCGAAGGGCCTTGCCAGGGCTTACCGAAGATCGAGACCGACATCGACGCCGCCGAGGTCATTCTGATGCTGGCGCCGGAGACCAACGGCGAGGTTGCGGTCAAGGCGTGGAACGCGCTCTCCAAGGCGACGGGGCGCGAGCACGCCCATCTCGCCGCGCCGAAGGAAGATGAGAAGATCCGCTTCCGCGACCTCGTCGCCCAGCCGCGCAAGATCATCTCTTCGCCCACCTGGTCGGGCATCGAAAGCGAGAAGGTCTGCTACAGCGCCGGCTACACCAACGTGCACGAATTGATCCCCTGGCGCACGCTGACCGGACGTCAGCAGCTCTATCAGGACCATTTGTGGATGCGCGCGTTCGGTGAGGGCTTCGTCACCTGGAAGCCGCCGGTCGACTTGAAAGCGATCGCGGCGATGCGTGAGCGGCGTCCGAACGGAAACAAGGAAATCGCGCTCAATTTCATCACGCCGCATCAGAAGTGGGGCATTCACTCGACCTATACCGACAATCTCTTGATGCTGACGCTCAACCGCGGCGGTCCAGTCGTCTGGATATCCGAGAGCGACGCCAAGGCGGCCGGCATCGTCGACAACGATTGGGTCGAGGCGTTCAACGCCAACGGCGCCTTGACCGCGCGCGCCGTCGTCTCGCAGCGCGTGATGCCCGGCATGATGCTGATGTATCACGCGCAGGAAAAGATCATCAACACGCCGGGCTCGGAGCTGACCGGCAACCGCGGCGGCATCCATAATTCGGTGACGCGCGCGATCCTCAAGCCGACGCATATGATCGGCGGCTACGCGCAGCAGTCCTACGGCTTCAACTATTACGGCACTGTGGGGTCGAACCGCGACGAGTTCATCGTCTTGCGCAAGATGGCCGCCGTCGATTGGCTCGAACAACCCTTGACGGCGAGCGCGCCGAAGGAGGCCGCGGAATGAAAGTGCGCGCGCAAATCGGCATGGTGCTCAACCTCGACAAGTGCATCGGCTGCCACACCTGTTCGGTGACCTGCAAGAACGTCTGGACCAGCCGCGAGGGCGTCGAATACGCCTGGTTCAACAACGTCGAGAGCAAGCCCGGCGTCGGCTATCCCAACGAATGGGAAAACCAGACGAAATGGAACGGCGGTTGGCGGCGCAAGCCGAACGGCGGCATTGAGCCCAACATCGGCGCTAAATGGCTCGTGCTCGCCAACATCTTCGCCAATCCCGACCTGCCGGAAATCGACGACTATTACGAGCCCTTCACCTTCGATTACCAGCATCTGCAAACGGCGCCGGAGTCGAAGGCGTTTCCAACCGCGCGCCCGCGCTCGCTGATCACAGGCGAGCGCATGCAGAAAATCGAGAAGGGGCCGAACTGGGAGGAAATTCTCGGCGGTGAGTTCTCCAAGCGTTCGCGCGACGCCAATTTCGAGGGCGTCGAGAAGGCGATCTACGGTCAGTTCGAAAACACCTTCATGATGTATCTGCCGCGCCTGTGCGAGCACTGCCTCAATCCGACCTGCGTTGCGGTCTGTCCCTCCGGCGCGATCTACAAGCGCGAGGAAGACGGCGTCGTCCTGATCGATCAGGACAAGTGCCGCGGCTGGCGCATGTGCGTCTCCGGCTGTCCCTATAAGAAAATCTATTACAACTGGTCCTCGGGCAAGTCGGAGAAGTGCATCCTCTGCTATCCGCGCCTCGAAGCCGGCGAGCCGACTGTGTGCTCGGAGACCTGCGTCGGCCGCATTCGCTATCTCGGCGTCGTGCTCTACGACGCCGACCGGATCGCCGAGGCGGCCAGCGCCGAGCGGACGACGGACCTCTATCAGGCGCAGCTCGACGTCTTCCTCGATCCGAACGACCCGGCGCTGGTCGCCCAAGCCCGCGCCGACGGCGTGCCGGAGACCTGGATCGAATCGGCCAAGCGCTCGCCGATCTGGAAGCTGGCGATGGATTGGAAAGTCGCCTTCCCGCTTCATCCGGAGTTCCGCACGTTGCCGATGGTTTGGTACGTGCCGCCGCTTTCGCCGATCCAGTCGGCGGCGGCGGCGGGCCAGATCGGAACCGCCGGCGGAATGCCGGACGTGCGTTCGCTGCGCATCCCGCTGAAATACCTCGCCAACATGCTGACCGCCGGCGACGAAGCGCCGGTGGCGAGCGCGTTGGAGCGCATGCTGGCGATGCGCGCCTACATGCGCGCCAAGACGATTGAGGGGCGAACCGACGACACGATTGCGACCAAGGTCGGTCTGACCGGCGCGGCGATCGAGGACATGTATCAGATCATGGCGATAGCCAATTACGAAGATCGCTTCGTCATTCCGACGGCCAAGCGCGAGTGGAGTGAGGACGCGCAGGATCTGCGCGGCTCGTGCGGCGTCTCGTTCGGCAATGGCTGTTCGGGAGGATCGACGAAGATCAATTTATTCTCCACCAGGCGGACGAAGACGCCGCCCAATCCGATGGAGGTCAAGTGATGGACGCGCTCGTAGCGACGCCCGCGTTTCGCGCGCTGTCGGCCTTGCTTTGCTATCCGACAGAGGAATCGCGCGCCGAACTTCCCGAAGTCGAAGCCGCGATTCTCG
>Ga0181527_1004685_pt1 | contig 11624 bp, 5 predicted proteins | sample PEATcosm2014_Bin_30_FD_119762 | JGI IMG/M metagenome (GOLD analysis project Ga0181527, IMG submission 119762) | Peatland microbial communities from MTU Mesocosm Facility, Houghton, MI, USA - PEATcosm2014_Bin06_60_metaG | ecosystem: Environmental > Terrestrial > Soil > Wetlands > Peat | place...
TCTCTCGGTTGCCGATTTTCTCGGCAGAAAATCGGTATGGGCGTTCGGCGGAGACGGCTGGGCATACGACATCGGCTACGGCGGCCTCGACCACGTTCTGGCGAGTAACCGCAATGTCAACCTCATGGTGCTCGACACCGAGGTCTATTCCAACACCGGCGGCCAGTCTTCAAAATCCACGCCCATGGGCGCGGTTGCGAAATTCGCCGCAGGCGGCAAGCCGACGTTCAAGAAAGACATGGGATTGATAGCAATGAGCTACGGGTACATTTTTGTGGCCAAGGTCGCGCTCGGGGCGAACCCGCAGCAGGCGGTAAAGGCATTCGTGGAGGCCGAGGCATACGACGGCCCGTCCCTTATCTTGTGTTATGCCCAGTGCATCAATCACGGCATCGACATGATTGACGGATACCAGGAACAGAAGAACGCGGTTGCCTCGGGCCACTGGCCCCTGTACCGGTACAATCCCGCGCTTGCCGTGGAGGGGAAGAACCCGCTTCAGCTCGACAGCAAGGAACCGTCCATGGCGCTCGTGGATTATACCATGCGTGAGAACCGGTACAAGGTCCTACAGCGCACGAACCCCCAGGCGTCGGAGAAGTTCATGGCCCTTGCCCAGAAAAACGTGAATTCGAAGTTTGCCATGCTCAAGAGCCTGGCGGCCATGCAGATGTAGGGTCGGTTGATTGCATCAATTAAAAAAGGACCCCGGGTTTTCCCAGGGTCCTTTTTTTTGCAGCCTTGTTCCCGCTTCAACTTTTTAACTTCCAAACCGTTCAACTCTTAACTACATCGCCGGAGTACTCAGATCCTTGATAATCACATTGAGCGGGTTATTGCCGTTCGAGTCGAGCCTGAGGAATTCCACGCCCCAGAAGAATTCCGCGCCTTTTCGCTGCACCCACACGGTGCGCGCCCTGCATTGGGTTGGCCCCAGCGCGGTGTGAAACGTGTAGGTGAATTCTCCCTGGACAAGGAATGGAATGTGTGCGGAGGCCTTCGTGATACGCAGCTTTGCGCCCATAGACGAGATGTCCTCGACAAATGCCGACATGTCCCCGCCGTTGCACTTGAACGACACCTGGAATGGAGAGGTGCTGCAGGACAATCGCGGATGCTGGCGCCGGTCGAAAGCGGATTCCTTTGTTGCCATGAGCGGCTCCTTAGGTTGGATGAACCGGGCTCCACGCCCGGCCTGCCGACCCATCAGGTTTGTCGGCAGAATAAGTATACCAAGGATGCCGGCGGATTTCAACAGTACTTTTGACGAAAATCTTACCGCAAGGAAATGGGGAAACGAGGAGGCTATGGTTCCGGATTGCCGGGCGCCTGCGGCATGCCGGAGTCGACAAATGCGCTCATCCCTTCCAATTCGAGCAGCGCACGTTTGAGGGCAACGGCTGTTCCACGGGTAGCTCCCATGAAACCGCCCAATCCCCCGTTCTTTGCAATTACACGGTGACAGGGAACAACCAGCGGAAACCTGTTGTTGCGCATGACGGATGCAGCCGCGCGGACCGCCCGCGGATACCCGGCCATGTGGGCCAGGCGGCTGTAGGAAACCGTGCTTCCCCGTGGAATCCCTTTGCACGAGGTAAGCACCGCTTTCTTGAACTGAGTGGTAGAGTCGAGGTCGATGGGGATATCGGCAAGCGTAGTAACGGTCCCGGAAAGGAAACCCGCAACGGCTTTTGCATAGGAACGCAACGCAGGGTGGTTGGATTCCACGGCAGACTCGCCGTCAAGCGTCTTCTTGACGCCGAACGAAATGCCGGAGATGACCATGCCGGCAGGCGTCTCTTTTCCAAAGATTGTTACGTTTGTGAGCGGGTGGCGAACCAATTTTCGAATCATGTCTTTGTAGTCTCATCAAGCCCGGATCATACGTACCCGGGCAAATATAAATGACTGCCGCCAGCCGCATGCATTGTCGCCGCTGAGAAAAGCAGGTTTTATTATCTTTTGCTCCAAATATTCGAGAAGTAGTTTAATGAAAATGGGTCAAATCAAAAGGTACGGGTAACAACGATGTTCAAGAAAACAACTGGGACCGCCGAGAAGCGGATCTTTACGGAACCTGCCGCAACCTCGCCGCGATTTCTGCGAGCCAAACGCCGGGATAGTTCGGGCTCATTTCCGATTGTCGGCATAGGCGCGTCCGCAGGCGGGCTGGAGGCCATCGAGCTGTTCCTGAAGAACGTACCTGCGGGGTGCGGAATGGCTTTTGTCATTGTGCAACACCTTGACCCGACCCACAAGGGAATCATGGCCGAGCTGTTGCAGCGTGTAACCAGCATGAGCGTTGTCCAGGCCAAAGACCGGATGAGGGTAAAACCCAACTGCGTGTACGTGATCCCGTCCAACAAAGACATGTCTATCCTGCACAGAACGCTGCACCTCTTTGAGCCCAGCGCACCGCGCGGAATGCGCCTGCCCATCGATTTCTTCTTCCGGTCCCTTGCCCTTGACATGAAGGATAAAAGCATCGGCGTCATTCTTTCCGGCATGGGAACCGATGGCACGCTCGGACTCAGGGCCATCAAGGAAAAGGCGGGCGTGGTGCTTGTCCAGGACCCCGCGTCCGCCAAATTCGACGGCATGCCGCGCAGCGCCATCGATTCGGGAATGGCCGATTATGTTGCCCCGGCGGAGGACCTCCCCGCTAAAATAACGGGCTTTCTTCAGATTACGCCCCTTTTCACGCGGACCGAATCGGCGGACCGGGAACAAGGCGACAGCGCCTTTGAAAAGGCGATAATACTCCTTCGGGCCAATACCGGTCACGATTTTTCCCAGTACAAGAAGAGCACCATGTACCGCCGGATCGAACGGCGCATGGGAGTGCACCAGATTGACAAAATCAACATCTATATCCGGTTTCTCCGGGAAAACCCCCAGGAACTTGAAATACTGTTCAAAGAACTGCTCATCGGTGTGACCAATTTCTTCCGCGACCCGGTTGAATGGGCAAGGCTTCGGGACCGGGTAATTCCTGAGCTTATTGCTCGATCTCCTTCGGGACGGACCCTTCGTGCATGGGTGCCGGGATGCTCCACCGGCGAAGAGGCTTATTCGCTGGCCATGGTGTTTAGGGAAGCCATCGACCAGGTGAGGCCAAAGGATCGTTTTGCGCTCCAGGTATTCGCCACCGACCTCGACAAGACCGCCATCGACAGGGGCCGCCAGGGTTTGTATCCGGCGAACATCGCCGCCGACGTTTCTTCCAAACGGCTGGACCGCTTCTTTGTGCGGGATGGAGACGACCTCCATGTGTGCAAGGAGATCCGTGAAACGGTCATCTTTGCGACGCAAAACCTCATCATGGACCCGCCGTTCACCAAGCTGGACATTCTCTCGTGCCGTAACCTCCTTATTTACCTGACCCAGGACCTGCAGAAGAAACTGCTGCCCCTGTTCCATTACAGCCTCAATCCCGGCGGCATCCTGTTTCTGGGCAGCGCTGAGACCACCAACGGGTTTACCAACTTGTTTTCCCAGGTGGAAAACAAATCCAAGATTTACAGGCGCATTCAGTCTTCCCCGGCGGAACCGTTCGAGTTCCCTTCCTCGTTTGTTTCCGCCAGAACGGGAACGGCCCCGCAACAAAACCTTCAACCCGCGTCCGACAGGACCTTTCAGGCCATGGCGGACCAGCTCTTCCTGCAGCAATTTTCTCCGCCTTCGGTCCTTGTCAACAAGGAAGGAGACATTATTTACAGCAACGGGAGAACGTCCAGGTTCCTGGAACTTCCGGCAGGCAAGGCAAATCTGAATATCTTCGCGATGGCACGCGAGGAATTGCGTTATGATCTCACAAACGCTTTCCAGAAGGCGCTTCGCCAAAAAGAAACCGTCTACCTGGGGAACCTGAGCGTAAAGACCGGAAGCGGCGTTATGCGTTTTGACTTGGCCGCCCGGGCCATCGATGAGCCGAAGGCGCTGCGCGGGCTGGTGGCCATCGTTTTTTCCGATGCGCGGGCATTGCCCGAAAAATCCGTTCCTTCGTCTCGGGGCAAGGCCGGCCCCCTTCGCAAAAGTACGATTGCCGCAGTTGAAAAAGAGCTTGCGCACAACCGCGAGGAGCTCCGGATCGCCAGGGACGAGATGCGAACTTCGCAAGAGGAACTCAGGGCAACCAACGAGGAATTGCAATCCACCAACGAAGAACTCCAATCCACCAATGAGGAACTGTCGACATCCAAAGAGGAAATGCAGTCGCTCAACGAGGAACTCCAGACCGTGAATAACGAGCTGCAGGTGAAGGTGGATGAGTTGTCGCGGACGAACAACGACATGAAAAACCTTCTCAACAGTACCGACATCGCTACGGTGTTCCTCACCAACGACCTCACGGTGCGGCGCTTCACCACCGAGGCCTCAAAGATCATAAAGTTGATCGCCACCGACGTGGGACGACCCATCATGGACCTTTCTTCGATCCTTCTCTATCCCGAGCTTATTGAGGATGCCAGGGAGGTCTTGCGAACGCTTGTGTTTTGCGAAAAGCAGGTCACCACGCACGACAGCCAGCGGTTCGTGGTGCGGATCATGCCGTACCGTACCCTGGAAAACGTCATTGACGGCGTGGTAATTACCTTTTCCGACATCTCGGCATACACCAAAACGGACCCTGTCATCCAGGGAAAGACGTGATCCGGCATCGGGGACGGCATCAAGACTTGAAATAAGACCTCCCGCCATCTATATTGACCGAACAGAGCGCGACGGCGATCACCGATACCGGCAAATACCGTCGGTACGGTGAACACAGTCTGTGGATCGCTATGGTTGCCATTCTCAGGAGGGGTATCCTTGACCTCGCATTCTCCGTGGAACGCCCGGGGAGGACAAAATGAAGAACAAGAAGGCCAGTCTTACCAATGCGGACAAAGCATGCAAGGTGGACATAGTAGAACCGAGGGGTAATAAGAAGAACCGGAAAACAAACTCCGATCTGCGAAAACGCGCCGAATCTAAGCTTGCGAAAAGTTCAAGGCGCAAAATAATTTCGGGAACCGACGCTCGGAAGCTGGTACACGAACTGCAGGTCCACCAGATCGAGCTGGAAATGCAGAATGGGGAGTTGCATAATGCAAACGCAGCGCTCGACGAGATTCGCGGCCGGTTTTCCGATCTTTATGACTTTGCGCCCGTGGGATACGTGACCCTTGACGAAAAGGGTCTGGTGCTGGAAGCGAACCTGACCATCGCGAAGTTGACGGGGCGCAGCAGAGGGGTTTTGCTCAACAAACCGTTTGAATCACTTGTTTTCCCGGAAGACAGAAATGCATTCTTGACATATTTCAAAGACTCTGTTTCATCGGATGCCAAGACGACCTGTGATATCAGGCTTGCAAGAAACGTACATGAAGTTTTCTACGCCCACATGGAGTGTGCCGGTTATGCGGATATTTTCAGTTCAACCCTGCAGTATTTGTTGGCGATTATCGATGTCACCGATCGGTTGGAAACCGAAAAGGCGCTTGGAGAATCCGAAAAAAAATATCGCCAATTGGTGGAATTGGCCCAGGAAGGGATCTGGGCCGTGGATGCCGCGGGATTCACCACATTTGTCAATCCAGCCATGGCCCACATGCTGGGGCGAGCGCCTCAAGAAATGATGGGTAAGCATTTGTTTGATTTCAGGGATGAACGGGAAATTGAAATCGCAAAACAAAGCCTTGCCCGTCGGAAAGAAGGGATAACCGAGCGACGTGATATGGAACTCGTTCACTCCGACGGATCGCGAATTCACACCACCATGGCCGCAAGCCCCATTCTTGGTGAACGTGGGGAGTATCTCGGCGCCATCGCCGTAATAACTAATATTACGAAGCGCAAGCGGATGGAAGAGGAGATCCGCCACAACGAGGCGCGAATGGAAACCCTCCTCAAGATATCCCAGTATCAAGCCGAATCGAACCAGGACCTTTTGGACTTCACCCTTGATCATGCTTTGGTCCTCACGGGAAGCAAGATCGGCTACATTTACCGCTACGATGAAACAAGGAAAGAGTTTACGCTCGATACATGGTCGAAAGGCGTCATGGAAGAGTGCGCCGTTGCCGAGAGACAGACCGTGTACCAACTTGATAAAACAGGTATATGGGGCGAAGCGGTCCGCCAAGCCGCCCCGATCGTCGTTAATGATTTTCATGCGCAGCACCCGCTTAAAAAGGGGTATCCCGACGGACACGTCACGCTGCACAACTTTCTGACTGTGCCAGTGGTTCTGGAAACGAGGATAGTGGGTGTGGTCGGCGTTGCCAATAAGGCAACCGACTACAACGATAACGACGCCCGCCAGCTCACTCTTCTCATGGACTCGGCATGGAAGATCATGGAACGCAAACGGATGGAAGAGCAATTGCGCGAAAGCGAGGAGCGCTTTCGAAACCTTTTTGAATCAATGGACGAGGGCTTTGCCCTCTGCGAGATGCTATATGACGACGATGGCAAGCCGTTTGATTTTCGCTATATCGACGTTAACCCGGCCTTTGCCCGGTTAACCGGCCTGCCTGTGGAGCGGGTGGTCGGCCAAAGGGTGAGAGAGATAATACCGGGAATAGAACCCTTCTGGATCGAAGCCTATGGCCGGATCGTCGAGAGCGGCCGAAGTGAACGTATCGACAATCCTGTGGCCGATCTTGAAAGACACTATGAGGTGTTCGCCTGGCGTTCGGGGCCGGGTCGCTTCGCGGCCGTGTTCAACGATATCACGGGGCGCATTTTGGCACAGAGGCTACTCCAGCGGAAGTCCGATGAACTCGCGTATGCAAACGAAGAGCTCGAAGCATTTTCTTACTCGGTTTCGCACGACCTTCGCGAGCCTCTGGCGGTCATAAAGGGCTTTGGCAGTGTTCTCGCTGAGGATTACCTAGACAAGTTTGATGGCAAGGGCCGGGATTATCTAAGGAGAATCGTGGACGGTGCCGATACAATGAATGAGCTCATCGATAACATGCTGAACCTTTCGAAAATCTCCAAGCAGCAAGTGACGACGAAGGACATCGATCTTGGCGCGATTGCCATGTCAGTTGTCAAAGAACTGCGCAATGCCGCACCTGGGAGAACAGTAGATGTCGTCATATCCGGGGACCTTTCTGCGATCTGCGATGACCAGCTCATGACTATCGCACTATCGAACTTGATCGGAAACGCCTGGAAATATACAAGCAAGGTGGCCGATGCCCGCATCGAGTTTGGGATCGTGAAAGGTTCCGTCGAAAAGATCTTCTTTGTTCGGGACAACGGAGCGGGCTTCGACATGGCCTACGCCGACAGATTGTTCCAGCCGTTCCGCCGAATGCATTCCGAAAAGGAATTTAAGGGCAGCGGCATAGGGCTTTCCATTGTGAAGAGAATCGTGGAAAAACATGGCGGGAAAATCTGGGCCGAAGCTGAGGTGGAGAAAGGTGCGACGTTCTTCTTCAGGCTTGATTGAAATGACATGGGATAGGTGCGGCGCAGACCCACCGTGAATTGACCCCGCTTGGCTCATAGCGTAGTTTGTAGGCTCCGGACGGCAGATTCGGCCGAAGCCGGGTTATCCATTCTCGCCCCCAAACATTCCGTCCTTGCGTGCGGTTTCCGAAACCATCCGAGGCTGCTCAATGAAATCATCAAAGAAAAAACCTTCCAGAAAAGTACCGACCCCGCCGAAAGCGCTGCCCAAAATCAAAAGACTCGAACTCAAACTGGCTGCAAAGGAAGACGAGCTCAAAGCGGCCAACGACCGCCTCCACGCAGCGCTGGAGGAACCGGAATCCGTCAGCGACATCCCCGCCCTGTTCTTGGACGACAAACTGCGCATAGCGAACTTTACGCCCGCAATGAACCGCCTTGTCAAGCTGACAAAAAGCGACATCAGCAGGCAGGTCGACCAGTTCTCCGATGTCTGCCTGGGCAAAGACCTTGTGCCGGACGCAAAAAAGATTTTAGCGGCTGCCGGGCCGCTTTCCACGGAGGTCCAGTGCAGGGGAAAATGGTACCTGCGGCTTATGTTCCCGTGGCGCTCGCAGGGAACAAAAATATCGGGCGTGACGGTTTCGTATACCGACATTACCGAACGAAAGAACTCCGAAACGCAATTGCGCGAGCAAGAGGTCAAGTTTCGCGGCATTTTTGAAAACAATAACGACGCGATCGTGCTCCTCGACGTGGCCGGCGGCCGCTATGTCGACTGCAACCAAGTAACGCACACCATGTCCGGGTATTCCCGCGAGGAAATACTCGCCATGCGCACGGGCGGATTCCTTTCGCCGCCGCACAAGGACGAAGTTGCCTCTAATATGGAGACGATCAAATCGGGCGGCGTGCTGCGCGGCGAAACGGAAATGATCCACAAAAACGGCACGCTCATTCCAGTGGAATTCAACGCCTCGATGGTAACAATAGGCAAACAGCAATTCGTCATGAGCGTCATTCGCGATATTACCGGACGCAAAAAGGCCGAGAAAGAACTTCTGTTCCGGTCTCACCTTCTCGCAAATGTCCATGATGCGGTCATCGGCCTCGACGCGGAATTCGTCATACACTACTGGAACAAATCCGCGGAACTCCTGTACGGCTGGACTGCCGAAGAAGCAATCGGCCGCAGGTCGGTCGAGCTGTTTCAATCCGAATTCCCTAACAGCACAACGGAAGAAAATGCTTCCCGGCTCAAGAACGCTGGCCGCGGCGAATTCGAAGCGGTCCATCGCACAAAGGACGGGCGCACCCTATTCGTTGATGTCCACTCTGCAATGATACCCGACGCCAGCGGAAATCCTACCGGCTACATTTCCACCTGCCGCGATCTTACCGAACGCAAACGGATGGAAGCTGAAATCAGGCTGCTGGCCAAGTTCCCGTCGGAAAACCCCAACCCTATCCTGCGCGTGAGCAAAGACGGCTGGGTGCTGTACGCCAATGACGCAAGCGGACCGCTCATGAAAATGTGGGGCTGCGGCGCCGGCTGCGAGATTCCGCAACCCGTACGTCAGCAGATTGTGGATGCATTCACGGCCGAAACGCAGGGGACCATTGAGATCGAATGCGAAAAAAGATTTTACTCATTTGCCGTTGTCCCTGTTTCCGAGCCAGGCTACGTCAACTTGTACGGACGGGACATAACGGTCCGGATGATGGTCGAGGAAGCGTTGCGCGAAAGCGAACAACGCCTTAAATTCCACTTCGAGAACTCTCCGCTTGCCGTGGTGGAATGGGACGTTGATTACATCGTGACACAATGGTCCAAGGAAGCCGAAACCATCTTCGGGTGGAGCAAAGAAGAGGTCCTGGGCAAACGGATAGACGCGCTCAACATGATTTATGCCGACGACATTCCCATTGTAAACCGCACCATGGAACGGCTTTCCAGCGGAAAAGAGCGCACGGTTGTTTCCAGCAACCGCAATTATACCAAGAGCGGCGCGGTGATCGAATGCACGTGGTACAACTCGGTGCTATCCGGAGACAAAGGACAAATGACGTCGGTGATGTCACTCGTGTTGGATATTACCGACCGCAAAAAAGCGGAAGAGGCCCTGCGCTTTTCCGAAGAAAAATACCGGCATCTGTTCAATTCCCTCATCGAAGGATTTTGCATCATCGAAATGGTCTTCGACGATGCGGGCAAACCCGTGGATTATCGCTTTCTGGAAATCAATGAGGCGTTCGAAGCGCAAACCGGGTTGCACGAAGCGCAGGGGAAATTGATGCGCGACCTGGCGCCGGACCATGAGGAGCATTGGTTCCAAATCTACGGCCAAATCGCAATGACCGGCAAACCGGCGAGCTTCGTGAATGAAGCAAGGGCCTTGAACCGGTGGTATGACGTCAACGCATTCCGGGTTGGCGGTGAAGAAAGCCGAAAGGTGGCCATCTGTTTCAGCGACATCACCGAACGCAAAAAGGCCGAGCAGGAGATCGTGCGGGCCTCGGAGGCGCTCAAACTGGCCCACGACGAGCTCGAACAGCGCGTTGCGGAGCGCACGGCCGGCCAGCTCGTCACAAACAGGATCCTCGAGCAGTTTGCGCGCACCTCCTCGAAAAGAGTGTTTCTTGACGCGGCGGTACACATTATCCGCGAGTGGAGCGCATGCGAATTCGTCGGCGTGCGCGTCCGGGACCACCAAGGCAACATACCGTTTGAATCACATGTCGGCTTCGACGAAGAATTCCTGGCCCTGGAAAACACGCTGCACGTTGATCGCGACAATTGCATTTGCATCAGGGCGATCGTGGAGCGTGTGCAGGAGCAGGAGCGGAAATTCGTTTCACCCGGCGGATCGTTCTCAATCAACGATAGCGGGGAATTCCTGAACGGGCTTTCGAGCAACGAACGCGGAGAATACCGCGGCGCGTGCATGGACCGCGGTTTCCGCTCCCTGGCCGTTGTTCCGATCAGGTTCAACAATCAGGTGTTCGGCGCGATCCACCTGGCCGATCACGCGAGCGGCATGGCGCCGCCCCAAACCGTGCACTTCCTGGAGGAAACCATTGCGCCGCTCGTGGGCGAGGCGCTTCAGCGATTCAACGCCGAGGCGGAGTTGGAAGCGCACCACCTTCACGTGGAAGAACTTGTCGACCAGCGGACCAAGGAATTACTGACCGCCAACGACGCGCTCAAACGCGAAATGCAATGGCGCGAGAAACTTTCGATGGACCTTGTGCGCTCCAACAACGATCTCGAACAATTCGCGTACGTCGCCAGCCACGACCTGCAGGAACCGCTGCGGGCCGTGTCGGGCTTTGTTGAGCTGCTTAAACGCCACCTGAGCGGAACGCTTGACGAGAAGAGGACCGAATATTTCAATTTCATCGTGGACGGCGTCGGCCGCATGCAATCGCTTATCAACGGGCTGTTGGAATATTCCCGCATCGGCACGCGGGGCAAGGCGCCGGAGCTCACCGCGATAAAGGACGCGTTCGACCACGCCCTCCTCAACCTGCAACGGAGCGTTGAGGAATCCGGCGCGCAGGTGGTTGCCGGCGAATTGCCCTCGGTTCTGATGGACCATCTTCAATTACAACAGCTTTTTCAAAATCTCATAGGAAACGCAATCAAGTTCCGCTCCCCGGGAACGCCGCCCCGGATCACGGTGAGCGCCGAGCGCGGCGACGGCGAATGGCTTATTGCGGTGCGCGACAACGGCATCGGCATCGATCCTCAGTTCGCACAACGTATTTTCCTGATATTCCAGCGACTGCACACCCGCGCCGAATATCCGGGCACGGGTATCGGACTGGCGGTGTGCAAGAAGATCGTGGAGCGCCACGGCGGAAGGATCTGGGTGGAATCGAATCCCGGAGCAGGGGCCGCGTTTTTCTTCACCATTCCCGACAAAGGAGACCCGCAGCGATGATGCGGTACGGCACGCGGCCCGTGGAGATACTGCTGGTTGAAGACAGTCCGAGCGACGCCGCGTTTGCAATTGAAGCATTTCGGACCGCCGGGGCCGGGGCGGACAATCGTCTCATTCACGTGGAGGACGGCGTCAAGGCCCTGGCCTATTTGCGACGCGAGGGGCCCTTTTCCGGCGCGGCGCGGCCCGACCTTGTGTTGCTCGACCTCAATTTGCCCAAAAAGGACGGCCGGGAAGTCCTCGCAGACGTCAAGGCAGATCCCGACCTGGCGACCA